>Ga0080026_10000099_pt1 | contig 19014 bp, 6 predicted proteins | sample OrgsoiDNA2013045_FD_70941 | JGI IMG/M metagenome (GOLD analysis project Ga0080026, IMG submission 70941) | Permafrost soil microbial communities from the Arctic, to analyse light accelerated degradation of dissolved organic matter (DOM) -... | ecosystem: Environmental > Terrestrial > Soil >... | reverse complement strand
GGGATCAAGTGCCGCGTCCGCACAACTAGAGCATGCAATGCGAAATCAGGGCGAAGCAAGCCGGCAGCTCGCGCAGGCCGATATTTCGACCGCGGGGCATTGATGCTTGAATTCCCAATGCGGCTATTTTGATCGGGCCTCACGCGACCTTGCGGTCCTGGCTTCCACCCGACCGACTTCGCGCGCTGCCCTCCCGCCGGTCCGGACCCCTGAAGTTCGGACTGTCCTCCTGGCGGCGTTCCATCGGGCCGCTGCGCAAAGTGATGAAGAATTGCCTGACCTGTTCGGTGAGCGTCGTGGCGGCGGTCGACACCTTGCCGGACGCATCCAGCAACTACTGAGAAGGCTTGCTCAGGAACGCCATGCAGATCCAGCGCAGATCCTGCAGCGCGTCCCGCAAGCCTGCCGGAGCGAATGCCAAAGCGCCCGCTTTATTGCCAAGGGGCGATTGCGTGAGTATCGTCGGCGCAAATCCATTGCCAGTCATGCATGCGACGCAAGCATTGAACGAGAACACAAACACGTGGCAATCGCCCCAAGCCGGATGTCGGCTGAGGGACGGCGATGTGCATGTGTGGCGCACGCGCCGGCATTGGAGTCCTGCGGCCATCGCCCGGTTTCGCGACTGGCTCTCCTATGAGGAACGCACTAAAGCGGACGCGTTCCATTTCGAGGCAGACCGGCATCGCGCCATCGTGGGTCGCGGTCTGCTTCGCCATCTGCTCGGCACATCTCTAAAACGGCCTCCGGACGCATTACAGATCCTCCTCGGCCTGAACGGCAAGCCGGAGCTCGTGGCGGCTCTGGATGCCGCGCCGATCGCGTTCAACATCTCCCATTCCGGCGACTGGATCCTCGTAGCTTTGGCGCAGCAACGCGCCGTCGGCGTCGATGCCGAACAGATGAGGTCTGGCATGGCGGTTCTGGAAATCGCGCAGCAGGTCTTCTCGGAGGCCGAGCGGACGGGGCTCGCAGCGCTGCCCCCGACTGCACGCGAGGAATCATTCTTTGCCTGCTGGACACGCAAGGAGGCGTACATCAAGGCGCGCGGCGACGGCCTCTCGTTACCGCTCGATTCGTTCGATGTATCCTTCCGTGCCACCGATGCCGCACGACTCCTTGCGACGCGGCCCGATCCCGGCGAGGCCAGCCGGTGGACCTTGCACGATCTGCCGCTCGGCGCGGGATACCATGCCGCTGTCGCCGCCGCGGGAAGCGGCTGGCAGCTTCGGCAATGGCATGTCCACGAGCACAACCTATTTGAAGCCCATATCATGCCAGCGCAACTTTAAGCGTATGCGTCAAGACTCCCGCATCGAAGTCTTGCGGAAATCTCGTTGAACCTCGATCGCACGCCATGCGACTAATGGCGAGGCGGGCTTTCTGAAATGCACCGCCGTGAGTCAACGTGTGGTGCGAAATGGGCTGCGAGACTGAATCGAAGCGTAGTCCTGCCGGCACGAAATGCCACCCCCCTACCCCCATTCAGTCCGACGTGACGAGCGAGCGTGCCGATCGCCGCAAGACCGAACGTACGTTCCGCCACCCTCGCATCGCCGTGAAGAGGGAATGCCGATGAGCCCCGTGGAGCCGATCGCCATGATCGGAATCGGCTGCCGGTTGCCCGGCGGGGTTCGCAGCGCGGACGACCTGTGGGAATTGCTCGTCAGTGGCGTCGATGCCATCACCGAGACGCCGGAATCACGATGGCGGCTGCAGGCTAAATTCAATTCCGATCCGGCACGGCCAGGACGCATTTCCAGCCGCTTCGGCGGCTTCATCGACGGCATCGACCGCTTCGACGCGCAGTTCTTCGGCATCAGCCCGCGCGAGGCCGCCGCAGCAGACCCGCAGCAGCGGGTGCTTCTCGAAGTGGCCTACGCCGCCGCGGAAGACGCTGGGCTCACGATGGAGGCGCTGTCCGGCCGACGCGCCGCCGTATACGTCGGCATCTCCGGATTCGATTACGGCACGATCCAGCTTCACTCCAACGAGCCGGAGACGATCGACTCCTATACCAACCTCGGCGCGTCACTCTGCGTCGCCGCGAACCGCATCTCCTACTTCTTCAACCTCCTCGGTCCGAGCGTCGCCGTCGACACCGCCTGCTCGTCGGCGCTGGTAGCAACGCACCTGGCCTGCCGCAGCCTGTGGAGTGGCGAGACCGAGCTGGCCTTCGTGGGCGGCGTCAACCTGATCCTGCAACCGACCGTCAGCATCGGTTTCTCAAGGGCGGCGATGCTCTCGCCGGACGGCCGCTGCAAGAGCTTCGACGCGCGCGCCAACGGCTACGTGCGCGGTGAAGGCGCCGGCATGGTCGTGCTCAAGCCGCTCGACAGGGCGCTGGCGGACGGCGATAACGTGTATGCCGTGATCCGCGCGACCGCGGTGAACCAGGACGGCCGCACCGCAGGGATCTCGGTGCCGAACGGTGCGTCGCAGCGTGCCAACATCCTCGATGCGCTCGCTGCCGGCGGTATCGATCCCGCGACCGTACAGTACGTCGAGGCGCACGGCACCGGTACGCCAGTCGGCGATCCGATCGAGGCACGCGCGATCGGCGACGTCTATGGCCTTGCGCAGCCCGACGCTGCGCGCTGCATCATCGGCTCGCTCAAGAGCAACATCGGTCACCTGGAATCGGCCTCGGGAATTGCAGGTCTCATCAAGACGGCGCTTTGCCTCAAGCACCGAACGATCCCCGGCAACCTGCATTTCGAGACCCCGAACCCCGACATCGCCTTCGACGACCTGCGGCTCACCGTGGCGCAGAACCTTCTGCCGTGGCCGGAAACAGCGATCCCGCCGCGGGCCGGAATCAACTCGTTCGGCTTCGGCGGCACCAACGCACATGCGATCCTGGAAGCCCCGCCAGCACCGGCAAAGGTGGCGCCCGCACGCGAAGCAAACGGCGAGGGCCGGGCGCTATTGTTGCCGCTGTCGGGGCGCAGCGAGGCGACGATTGTCGACATCGCCCGCGGCTACCGCGCGTCACTCGACGACCCACGCGGCCTTGCAAAGGTAGCGCTTTCGGACCTCTGCTTCTCTGCCGCGACGCGCCGCTCGCACCACGATTTCCGCCTCACACTGGTTGCGCACAACGAGGCCGAGCTCGCCGAACGGCTGGACGCATTCCTCGCCGGCGAAGCACGGCCCGGTACCTCCACCGGCCGAAAGCTCGATGCGCCTGGACGTCCGGTGTTCGTGTGCTCCGGCATGGGCCAACAGTGGTGGGCGATGGGGCGCGAGCTACTCGCACAGGAGTCGGTGTTCCGCCGCGCGGTGGAGGCCGTCAGCGACTTGCATCGAAGCTTCGGCGGCCCGTCCCTTATCGATAAGCTCATGGCCGACAAGGCGCATACGGAGGTGCACAACACCGACATCGGCCAGCCCGCGATATTCGCCCTGCAGGTCGGGCTCGCGGCGCTATGGCGGTCGTGGGGCATCGAGCCGGCGGCCGTCGTCGGCCACAGCGCCGGCGAGATGGCGGCGGCATACATCGCCGGTGCGCTGACGCTCGAGGACGCGGCCTGCGTCACCTACCACCGCAGTCGGCTGCAATATCGCGTCGCCGGACAGGGCGGAATGCTCGCCGCCGGCATTTCGCGCGAGGAGGCGGAGCGACTTGCCGCCTATCACGGCACCATCTCGCTCGCCGCCGTCAACAGCGCACGCTCGGTTACCTTGTCGGGTGACGCCGACACACTTGCCGGCATCTCCGACATGCTCGAAGGTGCGGACGTGGCCTGCCGTACCCTGCAGGTCGACGTGCCGTTCCACAGCGCGAAGATGGACCCCCTCGAAGCCGAGCTGCTGGAATCGCTCCGCGGCATTCGCCCGCGCGCGGCATCGGTACCGCTCTTCTCGACGGTCACCGGCCGCGCCGTCGCCGGCCCGGAACTCGACGCGCAGTACTGGTACCGCAATGTACGCCACCCGGTGCTGTTCGCCGATGCCATCGGCGAACAGATCCGCGCAGGCCACAAGTTGTTCCTCGAAATCGGCGCGCATCCGATCTTGCGCAACGACCTTGCTGAGTGCCTTAGGGAAAATGGCGCGTCCGGCACGGTGCTGAATTCGCTCCGCCGCCTGGCGCCCGAACGCGCCACGCTGCTCGGCACCGCCGGCCAACTCCACATTCTCGGCAGCGACCTCGACTGGACGAGGCTTCTGCCGGCGGGCGCAACGGTAAAGCTGCCGTCCTACCCGTTCCAGCCGGAAGTACACTGGCGCGAGAGCGAGCGCAGCCGGCAGCATCGCGTCGGTACGTCCATCCATCCCCTGCTCGGCAACCGCGTTGACGCACCAGCACCGTCATGGCAGGCGGACATCGACATCGGCGCGACTCCTTATCTCGCCGACCATCGTATCGGCAGCGCGGTCATCTTTCCAGCCGCGGGCTACATCGAGATGGCGTTCGCCGCGGCACGCGAGACGTTTGGCGCAGGGCCGTGCACACTGGAGGACTGGGAGTTCCACAAGTTTCTGCCGCTCGACGGACGCTCGGCCACGCCGGCTCGGATCGCGTTCGATTCGGAAGCCGGCGAACTTTCGGTCCATGCGTGCACCGATGCCGCGGAGCATAGCTGGGTCCTTCATGCGCGCGGCAACATGCGCGGCGCGCCACATGCCAAGGCCGTGACGTTCGAAGTCGCCAAGGTGCGGGCGCGCTGCGGTGAGGAATTCAGCGGCGACGAATGCCGGCGGCGGTTCGCGGCACTGGGACTGCATTACGGGCCGGCGTTCCATGGCCTGCACCGGCTGTGGCGCGGCGAAGGCGAGGCGCTTGCGGACATCCGTCTGCCCTCGTCGCTGCAGCCGGAACTTGCCGACTACCGCCTGCACCCCGCCGTGCTCGATGCCTGCTTGCAGGCCTCGCTCGCCGTTCTGCCGGATGACGCGCTCTCCGGCAGAGGCCGCGGTCGCGCCTATGTGCCTGTGCGCATGGACCGGGTCCGTTTCTACGCCACGCCCGCGCCGGAGTTTTTTGCGGCAGTTCGGGTGCGCGAGTTTTCGGAGCACGGACTCACAGTCGATATTGATCTCGTGGACACCGACGGCCGGGTATGCGTCGCCGTGAACGGCCTCGTCTGTCGGCCGCCAGACCAGCGCGCTGCGGCCCTGCAGGGTCTGCTGTACGAGGACCAATGGCAGCTCAAGCATTCGGCAAGGCCAACGGCCGGGCGCTGCTCGGATCACATGCCGGGACCCGCCGACCTGACACCAGTGCTCGCGGCGGAAGCGGCCGCGCTGCACCACCGCTTCGACCGCGCCCACTTCCAGAACGAGTTTCAGCCGATGGCACGGGCCGCCGCCGCGGCCTACATCGCCCGCGCCTTACGCGAGCTCGGCTTTGAGCCGCCGATGTCGGGGCTGCCGCCGGCTGCACTCGCCGACCGGCTCGGGCTTGCGTCGCAGTACCGTCGTTGGCTCGCGCTGATGCTGCACGAATTGACGCCGACGGAACTGGCGTCACGTGGCGATCCGCAGCCACTATGGAAGGCGGCGTGGCATCGCTTCCCGGAGTGCCAGGTCGAGTTGACGATGGCGCGCCTGTGCGGCGAGAATCTGGTTTCGGTGCTGCGCGGCGAGACCGATCCGCTGGAGCTGGTGTTTCCGGAAAGCACCCTGACCGCGGCCGAACACCTCTACCAGGATTCGCCGGCGCTGCGGCCGAGCAACCTGCTGGCGCAGAAGGCGGTCACGGAGATCGTGCGCCGCCTGCCGCCGGGCCGCGCGCTCCGCGTGCTGGAGATCGGCGGCGGCACAGGCGGGCTCACCGGCTTCCTGCTGCCGGTGCTGCCGGCGCATGCGACGCAATACGTGTTTACCGACATATCCGCCCGTTTCCTCGGGCACGCACAGCAACGCTTCACGCGGTTCCCGTTCGTCGAATGCCGTACGTTCGATATCGAGCGCGACGCCGCCGAACAGGGCATCGAGCCGCATGCGTTCGATCTCGTCGTCGCCTCCGACGTGCTGCATGCGACGCGCGATCTCGGCGGCACGCTCGACCGCGTCCGGGGCCTGCTCGGCGCGGGCGGACTGTTGCTGACGCTGGAAGTGACGCGACCGTGGCTCCACGCCACGCTGGTATTCGGTCTCCTGCCGGGCTGGTGGCTGTTCGAGGACAGCGACGTTCGGCAGTTGGAACCGGTGGTTTCGATGCGGCAGTGGCAGGCACTGCTGCAGCGCGCCGGCTTTGACGGCACGCAAGGCTTCGCCGACGCACCCGACGCCGCGACCGCGCAGCATTCGCTCATCCTCGCCCGAGCGGCGGATGTACCTGCGGCTCGCGGCACAACTCCAGCGCCTCGCCCCGACGCCGATCCGAAGATGTGGCTGGTGTTGAGTGACCGCGGCGGCCCAGCGCGATCGAGCGCGGGCGCACAGCTTGCGGTCGATTTGGAGGCGCGCGGCGACCGGGTGATCCAGGTGATCGCGGGCGCGGACTTCGCCCGCAGCGGTGCGTCGGTCTTCACGATCCGCCCCGACAAGCCGAACGACATGCGGCGGCTTCTCGCCGCCGTCAGCCGCGAGACCAAGCAACTGGCCGGCGTCGTCCATTTTGGAAGTCTCGACCTCGCAATCGACGCCGCCACGCCGGACCAGTCCATCGTCGACGGCGCACGCGCGGGCTGCGTCGGGGCGCTGCATCTCGTGCAGGCCCTTGCCACCGCCGACGAACTTGCGGTCGGCGGGCTCTGGCTCGTCACCCGCGCCGCGCAAGGCGTCGACGGCGCAAACATGGACGGCGTCATCCAGTCGCCGCTGTGGGGGCTCGGCCGTGTCGCCGGTTCCGAGTACCAGAACCTGCGTTGCGTGCGAATAGATCTCGCAGCCGCCTCGGCGGCGGAAATCGCCATGCTTGCCGACGAACTGACCGGCGGCGAAGCCGAGGAGGACGAGCTCGCGCTCCACGGCGAGTTGCGCTACGTGCGACGACTTACCGCGGTATCGACCGCAAGTCTGCACGCGACCGGTCAGCCGGCTGCCTCGTTCGCCGATCCGTTCCGGCTCGAACTGGCGCAGCCGGGCCTTCCGGATTCGCTCACGGCGCGGCCGCTGGTGCGGCAGCCGCCCGGCCCCATCGAGATCGAGATCGAGGTCGCGGCCGCCGGACTTAATTTCAAGGACCTGATGACGGCCATGGGCATGGTGCCCAAGGAGGCGCTGGCCGACCCGAGCGCCGCCACCCTGCTCGGCCTCGAATGCGCCGGCCGCGTCGTCGCCGTCGGCAGCAACGTCATCGAGTTCGCCGTCGGTGATGAGGTAGTGGCTGCGGCGCCGCGGAGCCTGGCGAGCCACATCACGATCGACCACCGCTTCGCCGCGCCCAAGCCCGCAACCGTGAGCCTGGAGCAGGCGGCGACGCTGCCCATCGCGTTCGTGACCGCTTATTATTCGCTGCACATACTCGCGGACATGAAGCGCGGCGAGCGCGTGCTGATCCACGCCGCCGCCGGCGGTGTTGGCCTTGCGGCCGTGCAGCTTGCGCTCGCGGCCGGCGCCACCGTATTCGCCACGGCGGGCTCGCGACAGAAGCGCGACCTGCTGAAGACGCTCGGCGCGGCCCACGTCTTCGATTCGCGCAGCCTCGCCTTCGCCGATGAAATTCTCGACCTCACCGGCGGCGAGGGCGTGGATATCGTGCTCAACTCGCTTGCCGGCGAGGCGATCAACAAGAACCTTTCGATCCTTCGGCCGTTCGGCCGCTTCGTCGAGATCGGCCTCGTCGACATCTACAAGAATCGCCGTCTCGGCATGCGGCCGCTGCGCAAGAACGTCTCGCTGTTCGCTGTCGATCTCAGCCGCGTGTTCGACAAGCCAGGCGATCTTGCGTGTAACCTGTTGCGTGACGCTATCGGCCGCTTCGACGGTCGCACGCTCACACCCCTGCCCTACCGCGTGTTCCCCGCCGACCGCGTGCCTGACGCGTTCCGGGCCATGGCCCAGGCTCAGCACATCGGCAAGCTCGTGGTGTCCATGCTGGATCGCGCCGGCCTGCGCGTGCAGCGCCGGCCGCAGCCGGTGCCGATCGACACCGAGGCGAGCTACCTCATCACCGGCGGGCTCGGTGGCTTCGGGCTGGCGCTCGCATCGCATCTCGCCGACCGCGGCGCGCGCCACATCGTGCTCGCCGGCCGCAGCGGGCCGTCGCCGGAGGCGCAATTCACACTCGACGCGCTTGCCGCGCGCGGCGTCGAGGCCGTCGCCATCCGCGCCGACGTCGCCGACCGCGACGCGGTCGCGCGCGCCATTGCCGCGGCGCAGGCGCTGGCGCCACTGCGCGGCGTTGTCCATGCCGCAATGGTGCTCGACGACGCGCCGATCGAGCGCCTCAACGAGGATCGCATGTGGAAGGCGATGGCACCGAAGATGCTCGGCGCCTGGCACCTGCACGCACTGACGGAAGGCGTGCCGCTGGATTTCCTGCTGCTCTGCTCCTCGATCACCTCGACCATCGGCAATCCCGGGCAGGCCAACTACGTCGCAGGCAACGCGTTCCTCGATGCTCTCGCCTATTACCGGCGCGGCCGCGGCCTGCCGGCGCTTACCGTCAACCTCGGCAATGTCGGCGAGGTGGGCTACGTCGCGCGTAACAAGGACGCCTCGGAGCGGCTCGACCGCTACAAAGCAATGGCCATGCCGATCGCGGACGTGCTCGACGGGATCGATGACCTGCTGGCGAGCAATGCGGTGCAGGTAACGCTCGCCAAGGTCGACTGGAGCGAGCTGCGCCAGCTTGCCGGTTCACGGCTCCCCGCCCGCCTTGCCGGTCTGGTCAGCGAGTTGGACGCCGAGACGACGGGCGGGACCGGAGATGCGAGGCTGCGCCACATCCTCGATGCCGATGCCGAGGCGCGGCCGGCGTTGCTTGAAGGCTACATCCGCGACCACCTTGCGCAAGCGATCGGCGCGTCGCCGTCGCGCATCGATCCGCAGCAGTCGCTGCTCAGCCTCGGACTCGACTCGCTGATCGCGGTCGAGGTGCGCAACCGCATCAATTCGGATTTCGGCCTGAACGTGCCGCTGGCGAAGATCATCCAGAGCGCCAGCGTCCGTGCGCTCGCCGGTTACCTCGCCGAGCGGCTCGCCGGGCAAGATGGTGATGCAGCCGCGGGCGCCAACGGCGGGCTCGCTCCGTCCTCGCCCTCCGCGATTGACGAAGCCGGGCCAGCAACCGCTCATCGCCTGGATTCACCTCCGGCCGGACAAGCCGCCGCCGGATATCAGCGGGGGCGCCGATGATGCTTCGATCATTCGCCCGCGCCGCCATCAATGGGGTCGCCGTCGCGCTGCCCGAGCAGACGCTTTCCAACGAGACGATGACTGCGGACGCCGACGACCGCACGCGGGCGCTGCTGCTGCGTCACACCGGTGTGGTGTGTCGTCACGTCGCAGCCGAGGGCGAGACCGCACTCGATCTCGGCGAAGTGGCCTGCCGCAAACTTTTCGTCGCGCACCCCGATCTGGCGGAGCGTGTCGACACGCTGATCTTCTGCACGCAGTCTCCTGACTACATCCTGCCGCCGAACTCCTGCGTGTTGCACGGCCGCCTCGGCCTCCGCGACGCTGTTGCCGCGTTCGACCTGCCGCATGCCTGCTCCGCCTTCATCTATGCCATCAAGCTCGCGCAAGCGCTGATCGCGTCGGACTCGGCAGAGAATGTGCTGGTGGTGACTGCGGACACCTATTCGAAGTTCATTCATCCGCAGGACCGCTCGACGCGTTTGCTGTTCGGCGACGTAGCGGCGGCAACCTGGATCGGCGCTGCGACCGAAGGCCGCGGTGTGCTTGACGTGAGCTGCGGCACCGACGGCAAGCGCCACGGCAAGTTCCTGATTCCGGCCGGCGGCGCGCGGATGCCGGTCACCGATACGGTACGCCACGAGGAGAATCGCGATTCGAGCGGCAACCTGCGTTCCCCGGCGCATATCCACATGGCCGGCAACGACATGCTCAGTTTCGTCGGCAGCCGCATTCCCGGCCATGTGAAAGATCTGCTGGCACGCAATGCGCTCGCCCTGGATGCCGTCGACTGGCTGGTGTTCCACCAGGCGAGCAACGTGGTGCTCGACACCCTCACCAACCTGCTGGACGCCGATCCGGCGAAGGTGCTGCGGCACTTCCAGTCCATCGGCAATACGGTGTCGGCCTCGATCCCGATCGTGCTCGATCACGCGATCGGCGAAGGCATGATCAAGCCGGGGCAGTTCGTGCTCCTTTGCGGCTTCGGCGCAGGGCTGTCATGGGGCTCGGCCCTCGTCCGATGGTGAGTGGTCTCGCCATCCGGGACTACGCCGGCGACTGCGAGGATGTCGCCGCGCTCGGACAGAAAGTGTGGACCGCAACCTATGGCAACACGATGTGGTTCCCGTTGTGGGACGCCGCGTTCCTGCGCTGGCAGATCGGCGGCGGAGCGCTGGCGCCGGCGCTCTACGATGGCGACCGGCTCGTCGGTACCTTCTTCTCCTTGCCGCACAAGCTGCGCATCGGGTCACAGACGCTGCCGGTTGGGCTCGCTAGCTGGTGTACCGTCGATCCGGCGCACCGCGCCGGGCGGTCGGCGCTGCGGCTCATCGGTGCGCTGCGCGAGCGGCATGCCGCGCACGGTCTCGCGTTGTCGCTCGGCGTAATCAGCGGCGACCGCGCCTCGGTCGCGCATCAATTCTGGAGCCGGTATGCGCAGAGCTTCCCGCAGAACCTGCGCTTCCTTTTCTGCTTCGGCCTGTGGGTGAAGGTGCTCGATCCGGCCCGGGTCGCGGCCGCGGGCGTCAGCGCCTTCGAACGGCTCGGCGTGCGCGTTGCCGGCCCGCTGCTGCGCGGAATACCGTCGCGGCCAACCACCGGCGTGCGTCCTTATGCGCCCGGCGACCTGCCGCGCTGCGCGGATCTCCTCGCGGCGTCTACCGCGCGGTGCAACTGGGCGCTGCAATGGCCCGTCGCCCGACTCGCGGCACAACTAAACAGCGCCGTATCGCAAACGTTTGTCCTCGAAAGCGGCGGATCGGTGCAAGCGTTCGTCAACATTCACCGGCTGTCGTTTCAGGGACGGTCGCCGGTGCGGGCGGCCATGATCGATCTTTGGGCGACTGACGCGCGCGGCGCCGGGTCGGCGAGACTCATCGGCCATCTTTGCCAGGCGCTTCGGCGGGACGGGGTGGAACTGGTCTTGGCGATGCGCGCGCACGGCATGCCCGCGCCGGCGCTGCTCGCCAACGGCTTCGTACCGCAACCGGCGCACCATCACGTCGTCGCGCTGTTCCCGCGCGACGACGTTGCGCTCATCGAACCGAAGACATGGCATCTGATAATGCGATGATGGACGGCCTAACGGCAGTGAGATATCCTTGATTATCGTGAATGGAGGCTTGAATGCGCGGCAATGTGACACCGGTTCTCGACCGGCTCCGTGCTTCGCCGCCGGATGACCGGCCCGCGATCCTCGTCGACTTCATCGAGGGCCAGCTCCTCGAGATCCTCAATTGGGACGAAAGCAGGCGAAAGGATCTCGCGCGCGGCTTCGTGCAGATCGGCCTCGATTCGCTGATGGCAGTCGAGTTGCAGTTTCGCCTGCAAAAGGCGCTGAAATTGGCCCCGCCGCCGGAGGGAGACGACGCCGAGTTCGAAATGTCGTCGGCCACCGACCTCGCCGACTTTCTGCTGAGCCGCCGCTTGAACCTTCGTTAGGCTCGGCGCGACTAACAACGGGGTCACCATCGACACCGCGCCGAAATGGTCTGAGGGGGGCCGTCTCGATTGGATCAGGGTCTTGCGTCAGCACGTGCGGATGTTCGGGCGTTCGTAGACGATGCGCTCCGGCAACGGCAGGTCAATCGCGTCCTGCACGGCTTCCCCTCGCCGCGGTTCTGGCAGCACGGCAGCGTGTCGGTGCCGAGCGTGATGGCGCAGCGCGAGCGCTGGAACCGCTCCGAGCCCGCGCCCTTCTCGCTCTACGCCGGCCTTCCCTATTGCATTCGCACCGATCCGGACCGCTGCGGCTACTGCCTGTTTCCGGTAGAGACATTCGGCGGCGCGCAGCAGCTCGACACCTATCTCGATTACTTCGAGCGCGAGGGTGAGTTGTTCCGGGACTTCTTCGCCGGCGCCACGCCCGAGACGCTCTACATCGGCGGTGGCACGCCCAACCTGATGCGGCCCGGCCAGTACACGCGGATGATGGACATCGTCCGCTCCGTCTTCCCGGGCATCGACGCCGTGCCGGTGACGATGGAGGGCATCCCGCAGCTGTTCACGCGCGAGAAGCTCGTATCGATGAAGGCCGGCGGCATCAACCGCGTCAGCATCGGCGTGCAGCAGCTCGACACCGAGCTGAACCGGCTGAGCGGCCGCAAGCAGACCGCCAAGCACGTCTTCGACGCCATCGGCTGGTCGCAGGAGCTCGGCCTGCAATGCAACGTCGACGTGATCTTCGGGTGGCCACGGCAGACGATGCGCCATCTGCTCGCCGACCTCGAGCAACTTGTCGCCACCGGCGTCGATCATATCGCCCACTACGAACTCAACGTCGGCGGCGCCACCGACTTCGCGCTCAACCGCCGCGATGAAATTCCGCCTTCCGACACCGTCCGTGAGATGTATCGCGCCGCCCGCGATTTGCTCGCGGCGAACGGCTACCGCCAGCTCACCGCCTATGATTTCCAAAAGGTACGGAAAGGCGAGCAATTCGTCTACGAGGAATGCAAGCGCGGCTTTGCGCGCACCGAATCCTGGGGTTGGGGCTTCGCAGGCGTTTCCGATTTCGGCGGCACCGGCGAGCATGGTGGCTGGACGTATGTGAACCACCGCCGGGTCAAGGATTACTTCGCCGCGCTCGACCGTGGCGAGTTTCCGGTGGAGCGTGGCTTCGCGCGCGCGCCAAAGGACCTTCGGCTTCACGAGCTGTTCCGCAATCTTCAAGGGATGCGAGTCGACCGGATGGAATATCGCCAACGCTTCGGCAACGACGTCTACGCGGAGCATGAAGCGGCCTGGCTGGAACTGGCCGAGCGCGGCTGGTGCACGGTATCGCCCGAGGCGATCGAGTTGCGTGGCGACGGGGTCTACTACGTACCGCTGATCCAGGCCCTGTTGTCGCAGGCTCGGCTCGCCGACCTCCGCTCATCAGCGTCCTCGGTTGCCCTTTCCATATGAGCGACGGGCGCGCGTCATGAACGACATGTTCCGCGAAGACCGGCAGGCGGAGGGAACACCCAAGGTTGCCGACGTCCCGTCGCTTTCGCCGGACCTCGCGGCCCGTCACGAGCCCTTTCCGCTCACCGACGTGCAGAATGCCTACTGGATCGGCCGCAGCGGCACGTTCGACCTCGGTCACATCGGTTGCCATGTCTACCTCGAGGTGAAGCTCGCCGCGCACGACAGCGAGCGCCTCCAGGTCGCGTGGCAGATGCTGATCGAGCACCACGACATGCTGCGCGCGATCGTACGCGAGGATGGCCGGCAGCAGATCCTCGTCGAGGTGCCGCGCTACAAGATCGAACACCGAGACCTGAGTGGCGCGGACCCGGCTTCGGCGCGGGCCGAAGTCGAAGCGATCCGGCAGCGTATGTCGCACCAGGTTTTTCGTCCCGACCAATGGCCGCTATTCGAAGTGCGCACCACCGAGCTCGATAGCGGCACGCTGCTGCATCTGAGCATCGACTTGCTGTTCGTGGACTTCTGGAGCATCCAGCTGCTGGTCAAGGAGTACATGCTGCTCGTCTCCGACCCAGACCCGTATTTGCCACCGCTCGACTTAAGCTTCCGGGACTATGTGCTGTTCACCGCGCGGCAGCGTGAGTCGAGCGCATACCGCCGGGCAGAGGACTACTGGAAAAAGCGCCTGGACACGTTGCCCGGTCCGCCTCAGCTGCCGCTCGCGAAGCAGCCCGCCGACGTCGCGCGGCCGTATTTTGTGCGACGCGATCTCGCGCTCGACGCCGAGACCTGGCGGCAGCTGAAGGAGCGCAGCGCCAAAGCCGGCGTGACGCCGTCGATCGCGCTGACGGCCGCGTTCGCCCGCATCCTCGGCCGCTGGGGTGGCAGCAGACATTTCACGCTCAACCTGACGCAGTTCCAGCGCGCTCCGGTCCATCTGCAGGTCAACCGCTTGATCGGCGACTTTACAACCATCCTGCTGCTGGAGATCTGCGATCCGGGCACGGATACGTTCGAAACGCTGGCGCAGCGGCTCGGCACGCAGTTCTGGTCCGACCTGGAACACGCGGAATACGGCGGCCTGCGTGTGCTCCACGAACTGGCGCGCCACGCTGGCGGCGGTGGTAACCTCGCCATGCCGGTGGTATTCACAAGCGCGCTAGCGCGGGCCTTGCCCGGCCTAGAACCGGTCGACGACATCGGGACCATCGTTCATAGCGTCAGCCAGACGCCACAGGTCTGGCTCGATCATCAGGTGTACGAGCAGCGCGGCCGCCTGCATCTGAGCTGGGATGCCGTCGAGGAGCTTTTCCCTGCCGGCCTGCTCGACGAAATGTTCGCCGCCTATGGCGCGCTACTGCTCCGCCTCGCCCGCGATGAGAACGCCTGGCACGAAACGCGCGAGAGCCTTGCGCCCGATCCGCAATGGGCGGCGATGGCCGTCGGTGGGCCCGCCGGCGCCGCAGCGGAGGCGAATGCAGCCGAGATCGAAGCGGCGCTGAGGGAGCATCCCCTCGTCGCCGAAGCTGCAGCGGTCCCGGCGGGGACGCCAGACGCCGGCCTCGTCGTCTACGTCACCCGCCGGCCGGCGGAGGAGAGTGCGCTCATGCGCGCGCCTGCCGCGCCGTGGCGCAGCGGCACGCTGGTACCGCTCGCTGTGCAGCAGGCCGCCGCCGACGTGTCGCCGGCGTTGCATGCTTTCGTCGCCGACCTTGCCAAAGCCGAGAGCCGCAGCACCGCGACGATGGCCGAGACGCTGGTGGCGCTCGGCCTGTTCCGCAGCACAAGCGAGACATGGTGCGCGAACGAGATCGTGGCGAACTGCCGGGTGCAGCCGCGCTATGCCGGCCTGATCGAGCATTGGCTGCACTTCCTCGCCGCCGACGGCCTGCTCACCGAACGCGACGGACGATACACTGCGGTGCAGCCGTTGCAGCTTCGCGCCGCCCCGGGGGCAATCGAAGCCCATGGCGGCGAAGTGGAGCTCCGCGCATTCTTCGTCGCCTGCCAACGCAGCGCCAGGGCGCTGTTGCACGGTGAGGTCAATCCGCTCGACCTCCTGTTCCCTGGCGGCGACTGGAGCGTCGCCGAGGCGCTTTACGAGCACAACCCGATGTCGCGCCATGTCAACGCGCTCGCGGCGTCGCTGGTGGGCGACTGGGCCGCGGCCGCGGAAGGACCGCTGCGCGTGCTCGAAATCGGCGCCGGCATCGGCTCGGCCACCGCCGCGCTGCTGCCGGTGCTGCCGGTGGAACGCACGCGCTATCTTTTCACCGACGTCTCGGCGTTCTTCCACCCGGGTGCCCGGCGGAAGTTCGCTGCCTTTCCGTTCGTACAATACGGCGTGCTCGACGCACTGCGCGATCCGCTGGCACAGAGTTTTCTGCCGCAGAGCTTCGACCTGATCGTCGCCGCGAACGTGATGCACAATGCCGCCGATCCGGCCGCGGCGCTGGCGCGGCTGCGGCCGCTGCTCGCCGACGGCGGCCGGCTCGTGCTGATAGAGGCGACGCGCAACACCCGCGCGCACGCGGTAAGCGTTGGCTTCATCGAGGGTCTGAGCGGCGTTACCGACGGCGACGACGGTCCGTTCCTGCCGTTGCCGCGCTGGCTCGACGCGCTCGACAAGGCCGGCTTTGCCGATGTGCGCAGCGTCCGCGATGCCGGCGATGCCGGCGCCGATTTCGGCCTCGACGCCATCGTCGCCCGCGCGCCGCCGCTTGACGAGGCCGCGCTCCGCCGCCACGCCGATACGGCGCGCGAGAGCGTCACGGGTGCGGTGCTGCGCGCCCATCTCGCCCACGCACGGCCGGCGTCGCCGCCCGCCGACATCGTCGTGGTGGAGGCGATGCCGCTCACGCGCGACGGCGCGGTCGACCGCGCGGCGCTGTCGTCGGCGCGGCCGGTGGGCCGGCCCGCGCTGCCGTCCGGCGCCACCGAGCAGGCGGTGGCGGCGATCTGGGCACAGGCGCTCGGCCGCGATGCCGTCGGCGTGGAAGACAATTTCTTCGACATCGGCGGCGATTCGCTGATCGCCATACGCATCGTGGCGAGCGTACGCGAGCGCTTTGGAATCGAGTTGCGCGCGCAGGCGCTGTTCGAGTCGCCGCGCGTGCGCGACATGACCATTGCCATCGAGCAGGCGCGGCGGGAGCAGCCGGCCGACCACGCCGCGCTGGCCGTGTTACCCGCGCTTGTGCCCGACCCCGCCACATGGACCGAGCCGTTCCCGCTCACCGACATCCAGCAGGCCTATTGGATCGGCCGCTCCGGCGTGCTGGAACTCGGCAACGTGGGCGCCCACTTCTATCTCGAACTGCAGGCGGGTCCCCTCGACCGCGACCGGCTGGAGCGCGCCTGGCAGCAACTCATCGAGCGCCACGGCATGCTGCGCACCGTAGTCCTGCCGGATGGACGCCAGCGCATGCTGGATTCGGCGCCGCGCTACTGCATCGAGATGGAGGACGTGACCGACCTCTCGTCGGACGAGGCCGAAGCGGTGCTCGTCCGCGAGCGGGCGCGCATGTCGCACCAGGTGCATCTCGGCGAGCACTGGCCGCCGTTCGAGATCAGGATGACCCGGCTCGGGCTGGAGCGGACGCGGCTGCATGTCAGCCTCGACCTCATCATGATCGACCTGTGGAGCTTCCGGCTGCTCATGCGCGAGTGGCTGCAGCTCTACGAGAACCCGGCGGTAGCGCTGCCGCGGCTTGTGCTCGGCTTCCGCGACTATGTGCTCGCCGCCGCAGCGCTGGAAGAGACGGAAGCGCTGCGCTACTGGCTGGACCGCCTGCCCGAGCTGCCGCCGCCGCCGGACCTGCCGCTCGCGCGGGCACCGTCGACGGTCGCGCATCCGCGCTTCCGCCGCCGCGCCGAGACGCTCGCCGCCGACGAATGGCAGCGCATCAAGGAGCGCGCGCGCACCGGACGGCTGACGCCGTCGGCGGTGCTGCTGACAACGTTCGCCGACGTGCTCGGTGCCTGGAGCCGGCGGCAGCAGTTCACCATCAACCTGACCCTGTTTCAGCGGCTGCCGCTGCACCCGCAAGTGAATCAGATCGTCGGCGACTTCACCTCGATCACGCTACTCGCAGTGGACTGCGCGGCGGCCGACGCGTTCGTGGCGCGGGCGCAGACGCTGCAGGCGCAGCTCTGGCGCGACCTGGATCACCGTCAGGTCAGCGGGGTGAAGGTGATCCGGGAGATGGCGCGGCGGCGCGAGGGCGGCATTCACCCGGCAATGCCTGTCGTCTTCACCAGCGGGCTTGCCCAGGGCATGCCGGAACTGGAAGTGCTCGAACGTCTCCAGGGACCGAACCTCGGCGAAGTCATGTACGCCGTCAGCCAGACGCCCCAAGTCTGGCTCGACCACCAGGTTTACGAGCAGGATGGCTGCCTCCACCTCGCCTGGGATACGGTCGAGGACCTGTTCCCGCCGGGGATGCTCGACGACATGTTCGCCACCTATGTCGGTGCGTTGCGGCAGCTTGCCAACGACGAATGCGCCTGGGACGGCCCGCGTGCGACCCTGGTTCCGCCGGCGCAGCTCACCGAGCGCGCGGCGGCAAACGACACCGCCGCGCCCGTTCCCTCCGGGCTCCTGCACGACCGCTTCTTTGCGCAGGCCCTCCAGCGGCCGGAACAGATCGCGGTCGTCACCACGACGCGTCGGCTCAGTTACGGCGAGGTTGCGGAGCGCGCGGATCGGCTGGCGCGGCGACTGCGCCGCCTCGGTGCGCAGCCGAACCGGCTCGTCGCGATTGTCATGGAGAAAAGCTGGGAGCAGGTGGTCGGCGCGCTCGCCGTACTGAAAGCCGGCGCCGCCTATCTGCCAGTTGATCCGGAGCTGCCGACCGAGCGGCGCAACCTCCTCCTCGACCGCGGCGAGATCGAGATCGTGCTGACGCAGACCTGTCTCGCCGAGCAGCTCGAATGGCCGCCCGGTGTGCGCTGCATTGCCGTCGACATCGACCAGGCAGAGCTCGGTCCCGATGACGACCCGACCGCCGCCCCCGCAAAGCCGGACGACCTCGCCTATGTGATCTTCACCTCCGGCTCCACCGGCGCGCCGAAGGGCGTGATGATCAAGCACCGCAGCGCGCTCAACACTATCGTCGACCTCAACGAGCGCTTCGAGGTAGGGCCGGACGACCGCATCCTCGCGCTGTCGTCGCTCGGCTTCGACCTGTCCGTCTACGACCTCTTCGGCGCGCTCGCGGTCGGCGCGACCGTGGTGATGCCGCACCCCTCGAGCCGCCGCGAGCCAGGCGACTGGGCCGCGCTGATGGCGCGGGAGCGCGTGACCATCTGGAATTCGGTGCCGGCGCTCCTGGAAATGCTAGTCGACTACGCCGGCAACGGTGCGGCGCTGCGCGACAGCGCGCTGCGGCTGGCGCTGCTCAGCGGCGATTGGATTCCCGTCGCGCTGCCAGACCGCGCACGCGCGCTCGTGCCGGGCCTCGACGTGATCGGTCTCGGCGGTGCCACTGAAGCATCGATCTGGTCGATCTTCCACCGGCCCGACGCGTCTGATCGCGGGCGGTCGAGCATTCCGTATGGACGCGCGCTGCGCAACCAAACAATGCACGTCCTCAACGACGCGATGGAGCCCTGCCCGGTCTGGGTGCCGGGGAAGATCTACATTGGCGGCATCGGCGTGGCGAGTGGCTACTGGCGCGACGAGGCGCGCACGGCGGCGCAGTTCGTCACCCATTCGCGCAGCGGCGAGCGACTCTACCGCACCGGCGATCTTGGCCGCTTTCTACCCGGTGGCGATATCGAGTTCCTCGGCCGCGAGGACCAGCAGGTCAAGGTCCAAGGCTACCGCATCGAGCTCGGCGAGATCGAGGCGAC
>Ga0080026_10000091_pt1 | contig 19514 bp, 20 predicted proteins | sample OrgsoiDNA2013045_FD_70941 | JGI IMG/M metagenome (GOLD analysis project Ga0080026, IMG submission 70941) | Permafrost soil microbial communities from the Arctic, to analyse light accelerated degradation of dissolved organic matter (DOM) -... | ecosystem: Environmental > Terrestrial > Soil >... | reverse complement strand
GCGGGCCGGAAGCGGCGGGCCTGCGGCTGCGCCACGCTCGGCTGGCGGCCTTGCTGACCCTGGAGGAACTCGCCGAGAGCTCAGGGGTCAGCGTGCGGGCGATCAGTGACCTATAGCGCGGCCGGACCCGGAAGCCGTATTCCCGGACTGTCCGGCTGCTCGCTGCCGCTCTAGGCCTGCCCGGACCGGCTGGCGGTGAGCTGGCGCCGCCGAGTCGTCTCCCCGGTCGCACTGTCACAGCCGGTCAGGTACCGCAGGCCGCAGCGCTGGCGCCGATGGCATCGGCACAGCTGCCAGCCGGAGTGTGGCACTTCAGCGGCCGGACGGCTGAGCTTGCGACGCTGACCCGATGGGCCTGCAAAGCCGTCGGCAGCGCCGGCTCGGTGATCATCACGGCGATCGGCGGAACTGCCGGGGTCGGCAAGACCGCGCTGGCGCTGCATTGGGCTCATCAGATCGCGCCCAGCTTTCCGGACGGACAGCTCTATGTCGACCTGCGAGGTTTCGGCCCGTCCGGACCACCAACCTCGGCCGCCGAAGCCATCCGCGGGTTCCTGGACGCACTCCAGGTTCCGGCGAGCCGGATGCCGGCGGGCACCGAAGCCCGTGCGGGCTTGTACCGCAGTGTGCTGGCCGGACGGCGGATGCTCATCGTTTTGGACAACGCCCGTGATGACGCACAGGTGCGCCCGCTGCTGCCCGCTGCGCCTGGCTGCCTGGTGCTGGTCACCAGCAGGCACATGCTCACCGGGCTGGCCACGGCCGACGGCGCGCACCTGCTCACCCTTGACCTCCTGACCGAGGCGGAAGCACGGGAACTGCTGGCCCGCCGCGTGGGCCCCGGCAGGATCACGGCCGAGCCCGCGGCGGTGGCTGAGCTGATCGGGCAGTGCGCTCGGCTGCCGCTGGCCCTCAGCATCGCCGCCGCCCGCTCGGCCGCGCGCCCTGACCGGCCCCTCGCCGCGGTCGCCGCCGAACTGTGCGGCATCCAGGCCCGGCTGGACGCGCTGGACACCGGGGACGCGGCCACCGATGTGCGCACGGTGTTCTCCTGGTCCTGCCAGCAGCTCAGCGAGCCGGCGGTACGGATGTTCCGGCTGCTCGGCGTGCATCCAGGCCAGGACATTACCGCCCCGGCCGCGGCCAGCTTGGCCGGCATCCCGCTCAGACAGGCCCGCCGGGTGCTGGCCGAACTGGCCCGCGCGCACCTGACTACCGAGCCCAGCCCTGGCCGGTACTCCTGTCACGACTTGCTCCGCGCCTACGCCACCGAGCTAGCCCGCAGTCACGACAGCGCCGCCATACGGTGTGCCGCGCTCGGCCGGATCCTCGATCACTACCTACATACCGCGTGCGCGGCGTCCCGGCTGCTTCATCCCTATCGTGACCTGATCACACTGGACCCGCCGCGGCCGCGAGTACGGCCCGAGGAGTTCGCGGGCCGCCAGCAGGCGCTGGACTGGTTCCGGGCCGAGTGGCAGGTTCTGCTCGCCGCGATCAGCCAGGCCACCAGTGGCGGGTTCAGCACGCACGCCTGGCAGCTGCCGTGGGCCGTGGCGACGTTCTTGAACTGGCAGGGGTACTGGCAGGAGCTCGTGACGACCCAGGAGTCCGCGCTGGCCGCGGCGTCTCGGCTCGGCCACCGGGCCGGACAGGCCGAGGCCCACCGCTACCTGGGCCAGGCCCAGATCCGGTTTGGCGCCTGCGCCAAGGCAAGCTCGCACCTGACGGCGGCCCTCGAGCTGTTCCGCCAGCTCGGCAGCGGCGCAGCTCAGGCGCGCGTGCACTTCGACCTCGCCCACATCTTCGAGCTGCAGGGCAGCAGCCGTGATGCGCTCAGCCACGCCGAGCAGTCGCTACGGCTGTACCGGACGGCCGCGCATCGGCCAGGGGAGGCCATCGCGCTCAACGCCGTGGGCGCCTTTCACGCCCAGCTCGGCCGGTACCAGGAGGCCTTGGACTACAGCGGGCAGGCGCTAGCTATGCATCGCGAGCTGGGGAACAGGACCGGCGGGGCCGCCACCCTGGACAGCCTCGGCTCCACCTACCATCACCTGGGCCAGCACGCCGAGGCCATCGTCTGCTACCAGGAGGCCATCGACGCCCTTGGTGACGCCGACGACCTGCATCTGCGGGCTGAGGCGCTGGCCCGCCTCGGCGACGCCCACCAGGCCGCGGGAGAAAATGACGCCGCTCGCGGCGCCTGGCAGGAGGCTGTGGCCATACTCGATGACCTGCGCCACCCAGATGCCGACCGGGTACGCTCCCGCCTCGACGAGCACCCCGTCGGCAATGGCGGTGCTCCGGCCGCCCGCACCGCACGAACCGCAGGAACCGCAGGAGAGAAGATCGCAAGGAAGGCAGGCGCCGGGTAATCTCGCGGCCATGAACCGGCGCCTGCAGGTCACTTTCGACGCGGCAGATCCGCATCAGCTTGCTCGCTGGTGGGCCGATCTGCTCCGCTACGAGATCGAGGACCACCACGACCGCGTGGCCAAGCTGCTCGCGGATGGCTTCCTGAAGCAGCCAGAGGTCATCCGCATGGACGGCCGCCTGTGCTTCGCTGACGTGACAGCGGCCAGGGACCCGGCCGACAGCGGCCCGCGGCTGTTCTTCCAGCGGGTCCCGGAGCCGAAGGCGGCAAAGAACCGGGTGCATCTCGACGTCCCGGTCGAGGCCGACGAGCTCGATAGCGAGGTCGAGCGGCTCCAGGCGGCGGGGGCGAGCCTGGTCGGGTTCAACAGCTATCCAGGGCACCGGTCAGCAGTGCTGCGCGACCCGGAAGGCAACGAATTCTGCCTGCACTGATCCGCCGCTACGTGCGGAGCGCCTTGATCATGATCAGGCACGGATTCCCTGGCCACAGGTCATGGATCTCCTCCAGCGGCCGGAAGCCCATGCCCGCGTAGAACCGCCGGGTACGGTCGTAGCCCTCGTCCGGATGTGACGGGCCGAGGGTCTTGACCTCAAGCAGCTCGACCTGACTGGCGGCCAGGTCGGCCTCGAGCGCCTCGACGAGCGCGCGGCCGATGCCGCGCCGGTGGAAGGCGCGGTCCACCGCCATCAGATGGATCTCGGCCGACCACGCGAAATGCCGGGCGGCCAGCAGCATTCCGACCGGCTGGCGGTCGGAGCCAGGACTCCCGGAGCCGGTTCCCGGCCACGCCAGGTAGGCGGGCAGATGACGGGCCGACTCGACATACTCGATGATCGAGGACTCGATGCCGAACCACTCCGGCAGGGAACGCAGCAGCCGCTCGACCGTGGCGGGATCGTGCTCGCCCGTGGTTATGCGCCACGAGGGGCCCGACGCGCCCGAGGGGCCCGACGCGCCTGAGGGGGCCGACGCGCCTGAGGGGGCCGACGCGCCTGAGGGGGCCGACGCGCCTGAGAGGCTGGCGCTGGAGCTCATCTGCGTACGCTAGCGCTGGAATGCGCTGAGTTCCCACCGGTTATCTGCCGCGTCGGTAACCGTGCTGCTGGCGACCGGCGACGGCGGAGCCGGCTGGCGGGAGATCAGGGTCTTCCCCAGTCCCTGATTTCGGCTCGCCCTGCGCCCGGCGTGCCGCCCGGCTCGCTACCGTGCAGGGGTGAGCATGCCGCGCGGGACGACCATGGCCGGTCAGCTGGCGGCCATGGGCTTCGCCGACACGGCGCGCGCGCAGCGGCTGGTCACCGACGATCTCGGGCTGGAGACGGCAGGCAGCGACGCGGACCTGCTCGAGGCACTGGCCGGGGCGCCAGATCCCGATCTTGCCCTGGCGAGCCTGGCACGGCTCCCGCGCGACGCCGCGCTGCGCGACAGCCTGCGCGATGACGCCGGCCTGCGGGACCGTCTGGTCAGCGTCCTTGGGACCAGCGCCGCCCTCGGTGATCACCTCGTCCGCCACCCGGAAGACTGGCGGGTGCTGACCGGGCCCGAAGCGCTCAGGCGGCCGGCGGACGGCGACCTGCGCGCGGCGATGCTGAGCGCGGTGGGCGCGCTGCCCGGCGACGCCGAGCCCGTCGCCGACGCTGGGCGGACAGGCGGCCGGGATCCGGCCACGGCCCTGCGTGCCGCCTACCGGCGGTGCCTGCTGCACCTGGCGGCCAGGGACCTGACCGGCGCGGACGCGCTGGACGAGGTGATGGCGGAACTCGCTGAACTGGCCGCGGCCGCGCTGGAGGCCGCGCTCGCCATCGCACGGAGCGGGCTGCCGCCCGGCTCAGCGCCGTGCAGGCTCGCCGTGATCGCGATGGGGAAATGCGGAGCCCGCGAGCTCAACTACGCCAGCGACGTGGACGTGATCTTCGTCGCCGAGGCGGCCGGGTCCGAGGCCGGGGCCGGGGCTGCCGGGTCCGGCGCCGCAGGGTCCGGGGCTGCTGGCGCCGCCGGCACTGGCGCCGCCGGCACTGGCGCCGCCGGCACTGGCGCCGCCGGCACTGACGGTACTGACGCGGTGACCGGCGAGGCCGCCGCGCTGCGGACGGCCACGCAACTGGCCAGCGGCATGATCCGCGCCTGCTCGCAGAGCACCCCCGAGGGCATGCTCTTTCCCGTCGACCCGAACCTGCGGCCCGAGGGCCGCAGCGGCCCGCTGGTGCGCACGCTGGCCAGTCACCGCGCCTACTACGAGCGCTGGGCCAAGACCTGGGAGTTCCAGGCGCTGCTCAAGGCCAGGCCGGTGGCCGGCGACGCGGACCTGGGCGCCGCCTATGTCGCCGCACTGGCGCCGATGGTCTGGCGGGCCGCGCACCGGGACGACTTCGTCCCCGATGTCCAGGCAATGCGGCGCCGGGTCGTCGGCCGCCTGCCGCGCGGCGAGGCCGGCCGCGAGATCAAGCTCGGGCCTGGCGGCCTGCGGGATATCGAGTTCGCCGTGCAACTGCTTCAGCTGGTGCACGGCCGCGCCGACGGCTCGCTGCGCGTCCCCGCCACCCTGGAGGCACTGGCGGCGCTGGCCGGCGGGGGATACGTAGGCCGCCAGGACGCGGCCGGGCTCGCCGCGGCATACCGCTTCCTGCGCGCTGTCGAGCATCTGCTCCAGCTGCGCCAGCTGCGCCGCACGCACACGCTGCCCGAGGATCCGGCAGTTCTGCGGCAGGTGGGCCGGGCGCTGCGGTCGATGCGGCTTGAGCCGGGCACGCGCAGTGCCCCGGACCGGGCATCGGACCCGGCAGCCGAGCTGATCGAGCGGTGGCGGCTGCACGCGGGCCAGGCCAGGCTGCTGCACGAGAAGCTGTTCTACCGCCCGCTGCTCGATGCGGTCGCCCGGCTCCCCGGCGAGGCCGCCCGGCTGACTCCCGAGGCCGCGCGCGAGCGCCTGGAGGCGCTCGGCTATGCCGATCCTGCTGGCGCCCTCCGGCACATCGAGGCGCTGACGGAGGGCGTGTCCCGCAAGGCCGCCATTCAGCGGACGCTGCTGCCGTTGCTGCTCGGCTGGTTCGCCGACGCTCCGCAGCCCGACGCGGGCCTGCTGGCCTTCCGCCAGGTCAGCGAGGCGCTCGGCGGCTCGCCCTGGTATCTGCGGCTGCTGCGGGACGACATGACCGTCGCGCAGCGGATGGCGCGGCTGCTGGCCTCCAGCAGATATGCGACAGGCCTGCTGCTGCGCGCCCCCGAGGCCGTGGCGATGCTCGGTGATGACGCCCAGCTCGCGCCGCGGTCCGCGGCGGCGCTGCGCGAGGAGGCGACGGCGACCGTGCGCCGGCACGCCGGTCGCGCAGGCACAACAGGAACGCCCGGAACAGCCGGAACAGCTGACGTGGTCGGCGCGGTCCGGGCGCTGCGCCGCAGGGAACTAGTGCGCACGGCGGCCGCGGACCTGCTGGGCCTCATCGGCGTCCGGGAGACCGGCGAGGCGCTGACCACGGTCGCCGCGGTGACCGTGTCGGCGGCGCTCGACGCGGCGGTCAGGAAGACCGAGCGGGAAACCGGGCCGCTGCCCACCAGGATGTGCGTGGTCGCGATGGGCCGGTTCGGCGGCCACGAGATGGGCTACGCGAGCGATGCCGATGTGCTCTTCGTCCACGATCCGCTGCCCGGTGCGGACGAGCAGGCCGCCACCAGGGCCGCGCAGGCGGTCGCGCTGGCACTGCGGACGCTGCTGGCCCAGCCCGGCCCCGATCCCGCGCTGCAGATCGACGCCGACCTGCGTCCCGAGGGACGGCAGGGGCCCCTGGTGCGGACGCTCGCCTCCTACCGCGCCTACTACCGGCGCTGGTCGCTCGCCTGGGAGGCCCAGGCCCTGCTGCGGGCCGAGCCGGTGGCGGGCGACACCGCCCTGGGCGGCCGGTTCACTGAGCTCGCGGATGAGCTCCGCTATCCGGACGGAGGGCTCGGGGACGCATCCGTTCGGGAAATTAGGAGGATTAAAGCCCGAATAGAGGCAGAACGCATGCCTCGTGGCATTGACCCGGCCCTGCACCTCAAGCTCGGCCCCGGCGGGCTGTCGGACGTCGAGTGGGTGGTGCAGCTTATCCAGTTGCGGAACGCGCATGCGGTGCCTGCCCTGCGGACGACGCGGACCCTGGCCGGGCTCGAGGCGGCCGCGCATGCGGGGCTGATCGCGGCCGCGGATGCGCGGGAGCTCAGCACAGCGTGGCTGCTGGCGGCCCGGATCCGGGACGCGGTGATGCTGGTGCGCGGCCGCCCGGCGGACTCGGTGCCGTCCCGGCAGGGTGAGCTGGCCGGGGTCGCGCGGCTGCTCGGGTACGCGCCGGACGCCTCGCGGGACCTCGTGCAGGACTACCGGCGCGCCGCCCGGCGCTCCCGCGCGGTGATGGAGCGGCTCTTCTACGGCTGACGGGCGCCCGGCTGTTGGGCGCCTGGCTGGCTGGCGCCTGGCTGATTGGCGCGCAGCGTCTGGAGCGCGGACACCGTGATGCTGGCGCGCCATTCCAGCTCCGCGGCCGGTGACCAGGCAAGAAAGTTGAAGCTCCAGCCGCCGTCATCGTGCTGGCCGGCCGCGAGGTGGTCCAGATGCGCCCGGACGACCGCCTCGTCGAACAGGGCGCGGGCCAGCGACCCCGGCAGCGGCGCGAAGTCGAGCACCGAGTGCGTCTCGCCGGGTGCCTGCGGATCCAGTGTCACCACGCCCAGCAGCATCGGCGCCACGAGGTCGAGAGCGCGCTTCGCGCGGCCGCGGTCGGGGACGTAGTCCAGGAAGCGCAGCACCCCGCGCAGGTCGTACGGTCCCGGGTCGGCCAGCTTGTCGATCCGGGACCAGACAAGCTCGGTGGCCTGTTCCAGCCACGGGTGCTCGATGCCCCGGGCGTGCAGGGTGCCGGCGATGCGACCGGTGGACACCAGGGACGCAGGACGGCCGTCCTGCGGTACCCACCAGGGGGCATGCGGCCAGCCCAGGACGCTGGGCTCCACGAAGACGGCGCCTCCGGCCGCGGGGGCGTTCGCCTGCAGCCAGTCGCATGCGCCGGTCACGAGGTCATCGTCCCAGGCATCGGCCTCGTCGAGGATGTGCAGGGCCTGCTCGATCGCCGCCGGCTGGCTGGCCGGAGAGCGGCCGTCTGGCTCCAGGCCCTGGCCGAAACCGCCGTCGGTGTTGCGGTAGGCGGCGACGGCGTCCCGTACGGGACTCGCGCTGCCGCCGGCGAAGAGGCGCTCGAACCTGCGGCGGTCAAGAACGCGGCCGCTGGCGGCGATGAACTGCGCGGCCGCGTCGATGTCGGGCTTGGTCGTGGGTGTCGTCGTCATGTGTGTCATTCCAGCAGGTGCCTGCGCTCGGGTATTGAACGAAGCGGACATGGGTCACACTGGCAGGGTGGACTGGGCGCCCGGGTACCGTGAGCTCGCGCCGCCGGATGCGTTGCGCGGTGAGTTGCACTGCCTGTGGGTGAGCGTCGGGCCGGCCGCGGGCGGCGCGCAGACGCGGGTGCTGCCCGATGCGTGCACGGACCTGATCTGGCAGTCCGGCGTAGGCGTGTACGTGGCAGGGCCGGACACCGGGCCCGCGCCGACCGGGTCGCCGGCGGGGTCGGTGTTCGTCGGGGCGCGGTTTGCGCCGGGCGCCGGGGGCGCCGCGCTGGGGGTGCCGCTCAGCGAACTGCTCGACCGCAGGGTCGACGGCGCCGATCTGGCTATGGTGCCGGCCCGGCAGCTGCCGGGATCGCTGGCGCCGCAGGAGGCGATGCGCCGCCTCGCCCGGATCGCCGCGCAGATGGTGGCCGACCGCCCGGCGGACCAGCTTGTGCTCGAGGCGGCCCGGCAGCTCAGCCGACCGGGGGCGCGGGCGGAACTGATCGCCGGGCAACTGTCGATCAGCGAGCGTCAGTTGCGGCGCCGGTGCCAGGCCGCCGTCGGCTACGGGCCGCGGATGCTGCACCGGGTGCTCAGGTTCCGCCAGTTTGTGTCCCTCATCGACAGTGCGGGGGGCGCCGCTGATCTGGCCGGCGTAGCCGCGCAGGCCGGGTATGCCGACCAGGCCCATCTGACCAGGGAGAGCAGCCGGCTGGCTGGCCTGCCGCCCGGCGCCCTCGCGCGGGAGCGGGCCGGCGTCCGGGAGCGAGCCGGCGTCCGGTAGCGGGGCCGGGCGGCGTTGCATTTCTGGTGGCATCTAATGTTGAACATAGGTGCTGATCTAGCGGGGGGAATGCGATGCTTCGGGGTATTACTAATAGTGCGCGGCTTCTTCTGGTCTCTGGTACGGCCGTCGCTCTTGGAATGGGCACGCTGACCACAATGTCGGCCGCCAGCGCGGCACGAGCGCCCGCACCAGCGATCGGTGGCGTCTGGGAGGGGCACTACACCTGCGGCCAGGGCCTGACCGGTCTTGACCTAAGGATTGACGGTCCTGGGGCCGGAGGCTCGCTTCGCGTCATGCTCAGCTTCTATCCGCTGCCGAGCAATCCCGGTGTTCCGGTCGGAATCGCCGTATATAGCGGAACATACCATTCCGCGGCAAGAATCGTGCTCCGCCCGGGCCATTGGGTACGGAAGGCACCGGGCTTTCACTTGGTTAATTTTTCCGGACGGATCTCCGGAGGCAGGTTCCATGGCACCGTCTCGCCGGATTGCACCACTTTCTCGACCAGGAAGCCGAAGAGCCATCCGGCTCCGGCACATGTCGTCGGCACCTGGAAAGGCTCCTACCTCGGCTGCGCCCAGGGACCAACCGGGCTTCGCCTCGCCGTCAGGCACCGTACCGGCAATCGCCTGACGGCGACGTTCAACTTCTACGCGCTGCCGAGTAACCCGGCGGTGCCCTCCGGGAGCTACGCCATGACCGGTTTCTACTTCCCGGGAGGCGTCGCCCTGCAGGGGAGGCACTGGATTCACCGGCCGCCGGGGTTCGGCATGGTGAGTCTCGTCGGAAAGCCGCTGCCTGCGGGCGCACAGCGGTTCGGCGGTGCCGTCGTCGGCTGCTCGAGCTTCTCGCTGAAGAGGTCCTGAGCCCTGGTCACTACCGGAGCCGGACGCCGTGGCCTTGGCCGTCCGTTGCACCGGAACGCCAGCGCGGCCGAGCGGAACTGGACACCCAGCTTCGCGGCGCCGTCGCATACCAGTCCGGCGGGCGGTCGCCTGTGTCACACGATCAAGGGCATGACGCTCATCGTCTGCAGGCTGGCCTGGTACTGCGGTAGGGGGTTTCCTCGGCCGCTAGGTGCACGCGAGCAGTCGGCTCCGGAGTGCATGCTGGTCAGGTGATGCAATCAGCCTCGCCGCGGCTGAGCGGCCAGGTGCAGGGCGCAGGCCCGCGCACATCCTGGCCTGGCTCGCTGATGGAGCGTGCCCTGGCCCTGCTCCTGGCTGACTACCGGCGGCCGACCGGGCCGATCGCCATGGCGGCGGTCCTCGCGCTGGCCGCGGTCCTGGCACGGGACTCCGCGGCCGGGCCGCTCCGTCCCGATCTCGCGATTGTCCTCGGCCTGCTGGCCACCGCGCCCATCGCCGTCATCCGGCGGTTCCCGGCCGCGGCCATCGCCATCATCCTGACGGCAAGCGCCGTATTCGTGGCGTTCGGCCGCCTGTCCTGGTCTGTCGCGGCGGTGGTGGGCTGGCTGATCGCCCTGGCCGCCTGTCCGGTCATGCTGCAGCGCCGGCAGGCGGTACTGGCCGTGGTGCTCACCGAGGGAGCCGTCCTGCTGGCAACGTTCGGACTGGCCGGGAATGCCACGCCGTGGGACGCGAAGGTAACCGAGGCCCTGGCGGTGATCGCAGCCTGGGGCGCCGGGGAGCTGCTGCGGGCCCGGCGGCAGTCGGCGCTGGATCAGGCAGCGGCCGCCGAGCAGGTCAGGTACCTGAGCGAGCGCGATGTCGTCGCCAGGGAGCGCGCCTCGATCGCCCGCGAGCTGCACGACGTGGTAGCGCACCACGTGTCGATGATCGCAGTGCGAGCGGCGACAGCTCCGTACTCGATCAGCGGGCTGCCGGCGCCGGCCGAGGCGGCATTCGGGGAGATCGCCGAGGAGGCCCGCACCGCGCTCACGGAGCTGCGGGTCGTCCTCGGCGTGCTGCGCGCTCCGGGCGGGATATCCGAGAGCGCGCCGCAGCCGCGGCTCGCCGACCTGGGCGGCCTGCTGAGCAGGATGGCCGGCGCGGGAACCGACGTTGCGATGACCACCGACGGCAAGCCGCGGCAGCTGCCGGCGTCGGTGGAGCTGTGCTGCTACCGCATCGTGCAGGAGGCGCTGACCAACGCCGGGCGCCATGCGCCGGGCAGCCGGGTCCGGGTGGAGCTGTCTTACCTGCGGGCGGCGCTGAGCGTGCGGGTCACTAACGGTCGGCCGGGCTATCCGATGCCCGGCCTGAGCCATCCGGCCGCCGCCACCGGCTACGGGCTCACCGGCTTGCGAGAGCGGGTGGGGATGCTGCGCGGTGAGTTCGGTGCCAGGCCCGATGGCCAGGGCGGCTTCGAGGTGACGGCGCTGCTGCCCGCGGTGCCCGCGGTGCCCGCGGTGCCCGCGGTGCCCGCGGTGCCCGCGGTGCCCGCGGTGCCCGCGGCGCCTGATGACGCGCAGGGCGGGCAGAGGTGACCGGCGCCGGGCCGCTGCGGCTGCTGGTGGTCGACGATCAGGCGGTGGTGCGGCTTGGCTTCACCGCACTGCTCGACTCCCAGGGTGACCTGTCCGTGGTCGGCGTCGCCGGAGACGGGCAGGAGGCCATCCGGCTGGCTCGCCAGCTCACGCCCGACGTGGTGCTCATGGATATCCGGATGCCCGTCCTCGGCGGGATCGAGGCGACCCGCGTGCTGCGGGAGATGCCGGTTGCACCCAGGGTGCTCGTGCTGACCACGTTCGACCTCGATGACTACGTTTATGACGCCCTGCGGGCTGGCGCCAGCGGCTTTCTGCTCAAGGACGCCACACCCGAGGAGATCCTCAGCGCCGTGCGCGTGGTCGGCGCGGGCGATGCACTGCTGGCGCCGGCGGTCACCAGCAGGCTGATCGCCGAGTTCGCGGCGCGGGCCAGGCTGGCTCCGCCGCCGGAGCTCGGCACCCTGACGCCGCGTGAGCACGAGGTTCTCCTGCTGGTGGCGCGCGGCCTGGCCAACGCGGAGATCGCCGGGAAGCTCTGCCTGGCCGAGCAGACCGTGAAGTCACATGTGAGCGCGATCTTGTTCAAGCTGGCGCTGCGGGACCGGGTCCAGGCGGTCATTCTCGCCTACGAGTCAGGCCTGGTGATCCCCGGCGGCGCGGACGGCGGGCCGCTGGCCAGCAGCTAGCCGCCGGGGATCGGCCGGTTCGCCAACGGTGGCGGGTAAGTAGCAGCGCAAACGTTGCAGCCAGGACCCTCAGCTAGGCAGCCCTCGTAGTCGCCGCCCGGGTGGACCCTGGTCCGGTCCCCCGCAGGGGTGAGGCCTACTCGGCCTGCGGTCGCAAGGCGGCCCGCCGGCCGCATACTCGCGGCTGATGCGGCCCGGCAGCGTGGCCGCCTAGCGTCGCTGCCATGGGCATTGACGGCGTTTCCTGGCCCGGCGGGCCACGCTAGTGCATACCGGACGGCTGGCCTCGATGACTGCGCGCCGGTGGCTGATCGACATGTTCCTGATCGCCGGGGGAGTCGTCAGCCTGGTGTTCGAGCCGATCGTTATCGCCATTCACAGCATCGTCGGGCTGATCTTCATGGGCACGATCGGCCCGCACCTGTGGCACCGCAGGACCTGGATCCAGGGAACGTGGACCCGGATCCGGCAGCGGCGCCAGCTGTCGTCCAGATTGCGCTGGAGCGCGTGGCAGGCGGCTCTGCTGCTCATGCTGGCCATTGCCGTCACCGCGTCCGGCCTCTGGGACTGGCTGGGCGCGCCGACCAAGATCCGTTGGCACGCTATCTCGGGCGTGATCCTCATCGGGGTCGTCGGCTGGCATGCCTGGACGCGGCGGCGCTGGCTGGTGCGTCGCCAGCGCAACAGCGACTGGCCGGGCCTGCCGGCCGGGGCGGCCCCGTCGGCCGGCCGTGGCGCTGATTGGGTAGCAGTTCGTGAATCACCTCCTTGCGGCCGCATCCGCCGCCCTCGGCACCGCGCTGGCTGACCCAGTGGATCTTGGCGGCAGCGAGCGCTCGATGGTGCTGCGCTGCCACGACTCCTCGGGCGGCAGCGTGGTCGTCAAGTCCTACCCGCCAACCGGAGAGGGCGTCCGCTCCTTCGCCGCCGAGGCGTCCGGGCTGGCCTTCACCTCCTCTGCCGGCGTGGGGCCGCGCCTGCTCGGGGCTAACCCGGCAGTCCCGCTGATCGTGATGACCGACCTCGGCGACGCTCCGAGCCTGGCCGATGTGCTGCTCGGTGAGTCCGCGGATGCGGCGCGGGCCGCCCTGCTCAGCTGGGCCACGGCCTGCGGGCAGCTGGCGGCGCGGACAGCGGGTCGGCAGGACGAGCTGGCACGCCTGCGAGCGGCATATCTGGGCGGCGACGGTCCTCTTGGCGACACGCACTGGCTCGCTGAGCGGATCCTGTCAGCGTCTGGCCTGGTCGGCGTCCTGGACATTACGCCGCCCGCGGGTCTCGCCGACGACCTGGCCGCCGTGGCCGCCATCCTGGGGTCGAACGACTGTGAGGTCTTCTCGCCCGGCGACATCTGCCCGGACAACAACCTGCTGACCGTGTCCGGCCTGCGGTTCATCGACTACGAGAGCGCCGAGTTTCACCCGGCGTTCCTGGACGCGGCCTACCTCCGGATGCCGTTCAGCACCTGCTGGTGCGTCTTCCGGCTGCCGGCCGATCTCGCCGAGGCGGCCGAGTCTGCTTACCGGGCCGAGGTCTGCGGTGTCTTCCCTGACCTGGCCGGTGACTCGGTCTGGCGGCCGGGAGTGCTGCGGGCCGTGGCGGCGTGGACGATCCATGCCATGAGCTATCTGCTGGATCGATCTGCCGTCGCGGACAGGCCGATGCATGACTCCCGCACGCCAGTGCCGACCGCCCGCCAGCTGCTGCGCTATCGCTGGCAGACGCTCCGGCATGAGCTGGACCGCGCGGGCGAGCTCCCGGCGCTCGCCGAGCTGGCGGGCCGCCTGCTGGCCGTGACCGAGCACTGGAAGGTGCCGGACCTGCCGGTCTATCCGGCATTCCGCGGCCAGGAGCCTGTCCCGGCCGCGGAGCTGGCCTGAACGGGATTAACCGAGGTAGGCAATCTTGGTGCTCTTATCCCGGTATCCGGTGAGCAGCCGCTCGCGCACGTCGGCCGGCAGCGGCCTGACCGCCTCGCGCATGGTGACACCGGATGCCCGGTGCACCCGCGGCGCCAGCCAGTCGGCAACCAGCCATGGCCGGCGCTTGGCCGTCTCACGCAAGACCCAGCCGATCGCCTTGCGGATGAAGAACTCCTTCTCCTCCAGCATCTGGGATCTGAGCCACAGAGCGAGACCCTATGTCACGGGCCGCCGCCTGATGGCGGGCCCTGGACCGGCGTGGCGTGACCTGGCAGTACGTAACGGCCCCGCCGGGCGCGCAACCCAGGCGGGGCCAGATCCGAAACAGGAAGGAATCGGGATCACGGCCAATATTACGGCAACTAGTATCCGATTGCCGCCGAAAGAACGGATTACAAAGGTGCCTCGGCAAATACATGGACCTGGCGGGGCGGCCCTGCTGCTGGCACACCTTCGCGTCGGCAGGAGGAGATGATTCCGCCATCGTGACGTCACGGTCTGTCAGAGCACTGCGCGCTGGTAGCCGCCTGGCGTGATGCCGTAGTAGCGGCTGAACCAGCGGGTGAGGTGACTCTGGTCGGCGAATCCAGCGTGCACCGCTGCGTCGCTGATCGGCTGGCCCTGAGCGATCAGCCGTCGTGCCGCCCGCAGCCGGAGCTGGCGCTGGTAGTCACTCGGCGCCATCCCGTATACGGCCTGGAACGCGCGGTGGATGACGAACCGGCTGCGGCCGGTGGCGGCGGCAAGGTCGCCGGCCGTGAGGTCCCCGAGGTAGCCGTCGCGAATCACCTGCCGGGCCCGCCCGGCGATGGCTCCCGTGTCGGCCGGCTGGGCGTGCCCCGCGGGAAGCCTTGCCCGCACGGCTGCCCGCCGCACGATCGAGTGGACCGTCGCGGTGAGCAGCTCGTCACGACGCAACGCGGGCGCGCCGCCCAGCAGCGCCCGGTGCAGGGCGCGCAGGTTGCCGGCCAGGACAGGGTCGCTGACCACGGGGTCCGCGAACAGCGGAAGGCCAGCCGGGCGTCCGGCGATGTCGGCCAGAGCGCCGGTCACCAGTTCCGGCCCGATGTGGACCATCCGGTAGGTGAAGCCCAGATCGTCGGCGGCCCGGCCATCGTGCGAGTCGTCGGGATTGAAGGCCATGACCATGCCGGCCGCGCTGATATGCGCCGACCCCCGGCAGGTAAACGCCTGGACGCCGTTCTCGGTGACGCCGAAGGAATAGCTCTCGTGGCTGTGACGGTGGTAGACATGCCGCTCGAAGTGGGCGTGCATTGCCTCCAGCGCCTCGTCGGCCGAGCGCCAGTAGGTAGACCAGTCGCTTGCCACAGTCCCATTCTGGCCTGTCCGGCGAGTTCTGGCCTGTCCGGCGAGCGCACCAGCGTTCAATACCGGCCCAGGATGGGCCGGCCAGGCTGAGGGCATGCGATTCGACACCAAGATCGCCATCGCGGTTCGCGAGGACCTCGCCGTGTGGCAGAAGCTCAACGTCACCGCGTTCCTGGCCAGCGCGGTGGCCGGCGCAAAACCCGAGGTTATCGGTGACCAGTACCTGGACGGCTCCGGCCACGCCTACCTGCCGATGTTCCGCCAGCCCGTGCTCGTCTACGCCGCCGACGGCAGCGCGCTCGGCCTCGCGCGCAGCCGCGCACTGGCCCGCGGGCTGGCGATCGCCGTGTATATCGAGGACATGTTCAAGACCGGCAACGACCAGGACAACCGGGCGGCCGTCCGCGCCGTGGCCGCTGACGAGATGTCGCTGGTGGGACTGGCGGCGTACGGACCGAAGAACGCGATAGACAAGATCGTCAAGGGCCTGCCGCTGCACTCCTGAGGGCCCTGGCCCATCGAGATCAAGAGATGCCGGGCCCGAAGCGAGATTCCCGTCGACCGGCGTGCGGCGGCCTCTGGGCATGGCACGATGGCCAGCATGCGCTATGTGATCCGAGAAAAGATCTTTTCCATCGGGGATGACTTCTGGGTCACTGACGAGCAGGGAAACGAGATCTTCCTGGTCGACGGGAAGGCCTTGCGGCTGAGGGAGACCTTCGAGCTCAAGGACCGGTCGGGCGCAGTGGTCGCGACTATCCGCAAGAAGCTCCTGGCTCTTCGCGACAGCATGGACATCGAGCGGGACGGCACCGTGATCGCGACGGTGAAGAAAGCGTTTATCTCGCCCTTGCACCATCGGTCGGTGGTCGAGCTGAACGGCGGCGGCGAACTGGAAGCCGTCGGGAACATCCTGGATAAGGAGTTCGAGATCCGATCCGGCGAGACGGTGCTTGCGCAGATCTCCAGGTCATGGTTCCGCATACGGGACACCTACGGCGTGGACGTGGCCCCGGGCCAGGATGACGCGCTCATCCTGTCGGTAGCGGTCTGCCTGGACCGGATCCACCACGATGAGCAAGAGCGCCGGCATCGATGAAGCCGGGGCTCGACTGTGATCATCGCCGCCTAGCCGGTCACGGGGAAGGGTGAGGGGACCGGCGTAGGACGAGGCGCCGGGGGCTTGTGATGCCTTGGTCGGTGTCGGTGTCGGCGTGTAGCCGCCGTCAGTAATTTGCGATGCGCCAGCAGGTGGGCGAGGGCAGCTTCGAGATCTGGATGGTCAAACGCGAATCCAGCTTCGAGCAGCCTGCGCGGCACGCACCGGCGGCCGGTCAGCGCAAGAGCCGGGTCGGAGCGCAGCACGATCGCTCCGAGGCGCAGCAGCAGGGTCGGCGTCGGCGGCGCAGGCGGGCGGCGCAGCGCCCCGCGCAGGGCCGCCATCAGCTCCGCGTTGGTCACGGGATTCGGGCTGGTGGCATGAACGACACCGGAGAGCTCCGGGTCCTGCAGGCACGCCCGGACAATGCTGAGATAGTCATCGATGTGCAGCCAGCTGACCCACTGGCGGCCGCTGCCGATGCGCCCGCCCAGCCCGCAGCCGACCAGCCCCTGCAGCCGCCTCATCGCCTGTGACTGCGGGTCCAGCACGATTCCCGTGCGCAGGATGACCTGTCGGCCGGCTGGCGCTCCAGCCGCGCCGGCTGCCGCGGCCTCCCAGGCCCGGGCTACGCCCGGCATCTGCGGGGGGCCCTGGGCGGGCTGCGCGCGTTCGTCGAGGACGGCGTCGCCGGCGTCGCCGTAGATCGCCAGCGTGCTCATCTGGATCCACACGGGCGGCGGCTGGTCCAGGGTGGCCGCCGCCCTGGCCAGGGCCAGCGTCGGCTCGACCCGGGAGTGGGTCAGCAGCTCGATGTTCCGCGGCGTCGCCGGGCGGTCGACCAGCTCGCCGGCCAGGTTGACGACCGCGGCCCCGGCCAGCTCGCCCGCCCACGGGCCGGCGCTGCGGCCGTCCCAGGCGACCTGGCGGTGCGGACTGCCAGGGCGCGGGGTGCGGGTCAGCACCGCGATGTCGTGGCCGCGCGCGGCCAGGTCGGCGGTGACCCGGCGGCCGAGCGCGCCGCTGCCGCCGGCCACCACGACCTTCACGGCAGCTCCAGCCGGGCCGCGTGACGCATCGCCTCCAGATAGGACCGGATGGTCCGGCGCTGGAGAAAGCGGCCCACGGGCGCTCCCAGTCGTGCCAGGGGATGCCGCGGGCGCGAGAACGCGACGACCCGGAACCTCAGGCGGTCGCCGTCGCGCTCGACATGGAACGCCTCCTCGCCCTGCTCGGGATGGGCCGGGAGAGTGCCGTACGCGAAGCCGTAGTGCGCTGGCTCGTCGACAACGTAGACCACGCGGCCCGCCGCGGTCACGAATCCGGCCGGAAGGCGGATGACGAGCGCGAAGGTCGCGCCCGGCTCGACGTCCTCGCCAGGAAAGATCGTCAGGCCCGCGCCGCGCTGTGCCTCCCATTGCCGGAGCGCATCCGCGGTGCGAGCGAAGCGGCCCTCATCGAAGCTGCCGAGATCTGCCTCCCAGCGATCATGCTGGTATCCCGCGGGCAGCGCGCCCGACGTGGCGCCAACCTCGCGGTAGGTGAGCTCCTGCGCGCCCTGCTCGCGAAGGAGGCTGGAGAGGGTCTCTGACGATGGCGGCCACAGCGACAGCAGCATTAGCCCATGATGTCACTAACGTCCTGCTATGCGGCGAAGCGGAAACCGGACCTGGAAAGCCAGGGCCGGGAACCCCGGGACCGGGAACCGGGGGGACCCCGCGCCGGTTGTTACAGGCTGAACAGGCGGTAGCGCGACACGGTCGTGAAGCCCATCTGGCGGTAGACCGGCTCGCCCTCCGGGGTGGCCTGAAGGGTACCGATGCGCAGACCCCACTCGCGGCCGATGTTGAGGGCGGCCGCCGACAGCGCAGTCGCGATCCCCTGGCGGCGGAATCCCCTGGCGGTGCTGACGGCATAGACGCCCGCGACGCCGTGCCGGTCGTGCAGCGCGGCAGTGCCGACGATCCGCCCGCCCATCCTCCCGGCCAGGCGGACGAGGATTCCCGCGGGATCCAGCCTGGCGGCCTCGACCCGCACCATGGCCTCGGCGCTGTCTGGCGGCAAGCCGAACGACGGGGCGTAGCACCGCACCCACTCGCCGAGCGCGGCTGGCCCTTGCACTTCCTCGATCGCCAGGCCCGGCGGCTCGTCGAAGACCGATAGCTGGTCCAGCTGGACGGCCATGACAGGCATCGTCTCGACCTCGGTGGCACCGCGGGCGAGCAGGTCCGCGGCGAGATCCGGATAGCTGTCCAGGCCGGCCCACCACAGCCAGGGAACGCCGTCGAGCCGCTGAGCCGCCGCGGTGACCGCCTCGTCCAGCCCGCCGGATCCGGCGCTCCGGAGCCGGAGCACCCCGTTCAGCTGGGCGTCCGGCACGCCGCTGCGATACAGCGCGAGATCGCCATCGCACCAGTCGGCGATTCCGTACCCCAGCCAGAAATCACGGGCGTTGGCCAGCTGCGGCTCGAGCTCATCGATCGCAGTCGTCATGCCACAGAATTATCCGGCGAATCCATCGTTTCTTCTTTCCCCGACCGAGCTGCGCTCACTCAACCAGCGGGAGCACAGCGAAATCCAGGCTCCGCGGAGCCTGTTTCTCCGGCCAGGTAAGTTCCCAGGCCCCCGCAGCGGGCAGCGCCGACGGCTGGCTACCAGCCGATCAGGGACCGCAGCGCCCATCCGTCTGCTTAGGCAAGACCTGCCCGCAGCGAGTTGCAGGCGCACGGCGAGGAACGGACGGAGCCCGAGTCGTCGGGGCCAGGATGAGGCGGTGGCGACCTGGGCCCCCCGAAGGGCGCCATGTTCGCCAACCTGGGCGCGCTGCTCCTGGCGCGGGGACTGCCCGTGGAGGTGCGCCCGATATTAGACGCAGCCCGGTCGGCGCTGAGCGGCTGAGCAATCGTTAGGTCATCCGGGCGCCAGGGTCAGCAACCGGACTGCAGCGATCGGCGCTTCTGTCTCCCAGCCAAAATTACGGGCACTGGCCAGCCGCGGCTTGAGTCGCCGTGCAAATAGTGTGGACGAACCGCCACGGGCACGGGGTCTGCGAGAGGGTGACCAGGTGGCTGACGGCGAGCAGGGCGCGATCAAGAACCATGCGGCATTCATCTGGTCGGTGGCCGACCTGCTACGCGGCGACTGGATGACCAAGCTCCCGCGCATAGGTACGCGTGTCCTCGTGCCGTTTGGCCGGGGGAGGTCCGAAGGAGAAGTTGTCGACGCTTACGGCTCGATCGGTCCCTACGTCCGCGTTGCCATCGACCTGCTCGGCACGGATGAACCCCTGACGGTGACCTTTCCCCTGGACCAGGTTGAGCCGGCAAACACAGCGTAAAGACTGTGTGGTGCTCTCGGCGTATGGGCGTGTGGTCTGTTCGCTCTGGCCCTGGCCCTTCCCCGATCACGACGGAGACGGCAAACCGGTATGTGCAGGGGATGCAGTCGCGTGGGCGGTCAGATCCAGCCGCGGGAGCGGGCGAGCTGGACCGCTTCGTGGCGGTT
>Ga0080026_10000087_pt1 | contig 19804 bp, 23 predicted proteins | sample OrgsoiDNA2013045_FD_70941 | JGI IMG/M metagenome (GOLD analysis project Ga0080026, IMG submission 70941) | Permafrost soil microbial communities from the Arctic, to analyse light accelerated degradation of dissolved organic matter (DOM) -... | ecosystem: Environmental > Terrestrial > Soil >... | reverse complement strand
CGGCCGGGCCCCCGCAGGCAGACGGCACTCCGCCGGCTCCTTCGCCATCGACGACACCGTCTTCGCCTCGATAGAACAGGAGCGTGCTCGTATCGGGCTGGCGAGCTCCTGCGCAAACTGCGTCACGGCGGGCTGACCGGTCGGGCTCGGCTGTGGGGCCGCAGTCGATCAAACACTAGGCCGCCTCTCGCATGGCCCAGCGCAGCGGGATACTGGGCACGAACGTGACTTCTTCACCTCAGCGAATCGGCGGAGGCCAGCCATGCTCTTCCCGACGTCCCTCGTCGGCAGCTACCCGCAGCCCGACTGGCTGATCGACCGGGCGAAGCTGGCCGGGCGGTTCCCGCCCAGGGTGCGGGCGACGGAGCTGTGGCGGGTGGATCCCGCCTACCTGGCCCAGGCCCAGCAGGATGCCACCCGGCTCGCGATCGCCGACCAGGAGCAGGCCGGCCTGGACATCATCACCGACGGCGAGATCAGCCGGGAGAGCTACTCCAACGCGTTCGCCACCGCGCTGGACGGCGTCGACATCGACAATCCCGGCACCGCGCTGGACCGCAGCGGCCACCCGAACCCGGTGCCGCGGATCACCGGGCCGATCCGGCGGCGGCACCCGGTCAACACCGAGGCGCTGGCCTTCCTGCGCGGCTGCACCAGCCGGACGGTCAAGATCACCGTGCCCGGGCCGTTCACGATGGCGCAGCAGGCGCAGAACGACTACTACCCGAGCACCGAGGCTGCCGCGTACGGCTACGCCGAGGCGGTGAACCAAGAGGTCAGGGACCTGTTCGCGGCCGGCGCCGATGTCGTCCAGCTCGATGAGCCCTACCTGCAGGCCAGGCCGGAAGCCGCCCGCGAGTACGGCGTCGGCGTCCTGAACCGGGCGCTGGAGGGCATCACCGGCACCACTGCCGTGCACCTGTGCTTCGGCTACGCCGCGATCATTCACCAGCGGCCGTCCGGTTACTCGTTCCTGCCGGAGCTTGCCGACTGCGCGGCCGACCAGATCTCGATCGAGACCGCCCAGTCCGGGCTGGACTGCTCGGTGCTCGCCAGCCTGGCCGGCAAGACGATCATCCTGGGCGTGCTGAACCTGGACGATGCGACCGTCGAGAAGCCGGAGCAGATCGCCGAGCGTGCCCGCCGGGCGCTGGCCTATGTGCCGGCCGAGCGCATCGTGCTGGCGCCCGACTGCGGCATGAAGTACCTGCCCCGTGATTCGGCGTTCGGCAAGCTGGCCGCCATGGCGCAGGCCGCGGCGCTGCTGCGGGCCGAGCACGCACCCGCCCGGCCGGCCGGCTAGGACCAGGCAGGCCGGCCGGCTAGGCCCAGGCCGGCTGTCCCCGGCCGGTGTCTTTTAGGATGATCTGGTGAGCGCGGAGCCCGGGCTGGACGTGGTGGTGTTCGGCGCGACCGGTTTCGCCGGGCGGCTGGTGGCCGGCTACCTGGCCGGGCATGCGCCGGACGGCGTGCGGATCGGGCTCGCGGGACGGTCTGCGCAGCGGCTGGCTGATCTTCGGGACCGGCTGGGCGCTGCCGCGTCGGCCTGGCCGCTGCTGGTGGCCGACTCGGCGGATCCGGAGTCTGTGGCGGCGCTGGCGCGGGCAGCCCGGGTGGTGGTGACCACGGTGGGGCCCTACCGCGGTCAGGGGCTTGCGCTCGTGGCGGCCTGCGCCAGCGCGGGCACCGATTACGCGGACCTGTCGGGTGAAGTGCTGTTCATGCGGGAGAGCATCGATCGTTACCACGAGGCGGCCACGGGCACGGGCGCGCGCATCGTGCACTGCTGCGGGTTCGACTCGATCCCGTCCGACCTGGGTGTGCTGTTGCTGCATCACGCGGCCCGCGCCGATGACGCCGGTGACCTGGAGGACACGACGCTGGTGGTAACAGCCTTGAAGGGCGGTGTCAGCGGCGGGACGCTGGCGTCGGGGCTGGGGCAGCGGGACGAGATGGCTGCCAGCGCGCAGCGGCGCCGGGTGGTCGAGGACCCGTATGCGCTCAGCCCCGATCGCGGGACCGAGCCCGACCTGGGCGACGAGCGTGAGCTGGAGTGGGTCAGCTACGACGGCGAGCTGCGGATCTGGGTCGGCCCGTTCCTGATGGCGGGCCTCAACACCCGCGTGGTGCGCCGCAGCAACGCCCTGCAGGACTGGGCCTACGGCCGCCGGTTCCGCTACCGGGAGGTCACCGGTTTCGGTACCGGTCCGGCCGCGCCCGTGCAGGCCGCCGCGGTCAGCGCCGCGCTGAAGGCCGGGGCAGCCGGGCTCGCGTTCGGGCCAGCCAGGGCGCTGCTGGGGCGGCTCTTGCCAGCACCCGGCGAGGGTCCCAGCGAGAAGGCGCGCCGCACGGGCTACTTCCGTATCCAGATCCACGCGCGTACCTCTTCGGGCGTGCGGTATCTCGCCAAGATCGAGGCGCAGGGCGATCCCGGCTACGCCGCCACGGCGGTGATGCTCGGCGAAAGCGCGCTGTGCCTGGCGCTGGACCGTGACCGCCTGCCCGACCGCGCCGGTGTCCTCACGCCGGCCACGGCGATGGGTGCCCCGCTCGCCGCCCGGCTCAACGCGGCGGGGCAGACTCTGGCGACACAGCGGATCACTCGGTAACCGCGCGGGGCACGCCGCTAACCGGCCAGCGCGCCCATCGGGTCCCAGGCCGGCAGCACGATCGGCGTGGTGCCGAGCGCCTGCCGCAGCTTCTCGGGCAGTGCGCCGCGGCGAGCCGCGATCTCGAAGACGTACTCGTCGAACCACGAGTCGTTCATGGTGTAGAAGCCGTCCTTGCCCTTGTCCGCGCCCCAGCTGTTCTCCACCCGCCACCGGCGGGTGACGCCATCGAGGACGTCTACCCCGGTGAAGAGCATGGCGTGCGTCATCTGGGTCTCGTGGAAGGCCAGGCGGTCGGCCTTGCCGAGGGTGAAGTCCGTGTCATAGACCGATGACAGGTCGTAAAGGCCGGCGTCCCACACGGCGTACTCGTTGCTCATCATCTTCCCAACGTCACAGCCGAACCACACCGGCTCGCCTGCCTGCAGGGCCCGGGAGGCGATGTCCTTGATCACCGGCATCGCGACGTTGAGGTAGGTGACCGGCGGAGCACCGAGCACATTGCCGAGGTACTCGACCGTGAAGGTCCTGCCGGTCGGGCTCGACGGGCGCGGGTCGTGGACCAGGCACACGTAGTCGTCTAGTGGCAGCTCTACATACTTCGCCGCGAACTCCAGAGGAGTGAGCACTCCGTCACGGTGAAACTCCCGGTCCTTGTCGCTCCACTGCCAGTCGAAGCGGTCCGGCGGGGTCCCGAGGTGGATGCACAGCACCCGGTAGATGACCCGCAGCACATCCGCCTTCTCGGCTCGCGCCGCGTCAAGGCCCCGGCCAGATGCCTCGCGCACCGACTTGGCCCCCTGACGCAGGAGGCTGCGCAGTACCGAGTTCATCCGGGCAGTGCCGGAGGAACTGTGGGTCTCGGGCATGAACGCCTTGGGGACAAGGCCGTGCTTGCTGACGATGGCCGCGAACATGTTCCACTGCCCGCCGTCGTCGGCCGCCGACTCCAGGAGATAGGCGACTGTCCGGTCGTCGATGTCACGGCCGGCCGTCTCGATGACGGCTTCGAGGAAATAGTTGGCCCGCTCGACCTTGTCCCAGAACATGACGTAGTTCTGCGAGAACTCGAAGTCCTTGAGCCCCATCTTCTTCATGGCGCCGACGCGCAGCAGATTGAGCCCGGCGAAGAGCCAGCACCGGCCGCTGCGCTTCTGATTGGTGACCTTCCAGTCATCCAGGAGGGTGGAAAGGGAGTGGTCGGTGTTGTTGATGATCTCCCGGCTGATGGCCACGTCGTCGACGGCGACCTGCGTCACCGCGTTCTGCGCCAGCCTGTATGCCGGGCTAGCGGAAAAGTCCTTGCGGAGCAGTTCCAGGTCCCCGGCACTCAACGTCCTGTCCATGCTTGACATCTCCCGCTCCCTTGGCCAGCGTGCGACCTGCCGGGTTCCAACTTACCCGAGGCATGGGAGTAGCTAGCTGAGAGGGAGCTTCATAGCCCATACGATGCCTACCGCTGGAAACGGACTGTTAGAGACGACTCTGCTGCCAGGAATGACTACGTAAGCATCTCTGTCCTCGCTCGTCAGGATGCAGAATCGTGCCTGCTGGCCGGACTGCTGGAAGCTCGTCAGGTCAAAGTTTAGGTTGGCCTGGCCGTTGCTTAGCTCACTATGATGACATTCAGCCTGAGTTGGAACGCCGGGCTGCTGCCATTGAGCTGTTTCCTGAGCATTGTAAAAATAGAGCCCAGTCGGATACTCGGCGTATATTTCAGGAGCGGTGTTCGGCAAGTTCCCGGACTCGGGCGGATTGCGGTCAAGGTCGATACCGCCACCGGAAATAGTGAACGCGCCCTTTGTAAACGCCTGCCCGCCAGGAAGCTGGATGGTGCTCGGCTGAGAACTCGATGTACGCGGGTTCGGAGTGGGCGCAGGCGGGCTGGCCGTAACCGTTACCGTCTTCGCTGGCTGACCGCCTAAAGAAGTGATAATGGTTGTGCTGTGCGCCGTCACGAACGCCGCGATAAGGGCAACGACAATCGCTACGATGGCGTTGACCGCTATGCCCGCGACGGCCACGCGCCGGTTCAGCCGCCCTTCCTGCTGCTGCGGGTCAAGACGCTTATTACCGGCCGCCCTCATGGATGCCCCGCCCCATCACGTCAACACCTATACCAGGAAGGAGTCGAGCATGCGGGGCGGCATGGCCGCATGGGTTGTTTCCAGGCATAAGGCTGACCGGACCCGTTCTCGCGGCGGGGTATCGGGCCACGGGCCGAGCTCGGGCCGCCCGGCTTCTCTCGCTTCCTGCCCACGGCAGCGAGCTATGAGCAAGGCGTTACTGTTAGATCATCCAGACACACCGGGGTGAGCCGAGGCTGCCGGCCGCGGTTGCTGTCATCGTCGCGATCGTCCTCTACGCGGCGCTACCCAACCGGCTATTGATCGGTCCGCGCTACGTCGTGCCCGGACTGGAGCTCATCCTGTTCCTACCATTGCTGCTGGCCAACCCGCGGCAGATGAGTAAGCAGAACCGGCTCCTGCGCCGGCTGTCGATTGCGCTGCTGCTGCTGATCGCGGTATCCAATCTCGCGGCGCTCGTACTGCTGATCCGCTCGCTGGTCATCGGCCAGGCGACGGCGGGCGGGCAGCTGCTCGGGGCCGCCGGACAAGTGTGGTTCACCAACGTGCTGGTCTTCGCCCTCGCGTTCTGGGAACTCGACCGCGGCGGCCCGGTCAGCCGAATCCGGGTGCCACGCCCGCGGCTGCCGGAGGCCGACTTCCGGTTCCCGCAGGACGAGGACCACGACGCGATCGCCGAAGTCGCGCGACGCTCCTCGGCGAAGTCGGGATGGGCGCCCGGGTTCATCGACTACTTCTATGTCTCGGTCACCAACTCCTCTGCGTTCAGCCCCACCGACACCATGCCCTTGTCGGTACGCGCGAAGCTGCTCATGGCAGTCGAATCGATCTCAGCGCTGACATTGTCGGTGCTCGTCGTCTCCTTCGGCGTCGGCCTGCTCAGACACTGACGAGGATCGCGGCCATGCCCCGGCGATCGCTGACCGGGGCCTATCGCGGCCTTCTGGCATCCAGCCTGCTTGCGGGCAGGCACGAGACCGCCTCACGCGGAGTCGGCAGCCGCGGCCTGAGACTCAGGCCTGCGCAGTCCGAGCGCGGCGGCCCAGCGGCGGACCTCGCGGAGCCTGCCGATCACGCCTAGGAGGGCGGCCTGGTCGCCTGGATGATCGCCGAGTGGAGGCCGCCGCCGGCATCGTGGGTAGTGGTGATGCGGATGCGGGTGAAGCCGGCCGCCGCCAGCAGGTCGCGGTATTCGCCGGTGGTGAGGGTACCGCTGGTGCAGCCGACGCGGTTCTCGGCCTCGGCCCGCTGGCGTGGGTCGGTGTCTTCGTCGGCGATGACATCGCTGATGCCCAGGCGCCCGCCGGGCCGCAGGACCCGGAAGGCCTCGGCCAGGGCGCGTGCCTTATCGGCGGACAGGTTGATGACACAGTTGGAGATGATCACGTCGATCTGAGCTCCGGGCAGCGGGATGTCCTCTATGTGCCCGTGCAGGAACTGCGCGTTGGTCACGCCGGCCCGGCTGGCGTTGCCGCGGGCGAGCGCGAGCATGTCGGTGCTGGCATCCAGTCCGTAGGCGGTGCCCTCGGGTCCGACTCTCCGGGCGGAGAGCAGGACGTCGAGGCCGCCGCCGGAGCCGAGATCCAGGACCGTCTCACCCGGCTGGAGGTCGGCGACGGCGAGGGGATTGCCGCAGCCGAGGCTGGCGCGCAGCGCCCTCTCCGGGGCGTCCGCACCGGGGTATGCGGCGGCGCCGAAGCGCCCGTCGGTGAAGGCGTCGGCGTCGCAGTCAACGGGGGCGCCCCCGGCCAGGGCCGTGCGGGCCAGGCCGGAGTAACGGCCGATGACGGCGTCCCGGACGCCGCTGGCGCTCGCGCGGTGATCGTCGGTCATGTCGGGTGCTCCTCATGGCTGGGCGGGGACGGGGACCGGCTGGGCGGGGAGGGGGCGTCCCATGACGATGTCGGCGGCGGTGGGGAAGCACTCCACGCAGGCGTCGTTGATCCGGTAGTAGCTGGCGGTGCCCCTGGGCTCGACCAGCACGAACCCCACGTGCGCCAGGACCTTGAGATGGACGGAGACAGTGGACTGGCCGACGTTGACGGCGGCGACTATGTCGCCGACGTTCATCGGCTCGCCGCGGCGGGCGAGCAGGGACACGATCTGGATCCTGGTGGCGTCGGCCAGGGCCTTGAACCAGGTGGCGTACTGGGCGGCTGTGACCCGGCCGAGGGGCTGGCTCTGCTCGTTCATCGTTCATCGACGATAACCGATGAAGAGCCAGGATGGAAGAGGCGTCATGCTAGAGAAGCCCCGGGGAATGCCGTTCTGGCTACATGCCCACGCGGGCGCCTCATGCGCCAGTGCGGGTTCGGAAGTCACGGGTGGCGCGCCGGGCGCGGCTCACCGCGCGGGCGATGATCGGCGCTCCGACGGCCAGGGGAAGCAGCCAGAAGGCGAGCGTCGGCAGGTGGTCCCACAGGGGCAGGTGCGGGCCGTTGTCGACATAGAAGGCGGTGAGCATGGCGACGTAGGAGATGCCCATGCCGGCGATGTGCCCGGTGTCGCCGCGGCGGTGGCGGCGCCGGTGCAGGTAGCCGACCGTGGCTGCGGTGAATGCCACCGCGCCGATGATGAACAGGTGGTAGTCCTGCCGCCAGCGCATCGCCGCCAGGACGGTGGCGGTGGCGAAGACCACGGTGATCGCCCGGTAGTACCAGCGGCCCGCGCGGATGTGCCGGGGGCTGCCCTTGCGGGCCAGTGCGGCGATCGCCCCGGTGGCTACTGCGGTCAGCCCGCAGACGACGTGGACAGCGAGGAACGCCAGGAACACCGGCGCGGTCGAGCCGACTGCGTCACCCAGGATCCGGCTGGACGTCAGCATGCGACCTGCTTTCCTGCCGCCCCGGCTGGCGGCTTATCTCTATAGGTAGCGACGCTACTTATAGAGTTAGCTTACTCGGCCTGTTGCCGGGGAGGAAGGTCCGACGTAGCGTTGCTACCTATGCGAGGCGAGGAGCTGAAGGGTCACCTGGACGCACTGCTGCTAGCGGCGCTGGAGAACGGGCCGCGTCACGGCTATGCGGTAATGGAGGCGCTGCGGCAGGCCACCGGCGGGCGGCTGGACCTGCCGACCGGGACGATCTACCCGGCGCTGCGCCGGCTGGAGGACGCGGGCCTGATTACCGGCTCGTGGTCGGTCGTGGCCGGGCGGCGGCGGCGTGCTTACCGGCTGACAGCGGCTGGCGTGCGGGCACTGTCAGGCAAGCGGTCGGACTGGCGGGATTTTGCCGCGACGGTGACCGCTGCCCTGGAGGGCAGGCCATGCCCGGGCCCCGCCTGATCAGGGAATACCTCGCCGAGATGTCCGAGCACCTGCCGGCGGGGATCGTTGAGGAACTGGCCGACGGGCTTGACCAGACCCATGCGCATTATGTCGGACAGGGCCTGACCCCAGACGCCGCAGCCGAGGCCGCGGTGGCCGAGTTCGGCGAGCCGCAGGTAGTCGTCGCCGCGTTCCTGCGCGCGAGCCCGGCCCGGCGGGCCGGGCGCAGGCTGCTGGCCACCGGGCCGGTGGCCGGATTGTGCTGGGGCGCGGCGCTGATCGCCGGCCGGGCCTGGACCTGGCCGGTCCCCATCGCGGCCAGGGTCCTGTCCGGCGCGGCACTGGTCACTGTGGTCGGCCTGCTCGGTGCCGCCGCCTTCGGGCGGCACTACCGGCCAGTCCGCCGGGCGGGAGCCGCAGGTTGCCTGGGCATCGCCGCACTCGACGCCGCGATGCTCACCGCCGTGACAGTCGCCGGACCCCCGCTGACCTGGCCGGTGATCCTGGCCGTGACAGTCAGTACGGCCCGCATCGCGTTCACCGCCCGGACCCTGCGCCCTGTCCTGACATGCTGACATCCCGCCCCAGGGCAAGCTCGGCGTGAACAATGCCCGTGGCTGCCGCTGCCGGCGCAGTCAGGATCGCGCCGCCCGCGCTGCGTCAGCGACCGTGACCCGCGTCACGGGGTGAACAGCCCGGCCAGGGATGCCAGCGCCGCCGGGACGATGCGGTAGTAGACCCAGGTGCCGCGCCGTTCCGAGCTGATCAGCCCGGCCTCGCGCAGCACCTTGAGGTGATGGGAGATCGTCGGCCCGGTCAGGTCGAAGGCGACTGTCAGGTCGCAGACGCACGCCTCACCCCCATCGTGCGCACCGATCAGGGACAGCAGTCGCAGCCGCACCGGATCCGCGAGTGCCTTGAGCACCTGCGCCACCTCTGCTGCCTCGCCTTCGGCCAGCGGCGCGCGCGTGAGCGGCGTGCAGCAGGCCCGCTGGTCCTGGCCCGGCAACCGCACCGGCACCGGCGGCGGCGGCGGCAGGACAACCTGATTCGACATGGTTCTAATTTGACATACATCTATACAACGAGCAAACTGTGCACTGTTTAGACAAGCATCGAATCAGCAGGAGGGTCCATGTCAGGAAGGTCCATGTCAGGAGGGTCAATGTCTCGTGTCCAGCTGGCGCTCAGGGTCGCCGACCTTGAGGCGTCCGTCGATTTCTATTCCAGGCTGTTCGGCGCCGAGCCGGCTAAGCGCCGCCCCGGCTATGCGAACTTCGCCATCGCCGAGCCGCCGCTGAAGCTGGTCCTGATCGAGGGCGAGCAGGGACAGCCGACGGTGATGGATCATCTCGGAGTCGAGGTGGAGACCACCGGGCAGGTCACCGAGGCGGCCAGCCGCCTGGCCGGGCAGGGCCTGCCCACCGAGGTCGAGGAGGACACGGCCTGCTGTTATGCGGTCCAGGACAAGGTGTGGGTGCACGGGCCGGGCAGCGAGCCGTGGGAGGTGTATGTCGTCAAGGCAGACGCCGACGTCCTGGCCAAGGACCCGGCCAGCACGTGCTGCGCGCCCGCGGGCCAGGAGACGGACGCGGACGGCAAGCAGCCAGCCTCGGCCTGCTGCTGACGCCCGTCCATGGCCCGTGCCGCGCGCTTACCGGAGGCGGGGTTGAGCGCCTACCGGAGGCGGGCTTGCCGCGTCCACGCCTGCGCGCCGACCTGGATTGCGTCCCAGGGACTGCCCAGCGGCGGCGTGTAGGACAGGTCGAGATCGCTGAGCGCCTCGACGGCCATCCCGTGGAAGATCGCCGTCGCGGCGATGTCAATGCGCTTGGCGACCTCGGCATGCCGGTGCCCGAACAGCTGCACCCCGAGCAGGCGGCCGGTCGCGCGGTCGCCGGTGAACCGCATGGCGATGCGGTGGCTGCCCGGGTAGTAGGCCTTGTGATCATCAGCTTCCGATGCGACGGTGAGGGAGTCGAGCCCGGCCGCGGCGGCCTCGTGGTCGCGCAGCCCGGTCCGCGCGGCGGCCTGGTCGAAGATCTTCACGACCTGGGTGCCGAGGCTGCCGGCGAACTCCCGGTTCCCGCCGAGCGCGTTCTCGCCGGCCACGCGGCCCTGCTTGTGGGCGGTGGTCCCCAGGGGCAGGTAGTTCTCGCCGAGCAGGCGGTGGTGGGTGACGACGCAGTCGCCGGCCGCGAGCACGTCGGGAAGGCTGGTGGCCATGCCCCGGTCCACCGCGATGGCCTCCTTGAACCCCAGCTCTGCTCCCGCATCGGCCGCCAGCCCGGTGTCGGGCCGGACGCCCACGACCACCAGGACCATGTCAACGTCCCGCGTGAGCGCGTCGCCGCCTGCTGTGACGGCTTCGACCCGCAGGCGTGCCTGGCCGCCGGCTGGCGCCGGGCTGATCGCCTGGACGGCGGTCCCGGTCAGGACCTCGACGCCGTGCCCGGCCAGCTGGGCATGCACCAGGGCGCCGAGTGCCGGGTCGACGGTGGGCAGCACCTCGGGCAGCTGCTCCATCTGGACGACCTTCAGCCCGCGGGCGACCAGGGCCTCGGCCATCTCCAGGCCGATGTAGCCGGCGCCGACGATGACCGCGCTGGCAGGCGAGGCCGTGTCAAGGGTGCGCATGATCGCGAAGGTGTCACCCATCGAGTGCAGCAGATGCACGCCATCACCCGCACCGAGCGCAGCCGGGCCGTCCAGGCCGCTGATCGGGGGGCGGACCGGCACCGCACCGGTGCCGACGACCAGCTTGTCGTAGGCCAGCAGTTCCCCACGGCCATCGGGCGTCGTGACCAGCAGCTTGCGGGCGGCCACGTCGATCCGCCTGGCGGTGGTCTGCAGGCGCAGGCCCATGCCGATCGCCTCCAGGTCGAAGATGCTGCGGTGGGCCAGGTTCCGCCAGTGAGTCACCTCACCGGAGACGTAATAGGGGATGCCGCAGATCGAGAAGTTCGGGTAGGCGTCGGCCACCACGACCGTGACCTCGCAGCCGGGGCTGACCTCGCGGGCCCGCAGCGCGGCGCTGATGCCGGCGTCACTCCCGCCGATCGCGACTAGGTGCATAAGGGCTCCGTTCGGGCTAGCAGGTCACCGGGGCTGGCGACCATCGGCAGCCGGACTCGCAGACGGCCCGCCGTCGCCGTCGGCCAAGGCAGGTGAGTCTCCCCGGCGCGCTGATCCGGCCGTGGTCTCCGGGTCGGTCTGGCCCTGGTGATGCGGGACGATGATGTCGGCTGCCTCCGCGCGGGTCACGCCGGGATACAGCATCCTGATCGCCCCGACCGCGAGGATGCCGCCGATGACCTGGGCGCCGATGTAGCTGGGCACCGACGACGGGGCGATCCCCGCGAAGGTGTCGGAGAACATCCGGCCGACGGTGATCGCCGGGTTGGCGAAACTGGCCGAGGACGTGAAGAAGTACGCCGCCCCGATGTAGGCGCCGACGGCCGCCGGGGCTGTGCGTGCCCGGCCGCTACGGGCCAGCGCGAAGATCACCAGTATCAGGCCGAGGGTGGCGACGATCTCGGACAGGAAGTGGGCCGGCGAGCCCCGGTGCTGGCCTGAGATGCTCACCGCCGCCCCGGAGAACATCAGGTTGGCCACGACCGCGCCGCCGGTACATCCCGCGATCTGTGCGGGGAGATAGGCCGCCGCGTCCCGCCACCTCAGCCCGCCGAACGCGGCATCCACGAACGACACCACCGGGTTGAAGTGGCCGCCCGACACCGGCCCGAACATCAAGATGATCGTGAACAGCCCGGCCGCGGTCGCCGCCGCGTTCTCCAGCAGCTCCAGGCCCGTATCACCGGGAGACAGCTGCACCGCGGCGATGCCCGAGCCGATCACCACCGCGGCCAGGAACGCGCTGCCCAGCAGCTCGGCCACCAGCCGCCGCCACAGCACCACATCGTTCATCGCGCGGCCAGCTTCCGGGCGCCGCCGCCGGTCGGCCCGTGACCAGACCCGGCCAGATTCCGGGCACCGCCGCCGGTCAGCCCGTGACACGACCCGGCTGCGGCACCGGCTGCGGCACCGGGATCGCGCGCGATCAGGACCAGCCGAACCCTGGGCATGCTCGACCCTGGACCTCCGGTAGATTGACTCGCATCGATCCGTTAAGTATTCAGAACACATCGATGTATGTCAATGGGAGGCTGCATGCCGGCGGCGCGCGCCACCAGGAATCTTCCGCTCGCCGACGACGCGCTGTGCGGGCCGCCGCTTACCGAGGTACTCCTCTCCGAGACCGAGTCGATAGGCCTCGCATCCGTGCTGGCTGCCCTCGCCGACCCGGTGCGGCTCCGGCTCCTGTCGATCGTCGCCGCCCAGGGCGAGGTCTGCAGCTGCCACCTCCAGGAACCCCTCGGCAAAAGCCAGCCGACCATCTCCCACCACACCCGCGTCCTGGCCCAGGCCGGCCTGATCGAGGGCGAGAAACGCGGGAAATGGACATGGTGGCGGATCGTCCCCGAGCGCCTCGCCTCGCTCCGCCAGGCGCTCGGCGGCCCGTAGCGGCGGGCGCTCTGCCGGCATTCGCCTGCCGCTGCTAGCGCAGTGCCGCGCTGACGGTCAGGGCGATGACGACTCCGGCAGCGCCGGCGCAGAGCAGGGTCAGGACGACACCGCGGCGCAGCAGGAGGAGCAGGAGGAGCGCGCCGCCCAGGACGGCGTATTGCCAGGGGTGGATGAGCGCGCGGGCGAGCGGGATGGCGGAGCCGAAGATCGCGCCGATCGCGGCTGGCCCGGCACCGTCGAGGAAGCCGCGGGCTCGGCGGTCACCGCGGATCTGGTCGAAGCGGCGTGCGCCGAGCAGGACGAACGCGAAGGACGGGGTGAACGCCACGACCGACGCGATGATGCCGCCGAACAGACCTGCCGCGGCGTAGCCCACGACGGCCACAGTCTGGACGACCGGGCCGGGAGTTATCTGGCCGAGTGCGACGGCATTGAGGAACTGCGCTGCGGTCATCCAGTGGTAGTGACTGACCGCATCGGACTGCATCAGGGGGATGATCACGAACCCGCCGCCGTAGGACAGCGCCCCGACCTTGAACGCTACCCACGCCACCGACAGCAGCACGCCGCCGCTGACCGCGCCGGCGGCCAGCACCGGGGCCATTAGCATGCCGGGCAGCCTGGCGCCGTCCCGGCGGTCAGCGGCGAGCCGCACCGCCAGCTCGATCACCCCGCTGCCCAGGAGCACCAGCACCAGCCAGACGCCGAGAGTCGCCGCGGCAGTACCGCCGGCGATCAGGTAGATCAGCCAGCGGACGGCCTGCTTGCGTCGCTGCCAGCTTGGGCCCGCGAGCCCGCTGCCCGCGTGGATGGCCACGGCAGGCACCGCGGCCCCGGCGCCCGCGCCCGCGCCGAGCACCCACAGCGGCGGGGACGTGCCGAGGAACAGGGCGGCCAGGGCGAGGATGACCATCAGGCCGGGGACGATGAACGCGACACCTCCCGCCAGCGCGCCGAGACGGCCGCGAAGCCGCCACGCGCAGAAGATCGCCAGCTGAGTCGACGCCGGGCCGGGCAGCAGGTTGCAGACCGCGATCGCGTCTTCGAACTCGCCGGCGCTCAGCCATCCCCGGCGCCGCACGCACTCCTCACGCAGCAGCTTGATGTGGGTCGGCGGACCGCCGAAGCCGATGCAGCCGATCCGGCCCCACTCACGCACAATCGTGACCAGTGGCACCCGCCGCGGCTCCGGCGGGACCTGCGCGGGGCCGGCCGGGGCGGTGCCGCCCGTGTCGTGGTGACTGCTCAACGTGACCCCCGGCCAGACGGTGCCCCGACCGCCGCGAGCAGGTACGCGACCCGCATCTCCACCCGCGCGGCGGTCTCCCGGACCGCCGCGAAGGTGGCTTCATCATCGCCGCCGGACGCGGCCGGATCCGGGATGCTCCAGTGGATATAGCCGGGATGGTTACCGGTGCACAGGAACAGCAGCCTGGCCGCCACCTCACCGGGCGGCCGTTCCAGGGCGCCCGCAGTGCCCTGGGCGCCCGCAGTGCCCAGGTCGCTCGGGCCGCCCGCAGTGGCCGGGGCGCCCGGAGCGCCCGGACCGAGCAGGCGGGGCACGGGAAGGACAATACATCAAATCAGGTTGATGTATCTGCCCGAGCCAGGCAGGTGTGCGATGCCAGTACCGCCCAGGCCTCACTGCGTACCCGGGCCCCGGCTGCCGTGGCGTTATGTCCAGGATCGTGAAAACGCGCTATCACGGCATTCGGCGCAGTTATGATCATGCTCGGCGAACGGAGGGATCTGGCGATGCGGCGGTCACTGGTACGGGCTTCACAGGGCTCAGCTGTTCCGCTGGCGCACGCTGCCGGCCCCCTGCCGGCGGATGGGCAGAAGGCCGGGCGCACCTGGTGCGGGCACACTCGCTACACCAAGGGCTGCGACATCTGCGCGTTAACCGGCATCTATCAGGACCACATGGGCAGGCCAGGCATCACGCCAGCTCAGCGTGCCCAGGTCATCCGGCTGTACCTAGCCAGTGACAAGGCCGGCCTGTTCAAGCTATGGCAAGCCTGGCGACAGGACGACAGCTCACAACGAGCCGAAACGGCCCGTCACGCCTGACCGAGTTCCGCCTGCTAACCACCGTGGTCACTGGTGCGCCGCCAAGGCATCGCGCGCGCGATGAGTCCTCGGGCTGGGCGCTGTCCTGCCTGGTCGTTGACGAGGTCGCCGGGTGTAACGCCGAGTTCGCGGGTGAGCTGGGCGAAGCCCTGGTGCTTGGCTTCCAGGCTGGTACCGAATAGCTCGAGGATCTTCCGCTTATGGTCTTCGATCGTCCGCGGGGACAGGTGGCGTCGCACGGCTACCTCAAGATCTGTCATGCCGGTCTCCAGGAGAATTAGCGTGTCCTCGAGGGTGACTGACAGACGGATGTCGCGGCATCGTGCGGTGAGCTGGCGCAGCGCGTCGTGGAGTGAGTCACTGACGATGCTGCCGTGCCTGCCGACTTCATCGATGGCGTGAGCGAGCGTCGCTGGCTCGTCGTATTTGCTTATGTAGCCGACCGCTCCGGCGGCGACGCAGCGCGCGACGGGTTCTGGCCTCTCGTCGGCGGTGAAAATCAGGACTCGCTGGCCGTAAGTACTTGTGAGCTGCCGGATCGCGCGCACGCCCTGAAGTACGGCTTTGTCGCCAGTTTGCCTGTTCAGGCACAAGTCCAGGACGACTACGTGACATGGCTGGCGCTGGATCGCGATGAATGCATCGGCGGATCCGTAGCCGCCAGCGAGCTGCAGATTAGCGCTGCCCGGGATATCGATGGCCTGCCGGTAGCGGGGCTCATCGTCGATCAGGACGTACCGGACTGGTTCGCCGGAGTATGCCAGCGGAAGCACTGGCGGCCCGTCAGTCACGCCTGCTGCCCTCTGGGGACGATGATGCGGACTCGAGTGCCGCCACCGTGGACGGAATGAACTTCGCCCCTGCCTCCGACTTCCTCGAGGTGCCGGCCGAGGATCTCACGGATGCCGAAGCCGGCCGGCTGGGAAGCGTGATCGAAGCCAGGGCCGTCATCGTGGACCGTGACTGCGACATGATCTCTGTCGGCCTGGACGGAGACCGTCACGCTGGCTCCCGGGGCATGCTGCTCGACGTTGGCCAGCGCGGTGTCCAGTGCATGTCCTAGCCGCTCCAGGGTGTCAGACGGCACTTGAAGGCCAGGATCGACGGCCACGATCGGACGGACGGGCAGACTCGGGTGCAGCCGCAGAACCGCATTCACGCGCTCCTGGACATTCCGCGTGCCGCCCGACCCGTCCACGTAGGAGCGCATCTGATCGTGCTTGGCCTGAGCCTGCGCGATCATCATGGCCCGTGTCCTGTCGTCTGCCTCGGCGAACCGGTCCAGCCGCAGATAGGTCAGAAGATCATGAACAACCGCCCTGCTGTGCTCCTGCTCCAGTTCCGCAACCCGCTTCCTCGCTGCATCAGCAGCGCTCGCGAGGTTCCGCACGAAGCGCGCGACCAAGAACGCAACCGTGGCGAAGCCAGGGAAAGCGAGCGCGTTAACGACGGCTGTCGCCCTGGCTGAGACATCACCGGCCAGGGGCAGGGCCACCACTGCCGCATAGATGATCGATAGAGCGCCCGTACCGGCCAGGACTGGCGCCAGGCGGGGAAGGCTGGCAGCCAGTAACACGGCGGTGGACAGGGTCACCGGGTAGGCCCACATGGTCCACGTGTCCAGACGGCCGGCCGCTGAGATGTAGGCGGGTGCGGATGCCACGACGCCTATTGCCATGCCAAGGTCTGCTGCGATCGGCCAGCTGAACGGCAGCATAGATCCGCGTCTGAGCAGCCACCTCCCCAGCAATACTGACTCTGCCGCCATGGCGATCGCGAGCCCGATGTCAAGAGAAGGATTAGAGGATTTGCGCAAGCTGCCTGCCGCAAGCGCGACCGCCGCCTGGGCAAGATCAAAAGCCCGGATTCCGAGAAATGCCCGCACTAGTGCCAGCTCAACACCTGGCCTGGTCGCCGGAAACCGGCGACTGCCAGCCGAGACGCTCATGCCCACCACCGTCCCCAGCCTTCAAAGTACCGGGATCTCCCGGTTCACGAGACCGAACCGCGGAGCAATCCTGGACTCGTGGGCCCTCGTTTGCGGGGGCGGCCCACAGGTGCAGCACAAAAGCACGCCATGTCGAGCGAAAGGAATGTGTAGCCATGAGAATCTTCCCAACCGACAGAATCTCAACGGCGAGTGGCCCGAGCACCGGAAAGAGCGCAGGCTCACGGACTAACTTCCTGATGATACGAAGTGCCCAGGGTCGCATAGCAAGAGTTCTTGCGACGGCTGTCCTGGCCACAGGGATCGTCACTACAGCGGCGGTAACCAGCTCGCCAGCAGATGCTTCTGCGCTACTGACGAACATCAGCGTTACTGTGACCACTGGTATGTGTCCGCAGGGTGGGAGTGTCCACCGAGTGAATGTGTCAATCAGCACGCCGGGCACCGCTGGATCGAATTGGTCGGGAGACACGGTCGGCGGGTTGCAGGCGTTCTATGGGCCCGATCAGATCATCGGCAGCAACTTCTGCCAAACGACCTGGTGGGGCGCGGGCTACTACTGGTACTGGAGCGCCTCTCGGTACTTCAGCTTCAGCGGTCAGCACACGTACGTCTGAGCTGACTGCCGCGGTTCTAACGGGAAGTGTCACTGCCGAGCGCAGCCATCGCCTGCGAGCGTCGCGCAGGCGATGGCGTGCGCCTGGAAGGTGCCGGGCATAGTCCGGCCGATCGCCGCGCCGGTCATCCGAAGCTCGGGCGCGGTGTCGGTGGCGTGGAAGTGGAGGGTGCGGCCGGGGCCGAGCAGCTCGCGCATCCAGGGGCGGACCTCGAAGTGCATCGGCAGCGAGCCCAGCTCCATCCACTCATCGAGCGCGTCGAGGGCGACCTCCTGGTCGACGGTGAGCTCCGCACCGACGGCCAAGGTCGCGTCGGCCCGGTGGATGAGCGTCTCGCTCGACGGATCAACCTGACCGGACAACTAGGAGTCTGCCAGCCACGCCAGCAAGCGGCCCTGCGACCAGCAGCGGCCAATGGCCTCGGCGCGCAGAGCCGACCGGTCGAACACCGCCAGGCCGATGATGCTGTGGCCAGAGGCGCGGCGATCGCCAAGTGTCGGTATCGTCGGCGCGACTCCGACCCCCTCCGCTGACACCCACGCCACCGCCCGGCCGGCCGCCGCTTCGTCGAGGCGGTGCAGGAAGCGCAGGCGGCTCTCGAGCGGGAAGTGCGACAGCGCCCACGTCGTGGTGACGACAGGCAGGGCGTCCGCGGGCACACGGGCGAAGGCGTCGGGCACCACCTCGACGGCGTCACCTTGCAGCAGCAGCGGAGGGGCCGTAGCCGCCAGCGCCATCTCCGCTTCGAGCCTCGCGACCCGCTCCGGCTGATCCGGCCACAGGCAGGCGCGCAGCCATCGGGCGTCATCCGCGTCGGTCACGTCCACCGGATCGAGGTCGACGCCGACCCGGGCGACGACCTCGGGCATCGCCCGCGTCGGGATGGGCCGGTCTCCCACGATCGAAGACGACAGCTGCACGGGAGATGACGGGTCGCCCAGCGATTGTCCGTTGCTGTACGTGATGCCAACGCGATCGACATTGAGATTGAGCCCAGCCGAACAGCCCACGTCGATCAGCCCAACCGCATTCGCGCCTACCCGGCGCGCCGCCTCGGCAATGGCCGGATACAGCACGGCGCAGCGTCCGGTCTCGCTGGTCCGCGTCTGCCGGCGCACGGCGATGGCCACGACCGAGTCGGTCATTCGCAGCAGCGTGTCGATCGCCGCGCCAGCGGCAGCGTCGCCGTCCGCAGCGGCATAGGCCGCGGCAAGCGCCGGGGCGCGTCCGGCGAGGGCGAGGTCGTGCAGCGCGGCGAGGATCACCGTGGGGTGCCGCTTGCGCGCCGGCGCCGCCTCGATGGCGCGCAGCGCCTCGTCGGACTCACTCAGGGCGACGGCGACGCGCTCGTACAGCGGCGATGTTTCGGCGGCGTCGACCTCACCGAAGTGCCGGTACACCTGAGCGAGTGTGCGGGCCCTACCCACGGGTACGGCGCTTCCTGCGGTCGGCCCTGGCATCCCGACGATTCTAGCCATTGGAACGACACCCCCCTTACCTGGCACAAGAGCGCCGAGGAGATCCACGACCGAATCGCCGGTTACTGCCGCTCCCTCAACAAATAGCGAGCGCTCCAACTTGACAGGACACTAGCTGGACACTCACATAACCAGCGAGCAGCGAGGCCCAGCAGGGTGGGTTCGAAGTACTGCTCCACCGCCTCCACCGCCCACGGGACCACGCGGGCATGCGGCTGCTGCCCGGACGCGTTAGCCGCGCGGCGGATAGTCGACGGTGACGGTCGCTCCGCCGGGGCTCAGGGTGAGGACGGTGCTGTACTTCGGCGGGCCTTTTCCGGTCGCCGTCACGGTGATCGTGAGGCTCTCGCCGGCCGTGAGCGAGCCGCTCGACGGGCTGACGCTCAGCCCCTTTCCGCCGGTGATCGTAAACGAGGCGACCGGGCCGCCGTCAGCGGTCAGGGTGAAGGTCGCGCTGGCCGGGCCGCCCACCGCCGGCTGCCTCAGCACCACGGTCGCCGGCGTCGCCTCCAGGGTGCCGGGCGTGACCGTCGGCGTCGGCGACGGCTTCGGTGACCGTGACGGTTTCGGTGACCGTGGCGGTTTCGGCGACGGCTTCGCGGTGCTGGTCGGTTTCGGCGTCGGCGTTTGCGACCGGGTCCCGGTCGGCCTGGGCGTCGGGCTCTTTGTCCCTGTCGGTGTCGCTGACGGGGCCAGCGTCGGCGCGTGGGTCGCCGGGCTGCCGGACTTCGCCGGATGCGACGGGCCCGCCCCGGTCGAGCCGGGCCCGGCCACGGCCGGGAACGGCGATATCGACGCGGGCGAGGTCACCGTCACGTGGGCCGCCGCGTTGACCGGGCCGCCGCCGTGCCGCAGCATCGCCGCCGCCGCGACGCCGCCGGCCGTGAGGATGATCAGCGCGGCCACGGTGGCGTAGGCCATCGTCCGGGCCCGCACCCGGCCGCGGCCGGCCGGGCTGATCGCGACGGGGAAGCCCGATGCGGCGAAGGGCTCCGCGAGCCGCGCCACCGACTCGCGGTACCGCGCCGCGTCCGGCCCGTCGTCGGCGACCAGCCGCAGCACCTGCTGGCGCAGCGCCGACGGCAGGATCACGACCGGCAGGGCGCTCAGCAGCATCGCCGGGCTCAGCTCCCGCCGCTTGCGCTCGCCGCAGACCGCGCAGCGCTCGATATGCCGGCTGACCCGCTTGCGCAGCAGCACCGT
>Ga0080026_10000086_pt1 | contig 19856 bp, 17 predicted proteins | sample OrgsoiDNA2013045_FD_70941 | JGI IMG/M metagenome (GOLD analysis project Ga0080026, IMG submission 70941) | Permafrost soil microbial communities from the Arctic, to analyse light accelerated degradation of dissolved organic matter (DOM) -... | ecosystem: Environmental > Terrestrial > Soil >... | reverse complement strand
GGCGTATTATGAAGATGTTGCTCCGGACCCCGGCAGCTGCAGCGGCGAATGTGCGCCGGCTGCGCGGCAGGGCCGGAGTTTTCTTTTCCCGTGCGCGGACCGGTGCCGGCCAGGTGCCGGGGCCCGAGGATGGCGAGAGCCCGCGGGGGAGGGCTTCTCACCGCGTTTCTGCCGCGCTGGGCCGACTGCCGCGCTACCTGCGGCACTGATACATACGGCACTGACTCAGGAGTCGGCTATGGGCTTTATCGCACGAATCGTTCCCGGCCCGGCCGGAGGGCGCCGCGCCATTATGGTGATCGTCCGCCGCCTGGCCGCCGAGCGGCCGAGCTACCGGACGGCACGCCGATGAACAGGCTTCCCCGGCTGGACCAGCGTGGCCGGTCGGCCGCGGGCGGCCGGGGCACGATGCGGACCGGCACGGGCCTCTTGCTCATCGCTGTTGGCGCCATCTTCCTTTTCGCCCTCCGGGCGAACTCTCCGCACTGGGTCAACTGGCACATCGTGGGCGTGATCCTGATCCTCGTGGGCGCGGTCGGGCTGCTGCTGCCCCGAGGGACGCACGCGCCACGGGATATGTTCCGCCGCTGGGTCCTGCCCCGCCTGCCCCAGGCCGGCGCCGGGCGCCGGCGCGCCCACGGCCCGGCCGGGTACGACAACCTCCCGGCGCTGGTCCAGGAGTCCGACGTCTCCGAGGCTCCGACGCTCGCCGACCGCCTCCTGGACTTCGAGGATGACCAGCCACTCTAACGTTCAGGGACGTGCCATGTTGCCATCAGATGCCGCCAGACGCTCATCCGAGTGGATGACGCGGGGAGCCTGCCAGCGCGCGGATCCCGAGCTCTTCTTCCCTATCGCCGCGACCGGCCCTGCGCTGCACCAGATCGACGCCGCCAAAGCGGTCTGCCTGGACTGCGCGGTACGTGCCGCATGCCTGTCCTACGGCCTGGAGACCAGGCAGGACGGCATCTGGGGCGGGACCACCTGGGACGAGCGCGCCGCCATGCGCAAGCCGCGCACGCGCGACAGAGCACGCGCGCCGGCGATGACCTGCTAGCCGTGCGCCGCCAGCGCGGCCTCGATATCGGCCCGGTGGCTGTCCGCATGCAGGGCAGCGATCTCCGCGAACCGCCGGACCCGGCCGTCGCCCGCATCGAGCTGGCTGGCGTCGAGCCCCTCCACCAGGGCGATGAGCACGTCGCCGCTGACCCGAAGATGATCCGCGGCCTGCGCCTGGCTCACCTCGCCGGCCCGCGCGGCGTGCTGGGCGTTGTGCACGTCCACAACGTCAGCGTTCACCTCGACCTGCTGGCCGGCCAGGATGTCCCGCATCCAGCCAGCCAGGTACTCGTACGCATGCGCGACGTGGTCCAGCACCACTCCTACCGGCCGGGGATCGCCGTCGAGCGGCGCTGCGCTCCACTGCTCATTGGTGGACTCCCGCACCAGTGTGAGGAGCCGCTGCCGTGCCGCGTCGATCTGCGCGGCGTGCTCCGCCGGGCTCCGCTCGTCCGTCATGCGCCGAGCGTAGGGGCTAAGGCCGCTCGTGCGCTAGCTCAGGTCTGCAGCGGCATCAGCTCGCGGACGAAATGCCCGAGGAAGTCCTGCGGATCCTGGCCAGTCCCCGCGGGCCGGATCACGAACTTGCTCAGGCCGGCCGCCACGTACCGCTCGATCAGAGCCGCGGCATCGGCCCAGCCTGAGGCGATGAGGCTGGCCGGGTCGGTGTCCGGGCGCCGCTGGCGGACCGCCGCGGCCAGCTCCGGCGGGATCGCCCCGGCCGCCACCGCCAGGCTGATCCCGAAGTGCTCCGGGTCGACTTCGCGCCCGGCCTGCGCCGCCGCGGCCTGGATGGCCTGACGCCCGGCCCGTGCCTCGTCAGGTGTCAGGAAGCTGGCGAGCCAGCCATCACCCAGCCGCCCGACGCGCCGCAGGGCGCCGGGAGCGCTGCCGCCCAGCCAGATGTCGAGCGGCTCCGGCGGCGGCAGCCCGACGCTCGCCCCCTCGACCGTGAAGAACTCGCCGTCGAACGACACCGATTCCTGGCGCAGCAGCAGCCGCAGCAGCTCCAGGGACTCGTCGAACACCGCGCCGCGGCGGCCAGCCGGCACCGGGAACAGGTCCCGCTCGGCGCGGCGGGCGGGCTGGAGGCCGAAGACCGGCAGCACCCGCTTCGGCGCGAGCGCGGCCAGGGACGCGAGCTGCTTGGCCACCAGCACGGGGTGGCGCCCTGGCAGCACCGATACCCCGGTCCCCACCTTCAGCCGGGCCGTCCTGGACAGCGCATGCGCCATCCCCACGAACGGCTCGACCAGCGATCCGTACACCATCTCTGACAGCCACAGCGAGTCAACGCCGGATTCCTCGAGGCGGTCGACGGCGCCGGCGAAGCCGCCGGGTCCGCCAGCGGCGCCCAGCCCGATCCCGATCCTGACTTTCACGTGCCCATCCGACCACGCCGCCGCCGCCCGCGATACCCCGACCCGCCCCGAGCGCCGCCGCCCGCCCCGAGCGCCGCCGCCCGCCCCGAGCGCCGCCGCCCGCCCCGGCGGACCTCGGCCCGGACTCGCTGCTGCGCCCGGGTGCCGCGTTCTGGTCCTGCCAGCTTGCGCGCTCCTGCCACTATAAGAGACGCTTGCTCCCGTCGTGCGCGACGGACAGGAAGGCGTGCCAGTGTCAGCTGAACCGGACCGGCGAGTAACTCCAGCCGACGATGAGGGGGTGCCGTTCGACACCAGCGTGGCGCACATGGCCCGGGTCTATAACTACTGGCTGGGCGGGAAGGACAACTACGCCGCTGACCGGGCGGCCGCCGAGCAGGCGATCGCCGTCAATCCCGGCATCCTGCTCGACGTCAGGGCGAACCGGGCGTACCTGGCCCGCGCGGTGCGCTGCCTGGCCGCAGAGTGCGGTATCCGCCAGTTCCTGGATATCGGCACGGGCATCCCGGCCGCGAACAACACCCATCAGGTCGCGCAGTCAGTAGCGCCGGAGTGCCGGGTCGTGTACGTGGACAACGACCCGGTCGTGCTGGCTCATGCCCGCGCGCTGCTGACCACCGGCCCGGCGGGCGCCACTGACTACATCGACGCCGACCTGCGCGACACCGGGAAGATCCTCCAGCGCGCCGCGCGGACGCTGGACTTCAGCCGCCCGGTAGCCGTCACGCTGATGGCGATCCTGCACCTGATCCCGGACGAGGCCGACCCGTACGGGATCGTCTCCGCGCTGATGGCCGCCGGGCCGCCGGGAAGCTACCTGGCGCTCAGCCACCCGACCGGCGAGATCCGGCCCGCGGCCGTGGCCGAGATGACCAGGCACATGAATACGCGGCTCGGGCCGACCAGAGGCACCATGCGCGACCAGGCTGAGGTCAGGCGCTTCTTCGATGGCCTGGATCTGCTGGAGCCCGGCGTGGTGCAGGCGCAGCAGTGGCGCCCGGAGGGTCCCGTACCGGCCGGCGACGTGGCTGTCTGGGCCGGCGTGGCCCGCAAGCCGGACATCGCCCGCACGACGACGTAGCGCAGCACGGCGCGGGCGGCGGCTCAGAGCCCGCTGACGCTGACGACGATCGCCTCCTGGGTCGAGCGGGCGATCACCACGACGGCCTCGGCAACGGCCGACGGGTTCTCCTCGCGGTGCGGGACGTGCGGGGGCACCCACACGTAGTCGCCCGGCTCGGTCTCGAGCCGGATCAGCTCGCCGGAGCCCGGATCACGGAACACGAAGACCGGATGCCCCGACGCTACGAAGATCCCGGTCTCCGACTCGCCATGGTGATGATCACCCGAAGACACCGCGGGCGGCAGGACGGTGCGGCCCATCCACAGGGACCGGGCGCCGACCAGGTCGCCGGAGATCGCGGCGGCCCTGATCATCCCGCTGGTCTGGGCGGTCGCCCCGGACAGCTCGTCGGCGCGGATCAGGCGCAGTGTCGCGCCCGCGCCGTCCCTCACCGGGCGCGCTGCCTAGGACGGGCCGTCAGCGGGCGGCGGGGCGCCGTCCTCGTCCGGCTCGAGAGTCAGCGAGACCGAGTTGATGCACCAGCGCTGATCGGTGGGGACCTCGTAGCCCTCGCCCTCGAACACGTGACCAAGGTGGGAGTCGCAGGCAGCGCACCTGACCTCGGTGCGGACTCCGCCGAGCGAGCGGTCCTCGAGCAGCACCACCGCATCGCCGTCCGATGGCTGATAGAAGCTCGGCCAGCCGCAATGCGACTCGAACTTAGCGTTCGACGCGAACAGATCGGCGCCGCACGCACGGCACCGGTAGACGCCCCCGGTCTTGGTGTCGGTGTACTCGCCGGTGAACGGAGCCTCGGTACCGGCCTGGCGCAGCACGCGGTACTCCTCCGGGCTCAGGCGTTCCTGCCATTCATCCTCGGATAGCTGCACCTTTTCCATGCCGCCGAGAATACCCGCTCCGGAACACCCGCTCCGGAACACCCGCGCCGGAACACCCGCGCCGGAACACCCGCGCCGGAACACCCGCGCCGGCTCACAGCAGCACCTCGTGCGCCGCCTCGCCACCGTCAGCACGCCGTAGCTCGACTTCCTGCACATGGCCTGCCGCCCGCACGTCGCGCAGCACCGCGGCCAGCGCGTCCAGCCGGTCCTGGCCCGCCGTGACCACCAGCCGGCGCGTGCTCGCCTTCATCGGCAGCCGCGCCTGCGACTTGGCCTTCCTGATGGCGCCGATCGCCGCTGAGGCGGCATCGATCATGGCGTCGTTCATGGCGTCGTCGGCAGGGCCGCCCGGCAGGCGAAGGCTGTCCGGATCCGGCCACGGCGCGCGGTGCACCGAGCCTTCCTGCCACCAGGACCAGACTTCCTCAGTCACGAACGGCAGGACCGGCGCGTACAGCCGCAGCACGGCCGACAGGGCCAGGCGCAGCGTGGCGATGGCCGATCCGGCGGCCGCCGGGCCGTGCTCCCCGTACGCACGGGATTTCACCAGCTCCAGGTAGTCGTCACAGAAGAACCAGAAGAAACGCTCCGTCAGGGCCAGTGCCAGCGCATGATCGTAGGCCTCGAACGCCGCGGTGGCCTGATCCACGACACTGGCCAGCCTGCTCAGCAGGGCCTGGTCAAGCGGCTCGGTGATCCCCGGTCGCGCGTCGGCCGGCAGGTCCATGCCGAGCACGAACCTGCTCGCGTTGAGGATCTTCACGGCGAGCCGCCGGCCGATCTTGAGCTGCCCCGGGTCGAATGTGGTGTCCACGCCGAGGCGGGCGCTGGCCGCCCAGTATCGGACCGCATCCGTTCCGTAATCCCGGAGCAGGTCCAGCGCCGACAGGACGTTGCCGGCCGACTTCGACATCTTCTTCCGGTCCGGGTCGAGGATCCAGCCGGAGATGGCCGCGTGCCGCCAGGGCAGGACGCCGTGCTCGGCATGCGAGCGCAGCGCCGTGTAGAACAGCCAGGTCCGGATGATCTCGTGGGCCTGCGGGCGCAGGTCCATCGGGAACACCCGGCGCAGCAAGTCATCGTCGGTGCTCCAGCCGCCGGCGATCTGCGGAGTGAGCGACGAGGTCGCCCACGTGTCCATCACGTCCGGGTCGCCGGTGAACCCGCCCGGCTTGCCGCGCTGGCCGGCGGTGTACCCGGGCGGCACGTCGGCGGCGGGATCGGTCGGCAGCATCTCGTCCGCGGGCAGGATCGGGGAGTCGTGATCCGGCTCGCCGTCGGCGCCCAGCGGATACCACACCGGGATGGGCACGCCGAAGTAGCGCTGGCGGCTGATCAGCCAGTCGCCGGCCAGGCCGTTCACCCAGTTCTCATAGCGCGTCCGCATGTGCGGGGGGTGCCAGTTCAGCTCCCGCCCGCGCGCCAGCATCGCCGCGCGCAGCGCGGGGTCCCGGCCGCCATTCCTGATGTACCACTGGCGGGTGGTGATGATCTCCAGCGGCCGGTCGCCCTTCTCGTAGAACTTCACCGCGTGAGCGACCGGCTCCGGCTCGCCGCGCAGGTCGCCGGCGGCGTGCAGCAGGCCGGCCACCTGCTGCCTGGCCGCCTTGGCGTGCTGCCCGGCCAGCAGCTGGTAGGCGGCCAGCGCATCCGGGCTGGTGATGCCGGGCGGTGCCGCAGCCAGGAGCCTGCCGTCTCTGCCCATCACCGGGCGGGTCTCCAGCTGCAGGTCGCGCCACCAGATCACGTCAGTGGTGTCGCCGAACGTGCACACCATCGCGATGCCGGTGCCCTTGCCGGGGTCGGCCAGGTGATGCGCGAGGACCGGCACCGTGACGCCGAAGATCGGGGTCGCCACCGTGGTTCCGAACAGCTCCGAGTACCGCTCGTCATCGGGGTGTGCGACCAGCGCGACGCACGCGGGCAGCAGCTCGGGCCGGGTGGTAGCGACCACTAGCTCGGCGGCCGGCGCAAAGCCTGCGGTGGCGGGGGTGCCTGAGGTGGCAGGAACGCCTGAGGCGGCAGGAGTGCCTGAGGCGGCAGGAGTGCCTGAGGCGGCGTCGGCCAGCCGGAACGCCAGGCGCCAGTAGGTTCCCGGCATCTCCCGGTCCTCGATCTCGGCCTGCGCGACTGCCGTGCCGAAGCTCACGTCCCACAGCGCCGGGCCGTCCGCCGGGTAGGCCTCGCCCCTGGCCAGGCTGCGCAGGAAGGCGCGCTGCGAGATGGCCTTCGGGCCGTCCTCGATCGTGCGGTAGCTCATCTCCCAGTCCACCGACAGGCCGAGGCGGCGCCAGGCGTCCTCGTACGCGCGCTCGTCCAGCGCGGTCAGCCGACGGCACAGCTCCACGAAATTGCGCCGGGACACGGGCATCTGACGTGCCGCTGCCGTGCTGCCGCTGGCGCCGGCCCCTGGCGGCAGCAGGCCGGGCTCATACGGCAGGGAAGGGTCGCACCTGACCCCGAAATAGTTCTGCACGCGGCGCTCGGTCGCCAGGCCGTTGTCATCCCAGCCGACCGGGTAGAAGACCTCTTTGCCGCGCATGCGCTGGAAGCGCGCAACCGTGTCGGTCTGGGTGTAGGAAAAGACGTGCCCGATGTGCACCGACCCGCTTGCGGTAAGCGGGGGAGTGTCGATCGAGTAGACGTCGGGGCGGCTCTTTGTCCGGTCAAACTTGTACTACACGCCGGGCGTCCCACTCGCTCGACCACTTCTCCTCGAGACCGTCAAGCGCGGGCTTGTCGGGCACGATGCTGGCGGGGCGGGACTCGGTGCTCATGGCGTCCATCGTAACGCCCCGCCGCGCGGGGCGCTCGGTTCATGCCGTGAGCGGTGAGCCGTCACGCGCGAGCCGTCACGCGCGAGCCGTCACGCGTCCTGCGGCAGATCCCTGATCATCTGAAGGACCTCGGCCCGCCCGTAGCCCTGCTGCCGGGCGAATTCGACCAGGTGCCGCGCCTGAGTCAGCACCGCCCCGTGCTGCGGTGTGCCCGCGACCGTGATCCCGCGTCCGCGGCGGAATTCGAGCAGCCCTTCCTCCCTGAGCACATGCAGGGCGCGCAGCACGGTGTTCTTGTTCACGCCGAGCACTGCGGCCAGGTCGCTGGCCAGCGGCAGCCGCTCGCCGGGGCCTGCCTCGCCCTCCGCGATGGCACGGCGGATCTGAGCCGCTACCTGATCGTGCAGCGGCACCGGGTCCGAGCGGTCGATGTTGACATCCAGCATGGTACTAGTAATAGTAGTTCCATCATGAGACGCAGGGCAAGAGGCGGTGAGACAGGATGATCGCACCTCCGTCCCCGGTCACTGACGGCGCGGCTGAGATCCTGGCGCTGTTCGCCGAGGCCAGGCGCAGACGCCGCCGGATCAGGCTCACCGCCGCCGTGGTGATGCTGGTGCTGGCCATGGCCGCAGGCCGTGCCGTCACGTTCTCGCGTAGCACGACAGCGCCTGCGGGCAGCGGGCACGGCGGCGCGGGCGGCCCGGCGGCCGCTGTGCGGTCACCGCAGGTGGTCTGGGTCGGCTGGGACGGGCACGTGCACAGCGGGAACCTGGCCACCCGAACCCAGCGCGTCGTCACCGAGATCGATGCCGACGCGACGACGCCGCTCGTCCAGGTCGCCGGGCGCGTTTACTGGGTTGATCAGGGCGGAGCCTTCACGCGCGGAGCCTTCTGGCCGGCGGTGATCAAGGCAACGAGCGTCGCCACGGGCAACAGCGCGGACATCGGACCGGGCGAGTGGATCTTTCCGTCGGTCGGCGGGCGGCAGGTGTACATCTCGCAAACCGATACCAGCCTCCTGCAGGAGCCTGCCGAGGGCTCGGGCGCGTCCCGGCAGCTGACGCTCCCGCCCGGCTGGTTCGTGCCGCACGGATACAGTCTCGCTGTCGCGGACGGGATCCTGGTGCAGTCCAACGATGACCAGGCGATCCGGCATCCGCCGGTGCTCGCGGTCTGGGATCCCCTGAACGGCCAGGTGCGGAGGATCGGGCGGGCCGTCGGCGGGTACTGGGGAAGCGCGATCAGCGCCTACACGCCCGCGGGTGCCGGCTACAGCCTGCTGGCCTGGATGCCGGCGACCTGCCGCTTTCCGGTGAGCTGCACGATCAGAATCACCAATACCTCGACGCTGTCCAGCCGCACGCTGCACAGCCCGCTGCCCTACGGCTTCGCCCTCGGCGGCGCATTCTCGCCGGACGGACGCCAGCTGGCCGTCTTCGTGAACCGGAGTCAGGGGACCGGAGGCGGTACGGCCGAGCTGGCGATCGTCAGCACCGCGACCGGGTCATTGCACCTGGTCCCCGGGACGCGCCTGGCCATCGGCGAGGACATCGCGTGGGCCAGGTGGCTGCCCGGCGGAAGGCAGCTGATCGCAGGCAGCTGGGACCGCGACTACGCCGTCACTGCCGCGACCCGGGCCGCCCGGCCATTGAGTTTCGGCCGCGATGGTGACCCGGTGCCCAATTACTCATCCGTTGTCGTAACCCCGCGCAGATAGCGCTCTGCCGCCCGCTGCGCCGTCCGCTCGGGCGGTGATCGGCCGGCCGGAGGGTCATCGTAGGGTGGGCGTCATGGAGATGCGAGTACTGGGCAGCACCGGCGTCACGGTGAGCCCGCTGTGCCTGGGCGCGATGATGTTCGGCGCATGGGGCAACACCGACCATGACGAGTCGGTCCGGATCATCCACAAGGCGCTGGACAGCGGGATCAACTTCATCGACACTGCCGATGTCTACTCGGCCGGCGAGTCGGAGGAGATTATCGCCAAGGCCCTGGCCGCCGGACGGCGCGACCATGTCGTGCTCGCCACGAAGGCGCATGCCTCGATGGGCCAGGACGTGAACTCCAGCGGGAACTCCCGCCGCTGGATCATCCGCGAATGCGAGAACAGCCTCCGGCGCCTGGGCACTGACCACATCGACCTGTACCAGATCCACCGTCCGGACCCGTCGGCCGATATCGACGAGACCCTGGGCGCGCTCACCGACCTGATCCGGGCCGGCAAGATCGGCTACGCCGGCAGCTCGACATTCCCGCCGTCGCAGATTGTCGAGGCGCAGTGGGTCGCGCAGCGGCGCGGACGAGAGCGTTTCGTATCCGAGCAGCCGCCCTACTCGATCCTCGTCCGTGGCGTGGAGGCGGAGGTGCTGCCGGTGTGCCAGCAGTACCGCATCGGCGTCATCCCGTGGAGCCCGCTGGCCGGCGGCTGGCTGTCCGGCCGCTACCGCAAGGACGCGACGGAAGTGGTCAGCCGCCGGGCGCAGCGGCTGCCGCACCGCTACGACCTGAGCCTGCCGGGCAACCAGGCCAAGCTGGAAGCGGCCGAGCAGCTGGCCGTGCTGGCGCAGGAGGCCGGCCTGTCCCTGATCCACCTGGCGCTGGCCTTCGTGACCAGCCATCCCGCCGTTACCTCGGCGATCATCGGCCCGCGGACCATGGGGCACCTGGACAGCCAGCTCGGTGCCGCCGACGTCGTCCTGACGCCGGACATCCTCGACCGAATCGACCAGATCGTCCCGCCCGGCACCAACCTCAACCAGCCCGACCGCGGCTACGACCCTCCAGCTCTGACCGACCCGTCGCTGCGCCGGCGCAACGGCTGACGAGCAGGACCCCCGCCAGGAGGTCGAGAATGCTAGTCCTGACGCCTAATCGCGAGTCCAGTGCGGGCGACCGAACATGCGCCCGAACCGTGCATGCCGCTCGGCGCGCTCCTCCCTGGCCATGTCCACGTGCAGGACCGGCGCGCCCTGCGGCGCGGGCAGCAGCGCCACCTGCGAGTGCTCGAAGGTGCACTTGACATAGCCCGGGGTAATCGCCGCGACCTGGTCGGCGTCGACGAAGCGCAGCCGCCCCGGCAGGTGGCCGAGGCGTGTCATCTCGGCGCGGGCCAGCGCGCTGGCCCCGGTTCCCGTGTTCACCACGATGCCGTCGAACAGGTCAAGCTCGGGAACCTCAAGGACATGCTCAACCACGCCGAACTGCTCGCCCGAGTGAGTGACCACGGGCAGGCCAGGGCTGACCGCCCGGTAGGAGATCGTGGACAGCTCGTCATCGGGGCCGGGCATGTCATCCGAGCCCGGTGCGTACTCGGACATCGTGCCTCCTTCTCGCCGCAGATGCCTTCTGCGGCGGGCGTTTATCCGCCCTTGCTCGGGGTGGAGACAGCCGTATCGTCGGTTATATCAGCTTCGTTGAAGGGTGGGTGACGGCGCTCCGCCGCGGCCAGGACGCGGAAATACTCGCCCTGGCGCTGCCGGCCTTCGGGGCGCTGGTCGCCGAGCCGCTTTTCCTGCTGGCCGACTCGGCGATCGTGGGGCGGCTCGGTACCGTGCCGCTCGGCGGCCTTGGGCTCGCCAGCCAGGCGCTGACCACCCTGGTCGGCATCTCTATCTTCCTCGCCTACGGAACCACGGCTGCCGTGGCGCGGCAGCTCGGGGCCGGCCATCGCCAGGCCGCCATCCGGCAGGGCATTGACGGCCTCTGGCTGGCCGCCATCATCGGCGTGGTCGTTCTAGCGGCCTGCTGGCCACTGGCCCCGCAGCTTGTCCGCGCCTTCGGCGGATCGCCGGGCGTCACCGGCCAGGCCGTCACCTACCTGCGGATCAGCCTGCTCGGCGCACCGTCCATGCTGGCCGTGCTCGCCGGGACCGGGGTGCTGCGCGGCCTGCAGGACACCCGCACGCCGCTCGCGGTCGCCCTCGCGGCGAACATCGTCAACATCGTGCTGAACGCCACGTTCGTGCTCGGCCTGCACTGGGGAATCGCCGGGTCAGCCTGGGGCACGGTCCTGGCCCAGACCGCGGCCGCCGTCGCGTACCTCATCACCGTCGGCCGCGGCGCCGCGCGGGCCGGCGTGGCGCTGCGACCCGACCTGGCTGGGCTACGATCGGCCGCCCTGGCCGGGGCGGCCCTGGTCATCCGCACGCTCTCGCTGCAGGCCGTGCTGATCGTCATGACGGCGATCGCCGCCCGGCAGGGCGACGCCGCGATCGCCGCGCATCAGGTCGCCTCTCGGCTGTGGACGCTGCTCACTTACGCCCTCGATGCGATCGCGATCGCCGCACAGGCCATCACCGGCAGGTACCTGGGCGCAGGCGACGTCGCTGGCGCCAGGGCGGCCACCACGCGGATGATCGGCTGGGGCGCCGTCTACGGCGTGGCATTCAGCGTCGTGCTGCTCGCCGTGCGCCCGTTCCTGCCCGGCCTGTTCGCACTCGCGCCCGACGTCAGGGGGCTTGTCCTCGCCGTGCTTCTCGTCGTGGCGGCGCAGCAGCCGCTGGCCGGCGTGGTCTTCGTCCTGGATGGCGTCCTGATCGGGGCCGGCGACCAGGACTACCTCGCACTGGCCGGACTGGCGGGCGCAGTCGTCTTCGGCGCGGCGGCAGCCATCGTCGTCATGACCCACAGCGGCCTTGTGGCACTCTGGCTCGCCTACAGCATCTGGATGCTGGCCAGGTTCGGGACGCTTACCGTGCGTGCCCGCGGCTCGCGGTGGCTGGTCGTCGGACCAGGGCCGCGCTGACCTGCGCTTTCCCTGGTCAGCATCGCGTCAAAGGCCTCAGGATGCCCAAAATGCGGAGGAGCCGCCCAGGTTCGGCCGAGCCGGGCACAGGGAAGGGAATGCCATGACCACGCCCGGTGTCTTCATCGGGGGAACTTTCGGCGTGCGGCCGCCGTTCGCACTCTTGTCTCGGCATCATCATATTTCCGGAGGTGCAGGGTGGCACTGACAAGCTCCGCCCTCGTGGTGGTGCTTGCGATAGTCGTCGCCGCGCTGCTCATGTCCGTGCTCTGGTGGTGGCCGAGACTGGCGGGCAAGGGCGCCCGGCCGGTGCTGCTGCGGATCGCGGCCCTCTGCACGCTGCAGCTGAGCGTGCTCAGCCTCATTTTCGTCGCGGTCAACCGGTCGCAGGAGTTCTACGCGTCCTGGTCGGACCTGCTCGGCACGGACTCTGGCGGCGGCGCGATCGTGGCCACTAACTACGGCGCCGGTCATGGCGGTCCCGGTCATGGCGGCGCCGGTCATGGCGGCGCCGGTCATGGCGGTCCCGGTCACTATGGCTCCGGCTCGACCGGCGCGCTGGTCACCGTGACCGGCAGCTCTGCCGTCGCGGCGCCAGGGTGGCGCAGGGCGCCCCGCGGCCGGCTGCAGGCAGTGCGAATCCGGGGCGAGCTGTCCGGGCTCACCGTGCCGGCCTACATTTACCTGCCAGCCGGGTACTCCAGGACCAACGACTCCGAGCAGAACCTGCCGGTCGTCGTGGTGATCTCCGGCCAGCTGAGCAGCCGGTCGGCACAAGCGCCCTACAGCGCGGCACGGCTGTCGGCCGCCGTGGCGGGCCAGATGGCCGCCGGGCGGCTCAGGCCGCTGATCCTGGTCATGCTGCCTGCCCGGATCGGTCCTGGCGACCAGGGCTGCCTGGATGTGCCGGGCGGTGCGCAGGCGGCCACGTTCTTCTCGCAGGACCTGCCGCGTGCGGTCGGATCGGCCTACCGCGTCGGTGCCCCGCCGTCCCGGTGGGGGCTGCTCGGCGACTCATCGGGCGGATACTGCGCGCTGCAGCTGGCCATGACGAGCTCGGCGGCCTTCTCGGCGGCCGTACTGCCTCCGGGCAGCTACACCGCTCCGCCGGGCCCGGCGGAGCCCGGCGGCACCCCGCAGCTGCGCGCTCAGGAGAACCTGACCTGGCTGCTGCAGCACCAGCCCATGCAGCCCATCTCGGTGCTCTTCGTCGGCGCCCGGCGGACGGGGCCGTTCCTGACGCTGGCCCGGCCGCCGATGCGCACCGCACAGGCCGCCCCGGGGTCCGGCCAGTGGCCGCTCTCCCCGGTGCTGGACTGGATCGGCCGCACGCTGAGCCGGCCCTCGCCGGCGGGGAGCTGAGGATGGGCCTGACCGGCAGGCTATTCATCTCGCTGATGATTGCCGTGGCAGTCGGCTCGCTGGCTGGCATTGTCTGGCTCTGGCCGCGGATGGCGGGCCGGCGGCTGCGCGACCTGGCATCGCGGCTCGGCCTGGTCGCGGCCAGCCAGGTGCTCGTGATCGCGGCGTTCCTGGTTTGCCTCAACGGCTACTTCGTGTTCTACGGCTCCTGGTCCTCGCTCTTCGGGATCGGAACGCCGCAGCCGGTGCAGGTGGCGCGGGCCGCCGAATCGTCGAGGCCGATCGTGGTCACGGGGAGCGATCTGGGTCCAGTTCCAGGCGGTAACTCGGTGCTGCCGGTAGCGGCAAACGGCGCCCTGGCTGGCAAGCCCCCGCATTACTACCTTAAGCATCACAAAGTGCCCCAGCGGCGAAGCCCGTCCGGAGTCGGCCGCCGGGCCGGCAGGGCACACACCCTCGCGGCCGTGGGGGAGGTGCTGCAGGTCAACCTCTTGGGCGAGCGCACCGGGATCGGCGTCAGCTCCGACTACATCTACCTGCCGCCGCAGTATTTCCAGCGTGCGTACGCGCATGCCCGATTCCCCGTGGTGCTCGCGCTGACCGGGTACCCGAATGACCCGTGGAGCATCGTGAAGAGGCTCGCGCTGCCTGCTACGGCGGCCCGCCTGGTGGCCGCCGGCCGGATCAGGCCAGCGATCTACGTGATGATGAACGTCTCCGTCGCGCCGCCGCGCGACACCGAGTGCACCAACGTGCCGGCGGGCCTGCAGGTGGAGTCGTTCTTCGCCTACGACGTGCCGCAGGCGGTGGAGCGGACGTTCCGGGCGCAGACGGGCAGGTCCGGCTGGTCGGTCATGGGCTACTCCACCGGCGGCTATTGCGCCGCCAAGCTGGCCATGATGTATCCCGGCCAGTTCTCGTCGGCGGTATCACTGGCCGGCTACTACCTCGCGCTCAAGGACCAGACCACGGGGAACCTCTACGGCGGCAGCCAGGCCCTCCGGAACGAGAACAACCTGGACTGGCGGCTCGCCCACCTGCCCGCTCCGCCCGTATCGGTGCTGGTGACCTCAAGCCGCGCGGGCGAGAGGGACCTGCCGGGCACGCTGGCCTTCCTGCGGCTGATCCACGCGCCGATGCGCGGCTACGCCTTGCTGGTGCGCCAGGGGGGCCACAACTACGGCACCTGGGACCGCGAGCTGCCGCAGTCCCTGGAGTGGCTGAACCAGCGGCTGACTCCGGCCCGCCCGCACGTCCAGCAGGTGGCCCTGGGCGGCTAACCTCGACGACGCTCGCGGCGGGGTGACATCTGCGCCTGACATCCGCCCCGAGTCGGCTGGGACCGGGAGTGTCCGAGCCGGCTGGGATACTGGGCAGGTGCTGGAGATCTCAGGCGGGCGGCTGGTCGGCAGGCGGGCGGAGCTTGACCGCCTGCTGGGCCTGCTCGCAGCGGCGGCCGCAGGCCGGCCTGTTGTCGCGCTGGTCAGCGGTGACGCCGGCGTCGGCAAAACCCGGCTCGTCACCGAGCTTGCCGCACAGGCGCGCGAGCAAGGTTACGCAGTGCTGTCAGGCCGCTGCGCCGAGCTGGCCGACACCATCCCCTACCTGCCGCTCGCGGACGCGCTGCGGGATGCCGCGACAGGGCCATCGGCGGCCGGCCCGCTGCTCGACGCGCTCGCGTCCAGGCCGGTGCTCGCCCAGCTCCTGCCGGACAGCGGCGGCAGCCCGCCGCCAGGTGGTGACGGGCCGGGACTGGCGCAGCAGCAGCTGTTCGGCGCGGTGCTCGGCATGCTGGCGGAACTGGCGGCAGCGAGCCCGGTCCTGCTGATCCTGGAGGACCTGCACTGGGCCGACGGATCGACCCGTGACCTTGTCACCTTCCTGAGCCGGGTACTGCACCGCGAGCGGCTGGCCATTGTGGCCACCTACCGGACCGACGACCTGCATCGCCGGCATCCGCTGCGGCCGGTGGTCACCGAGCTGCTCCGGCTGCCCAGCGTGACCGCGATTCATCTCGGGCCGCTCGACTCCTCGGCGATGGCCGAGCACCTGACAACGCTGTCCGCCCGGCCGCTGGACGCCGCGGCGCTCAGCCAGATGATCACCCGCGCCGAGGGCAACGCCTACTACGCCGAGGAACTGCTGGCCGCATCGTCGGCCAGGTCCGGGCCATCGGCCGGGCCGCTGGCCGGGGCTGAGCTGCTGGCCGGGGCTGAGCTGCTGACTGGGTCCGGCCTGGCGGCTGGGGCCGGGCCATCGGCCGGGGCTGAGCTGCCAGCCGACCTTGCCGATCTGTTGATCGCCCGGATGGAGCGGCTTTCCGGCACGGCCCAGCAGGTGCTGCGCGCCGCCGCCGTCACCGGCCGCCGGGTGGACGACGAGCTGGTACGGCAGGCGTCGGGGCTGGCTGCGCCCGAGTACGAGGCGGCCGTCCGGGAGGCCGTCGCGCATCAGCTGCTAATGCCCGACGGTTCGCAGGGATACTCGTTCCGGCACGCGCTGCTGCGCGAGGCCATCTACGCGGACCTGATGCCGGGCGAGCGCACCCGGCTGCACGCCAGGCTGGCTGACCTGCTTTCCGACGAAAGTCGGCTCGCGGACGTGCCGGGGACCGCGGCCGAGCTCGCGCAGCACTGCCTGGCCAGTCACGACATCCCCGGTGCCTTCTCCGCATCCATCTGGGCAGGAAGGGAAGCAGAACGGCTCTCCGCACCGGCTGAGGCCCACCGGCACTACGATCAGGCGCTTTCTCTCTGGGAACGGGTCAGCGAGCCGGAGAAGCTGGGCGGCGTCGATCGCGGCAGCCTGGCGCTCGGCTCGGCCCTCAGCGCGGCTGACAGCGGCCAGGTCGGCCGTGCCGTGCACCAGCTGCATCGCCTCATCGGCTTCCTCGGGGACGCCGATCCCACGCTGCTGTGCCGGGCAAGCGAGCGGCTCGCCTATCTCCTGCTGGACAGCGATGAGTTTGACTCCGCGCTGGCCGCGGCCGAGGTCGCTGTGGCGGCGCTGCCGCCGGACCCGCCGCGGTGGGAGCGGGCCAGGGCGCTGGCTACCCAGGCCCGGGTGATGCTAATAATGCCGGATCTTGAGCCCGCGCGCTCGCGTGCGGAGGAAGCGCAGGCGGCGGCGAAGGCGGCTAAGGCGCCACGGGTGGAGGCCGACGCCCTGGTGACGCTTGGCATCATCAGTGAGCAGACCGGACGCGATCAGGAAGCGATCGAGCTGTTCACCAGGGCGCACAAGCAAGCGCGCGGCGGAGCTGTCCTGGGCGTCGAGCTGCGGGCGGCGTTCCAGCTGGCCAGGGTCCTGCTCGAGCGGGGCGACCTGGCCGCGGCGAGCCGCACGGCGCATCAGGGCATGCGGCGCGCCGAGCAAGCCGGACTTGGCCTGGCGCCCTACGGCCTTGACCTGCAGTACCTGCACTACCTCGCGCACTACGCCGACGGCAGCTGGGATCACGCGCAGGAGGTCGCCGATACCTTCGTGGTCAGGGTCAGCAGCATCGCCGAGGCGCGGCTGTCGGCGATGGCGCTGTTCGTCGACGTCGCCAGGGGCGGCGACGGCGTGGCGGAGCGCCGCTCCTGGCTTGAGCCGTTTCTCGCGGTCGACCGGTTCACTGAGTTCATCGCCCGCGGCCTGCTAGCTGAGCATGCGCTCTGGCAGGGCGAGCTGGAACTGGCTGTCACCGAGGCGGAAGCGACAGTCCGCGCGGTCCTGGCGTGGGGCGAGGGCTTTGGGCCGCAGGTCATCCGGGCCGCAGCCGTGGGGCTGAGCGCGCAGGCCGACCGGGCCCGCCAGGCCCGCGCGGGCGGCGACCAAGAGCGCACCGCCGTAACCCTGGATGCAGCTAGGTCCCTGCTGGAGACAGCCCGCAAGGGCGCTGCCTACGCGCTGCGGCCTGATTTCGTGCTCGGCATCGAGGGGCGCGGCTGGCTGGCCAGGGCCGAGGCAGAATGGCGTCGCGCAGACGGCGATAACGATCCGGCAGCGTGGCAAGCGGTCGTCGATGCGTTTGGCGCGACTTTTGTCTATGAGAGCGCCCGGTCGCGCTGGCGGCTGGCGGAGGCACTGGCCGAGGCGGGCGACCGTGAGGCGGCGCAGCGGGAGTGGCTTATCGCGGCGCGGGTCGCGGACAAGCTGCGAGCCGCTCCGCTGCAGGCGGCGCTGGCTGATCTCGGCCGCAGGGCGAGGCTTGGCAGCGCGGCGGGCTCCGGGCATCTGCCGGGGCAGCATGGCGGGCCGGCCTGGTCGGGGCCTGGCGGCCGCGGGCCGCTTGCGGGCCTCACCGCGCGAGAACTTGAGGTACTGGGGCTGATGGCGGCCGGGCAGAGCAACAAGGAGATAGGCGCCGAGTTGTTCATCGCCCCGAAGACCGCAAGCGTGCATGTCTCGAACATCCTCGCCAAGCTGGGCGCCGGAAGCCGGACCGAGGCCGCAGCCATAGCGCACGGCCAGGGCCTCGGCATGCCCGGCCCCGGCAGGGCGCCGTAGAGCTATCTCACATCGGATCGTCGATCTTCGCTAACCGTTTCCGGCAAATGCGAGTCCGGCACGACTAAGCTCGCAATGGCGCAATCATCAGACGAGCTTCTCAGCATGTCCCACCAGGATAAGCAAGCTGTCCTGACGCTCTCTGACGTCATTCCTATGGACCAGACGCAGCCCGCACGCCTCACGTGTCGCTAGGGCGCGCCCCAGTCGTCCCGCTGCTCGGTCCGCTGCTGACCTGAGGGAGTTTGCCGGACGTCTGTCCGAGTCGTACTCCGACTCCTGGCTCCCATCGCGAGGATGCCAACGCTCAAGATGACGAGAAGGACCCCGACCAAAAGGAGGATATCGCCGACCTTGTGGATGTTGAATCCAGAAGTATGGATTGTCGTAGCGAACCTCAGGATGGCTCCAACGACCACCAGCACAATCCCGAACGACGTTAGACCGATGCCTGAATTCCTATTCATGGCCCTGAGTGTAGGCCAACCGGGTCAGTGGCTGTCGGCTAACCCGGTCAAATGGTCCCAGCGGCGCGTCGCCAAGATCCGCTGTCGGCAGCGCCGAGTCGGCGCGCGCGTGCGCTCCGCCGCCGAGGGCAGTGTCCTGCCTCAGCCGGGGGCCAGGGCGTCGAGGATCTCCGTCGCCCTGGCGGTCGCGGCTGCCGGGTCGGCGTCCGGAGCGCCTACCTGCGGGTCCCAGTTCAGGTCATAGAAGATCTCGGTGACGCCCTGTCCGGCGAGCCACTCAGTATCCGCGCGGATCTGGTCGTAACCGCCGGACAGCGGCAGCCGGCCGCCGTCAGGCCCGTGCGCCTCGGCGCCTGCCCTGACCACGCCGCGGCAGATGATCCTCAGCTGGCCCGGGTCCCTGCCCGCCTCGGATGCGGCCGCGCGCACCACGCCGATCCCGTCACCGATGCTCGCCAGGTCGGTCCGGCTGGAGGTCAGCCAGCCGTCCGCGATCCGGCCGGCGCGCTCCAGAGCGGGACGGGCCATTCCGCCGAGCAGGACCGGAGGACCGCCGGGCTGTACCGGCTTGGGCGCCATCATGCCGCGCGGCACCGTGTAGAACTCGCCGCTGTGCTCACTGACCCCGTCCGCCCACAGATTGCGCAGGACCTCGACGTACTCGGCGGTCCGGGCGCCGCGCCGTGGCATCGACGCGCCGGTGAGCGTGAACTCCTCAGGCATCCAGCCGATCCCGAGGCCCAGGTCGTGGCGGCCGGCCGAGAGGACGTCCAGGGTGGCGGCCTGCTTGGCAAGGTAGGCGGGGGACACGAAGGGAAGGTTGAGCACGGCGACGCCGAGCCGGATCCGGGAGGTGACCGCGGCCGCGTAGGACAGCGCGGACATCGGGTCGAGCACGCTCTGGTACACGGGCTCCATGGCCGAGCCCTCGGGGATAAGCAGGCGCTGAAAGGACCACAATGACGCGTAGCCTGCCTGCTCGGCCCGGATCGCGAACGCAGCCAGGTTCTGCGGAGTTGCCCAGGCGCCCGACACCGGGGCGCCGAAACCGATCTTCATTCCTGTACCTTAGCCCGCTCCCGGCTAGTGACATTCGTCGCCGGCCGCGGCTGGCCGGCCGATGACCGAGGTCGCTGCCCGACGCGAACGCGGGGCTCGGCCAGTCGTCAGAAGCATCTGGTGGCCCGGAGCAGATTGCGCTGGTCTTCCTGTGGTCGTTATCTCTGCTCGGGCAGGAGCGGACGGGTGACGGGGACCAGGGCCAGCAGGTCCTCCAGCCCAGTGAAGTCGTCGGGGTTGGTGGTGAACAGGGGCAGGTCCTCGGCTATCGCGATGGATGCGATCATCAGGCCGGCGACCCTGCTCCGGGGCTTACGGCCGGCAGCGATCACTGCGGCGGTCACCCGGCCGTAGATCCGGGCTGCCTCCGCGTCGAAGGGAATGGGATCGAACTCGTTCTCGGCGCGCTGGAGCACGTCGAGCCGCCGTGCGCGTTCCGCGTGCTCGTCGTAGCCGTCCTGCTCATTCCCACGGCGTACCTGATGGGGACCGGCGGACAGCTCTGCCAGGGTGACGGCGGAGATCGCCATCTCGGCAGGAAGCTCGC
>Ga0080026_10000084_pt1 | contig 19919 bp, 17 predicted proteins | sample OrgsoiDNA2013045_FD_70941 | JGI IMG/M metagenome (GOLD analysis project Ga0080026, IMG submission 70941) | Permafrost soil microbial communities from the Arctic, to analyse light accelerated degradation of dissolved organic matter (DOM) -... | ecosystem: Environmental > Terrestrial > Soil >... | reverse complement strand
ATTCACTCGCGCATTCGCCAGAGCCTCCCACTCCAGGGAAAACACCTCTGCGGAATCCCATAACTCCCGTAAGGGAAAACCGTCCGTTACACCCGATTGCCAAGACCGGCTGCGATCAAGCAGTAGAAACACTGAGGCTCTTGGGCAGACGAACGAGATTGTGGTGATCGCTTCATCTACCGGCGGCTTCGCCATACCTCCAGCCGACACGCCGCCATGATCAGCCTTCGCGGACAACCGCCCCAAGATCAAGATGAAAGCGCTCAGTACCTGCCACGTCGCCAGGTGCGACCATCTGGCTAGTTGAACGTAAAGAGCGGTATTCCCGGGAAATTCGTGGAGAAGTATTCGCAACAGGAGGTGAAGAAGTCAATCTCATAGGTTAGGCCAGCAGCCCCAGGCGGAGTTGTCACGTCGATCTCGCTGTCCGAGATAACCGAGAAGTTTGGGTGCAAGTTTTGCTTGGAATAGTTCGGGTCCCCTTCGGGCAAGGGCCGAACAGTATTCATGACCACTTTGTTCACTGAGCTGAGGCCGGATCCGCGAATCACGATGAGCGTACCGCCACCCGCAGGACCGGAGGTTGGGCTGCTACTCGTCACCCCGAACTGAGCAGGACTGTGCTGGGTCGGTGTCGGCTGGGTCGGCGGAGACGTCGGGCCCCGGCTGGGGAAGGTCTTGGGCGGCTGGGGTGGATTACCCGACAGCAATGTCATGGTCTTGCCATTCCATCCATATAGGTAGGTGTCCGTGCCAGCGCTGCCGAATTGGTAGCAGGGTGTGTTCACCGCCGGGTTCACGCGCCATACGACGCTTATCCGCCCGGTCCCAGGCGAACTGAGCCGCACCATGGGGGGAGTGGTGCTGGGCGGAAGAGCGGTTGTGTCGGTGATCAGACGCTCGCCGTCGAAGAAGTACACGATGGAGCCGGCGCATGAGTCGCCAGCCGTCGCCAGCAGGGCGATGGCGTAGACGCGGCCCCCCGTCCCGTCGGGAGTGCTGGTGACCGCGAACGGGCAGCCCTTGCTGGCGGGCTCGAATCCTCCGCAGTAGGACCGCATGCGGTTGATGATCGCCTCATCATGTGCGATCACCTGCGCGTTAGGGGACGGGGTGGTAACCGGGCAGGCCGTCCCGGAGCACTGGCTGGTGACGTGCAGATGGGCGAGAGAGTACAGGCCGGCGATCTCGAATCCGAGCTGAGAACTTAGAGCGCGCGCGACGGGGGCGACTCCGAACCGGACCGTAGCCCCAGCTGGTACGTTACCCGTCCACGTGGGCAGCACCGTCGGCTGGCAACTGAGCGAGGCGGTGAAGGCCGGGTCAAGGTCGGTGACGAGTTGCGCGATGTCAGCGGCCAGGCGGGTGGTTGTGCAAATCTTGACAGCGGGCGCGCTGGCGAGCTGAGCGCGGTTTGTTGCTGTGTGCAGGCTGTCGTTTACCGTGGTTGTGGCGGTTTGCGCGTATGAAAAGATCTTGCTTAATCCCTGAATGCTGGGGATGGGTCCGGTGAAGTGGACGCTGCCCAGGCAGTCGTCCACGTTGATGAGTGGTGGCTCAGGCAGGGGAGGCACCAGGCGGCCCAGCGATGAGCTGCCGCGCGCGGGCGTGCCGTATTCCAGAAATGATTCGTGGCACCCAGCGCCGATCAGGGTCGTAGCCAGGGTCATCGTTACTGACGCGACCGTCCCGGTGACCGTCACCTTCTCGGCGTGGGTGCTGTGATTCGTGTAACTGGCAAGGAGCGGCAGGCCCGCCTGGCCGATGGCCATGCCCTTAGCCAGCACGGTCAGTCCTGCCATTCCTGCTGGGCTCGAAACGGCGCCCGCGGCTAGCACCTGCCCACCGCAGATCTGGACAGGCCGCCCGAAGCTGGTGGTGGGGTCACTCGCGCACGGGACCCAGCCGAGAAACGGCGCGAATGTGAGCCCGCTGTAGGCCGCACCGCCGGCACTGAACGGGCTGTCGCGGACCGCTGTCGCCCCGATGTCCTCCGTCACCGGGATTGGCTGGTTGCCGGCCCACGATGTCAAGACAGCGCCGTTTCGCGCCGGGGCGAGCGCGCTTCCGGGCTCTGAGCCCCGCGCCGGTCTGACGACGTGGGCCGTCAGCGGCGGTGGCGACGGAAACCCATGTGTTCGGAGCAGCTGGAATCGTCCCTCAGCCTCGTGGAGCCGGCTGAGCAATGCCGAACGGTCTGACTCCGGTAGCCTCCGCCAGGCCGCAGCGTCGTTGACGTAGAGGTCTTTCCCCAGCTGGTACGGCGTCACCGACGTTGTCCCGACCCTCGGGAGCAGGAACTCCCTGGCACTGGGGCGGGCAGGCGCGGCCGATCTGAAGAGCTGGGACGGCCATCGCAGTTGCCAGGCGGTTAACCCAGCCGCAGCGATCACCACGACTGCACCCAGCGAAGTAGTCAACCTCCACCCAAGCAGCCGCATGATCCCTCCCCGGCACGCTGCCCCATCGGCAAACCAGTGTGCCTTCCCAGCGTGGGAAAGAACAAGAGGTAATGTCGCTGCGACGTTGTGTCAGAGCCACGGGGGCTGTCAAGGCCCAACCGCGGCATGCTGATCGCATTACGAGGGGCCGACGTGCTCCAGACCGCAACACCATGTCTGGCCTGCGCAACTCGGGATGCGAACTCTGGGCAGGCGTGTCAACGGGCCGTGCAACCACGCCTTGGTGCAATCCCGGGAACCCTTTCAGCGTTACCAGGCAAGGGCCACAGACGAATGCGCCCGGCGGAGTGTCTGGCCCGCTGGCGTACAGCCCGGGTGGCCAACAGCCTGTTCGTTCCACGACCGCCCGGCGTACCCGCCGACGATGCGATATCCGCCGATCTGGGCGATCCTCGGGCCGGAGCCTCTGTAGTCATGATTCACACATAATGGGCGATCTGTCGATCAGTGAGCTATTGTGCCGCGTTCCGGGGATCGTCGGCTTTTGTTCCTGCGGGTTCTGGCCGTTCATCCGATTTCATGATTGTCATCCTGAGAGGAGCTGGCAGTCTGGCTGCCTGACCGGGTTAGCGCGTCTCTAAACTCACTCTCCTCTTGTAAAAATTAGCTCCAGGCGGCGAAATGAGGCAACCGGCGCTGAGCGTGTTAATTAAGCTGATTATCTGCTGCATTTCGGCTGGGCGGCCAGGAGCTGCCGATCAGCGCGGAAGCGGCAACGGGAGCGCGTATCTCGATGGTTTTAACTTAGCATGTTCGTTCCGGACTGCTATGTCTTGTGATGTATGCGGCAGCGGGAGTATCGTTTGTGACATATAGGCTTGAGGCGCATTTGGGAATCTGAAGGGGATGGGCGGATGTGTCTGAGGGGTCGTTTCAGGATGCTGTGAGGCGGCGGCAGGAGGCGGGGTTCGTCGCCCGTACGGGTGAGCTTGCCCGGTTCCGGGTGAACCTGGGGCTGTCGGCTGATGATCTGGAGCGGCGTTTCATCTTCTGCGTGCATGGCGATGGGGGCGTGGGGAAGACGTTCCTGCTGCGGCGGCTCCGCAGCATCGCTGAGGGGCTGGGCGCTGCGACGGGGTGGGTGGATGAACTGGTGTTCGGCGTGCCGGAGGCGATGCAGGCGATCGCGTCGGATCTGAGCCGTCAGGGCGTGGACATGGGCGGCTTCACCAGGCTGCTGACCACCTATCTCAGGCGCCGCCTTCAGGTAGAAACGGATACGGAGGCCCCGGCAGGGGCAGCGGCTTTCATGACGCAGACGGCGGTGCGGGTCGGGCTGCATGCCGCGCAGGCTGTCCCTGGCGTGGGGGGTCTTGCCGGCAGCGTGGATCCGGCGGCCGCCACGGATCAGGCCGAACAGTTGCGCCGGTTCCTGGGGAAGAAGTTCCGCCGCCGTGAGGACGTGCGGATGCTGTTGTCCCCGCTGGACGCGCTGACCCCGGCGTTTGTCCGTGACCTTGCCGGCGCCGGGCGCCGCAGGCCGCTGGCGTTGTTCTTCGACACCTACGAGCAGACCGGGCCGCTGCTGGATGGCTGGCTGCGTTCAGTGCTGGATGGCGCCTACGGTGACCTGCCGCAGGACCTGGTGGTCACGGTAGCCGGGCGGCACCCGCTTGACCTGGGCGACTGGGCACTATATGCAGCAGTGCTGGCAGATGTGCCGCTTGCGCCCTTCACCGAGGCCGAGGGCCGCCAGCTGCTGGCGGAGAAAGGGGTCACTAGTGAGCGGGTGGTGCAGGTCATCCTGGAAGTCTCCGGCCGGCTGCCGCTGCTGGTGGCCACCTTGGCGGAGAACCAGCCGACGGACCCCGCCGCGGTCGGGGATCCCAGCGGTGACGCGGTCGAGCGGTTCCTTAAATGGGAATCCGACCCCGCGCGGCGGGCGCTGGCCGTCGCGGCGGCTCTGCCCCGCATGGTCAACGAGGATGTCCTCGGCGTCTTGACCGGCGGCCCGGGGCAGCAGCATGGCCCGGATCAGGGCCGGTTGTTCACCTGGCTGCGGTCGCTGCCGTTCGTCACCCACGAGGCGGGCAGGTGTACGTATCACGAGGTGGTGCGCACGGCAATGATCAGGCTGGAACGGGGTCAGTCCCCTGCCCGGTGGCGAGAACGCCACCGGGCCCTGGCGGCGGCGTACCGGCAGTGGAGCCTGCAGGTGTCAGCAGAGGACTCATGGGACGACTCTTCCTGGCGGGCTTGCAAGCTGGAGGAGACGTACCACCTGCTGTGCGCTGACCTCGCTAGGGCGCTGCCCGGTGCTCTCAGCCAGATCACCGGGGCGTGCGCCCATGAGGTGACTGCTGCCGCACAGTGGGCGCAGATGCTGGCCCAGGCAGGCGATGATTCCGGTTCGGAGAAGATTCGGGCCTGGGGCCAGCGCCTCGAGCAAAGCCTGCGCGGGAACCCTGACCAGGCAACCGTCGCCAGCCTAGGCATTTTGCTCCGCGAAGGCGGCGTGGCGGAAACGGCCCTCCCCGCAGCATTGCGGACCCGAGGACGGGCGCTGTACCTGCTCGACCGCGAGCAGGAAGCTCTGGCCGATTTCGACCGGGCGATCAGCCTGGCCCCCGACGACCAGCGAGCCCTCGCTTATCGCGGCGACACCTACCGATGGCTGGGCCGGTATGAGGAGGCGCTGGCTGACCTCGGGCGGGCGATCGACCTGACCCCCGACGACGCCTGGGCGATATCCCGCCGCGGTGCGGCGTACGCGGAGATGGGCCGGTACGAGGAGGCGCTGGCTGACCTCGGGCGGGCGATCGACCTGACCCCCGGCGACCCCTGGGCGATATCCCGCCGCGGTGCGGCGTACGCGGAGATGGGCCGGTATGAGGAGGCGCTGGCTGACCTCGGGCGGGCGATCGACCTGACCCCCGACGACGCCTGGACGATAGGCAGCCGTGGTCAGGCGTACCGGGAGATGAGCCGGTATGAGGAGGCGCTGGCCGACTTTAGCCGGGCGATCGACCTGGCTCCCGACTACGCCTGGGCGATAGCCAGCCGCGGTGAGGCGTACCGGGAGATGGGCCGGTATGAGGAGGCGCTGGCTGACCTCGGGCGGGCGATCGACCTGGCTCCCGACGCAGCCTGGGCGATAGCCAGCCGCGGTGCGGCGTACCGGGAGATGGGCCGGTATGAGGAGGCGCTGGCTGACCTCGGGCGGGCGATCGACCTGGCTCCCGACTACGCCTGGGCGATAGCCAGCCGCGGTGAGGCGTACCGGCTGATGGGCCGGTATGAGGAGGCGCTGGCTGACTTCAGCCGGGCGATCGACCTGGCTCCCGACTACGCCTGGGCGATAGGCAGCCGCGGTCAGGCATACCGGCAGATGGGCCGGTACGAGGAGGCGCTGGCTGACCTCGGGCGGGCGATCGACCTGGCTCCCGACGCAGCCTGGGCGATAGCCGACCGCGGTGAGGCGTACCGGGAGATGGGCCGGTACGAGGAGGCGCTGGCTGACCTCGGGCGGGCGATCGACCTGGCTCCCGACTACGCCTGGGCGATAGCCAGCCGCGGTGAGGCGTACCGGCTGATGGGCCGGTACGAGGAGGCGCTGGCTGATCTCGGGCGGGCGATCGACCTCCGCCCTGCCAATGATTGGTACCGTTATGCATGTTCACTGACTCATATCTGCCGTGGTGAGCCAGGCGAAGGCGCCAGGTACCTGACTTCTGCGATAGACCTGGTTATGGCGGCCATTGAGTCATCCGGTAGTCCCGGTCAAGATCTCTACAATATGGCTATCTACAAAGCCGCATGGGGCGACTACGAGCAAGCGAACAGGAATCTCCAGGAGGCGATAAAACGAGCGCCGGATAAGTATCTAATACATGATGCAATCGATGATCTCCGCGACCTCGGTAGCGCGCCCGGAATTAAAGCTGTCGAGATCACGCGCCTCGCCGAATTGCTCAGGAATGCACTGTAAGCTTCCCGGGAAGCTAGATGCCTGATCAGGGCATTCATATGACACAACATCTCTCCATGCCGTGCTCACTGCTCGAACGACGGTGGGAGCGACGGTAGTAACTGCGAGACTGCCTCCGAGCCGGTCCATCAGCAGGTGGCGCATAGGCGCACAGAATTGGCGATCTGCGTGCAGAAACGCGCGCAGTCGGCTCAGTTCCCAGCCGCGCCTATTCGGCGATCTGGCCCACCCGAGGGTGGGGTACCAGCGCCCAGCCACGTACCTCTCACGGCATTGCTGATCACGAATGGAGATGCTGGCCTCTGCATAAGAATGCGATGCCGGAACTCGCTCACATCGGCATGAGCGGGTGGTCCGACGAGGCAGATCAGCCCGATACGTGCCGCAGCGCGCCGCAACTCTGGGCCGCCGACCGGCGCGCCGAACGGCGGCTACGTGCGCGTCTCGACCATGACCGGCGTCACGCCAAGTAATAGCACTGGCCGCCACGGGGCAGCTCGGCATGGCCGCCGCCGGGCAGATCCGGCTGGCCGTCGCCACTCCCGCGCAGACTCCGATAGCAGTGCATCGAGAAGCACTGAACGCGCCAGGCGTGAAAAACCGGACCGCAATCCGGACTTCATAGGTAGCAGGCGGCCAATTCCGCGAAAGCCCACGACCGGGAGCCTCGATGCAAGCATTGCGATGCCTTCGTCTGCGCGGGCGCCGCAGATCTCCAGGCCAGAGCGCCGGCCGGAAGCTGCCATGACGGGCGCCGGGACCGGCCGCGGACTTGACCGTGCGCGCGGAGTGGAGCGTCCATCGGACCGGCGCCGGGCCGTCCGGCACGCGGTTCCCGCGGGCGGCTCGAACCGGCTCATGTCCGTGGATGAGCTGGCTGCCTACCTGGGCGTGCCGAAGAAGACCGTCTACGGCTGCTGGCGGCAATGGGGGCTGCGTGGTTACCGGGTTGGCCGGTACCTGCGGTTCCGCGAGCAGCAGGTAGAGGAATGGCTCCAGTCCCGGGAGGCATGACCGTGGCCAGGATCTACAAGCGCTGCCCGTGCCAGGAGGCCCTGTGGAAGGACTGCCCGCACCCGTGGGTGGTCCGCTACCGCACCGCTGGCGGCCGGGCCAGCCGCCAGCGCGAGCGGTCCTTCGGCGATGACCTGCGCGAGGCGCAGGACTTCGTGCTCAAGGTCGAGCACGACAAGCGCGCCCGCACCTTCGTCGACCCCCGCGCCGGGCAGGCGCTGTTCCGCACCGAAGCCGAGACCTGGCTAAACCAGCACCTCGGCGCGGAGACCAGCATCGCGACCTACCGGTCGGTGCTGCGCGCCCACATCGACCCGGCGATCGGCGGCAGGCCGATCGCCGCGATCCGCCGTGAGGACATCAAGGCCCTCATCGCGAGCATGCACCGCAAGGGACTGTCGGCGAGCCGGATCGGCTGCGCTCACCTGGTCATCAGCGCCGTATTAGCCGAGGCCGTCCGCGACAAGAAACTCGCTGAATCCCCCTGCGCTGGCATCCAGCTTCCCGCCGCCGCCACCGCAGCCGACTTCACCCTCCCCGGCCACGACCAGATCGAAACTGTCGCCGCCGGGATGCCACCGGACTGGGCCGCGACCGTATGGCTCATGCACGGCTGCGGCCTGCGCGTCGGCGAGGCCCTGGCCGTCAGCTTGCGCTGCCGCATCGGCGACGGCACCACCCTGCGAGTACGAGAGCAGGTCAACCAGTTCGCGCAGCTCCGGCCGCTCAAGCACCGCAACGCCGGGGAGTTCCGCGACATCCCCCTGCCCGAATACGTCAGCGAGGCCATCGACAAGCACATCGCCGGCCACGGCACCACCACCGACGGGTACCTGTTCCAGGGCCGCAAGTACAAGCTCGTCACCCGCCGCACCTACCAGCAGGCCTTCCAGCGCGCCGCCGCCCAGGCCGGGCTCCCTCCCGACTTCATCCCCCACACCCTCCGCCACCTCTACGCCTCCACCGCACTGGCCGAGAACGTCCCCATCACCGACGTCTCCCGCTGGCTCGGCCACAACAGCATCGAGCTCACCCACCAGATCTACGGCCACCTGGTCCCCGCGAACTTCAGCCGCGCCCGCGCCGCCCTCGACGCCGCCTACCACCGAAACCGCCGCCAGCAGCCGCCGGAAACCTGACCGACGGCGGGCCGGCAACAGGCCGAGGGGACCAAGCGTCGGGCCAGGCCGGAACATGCGCGGCCTGGCAGCACCGGGGCGCCGGGTTCACCGGGGGCGGTGGTCGGCCCACCGGGCTGCGGCGGCGACATCGAGCGTCCACGGGTGGCGGCCCTGGTTGGCGATCTCCTGCCACATCGCCCGGGCGGCGTCGGTGAATGCCGTGACCGCGGCCGGGCTGGCCACGCGGTAGGCGGGCGACTGCTCGCACCAGGCCTCGGCCCGGGCGGGGTCGTGGCCGGCAACGATCAGCTGGAGGCCGGCGCAGGCGGTGTCGACCCACGGCGCCGCCAGGGTGGGCCAGGCCCAGTCGATGAGCCGGGCCTGCCCGCCGCCGACCATGATGTTGTGCCGGTGCAGGTCGGTGTGGGCCACCACCGGGCCAGCTAGCAGCGCGGCGCGACCGCCGATGTACTCGTGCCACCGGTCCTCGATCGTGCGCAGCCCGCCGCCGCCCGGCGGGCCGGGGATCGCGGCCAGCCGGGCCAGGACCCGCGTGATGGCCGGGAGGTCGGGGGAGCCGGGCCGCAAGCTGGCGTGCCGGTACCCGGCCAGGAACTGGAAGCCGATGATGTCCCAGCCGTGCTCGCGGACGTGGAAGGCCAGCCGGGCGGTGACCGGCGCGACGACCGGGTTGATCCCGGCCTCGGCCGCCTGCGTGCGCACCGCGCGCGGGTGGCCGTCGCGGACGCCCTTAGGAACACAGTGCAGTCCGGGGCGTGGACCGCTAGGGCGACCTCGCTGTTGTGCCCCGTGCCGACCGGCCGGGCGTGGATGACCGGCCCGGTCAGGGCCTCGATCCGCGCGCGCAGCCTGTCGGGCAGCTCAGCCCAGGCAACACGGTCTGGCACGGCGGCGACCTTATCCTAGGGCGCTGAGGGTCTCGCCCTGCGCCCGAAGGCTAGGCCAGCTTGCCGCTGCGGATGCAGGCCAGCAGCGCCTGCCATGCGGCCGGGGTGACGGCCAGCGCGTCGTTCTCTGGGTTCTTCGAGTCGCGCACGGCGACGATGCCGGGCAGGTTGCGGGCGACCTCGACGCACTGGCCGCCGCTGGACCCGCTGCGGCTCGACTTGCGCCACACGGCGCCGTTCAGCTCAGGAATCATGCTCATCAGCCCGTCTCAGGATCAGGTCTCGGGACGCTGCGCGGGGCAGCGCTTCTGAAGCCAAGATATCGAGCGCCCGGAGGAGCCTGCCGACTGCTGGCGGGTGCTCGACGATCAGGCCCTCGTCCGGCGACTCCATGAACCCGGTGCGGCTGGCCTGCGTCTCGGCCACCGCGAACGCGCCCAGCAGGCCGCAGTGCGCCCCGGACGCCAGCGGCACGATCAGCACCGTCACGTCTGGCTGGCGGGCCAGCGCCTCCAGGTGGACGAGCTGGCCGTGCATCACCTTCGGGCCGCCGACCGGCCGGATCAGCACCGCCTCGTCCATGATCATCGTCACGACCGGCGGCTCGGCCCGGGCCAGGATCTCCTGCCGCGAGATCCGGGCCGCGACGCGGTCCTCCAGCTGATCCTCGCTGGTGCCCGGCTGCTCGGCCAGCAGCGCGCGGGCGTAGTCCTCGGTCTGCGCCAGCCCGTCGATCACCATCGGCTGCCAGGACCGCAGCACCGTGGCGGCGGCCTCGACCTCGGCATACGGGCGGAACCAGGCGGGCAGCGGCGCGGCCTGGGCATGCTGCTGGAGCCGCCGCAGCGTGCCCGGCAGGCCCAGCACCTCATCGCACCTGCGGGCTAAATCAGCCGACGGGACGCGGCGCCGCTGCTCGACCATCGAGATGGTGGAGGCCGAGAACGTAACCCGGCTAGCCAGCTCCTCCTGGGTCAGGCTGGCGGCGGCGCGGGCCGCCGCCAGCTCGGCGGCGAAGATACCGAGCCCAGAGCGGTCACCCTGACTGCTGCCTGCCATCGCACACCTCCGCACGCCCGGCGGCCCCGTCGCACACCTGGCGCGGGGGCTGCACGCTCTGCGTCCTGACACAACCGAGCGTACCGGCCAGCTCCCATCATGGGCAGGACAGGAGGCGCGAGACGATGACGACGAATGCAGCCGGGGCGAGCTACGCGCTGCGGCATGCGGCCATTGACCTGGGCGCGCTGGATGACTCAGTGCCGACCGCCCGGCTGCACGCCCGCAAGGTCCTGACCAGCTGGGGCCACGCCGCCCTGGCGGCCGACGGAGAACTGGTCATGTCCGAGCTGGTCACCAACGGCGTGCGGTACGCCCGCCTGGCGCCTACCGTGACCGGGGCGCCGCCGCCGATCCGGGTGCGCATCACCGAGCGGGAGCGCGGCGTGCTGATCGAGGTATGGGACGGCCACGAGGCGATGCCCGAGCGCCGTGCTGCCGGCGCCGACCCGGAGGCCGAGGGCGGCCGGGGACTGGCGCTGGTCGCGGCGTACGCGGCCCGGTGGGGCGCGTACCGGACACGCGGCGGCGGCAAGGTCACCTGGGCAGAGGTGACCCGGTAAGACCTGGGCGGCTGGCACGGCGCGCCCCGGCCCCTGTCGGAGGGACGGACGCTCACGGCGGTGCCCCGCCGGCCTCTGAGTCGTCGGCGGGGCATCCGCCGCCCGCAGAGCGAGAACCCCAGCTGGTCCCGAGGGAGTCAGCGGCGGGGGCCTCTGCCATGCGTGGGCTGGTCGTATCACGAAACGGCCTCCAACGCCTTGGCCGAGGGCGTCCCGATCACTGACGTGTCCCGCTGGCTTGCCACACACGAGCATGGAGGGCACCCGTCAGACTTACGGCGACCTCGTCCTCGTCAACTCCGACCGCACCCGCGCCGCCCCTCGACGGCTCCTCCCGCAAAAGCCGTCGTCAGGGAGAGCTGGCCATCGAAGCAGTGGAAAGCGCTCCGGTTGCACCGCCCTATCGTCGTGATGATCAGCTCGTTAGTTTGAGGCGGCTCCCGATCCAAGCAGCAGCATCTAGGTCCTGCGTCGAGATCGCTTACCGAGTGTAGTCTGTGAGTACTCTCAGTTACCTAGGGTCGCGGGCCAGGATGCGATCAGTCAGCTCGATAGTGGACAGGTACCACCAGAACACCCAGTCGAGGAACGCAGCGTCATAGTCGGTGCGCTGGCTGGGATTGCGGTGCCGGATATTGAAGCCGTTGGCGATCTGGAAGAGCACTCCTTCGTCCTTGCTGACCAGCTGATCCTTGATGAGAGAGCGTCGTTCTTCCAGTACACCGGCGAGGTTAACCACGGCGGAACGCTTGTCGTGCTCGGTCGCATCCCGCCGTCTGAAGAGTGCGATGGCATGACGGACGACATCGCCAGCGCCGTGGTCCGTCCGGGCAGACATGGATGCGGCAAGCTCGGTCCTGGCCTCGTCCGTTACTTCGACAAGCCTTCCGGTGTCGTCACCTTCTTCGGCCAGGCGCAGACCCAGTTCGCTCGTGTCCAGCACGCGGTTGACCGACCATCGATAGATGACCTGGCCTGAGCCCATCGAGAAGTCTGAGTTATGCCAGCCGCAGCCGCCGTACGAGTGCATGCTCCGAGATCGCGGACGCGACACCATGTCGTGTAGCGCCTCGATCACATCGCAGATCAGGTCACGATTCTCACTAAGCCGACCAGCATTGAGAGGCCATAGGTCGGGCACGTCCAGCTCGCGCAGCAAGAGGGCGGACGCCCTGTCGATCTCTCGCGGCCCGTCAACGCAGTCCTTGCCGAGCGCCTCCTCGAAGTAACCGCGCCGGTCCAGGTCGTCCACCACCCTGGTGAGCGCACGGGCAGTCCCGAGCATCGAGACCTTGCCCGGCAATCGGCTGCGCTGACGCTCCGACCAGTAGGGGACACGAGCCAGAGTCCCCTCGGAAAGGAAGGGCGCCCGACGCAGCAAGCGCAACAGGAAGTCATGCCGCTGGGCAGAGCTGGTGGCACTGAAGTCATCACGTGGAGCAACGCCAGTGAAGGCGTCCTCCAGCAGCAGCTCACAGCGCTCCGCCCACTCCGCGATGCCCCCGTGGTTTAGCAGGTCTGCCATCTCTGCCTGGAACAACGCCCGAGGCCAGGCGAGCTGGTAGTCAGCATCTCTGCTGCTCAACGCCAAGTGTTCCTCCCTGCAGGGACGGACGCTGTCGCTCATCGAGGCTACTCCGCGGCGGACTTTGCTCAGGCATCAATAAAAGACGCAAATAGGCGCATCGGTGTGCAGCCTTTGCGAACCGGGAGACATTCCGTCCGGCGGGAGCGGGATCATGATGCTCATGCCACAAGACACGCGCACGCAGCTTGCCATCAGGACCGTGGTGGCCATCGGGAGCGCAAGCCTCGGCCTCGCAGGACCCGAGCTGGCCGCCGCGGGCACGGCTCTGTCTCCTGCGCTTGAGGCCGCACTCGGACGCGTTTATGAGCGCCTGTCCGGCAGCCGGCGGCAGCGGGCCGCAGAGACGCTGACCGACGCAGCCGACGCGGCCGGAGCCCAGACGGACGAGGAGTTCCGGGCCTTCATCGAGCAGGCACTGTCTAGCCCGGAACGGCAGGAGTTGCTGGCCCGCGTCCTGCTCATCGCCCAGGACACCGCGATGCGTGACAAGCGGCGCGCGCTCGGCCGGGCACTAGCCTCCGCCATCGCGGATAACGGCACCCTGGTGGACGAGGAACTGGTCTTCATCCGGATCATCGACGACCTCGACCCGTTCCACATCCGGCTCATGCGCTTGATGACCGGAAGACCGGCCCGCCTCGCCAGTCTTCAGGCAGATGCGCGGCCGTGGATGCTGGCCGACGTAGCCGAGGCCGATCCCGGACTAGCCAGCGTCGGCTGGTCGCTGATGACGGCGCTGCAGCGGCATGGACTCGTTTGGTCCACGAACATGGCGGACCCGGAGTACTCGCTCTCGCAGTACGGGAAAGCCTTCCTGGACCGGCTCGCGGACGAGTCAGCCGATAATTGACGCTCGTGAACCCCCTCTACGCCCGCCTCGGCATCCCGGCTGACGCTGACACCCTTGCTGGTATCAAGCGGCTGGTCAGCGAGCGGGCCAGCGAGACCCGACACTTGGACTTCAAGCGGCAGGTCAACAACCCCGACGACTTGGCTGACGACCTCGCTGCGCTGGCCAACGTCGGCGGTGGCGCGCTGATCATCGGGGTGGGCACTGACAGCGCCGACCGAGCCGACTCCCTGCACGAGCAGACGCTCAGAGTTGTCGAGCAGCAGGCTGTGCAGGCAGCCAGGGAGGGGATAGATGAGCCCCTGCGCATAGAGCCCGCGCAGGTGGAAGGTGATTCAGACCCGGCCAAGGGCTATCTGGTGATCGGCATCCCGCCGAGCGACCGGGCTCCTCACGTCACCGTCAAGAGAGGCCGGGTCCTGCACCGGGTTGGCACGCACAACAAGCCCATGACCCGGCGCGAGATCGGAGCAGCCTTCGCCGCAACGGGCGAGCAGTTCGCCATCGAGTTTGGCCTAACTCGCGGAACGACGGGTTTGGGTGCATTGGTGATGTGCGAGCTGACCAACAGCATCGCCGGGATGGACAACACCATCCGCGTCACCAACAGCGGGAGCCTGCCAGCGCTGGACGTCACAATCGGCGCCACGGCAAGCACGGTCATGTGGGACAAGGATGCAGACCATTCCGGCGACGATGACTGGAACCGGCTGGGCACTGTGCTGGACGAGCAGAACTTCACTGCCAACCCGGCTTACCTGCCGATCCGGAATCTGCTGCCAGGGTCAGACGTCGTCCTGCGTTGTCGGCGCGAGTGGGGCGCACCAATCCAGGACACGCTTCATGTGACCTGGAAGAGCTCGGATGGCCAGGTCCACAGCAACGAGCAGTCATGGTCCTGGACCCCAAGATAGGTGCTACATGAATCGCTCAGGTTTTGTCTCATCGGGGTGTGCCATGACGGCTGAAGCAGCCGAACTCTTCAATGGCCGCCGCGCCAGGGTGGCTCGCCAGAATGCTAGGCGAGAACTCTTCTGCATGAGCAGCACCGGTATCGGCCAGATTGGCGACCATATCGTCACTGTGACCTGCGTGTGCAAACTTTTCGCGGCTGATCAGTCACGCCAGCGAGAGTGGTCATTGTCCAATGGCATGAGATCAGCCGCGCAAAGACAATCTCTACTGCCGTGCGCGACCGCCAGCCAGTTGCCGATGGCTAGGCTCGCCAACGGCCGCCCAGGGGACCGGCTCCACTGCGCCAACATGCGGCTCACCAACGAGGCGATTACGGAAGCGGCCTTTGTATTTGACGATTGCCAGCACGCTTAGCTCTAGGTACCACAGCGCGAGTCGCCAGCCCTGATACCAGAGTTTCCAGCGTCGAGCGTCGACGCGGCGGTTGGCGTGAACGATGTCATTGCGCAACCAGGTGATGGCGGCCGGCCCGTCCCAGGGAGCGTTGGCTTCGACCTTCCTGAGTCCGGCGAAGCCACCCGGGATCGCAGTAGGGATGCGGAGGTCAGTGAGCAACTGCCGAATCTGCTCGCTGGCAGGCGGCTTACGCCGGCCATCCTGCGGTTGCTGCGATGAGTTCGCCCGATGAGCGAAGGCCAGCGACTCGAGCGCTACCTGCGCGAGCACAATATTGCGCTCGAGGGTACCCATGACCGCCGCGTCTGCGTAGTAGCGGATCGCTCGCTGCAACGACCACTGCCACGCCGGATCGCTCCACGTGTCGTAGAACAGGGGGAGCAGCATCGAGAGCTGCTCGGCTCCGTACGCTTGGTCGAACCACTGCCAGTGGGTGTCCGGCAGAGGATCGGTGTGCGGCGCTGCCCACCGTGACCAGATCGCGCGATCGCTCTTGTCGAATCCGACTGGCACGATGACGGCTGGTGCAGCCCCGCGGCAGAACCACAGGCACCACGTGAGGCACGTGAGTAGCTGCTGACAGCGGGCGAACGCGAAGACACGTCCATCCCGGCGCTTCAGCTTGCACGTGTGCGTGAGCGCGTACCCGCCCCGCGCACTCGTGGTCGCAAGGATCTCTCGAAGATCGGAGCGGGCATCGATCGATACAACCCATGGACCTACGTTGGCTGTGACCGGCCCGGCCACGTGTTGAGGCCGTCGCTGATCACCGTGCCATGCATGTCTGTGAAGTTGACCAGGTGAAACGTGACCGTTTTGGCGGCTGCCGCTTTGCCGGCGATATAACCCTGCAGCGGCGGCAACCACGATGAGTCCCCGCCGTCCAACGGACCTTCCGGCGCCGGAGGCAGGGCCGGCATGGTGGGAAGCTGCGGAGTCCGCGCGCCGTCCAGGAAGTCCTGGATGTCGAAGAACCGACGGGCCACGCTTTTGATGACAACCTGAGGCCGAGGCGTTAGCCCCAGTGATACTGTGCCCTCAAATTGCTCTACCCTGCCCCCGTGACGTGGCGGGAAATCCAGAGGGCCGATATACAGGGGCACAACCGATGGTGCATTGAGCGAGTAGTAGGGTTCGATCGCCCTCGGGAGTGCGGCCGTGTGGAGCTGACGCCACTCCGCAGCCTCTGCCTTGCCCAGGGTGTTGCGTCGGGCGTTGAGCTCCGCGAGTCGCTTCATGTCCTCTGGATCAAGCACAATCTCACTGCTCCTCGCGGAACGTCGGCTCAGGGACGCGGGACATCTTGGCCTCGGGGGCAGACTGCCGCTGGCGGTCACCATTGTTGCTGCCCAGGGCAATGGTAGACGGCGAATGCAATCGTGTTGGGCCGTCAGGATAGCTGCAAACCGGGCTAATCTATCCGCCGACACGGGACGGACATGCACGAACGCGGCTGATGGGCATTCCTCGAAACCTCGGAGCAACAACCGGGCCAGCCCGATCGCCAGCAGCCGCCTCTGTATCAGTCCTGGCCGCCGCCGGGGCCAGGCGCCTGGCCGCAAAGGCGGGCGCCCACGGCCCGCTCATGCGGTCGCCTCGGCGGAAGGGGCTGACGCTGATCGTCATCGGCACCATCGTCGCTGTCCTGGGCGTTGTTGGCATGCTGTACATCGCGCGGGCGATGAGCCTGTGCAACAGCGGGCTCGGCGCCTTGGCGCAGGCCGCGAATCACAACACCGCCAGGTACTGCGAGCAAGACAGTGACTTCCACGCGGTAAGCGTCATGGCGCTGGTCGTCGGGCTGATCATGGCCGTCGGCGGGATCGTCCGGCGGATCGTATCGGCCAGGACCCTTGCCGCCGCCCACTCGGCTGCCCCGGTCGGGCCTGCTGGGCCGTGGCAGGTGCCATCCGCGAACTGGCCGCCCCCTCCTGGGGGTCCGCAGGCTCGTCTGTAGCGCCCACTCGTTCTCTCACTTGGCCCTCCGGACGGAGCAGCGCCTGCCCTGGCGCTCGCGGAACAGGACGGAAGTTTATGGGCGCGGGCATCAGGTGGTAGCAGCGGACCGAGAACGCTGAAGCGTTCCGTGCAGCATGCTGGGCGCCTGAAGTCATTCCGATGGCAACAACTCGTTGACCTGCAGTTTTTGGCGTTCCGCGTGCTGGACCGGTGCTGGCACCCCACGGTCCAGCACGCGATCTACCTGCGGAAACTGCCACCCGATGGACGACCACCCAGATCTACGAGGGGACGAACCAGATCCAGCGGATGGTCATGGCGCGGCAGCTGCTGAAGGGGTAATCCGGGCCGCTGACCTGCTATTTCTCTAACATGCTCGCGTGCAGCGGGTGGCTGGGCTAGAGAGCTGGCTGCCTCCCCAGTTCTACCCGTTTTGTCCGGTTAATCCTGGTAACTTCCGATCGTTTCCCATCGGCGTGCTGGGTCGGTGCTGACCCTGGGGTCCCCGCGGCATGCCGCGGGCCGGGCGTTGCCTTGACGCTGGCCGGCGAGTGGAGCGTGGATGGGGGCCGGGTTCCCCGGCCGGCCGTTAGCTCGCAGCCCTTGCGGGTGGGCGCTCGGCGGCGGGGGAGCGGCAGGCGGCTGCGGAAGGGGCGATGCGGGCATGGCCGGAGTGGCGGCTGGTGAGAGCGTGACCATCTCCGGGCGCCCGGAGCGTGTCGCGGTGGCCCGCGCGTTCGCGGCGGCGGTGCTCGGGCGCCAGCACCCGGCGGGTCAGACGGCGGTGCTCCTGGTCAGCGAGCTGGTGACCAACAGCGTCCGGCACAGTGCCTCCGGGCCGCCCGGCCAGACAATCACGGTGACCGTCCTCAGTGGCGGCGAGGTCACCCAGGTGCAGGTCACCGACAGGAGCGGTACCACCGTGCCGGCGTTGCGGCCCGGCACCTCTGGCTTGGAGGGCGGAGGCCGGGACTGTACCTGGTGGACTCGCTGTCCGCTCGCTGGGGGTTCGAGCAAGATGGCGATCACACCACAACCTGGTTCGAGCTTCAGCACGGCTGAGCACCCCGACAGCAACATGGGGGGGACCTGAGCGGCCTGAGCTGGAGCGCCGGCCGCAGTTGAGCATTGTGTTCTGCCATCGATCGTCGCGAAAGGTTCGTGGGTGGCGTCCTGGAGATTACTGTGGGCCTCTGAACCGGCCCGCCGCAGTCGTCCTGGAGGTCGCGTGCGTATCAGCCTTGGCGATGTGTCCCTGTGGTTCGATGTCTCCGGCCCATCAGTCATCCCGCAGGGGGACACGACGGTGGAGCGCCCGGTCCTGGTGGCCGTCCACGGCGGCCCCGGCCTGGACCACATGACGGTGAAGTCCGCGCTGGAGCCGCTGGCCGCCGATTTCCAGGTCCTGTACTTCGACTTGCGCGGCCACGGCCGCAGCGACCGCAGCAGCGCCGAGTCCTGGAACATGCGGACCTGGGCCGATGACCTGCGGCGGCTGTGCGACGCGCTCGGGCTGTGCAAGCCGGTCATCCTCGGCAGCAGCTTCGGCGGGGACGTCGCGCTCACCTACGCGGCGCTGTTCCCCGATCACCTTGGCGGCGTCATCCTGGCCAACACGACTGGTGGCCACTGGGACGACCCGCGAGTCATCGAGGCGTTCGGCCGCGTCGGCGGCCCCGAGGCGGCCGCCATCATCGAGCGCATCCGCACATACCGCCGGGGCGGTTACGCCGCGGACGCCGAGGATCTCCAGGCTGAGTTCACCCGCGTCTGCTACCCGCTTTACAGCGCCACGCCGGGCTGGGCCGGGGAGTCCCGCCGGTTCCTGGCCCGGATGATCAGGAACCCGGACGTTGCCTCGCACTACAACAGCCACGAGGCCTCAACCTTCGATCCCTGGAGCCTGCTTGGCGCCGTCCGGTGCCCCGTCCTGGTCCTCGCCGGCGAGGACGACCCGGTCTGCCCGCTGCCCGTGGTCGAGGAACTAGCCAGCCAGCTGCCGGCCGGCACCACCCGCCTCGTGCGACTTCCCGGGGCGCGTCACACCATCTTCCGCGACCGCCCCGACCTCGCCTTCCCCGCCGTCAAGACCTTTGTCGCCCAGATCAGGGAAAGCCACCCCGCCAGCTGAGCCGCCCTGCCCGGCCAGGAAGACTGGACCACAGCCCGCGAGGTCCCGCAAACTGTGCGGACCCGGCCACCACTGGCCACGGCTCTCTTGCACCTGATCTTGAACACAGAACGTGACCCGACGAGCGGCGTTGTTCAGGTAGAGCCCGTTGTTCAGATAAGTGTTCAGGTAGCCGGTCGATTGTTCAGAAAACCTGATCCCTACAGGGTCTTTGGGGGTTCCGTTCCGTCAGCTGATCGCCTGGCTTTTCGGGATTCCGGCTGAGATCGGAATGGGCAGCCCCGCAGAAGTCCCTGGCACCTGCCCTGGCGGACTTGCCGGGGGACTCCCAGACTGAATACAGGAAAGCCTGTAAGTACAATCTCCGCGCGCCGGGCCGGCGCAATGCATGGCCGTGGCAGGTCGCGCCGCACGCTCATGGCTAGGGCCCCAAGCCTGGCTGTGCCCCGGCTAGGTTACGCCCCCCGCAGGTCAAGTCATCTGCTCGCGTGCATGCCCAGGGCCGCCGACGCCCTGACCGCGCAGGCGACTCTGCCGCGAGCACCAGGAAACGGGCGCCCGCGCAGAAAGGCGCGTGTGCGGTTGGGATTGCTGGCCGGATATGGCCGACGAATAAATTCAGCCGTTCAGGTAACAGGAATAAGCGCGCTGACAGCTTGCCTCCCAGGTGCGCAGAGGGATGGTCGTATCAGTAATAGAAACCCTGGCCCGGAATAGCACCGGGAAATGTGACGAGAGGAATAACCGAGATGACCCGCAGCGCGAAGACCACCCCCGCGGGCGCCGCGACGGACAGCGCCCCGGACACACGCCCGGCCGGCCAGCCCGGCCCGTCCGCCGCAGCGCCGCCCGGCGGCCCGGCAGCGGCCATCGTGGCGGCGCTGACGGCCGCCCCCGGCGCTACCGCGGCCCAGCTGGCCGAGACCGCCGGGATCACCCGCGCGGCCGCCGCGCGAGAGCTGGCG
>Ga0080026_10000081_pt1 | contig 20179 bp, 15 predicted proteins | sample OrgsoiDNA2013045_FD_70941 | JGI IMG/M metagenome (GOLD analysis project Ga0080026, IMG submission 70941) | Permafrost soil microbial communities from the Arctic, to analyse light accelerated degradation of dissolved organic matter (DOM) -... | ecosystem: Environmental > Terrestrial > Soil >... | reverse complement strand
TCCGCCGGCTCGGCCAGCCTGAGCCGTAGCTCGCCTGGCTCGCCGCCCGGCCGCGCCCCGCCCGGCCGCGCCCGGCCCGTCTTCGCCGCGGCCTCCTGGCGCAGCAGCGCGCCCTCGCCGCGCCGGATCGTGAAGCGCACGTTGTCGGACGCGACCCCGTACCCGTACCGGCCGTAGATGCCAGATTCCGAGGAGAACAAGGCGGCAACCGACTCGCCCCGGTCCCTGATGTCGGTGAGCTGGCGGGCCATCAGGGAAGTCAGGATCCCGCGGCGCCGGTGGGAGGGCAGCACACTGACGCCCGTGACGCCCGCGGCTCCCGTCATGCCGCCGGGAACGGTCATCCGGAACGTGCAGGCGCACGCCGTTCCCACCATGCTGGCGCCGTCGAACGCGGCCAGGCTTCGGTCTGCCTCGAAGACGATGAGCTCGTGCTGGCGCAGAGGCTCCGTCGGCCAGCTTGAGTTGAACGCATGCTCGCCCACGGCCAGGAAACCAGGGAACTCGTCTTCTTCGGTCGGCCGGATCGGGTAGGCGTCAGTCATGCTCGCATTCGTACCCGGATACCGCGACTTTCGCGACCTAATATCACCCGCGGGATATCACCCGCGGGCGACTGCGGCTCCCAGCAAGATCTTCTGGCCGACCCCGGCAACGGTGAGCAGGTGATGCCCGCGGATGGTGATGTGGCGGGATGGCTCGGTGATGACCCGGCCAGAGCCAGGGTTCCGGCAGGCCCGGCGACGATTTCGGACAGGTTCCCAGTTCACGGCCGAACGGCCTGATGCCGGGAGGCTCCGCTACCGGTACAGTGCCGGCATCATGGTTTCTCGTTCCCCGCACCGGTTCGCGGCGTCGGCCCAGGCGCTGGCGCTGGCGGCACGCGGCCTGATCCGGCGGCAGTTCATCACGCGGAACCGGAAGCTGGCATTTGCGCTGACGCTCTGCGTCGTGGTCATCGGCAGCGCCGCGGTCCGCGTGTCGGGGTCATGGTTGTCGCCCGGGGTGATGATCCTGCCGATCCTGGCGGGCGGGCTGCTGCTCTGGCCGCGCGCGCTGCGCATCCTTTTCTGCGTTGTCGCGGGGCTGCTGGTCTATGACACGCTGGAGCGCCGGGCGGGGCCGGGCATCATCGCCACGATCGTGATCACTGCGCTGTTCGCGGACGTTCTCGCCCGGACCAGGGAGAAGCTCGGCGTCCTCGGCCTGCGCGGCGATCAGATGCTGATCGAGCTGCGGGACAGGATCAGGGCGCAGAGCAGGCTGCCCGCGCTGCCGGAAGGCTGGAAATCAGCGTCGGTGCTCAAGCCGGCCGGCGGCTCCTCGTTCGGCGGCGATTTCCTGGTGTCCGCCTGTGAGGGCAAGACCCTCGAGGTCGCGCTCGTCGACGTGTCGGGCAAGGGGATCGACGCCGGCACCAGGGCGCTGCTGCTCTCCGGCGCGTTCGGCGGGCTGCTCGGCTCGGTACCCAGGGAGGAATTCCTGGCGTCCTGCAATTCCTACCTGCGACGCGGCACGCCCGCTGAGGGGTTCGTCACCGCGGTCCATCTCGCGCTGGACCTCGCGACGGGCGACTACGTGGTGGCCTCGGCCGGGCACCCGCCTGCCGCGCATTTCGAGGCCGGCAGCGGGACCTGGCGGCTGACCCAGGCACGCGGCATCGTGCTGGGGGTGGTCCCTGACCTGCGCAGCGTTCCCGAGCGCGGCACGCTGCGGCCCGGTGATGCGCTGATGCTCTACACCGACGGCCTGGTCGAAGTGCCAGGACGTGACATCGACGCCGGCATCGACCGGCTGCTCGGCGAGGCCGACCGGCTGGTGACATCAGGCTTCGGGCAGGGTGCGGGCAAGCTCGTCCAGACGATGCGCGAAGGCGTCCGAGGCTCGGACGACTGCGCGCTTGTCCTTATCTGGCGGGCGTGACGTAGCTAGCGCTGCCGGTGAGCAGCTGGAGCGCATTCTCGACAAGCGCCACGAGAACGTCACGGCAGGATGCCCTGCTGCGCGCATCACACAGAACGACCGGCACGTCGTCAGTCAGGTCCAGAGCTGTCCGCACTGTGTCCGGGTGATAGCGCTGGGCGCCGTCAAAGCAGTTCACGGCCACGATAAAGGGCGTGCGGTTGCGCTCGAAATAGTCGACCGACGGGAAGCAGTCGGCCAGGCGCCGGGTGTCAGCCATCACGACTGCGCCGAGAGCGCCCAGTGCCAGCTCGTCCCACATGAACCAGAAGCGTTTCTGGCCGGGCGTGCCGAAGAGATAGATCACCAGGTCGTCCCGGACGGTGATGCGGCCGAAATCCATCGCGACAGTGGTCGTCGTCTTCCGCTCCACGCCGTCGGTCAGGTCGACGACCGCGCCGGGCTCGCTCAGGGACTCCTCGGTACGCAGCGGCCGGATCTCGCTCACGGAACTCACCAGCGTTGTCTTTCCCGCACCGAAGCCGCCCGCGATCAGTATCTTGACCGTCACCGGCATGGCCGCGGGATAGGCGTCCCTGGCTGCGGGCCCGCCGTCTCTATAAGAGCCTGCGTAGGCCATCGGCGACCTCTCTGAGGATTCGCGGGTCACTGAGCCGGGTTGGTACCGGTTGATGAATCATGACAAGGCCGCGCTCCCGCATGTCGGCCAGCAGGATCCGGACTACGCCCAGCGGCAGGTCAAGGTCCGCCGCCAGATCAGCGACCGAGACAGGCAGGCGGCACATGCGCAGGACCTGGATATGCTCAGGCTCAAGACCCATGGGATCGGGCGACAGGCCGCGCATTGCGGAGACCATAGCAATCAGATCGATGCTCTCGCCGCTCGGCCGGGTGCGGCCGCCAGTCAGCGCGTAGGGCCTGACCACGGGTCCCGCGTCGTGGTCGAGCCACCGGTCACCGTGCGTATACATGGGGCTATGTCGCCTCTGCCCCGGTGGGCACCGGCCGAGATCGCACAGTCAGGTGCGCTCCGACTCGCTTGACGAGGACAGCCATCTCGTAAGCGACCAGGCCGGCATCGGCACTAGCGGCAGCCAGGACGGCAAGGCAACTGCCTTCCCCGGCGGCGGTGACGAAGAGAAACGCCGACTCCATCTCGACGATCGTCTGCCGCGGCCGCCCGCCGCCGAATTGCTGCCCGACCCCCCTGGCGAGGCTCTGGAACCCGGCGGCAATGGCGGACAGGTGCTCTGCATCCTCGCGGCCCAGTCCTGCCGATGCGCCGATGGCAAGGCCGTCCCTGGAAAGAACGACGGCCTTGTCAATCTGCGCGACTCGCGTCACCAGATCGTCGAGAAGCCAGTCCAGTTCCCCGGCATTGCTCATGTTCGGCCTCCCCTGCGGCTCCGGCCAGTAGTCGGATACTCGCCGCGTCACTCATCATTCCGGTGGTCAAGCGAGAACTCACCGGTTATCGGCTCCGGATCTACCATGACCTCGGGCGTGGGCATGCCAGCTGACGAACGGCCGCGCTCCCAGCCCCGCTGCAGGGCCGTCATCGTGCTCCGGGCAGCTTCCGGGGACGGCTCGTCAGACGGATCGGGCTCAGCCGGCGAAGGCGCCGGCGGGACGCCGGTGCGCAGTTGCGGCGCCAGGTTCGCCTGCCGAATCCGGCGGGGCAGGCCCAGCTGGGAAATGTCGGCCGCCGTAACCCTGGAATCCTGCGCCCGCGTGCCCCAGTCCTGCTGCACCGGCTCGCTGGTGAAATCGAACGGGCTGGACGCAGGCCCCGCGGCGGCCGTGCGCGAGCCGGCAGCGGGCAGCCAGTCAGCTGGCAGGTCAGGCTCGGGAAGATCAGGACCATTCAGCCCGGCGGCGCTCAGTCCTGCGGCAGGCAATTCCTCCGCGCCCTGCGACGTTTCTTCGGCAGCCGCCAGCGTGCTCGGTTCTGGCAGCCGCAGCGGGCCGAACGGGTCACCCTGGCTGAGCGCGGCGTGACGGCCAGTGAGCCGGATCGCGCGCTCGCGCGCGGCCCCCTCGGAGGCCTCCAGAGCATCGGAATCGCTGTTGACGATCAGCGAGCTCGGGATCAGCACGATGGCTGTCGTGCCGCCGTAGGCGGACGCGCGAAGGGTAATCTTGATGTCGTGCCGCTGGGCCAGCTGCCCGGCGATGAAAAGGCCCAGCCGGTCGCTTCCCGACAGGTCGAATTGCGGCGGGCTCTCGAGGTTGCCATTGATCTCGTTCAGCTTGTCGCCCTCGATGCCGAGGCCTCTGTCCTCAATCTCGATGGCAAATCCCTTGCCCACGACGTCGCCGAGGATCCGGACCGGCGTATTCGGCGGAGAGTAGATGGTGGCGTTCTCCGCGAGCTCGGCGATGAGGTGGATGACGTCGGCGACAGCGGGCCCGGCCAGCGCCGCCTGGCTCCGCGATACGACTCTGATCCGGGTGTAGTCCTCGACCTCGGCGACAGCCGCGCGGAGCACGTCGACGAGCGGCACAGGATTGCGCCAGCCGCGGCCGGGTGATTCACCGGACAGGATGATCAGGCCCTCGGCATGCCTGCGCATTCGGGTGGTGAGATGGTCGATCCGGAAGAGATCCTCAAGTTCCTCCGGCCCGCTGGCGCGGCGCTCCATCCCGTCCAGCAAGGCCAGCTGGCGGTGCAGCAGCGACTGGCTCCTACGGGCCAGGTTGCGGAAGACGTCGCTGATGCCGCGGCGCAGCATGGCCTCGTCCACCGCAGCCTCGATGGCTGTCCGCTGCACCGCGTTAAACGCCTGCCTGACCTGACCGAACTCATCGCCGGCCGATTCCTGCGAATCCAGCTGCGGCGCTTCCGCGGAAACGTCGACGTCCTGGCCGGCGCGCAGGCGTTCAATGACGCTCGGCAGCCGGTCGTGGGCGAGTTCCAGGGCCGACTGCCGCAGGCCAGCCAGCTGGCGCAGCAGACCGCGGCCGATCCAGAACGACATGATGATCGACAAGAGGACGGCCAGCAGTCCGAGGCCGCCGACAACGAAGAGCCGGAGGAACGTTGCCCGAGCGACCGGCTGCGCCCGCACCGTCAGCTCGTCTGCCGCCTGCTTGCCCGCCCGCGCGGATCCGGCGGAGACCGCACCGACCGCCTGAGCCCAGGATGTCGGGGACACCGGCGGGGCGCCATGCGGGTGGGGGGTGGCGATCACTTTGTTCTCAAGGGCCGTCAGGGCGGCGGATGCCGCCGGGCTGACGTCCCCGGTGTAGTAGGACCGGTAGATCGGGTCCAGATCCGGCAAGGTCTGGGCGTAGATAGTCCGGCGTGCCCCCGCCAGCTCGGCAAATTGCTGACGGTCGGCCGCGGAGAATGATCGCGCGAACAAATCGCCCGTCAGCAGCGCGTCCTCTTGCAGCAGCACTTCTTCGGACTTGCCCATGCTGACGAGCGCGAGCCCCTGACTTACCAGCGGGATATTAGCCTGCTCGAGGATTAGCTGATTCAGGACATTGTCAGCAGCTGTAATGACGCCGCCATATGCATCTATCGCCTGCGTCCTGGAAATAGTCAGGGCGGTGACTTCGGAGCGCACTGTCGCCAGGCCGGCCACAGCCTTGAGCATCGCTGCGACGGCCTGCTTTTCCGGCAGGGACTCGCTGGCCATCGCGGACGGGGCGTTGACGGCCGAGCGGAAGGCCACCCGGGCGCGGTTGGTCTTCTGCTCCTGCGCGCGCAGGAGCGCCAGATCCTGCGGCACGGGTGCGGCGAGGTAGACCGAGGCCAGCAAGCGCTCGGTGTCGACCTGCGTTTCCAGGGCACCGATCGGCAGGCCGGTGACGTTCTTCACGGTCCTGGACCTGGCCAGGCTGATCGCAGCGCTGGCGGTGGTGGTCGCCGCGAAGGCATACAGCCCGATCAGGGCCAGGATGGGAATGGCAACGAGCAGGAAGATCCTCAGGCGTATGGACCGGCGACGCAAACCCATGGCTGTGGCCTCGGTGTGAGAAGTGACAGCGAACCGAGCTGATACGCAGGAGATCCCCGCGGAAGGTTTGTGATCGTAACACCCGATTCCAGCGCTCACTGGCAAAACTGATCAAGCTCGCGGATAACCGCTATATCGTGCATTTTTCTGTTTGCAATTTGCTGATCTTTTTATGGCCTTATCATACTTATCGATACGATAAGGTGGCTATCGTCAGCGCCGGAGCCCGAGCAGTTAGCACGCGGCAGGCGGCAGGCGGCACGCGGCGCACTTCGCGTGACCCGGCCGTGTGACCCGGCCCTCCACCAGGGTGACTGGCCGGCAGCCACCAGCGTGACTGGCCAGCGGCGTGGCCGGGCTGCGGCTGGTGATCGGGGCTGCGATCTCGCTTGCCTAGATCAGCCGGTGAGGCTGTGCCGGGTGCCGGGCCCGCTCCTGAATATGACGGGCCCGTCAGTTAATGCTGCCGTTCCCACCAGGATTTGCAGTCAGGCACGGACCGAACAGGCGCTTTCGCGCGAGGAAGCAGTGCACAATACTGTAGCGGCGCATGCCGTATCATCAGCCGGCGGTGCGGTAGTCGGGGGAAAGGCGACGCGCGCGTCAGATGACGCCGATGTCATTATTTGCATTCATATGAAGTCTGTGCAGAAATAGGGACCGTGGCGCGCGACAGGACGCGAATGAGCGAGGAGCTCCTCGGGGGGAGCGGCGGCGAGACAGGCGTGGCTGAAGCCATGGCGGCCAGGGCCGGCGGCGAGAACTTCCCGGTAGCACTGCGGCTGCTGCCAGCACGCCGGCGTCGGCAGCTGATGGCCGTCTACGGCTTCGCCAGGATGACCGACGACGTTGGCGACCTCGCCCCGCCACAGGACAGGCTGCGGTTGCTGGACGAGCTGGAAGCAGATCTCGGCCGCCTGCGCGGCGGGTCAGCCGAGCGCGCGGAGGTTCGCGCGCTGGGCACCGTCGTGGCCGATTGCGCGATTCCGCTGCAGCTGTTCGCCGACCTGATCCAGGCGAACCGGCAGGATCAGATCGTCTCGCGCTACCAGACATTCGGGGACCTGCTCGGCTACTGCCGGCTTTCCGCCAACCCGGTGGGCCGAATCGTCTTGCATGTCTTCGGCGCGTTCTCGGCGCAGCGCGCTGAGCTCTCCGATCACGTGTGCACCGCGCTCCAGCTTGCCGAGCACTGGCAGGACATCGCCGAGGACCTGCGGGCCGGCCGGGTGTACCTGCCGGGAGAGGACATGGATCACTTCGGCTGCTCGGAGGCCGACCTGGCCGCGGCACCGGCTGCGCCGCAGCTGCGCGAGCTGATCGCATTCGAGGTCAGCCGGGCGCGCGGGATGCTGGACGGCGGAGCGCCCTTGGTCGGCATGCTCGGCGGCACGGCGCGCGCCGCGGTGGCCGGATATGTGGCCGGCGGGCGGGCGGCGCTGGCCGCGATTGCGGCCGCCAACTATGACGTGCTGGGCGGCCCGCCGCCGCCGCGCAAGCGCCGGGTGGCGGCTGAGCTGCTCCGCGCTTTTGCGATGGGGCGATGAAGCTATGACAGCCCAGGAGCCGGGAGCCGAGGACATCAGCGCCGCGTACCAGCACTGTGAGCAGGTGACGCGGACGCAGGCACGGAATTTCTCCTATGGCATCCGGCTGCTGCCGGGTGACAAGCGGCGCGCGCTCTCGGCCGTGTACGCCTTCGCCCGCAGGGTCGATGACATCGGCGACGGCACGCTGCCAGCGGCGGACAAGCTCGCGGCGCTCGCGGATGCCCGCGTGCGGGTGGCCGCAGTGGGCCTGGGCGCGGTGGGCCAGGACGGCGCCGCGGTGTCGGCGGGGGACCCCGTTCTGGTGGCGCTCGCGGATGCCGCCAGCCGGTTCGCGATCCCGCTCGGTGCCTTCGGTGAGCTGATCGACGGCTGCGAGGCGGACGTGCGCGGGGTCACGTACTCCACCTTCGGCGAGCTTGAGCACTACTGCAGATGCGTGGCCGGCTCGATCGGCCGGCTGTCGCTCGGCGTCTTCGGCACCAGCGACATGACCGCGGCGGCGCCGCTCGCCGACGACCTCGGAGTCGCGCTCCAGCTGACCAACATCCTGCGGGACATTCGCGAGGACCTCGGCAACGGCCGCGTCTACCTGCCCGCGGAGGATCAGGAGCGATTCGGCTGCTCGCTATCGGCGCAGAGCCCGGACGCGCTGCCGGGCAGCGACGGGCTTGAGCAGCTGGTTCTGTTCGAGGCACAGCGGGCCCGGCGGTGGTACGCCACCGGGATGCGCCTGATGCCGCTGCTTGACCGGCGCAGCGCCGCCTCGGCCGGCGCGATGGCCGGCATCTATCTGCGACTGCTCGAGCACATCTGCGCGGCGCCTGCCGTCGCCCTGCGCCGCAGGCTTTCGCTGTCCACCAGGGAGAAGGCGGTCGTGGCAGCCAGATCACTAGCCGGAATGGCCCGTCGCCCGGCAAGCCGGGCGACGGCGGGGGCCAGCGGCGGCGGACCGGAGACTTCGGTCCCTGCCCCGGGAGGCCGGTCATGACCGCCCGCCACGTGGTAGTCATCGGCGGCGGGCTCGCCGGGATCACTGCCGCGATCGGGCTGCGCGAGGCGGGAGTCGACGTGACGCTGCTGGAGGCCAGGCCGTGGCTCGGCGGGGCGACGTGCTCGTTCTCTCGCGGCGGCCTGGCGATCGACAATGGCCAGCACGTGTTCCTGCGCTGCTGCTTCGCCTACCGGGACCTGCTCGCCCGGCTGGGCGTTACGGGCTCGGTGGCGATCCAGGATCGCTTCGATGTCACCGTGCTGGCTCCTGGCGGCCGGGCGAGATTGCGGCGCTCCGGGCTGCCGGGGCCCCTGCATATGGCCAGGGCGCTGGCCGGATACTCCTTCCTCTCGCCATTCGACCGGCTTGCGGTGGCCCGCGGCGCGCTCGCCATGCGCTTCGCCAATCCGGCCCGGCCAGGACTAGACAGCTCCCGCCTCGGCGACTGGCTCGGCGCCCGCGGCCAGCGTGAGAAGGCGCGTCGGCGGCTGTGGGACCTGTTCATCGTCTCCACGCTCAACATCGCCGGCGACGAGGCCAATGTCGGACTCGCCGCCACGGTTATCAGGACGGCGCTGCTGGGGCGCAAGGACGCCGCGGACATCGGCGTGCCCACTGTCCCGCTCGGTGAGCTGCATGGCCGGGCGGCGGCGGCCCTGCTTGGCCGCCTCGGCGCGGACGTCAGGCTGGGAGCCAAGGCCATCGCGGTCGAGCAGGACGCGGGCGGCGGATTCCGCGTGCGGGCCGTAGCGGGCGCCGACGGCAGCGACCCGCGGCTATCCGGGAACCGCGGCAGCCAAGAGCTCGACGCCGACGGCATGGCGCCTGGCACGGGGGCACCGGGGGGCGGCACAGCGGCGGCGGTGGCTGGCGCCGAGGGCATGACGGCTGACCCAGCAGGCCGGGTGATCCGCGCCGACGGCGTGGTCGTGGCGGTGCCCGCCTGGGCCGCGATGCGCCTGGTGCCGGCGGCAGAGGAGGCGGCGGCAGCACGGTGGGCCGGACTGGGAACATCGCCGATCGTCAACGTGCACGTCATCTACGACAGGCGGGTGACGAGACTGCCGTTCGCAGCTGCCGTGGACTCGCCGGTCCAGTGGGTATTCGACAAGACGCGGCAGGCCGGCCTGAAGGCCGGCCAGTACCTGGCCGTATCGCTATCCGCGGCGCAGGACTATGTCGACGTGCCGTCGGCCGCGCTGCGGGAGAAGTTCCTGCCCGCTCTTACGGAGCTGTTCCCGGCAGCGCGAGACGCCGGCGTCACTGACTTCTTCGTCACCAGGGAGCGCCGGGCGACATTCCGGCAGGGACCAGGGTGTAGCACCCTGCGGCCCGGCGCTGCCACCTCGCTGCGCGGGCTCGTGCTGGCAGGCGCGTGGACTGATACCGGCTGGCCGGACACGATGGAGGGAGCCGTGCAGAGCGGATTGACCGCGGCACAGGAAATGAAACACGAGCTGGCCGCAGTGCCGAACGCGGCGGCTAGCGCCAGCCCGGCTGGCCAGGCTGCGGGTGCAGCCGGGCCTGCGGGCAGCGTCTCGGGCCAGGCAGCGGGTGGGCCTGCGGGCAGCGTCTCGGGCCAGGCAGCGGGTGTGGCCGGGCCTGCGGGCGCCTGCGGCCAGCCGGCGAGTGAGGCCGGGCATGCGGCGAGCGCCGGAGCGGCTGCTGGGGCGTCGTCGTGACCGCGACTATGCCCGCGGGCGTCGAGACCGCTCGTGACCTGGTCGGGCCGGCCATCGCGGCATGGGTGGACCGGCTGACTCCTGACGTCAGGATCGTCGCTGCCTATCACCTTGGCCTGGCCGGAGCCGATGGCAAGCCAGCCGGTACCGGTGGCAGCGGGAAGGCGCTGCGGCCGGCGCTCGCCCTGCTGTCGGCTCGCGCGGCCGGCGCGGCACCGGAGCGGGGCGTCGCCGCGGCCGCGGCCGTGGAGTTCGTGCACAACTTCTCGCTTCTGCACGACGACATCATGGACGGCGACACCGAGCGCAGGCACCGTCCGACCGCGTGGACGGTTTTCGGCATCGGTGCGGCCATCCTGGCCGGCGATGCGCTGCTCGCCCTCGCGCAGGACATGCTGCTTGAGGACCCGGCACCGCAGTCGGTCTGGGCGTCCCGCTGCCTGTCCGCCGCGGTACAGCGGCTGATCGCTGGACAGGGAGCCGACCTGGCGTTCGAGCGGCGCAACGACGTGACGCTGGCCGAGTGCCTGGCGATGGCCGGGGACAAGACCGCCGCGCTGATGGCGTGCGCGTGCAGCATCGGGGCGATCCACGTCGGTGCGCCCGCTGACCTGGCGATGGGCCTGGCCGGCTTCGGTGCGCACGCCGGGCTGGCGTTCCAGCTCACCGACGACCTGCTGGGCATCTGGGGAGCGCCGGCGGTGACGGGCAAGCCGGTCCGCTCCGACCTGCGGGCCAGAAAGAAGTCGCTGCCGGTCGTGGCCGCGCTGACCAGCGGAAACCAGGCAGGCACCGACCTCGGCGAACTGCTGGCGGCAACCGAGCCGCTCACCGAGGAGGACCTGCTGCGGGCGGCTTTCCTGGTCGAGACGGCGGGTGGCAGGGAGTGGGCAGAAGCTGAGGCAGACGCGCAGCTGGCCTCGGCCTCCAAGTGCCTGGCCGAGACGGACATGCCCGAGGACATCCGCGGGCAGTTCGCGGGGATCGCCGACTTCATCACGGAACGGCAGTGCTGACCCGTACCGGCGGCCGGGCCACAGCAGAGCTGGCGCGAGCAGCCGTGGACAGCGCCGCTCAGCACCTTGTCGGCCTGCAGAACGAGCAGGGCTGGTGGAAGGGCGAGCTGGAAACCAACGTCACGATGGACGCTGAGGACCTGCTGCTCCGCGAGTTCCTCGGCATCCGGACCGCCGAGCAGACGCAGGCAGCGGCCCGCTGGATCTCCTCGCAGCGACGGCCGGACGGTACGTGGGCGAACTTCCGCGGCGGCCCGGCCGAGCTGTCCACCACGATCGAGGCGTATGTAGCACTGCGCCTGGCCGGTGACTCGCCAGACGACGACCACATGGCGCTGACCGCCGGCTGGATCCGCGACCGCGGCGGCATAGCCGCCGCCCGGGTCTTCACCCGGATCTGGCTCGCCCTCTTCGGCGAGTGGCCGTGGGAGGACCTGCCGGTCATGCCGCCGGAGATGATCTACCTCCCGGCCTGGTTCCCGCTCAACGTCTATGACTGGGCGTGCTGGGCCCGGCAGACGATCGTCCCGCTGACCGTCGTCGGGTCGTTGCGCCCGGTCCGGCGGCTGCCCTTCGGCCTGGCCGAGCTGCGCCCGGCGGGCACCGGCTCGGGGACTGCCGGCTTGGGGAGCGACAGCTCGGGGAGCGACAGCTCGGGGAGCGACAGCTCGGAGGCGGCCGGGGCGCAAATGGCTGGCCCGGCGACCGATGGCTGGGCCGCGCTGTTCGGCAGGCTGGACCGCGCGCTGCACGTCTATCACCGGCACGGCCTGCGGGCGGCGCCGATGCGGGCCGTCCGGACCGCGGCGCTGCGCCGCTGCGCAGAGTGGATCATCGCGCGGCAGGAACGGGACGGCTGCTGGGGCGGCATCCAGCCGCCCTGGGTCTACTCGCTGATCGCGCTGCACCTGCTCGGCTACGAGCTTGATCATCCGGTGATCGCGCGCGGCCTGGCGGGGCTCGATTCCTTCACCATCTGGGAGGACACGGCGCAGGGGCCGGTCCGGCGGCTTGAGGCATGCCAGTCGCCGGTCTGGGACACCGTCCTGGCCATGACGGCCCTGGCCGACGCCGGGCTGCCGCCCGATCACCCCGCGCTGGCCTCCTCGGGCCGGTGGGTGCTGGCGCAGGAGATCCGCGGCCCCGGCGACTGGCAGGTACGCCGGCCCGGCCTGGAGCCCGCCGGCTGGGCGTTCGAGTTCGAGAACGATGGCTACCCCGACATCGATGACACCGCGGAGGTGCTGCTCGCGCTGCGGCGGGCAGCTCTGCCGCCCGGCCCTGGGCCCGCGGAGGCAGTGGCGCGGGCGGTCCGATGGCTCACCGGGATGCAGTCACGCGACGGCGGGTGGGGCGCCTTCGACGCCGACAACTCGCGCAGGCTCGTCACCAGGCTGCCGTTCTGCGACTTCGGCGAGGTCATCGACCCGCCGTCGGCGGACGTCACCGCGCACACGATCGAGGCGCTCGCCGCGGCCGGCCTGGCCGGGAGCAGGGCAGTGCGCCGCGGGGTGGCCTGGCTGCTGCGGGCCCAGGAGAGCGACGGATCCTGGTTCGGCAGGTGGGGCGCCAACTACGTGTACGGCACCGGCGCCGTCGTTCCCGCGCTGATCGCGGCGGGCGTCCTGCCCGGCAAGCCGCCGATCCGGCGCGCGATCGCCTGGCTGGCCGCGCACCAGAATGCCGACGGCGGCTGGGGCGAGGACATGCGGTCCTACGACGACAAGACCTGGGCCGGCCGCGGTGAGTCGACCGCCTCGCAGACCGCGTGGGCGCTGCTGGCCCTGCTGGCCGGTGGCGGAGTCGAGGCAGCCGACAGCATCGAGCGCGGCGTCCGCTGGCTCGCCGACACCCAGCGCCCGGACGGCAGCTGGGATGAGCCGCAGTTCACGGGCACCGGATTCCCCGGCGACTTCTACATCAACTATCACCTCTACCGGCTGGTGTTCCCGCTGAGCGCGCTGGGGCGGTACCTGGGCGGTGCGGGATGAACCGGCGGGTGTTCCCGGTGCGTGCGCTCCGGCGGTACCTGGGCGGTGCGGGATGAGCGGACTGCTGGTCTGCGCGCCGCTGCGGATCGAGGCGCGGGCGGTGCGGCGCGGCATCGGCGCCGCCGCGCAGGTCCGGCGGACCGGCTACGGGGCAGCGAAGTCAGCTGCACAGGCGGACTGGCTCGCTGCATCCCCGTTTCGAATGGTGGCGATTGCCGGTACCGGCGGGGGCCTTTCCGCCGACATGACCCCGGGTGACCTGGTCGTCGGCACCGAGGTCAGCGGCGACGGGGGGCCGGCCAGCTGCCCGTCGGCACCGCTGCTGGCCGGCGAACTGCGCCGGGCCGGGCTGCGCGTGCACCAGGGGAAGATCGCCACCGTGGACCATCTGGTCCGCGGCGCCGAGCGGGATCGGCTTGCGCGCGGCGGTGCGCTGGCCGCCGATATGGAGTCATCGGTGCTGCTAGCCGGGGCAGCCGGGCGCCCGGCGGTCGTGCTCAGGGCGGTGTCCGACACGCCGCAGCGGCCGCTGCTGAGCCCGTGGGCGCTGGCCGGCGGTGTCGCGGCGCTGCGATCGCTGCGGGCAGCCGCGCCGGCTCTGGCCAGATGGGGGGCAGCGGGCGGGGAGCGGCGGCTGCTGCTGGCCGGGCCCCGGTCGTTCTGCGCGGGCGTGGAGCGCGCGATCGAGATCGTCGAGCGAGCGCTCGAGCAGACCGCCTCGCCGGTCTACGTGCGCAAGCAGATCGTGCACAACAGCCACGTCGTGGCCGGGCTGGAAAAGCGAGGCGCGGTCTTCGTGGACGAGCTGAGCCAGGTGCCCGACGACTCGTGCGTGGTGTTCTCCGCGCACGGGGTCTCGCCGGCGGTGCGGGCCGAGGCCGCCAGGCGCGGGCTGGACCCGATCGACGCGACCTGCCCGCTGGTCGCCAAGGTGCACGTCGAGGCACGCCGGTTCGCGGCGGAGGGCTACCTGGTCGTGCTGATCGGGCATGCCGGGCACGAGGAGGTCGAGGGCACTCTCGGCGAGGCGCCGGGTGCCATGGCCCTGGTCCAGAGCGCGGCCGATGTCGCGGCGCTGCGGCCGGCCGATCCGGAGAAGGTCGCCTACCTGATGCAGACCACGCTGTCAGCCGACGAGGCCGGCGGCATCGTCGACGCGCTGCTCGACCGGTTCCCCGCCGCCCGCGGTCCCGGCAGCGATGACATCTGCTACGCGACCACCAACCGGCAGCTCGCGGTGCGGGCCGTGGCCGCCGAGTCGGACCTGGTGCTGGTGGCCGGGTCGGCCAACTCATCCAACTCGCGCCGTCTGGTCGAGACCGCCGAGCGGGCAGGCACTCCCGCGTACCTGATCGACAACACCGGCGACATCGAGCTCGGCTGGCTGGCCGGGGCGGCCACGATCGGGATCACCGCCGGCGCCTCGGCGCCGCCCGCGATGGTCAGCGAGATCGTCGCCGCGCTGTCCGGCCTCGGCCCCGTCGAGCTGAGCGAGCGCGTGATCACAACTGAGTCCATAAAGTTCAGCCTGCCCAAGGAGGTAAGGCCAGCATGACCATGCCATTGCGCCAGAGCCTGCGCGTCGGGGCCTACCTGATGCGCCAGAGGCTGGCCCGCCGCGAGAAGTTCCCGCTGCTGGTCGAGCTTGAGCCGCTGTTCGCCTGCAACCTGGCGTGCGCGGGCTGCGGCAAGATCCAGCAGCCGGCCAGCCTGCTGAAGCAGCGGATGCCGGTGGAGCAGGCGCTGGCCGCGATCGAGGAGTGCGGTGCGCCGATGGTCTCCATCGCCGGCGGCGAGCCGCTCATGCACCCGCAGATCGACGTGCTCGTCGCCGAGCTGATCAAGCGCAAGAAGTACGTGTTCCTGTGCACCAACGCGCTGCTCATCCCCAAGAAGCTCGACAAGTTCACGCCCTCGCGGTACTTCGCCTGGGCCGTTCATATCGACGGGCTGGCCGAGCGGCATGACGAGTCGGTCTGCAAGGACGGCGTGTTCGACGAGGCGGTCGCGGCGATCAGGGAATGCCAGCGGCGCGGGTTCCGGGTCACCACCAACACGACCTTCTTCAACACCGACACGCCGCAGACCGTGATCGATGTACTGAGCTACCTCAACGACGAGCTCAAGGTCGACGAGATGATGATCTCCCCGGCTTACGCCTACGAGAAGGCGCCGGACCAGGAGCACTTCCTGGGCGTCGAGGAGACCAGAGAGCTGTTCCGCAAGGCGTTCGCCGACGGGAACCGGCAGCGCTGGCGGCTCAACCACTCGCCGCTGTTCCTGGACTTCCTGGAGGGCAAGAAGGACTTCAGCTGCACGGCGTGGGGCATCCCCTCCTACTCGCTGCTCGGCTGGCAGCGGCCGTGCTACCTGATGAACGACGGCTATGCTCAGACTTACCGTGAGCTGATCGAGACCACCGACTGGTCGGCGTACGGCAGAGGAAAGGATCCGCGCTGCGCTAACTGTATGGCGCACTGCGGGTACGAGCCGTCCGCTGTGCTCGCTACCATGGGTTCACTGCGGGAGTCGATCCGTGCGGTGCGCGGAGCCTGACGCCGGGGCCTAGTTCAGGTTCCTGACCCGCCACGTACTGCCTGGCGGCCGGGGGAGCCTACCTCCGGCATGGACATGCGGAAGCCCCGGCGGATGCCGCTGCGGCGCGCCTGTGCGCCAGTCGCCTGCCGAGGTCCGGAGGACTGCACAGCGATGACGTCTCCTCCTGGGCCGGCCGTTATCGGCCGGTCAAGCGGGGCCGCAAGCGCGGCGCCGGCGCCGCAGGACACGCCGCGAGAGTTCAGCGTCGGCCCGCTGTGGATGCGGGTCGTGCCGTCGCTGGCCATGCTCGGCATCCTGCTGTGGGGCATCGGGGAGCCGTCTTTCTGGCGGGATGAGTCGGCGACGCTCGCGGCTGTCCAGCGGCCGTTCGGCGACCTGGTCAGCATGCTGGGCCATGTCGACGCCGTCCACGGCGGCTACTACCTGATCATGTGGGCGGTCGCCCGGCTGGCCGGCACCTCAGAGCTGGCCATGCGGCTGCCGTCGGTCATCGCGATGATCGCCGCCTCGGTTGCCGTCACGGCACTGGGCAGGCGGCTGGTATCCCCAGGGGCCGGTTTCGCGGCCGGGCTGATCTTCGCTGTGCTTCCGTTCGTGGGCTTCTACGGTCAGGACGCGCGGTCGTATGCGATGGTCACGGCGATGGCGGCGATCGTGAGCTACCTGCTGGTCCGGGTCCTGGACGCGCCGGCGGACAGGCGCCGTGACTGGCTCGTGGCCTACGCGGCAGGGCTGACGGCACTGGGCATCCTGAATGTCTTCGCGCTGCTGCTCATTCCCGCGCACGCGGTGACGGTATGGCTGCGCTGGCGTGGCCGGGATGGCTGGCCTGACGGCAAGGATGAACGGCCCGCCCGCGTGCTGCCGCAGGGCTGGCTGGCCGCTGTGGCAGCGGCCATCCTCATCCTCAGCCCGCTGCTGGTGCTGAGCTGGAAGCAGCGCGGCCAGATCAGCTGGCTCAAGACCAGCACGGACGTGGGCCCGAGCAGCGTCGAGCACCTGATCGGCCCGCTGCCCATGCTCATTGCCGTCGTCGTGGTGCTGGCCATCGCGATCGGAATCAGCGCCAGGGCCGGGCGTGACGTCCTGCGTGCCGCATGGCCGGGGAAGCTGCTTGCGCTCGGCGTGCCCTGGGTGGCGCTGCCCGCCGCGATCCTGCTGGGCATCTCCGTCGTCGACCCCATGTACACGTTTCGCTACATCCTCTTCTGCGCTCCCGCCGCCGCGCTGCTTTGCGGCGCGGCGCTGGCCGCCCTCCGACGGGTCCTCGGCACCGTCGCGCTGGTGGTCATCGCGGTGTTCGCGTTCCACGCTCAGGTGGGCAACCGCCTTCCTGACGGGCACGGCGACAACATCCGCCAGGCCGATCAGATCGTGGCCGTGAACCTGCGGCCAGGGGACGCCGTGGTCTACACCAATGTCAACGCCGAGAGCTTCGGTGCTGCCTACCCGTACGGCCTGGGCAGGCTGCGCGACGTCGCGATCGCAGAGCCTGCGATTGCGTCGGGGACGCTGGCGGGCACGAACGTGCCCCAGTGGCTCCTGCACCGGCGGCTCGCTCATGTGCCCAGGCTCTGGGTAGTGGATATCAACAACAGGCTGACCCCGGTGCCGGCGCTGCACGGCGTGCCCTTGCACGAGGTCTTCACCTGGCGGACCGGCGACATCTCGCTGCTGCTGTATGAGCCCTGGAATTTCGCCCGCTGATCTGGGCGCAAGGCGCGGACGGCAAGTTCGCAGAGTGCTTACAGCATCTCTCCAGAGTGGACCCCCAGTATCAGTAGCGGCGCAGGTCCATGCGCCCGGCGCTGATGATGCAGCCCGCATACGGCCAGCGTTACCGCCCTGGCTGACCCGGGGTTCTGCGAGGAGTTCTGATGTTTCTTACGTACCTGAGGCGGGAGCTGCGCAGGCGCATGCGACAGGCCACGCTTATCTCCCTGGGCCTGGCCCTCGGGATCGGCCTGGTGATTACCGTGACGGCCCTGTCGGCCGGAGTGAAGAACGCCCAGGGCACCGTGCTGCACTCGCTGTACGGGGTCGGCACTGACATAACGGTCACCAAGGCCCCGGCCGCCGGGGCCGGCGGCGCGCGCTCGTTCGGGTTCGGGGGAGCGATCGGCTCGCGGACCCGGCCTGCGGCTGGCACCAAGATCGACGCAGACACCCTGCGCAATTTCGGGCTCGGGACGCTCAGCTCCGCGTCGGTGACCTCAGTCTCCAAGCTCAAGGACGTCGCGGCCGCGGCCGGCGGCCTGACGCTGACCGATACCAAGATCACCGGTACCATCCCGGCGATCAATGCCGGCGGTGGCGGTGGCTTCGGCGGCGGGGGAGGCGGCGGAGGCAGCGGCAGTTTCCACGGGGTGATCGTCCCCACCTTTGTCGGCGTTGAGGGCGTTGACCTGGCCCAGGGCGCGCTCGGGCCGCTGAGCTCGGGCAAGGTCGTGTCCGGCCGGACCTTCACCGCGGCCGACGCGACTGCCGATGTCGCCCTCGTCAATTCCGACTACGCGACGCAGAACAAGCTGAAGACCGGCTCGACGGTCACCATTGCCAAGAAGGCCTTCAAGGTCGTCGGGATCGTCAGCGAGCCGGCGGCCGGCAACTCGACGGACGTGTACATCCCGCTGCAGCGGGCGCAGGCGCTGGCCGGCATGAAGAACAGCGTGAACACGATCTACGTGGCGGCCGGCAGTGCCTCGGACATCGGCACCGTCTCGACGAGGATCTCCGCGCTGCTGCCCAAGGCCACCGTGACCGACTCCAGTGACCTCGCCAAGGAGGTCACCGGCTCGCTGGCCAGCACCTCCAGCCTGGCGAACAACCTCGGCCGGTGGCTGGCGATCGCGGTGCTGGCCGCGGCGTTCCTGCTCGCCAGCCTGCTGACCATGTCGGCGGTCTCCCGGCGGGTCCGCGAATTCGGCACGCTCAAGGCGCTCGGCTGGCGCAGCCGCCGGATCGTCGGCCAGGTGATGGGCGAGGCCATTGTCATGGGCATCGTCGGCGGCATTGCGGGCGTCGGGCTCGGCCTCCTCGGCTCCAGGCTGGTATCTAAGCTCTCTCCGCCGCTGTCTGCGTCGGTCGGACAGACGACCGGCAGCGCTACGCCGGGAGGCGCGCGCACATTCGGCGGCGGCGGGTTCGGCGGCGGCGGCGGCGGGTTCGGTGGCGGCGGGTTCGGCGGCGGTGGCTTCCGGCGGGCCGCGGCCAACGCGAGCCACCCGGTCGCCGTGCACCTCATCGCGCCGGTCACGCTGACCGCGATTGCCCTCGCGGTGGTCCTGGCGGTAGCCGGCGGCCTGATAGCGGGGATGTTCGGCGGCTGGCGGGCCGCGAGGCTCCGCCCGGCGGCTGCCCTGGCCCGGGTGGATTGAGCTGGCCAGCACCGGGCGCGCTGGCCGATACCGCGGATGAGCAGGAAGAGGAACCATGTACAAGCTGACCGGCGTGACCAAGGACTACCAGAAGGGCCGCACTACCGTGCACGCCCTTCAGGGCGTGGACCTGGTCATCGAGGATGGCGAGTGGCTTGCCATCCAGGGCCCGACCGGGCACGGCAAGACGACGCTGCTGCAGATGCTCGGCGGCCTGGACCGGCCGACCGCCGGGATTGTCGAATTCGACGGCAGGGACCTGGCCCAGATGCGCGAGGGCCTCCTCACCGGGGTCCGCGCCGCCTCCATCGGGTTCATCTTCCAGACGTTCAACCTGGTGCCCACGCTCAGCGCGCAGGAGAACGTGGAGGCCGCCCTCGTGCCGCTGCGCATCCATGCCGGGGAGCGGCGCTCGCGGGCAGCCAGGGCGCTGCAGGACGTGGGGCTCGACGACCGGCTGCGGCACCTGCCCTCCGAGCTGTCCGGCGGCCAGCAGCAGCGCGTGGCGATCGCCCGCGCGCTGGTGAAGGAACCCAAGGTGCTGCTCGCCGACGAGCCGACCGGCAACCTCGATGAGGGCACGAGGGACGAGATCATCGCGCTGCTCGAGAAACTCTGGCGGGAGCTGAAGCTCACGCTGATCCTGATCACGCACGACAGTCCCGTAGCCCGCCGGGCCCAGCGGGTCGGGCTCATGAAGGACGGCAAGCTCTCGATCAAGCAGGACACGCGGCACGCCGCGACATGACGAGCCGAGCGGTGGCACGCCGGCTTGGATAGCAGGCCGCTGCCCCCGGAGACCTGTCGCTCCGGGGGCAGCGGCCTTTCGGCCAGATAATGGCGTTTCTGCAGGTAGATGACGTGGATGACCGCACTCTCTTTGCCTGTTCGGGGTGGCCCCTCGCCGTTGACGGGGAAGAATGGCGACCGCAATGAGCAGGGAGGCCGGTCATTCATCAGTCCCTACGACAGGACGGCAGCAGGCCGCGCCGGGCCCGAGCGCGGGCGGCGGTGGCGGTGCTGGGCGGCCTGATCGTTGCGGCCGCAGCCGTCGGCATCGGCACCGTCGTCATCCGCCAGGGGCTGCGGAACCCCGCCTGGGCGGCGCGGCGAGCCAGCGGCCCG
>Ga0080026_10000077_pt1 | contig 20391 bp, 18 predicted proteins | sample OrgsoiDNA2013045_FD_70941 | JGI IMG/M metagenome (GOLD analysis project Ga0080026, IMG submission 70941) | Permafrost soil microbial communities from the Arctic, to analyse light accelerated degradation of dissolved organic matter (DOM) -... | ecosystem: Environmental > Terrestrial > Soil >... | reverse complement strand
CGCGGGGCCGCCGCCGCCCGGCACGTTGAGCCCAGCCGCGGCCACCTCCCTGCTCGGCCTGTTCACCCGGACAGCCGTACCAGCGGGAACATTCCTGGAGCGCTCGCTCCTTGCTCCCAGCGGGGCTATCCCCGGGCCGGCTCAGGCGCTCGTAGGCCTGGCGCTGAAGCCGGGCCAGCTTCCGGTCGGCGGCCTGGCGGTGGGCCAGCAGGTGCTCGTGATCGCGCTGCCGACCACGTCCCAGGGCACGCCGCTCGCCCCGGTGCAGCTCGGGACCACTGCTGTCTGGTTCGAGCAGGGCCCGGACAGCTCCGGGAACACGTCGGTCTCGGTCGTTGTCTCCGGCCACCTGGCCGCGCGGCTGGCTGGCTACGCCTCACGGGGCGAGGTCGCGCTGGTGGCGACAGCCGGCAACGGGCAGCCATAAGGCGCGCCGGCGCTCCCTTGACTACCCCGCGGCCGGTCAACCACTCCCCGAAGCGGCCCAAGCGGGCCCCAAAGCATACTTAGCGCACTCCAAAGCAGACTAAGGTCAGGCCAAAGCCGACCAAGCCCAGCCAGACAGCGACAACGGAGTGACGAGCGGGCAGGCGGCTCACAGTGGCAGCACGAGGACAGGCAGGGCGACATGAGCACCGCGGACTACCGCCGCCAGCGGGTCACCGTTGTTAGCCCGGTCGGGCAGCACCAGGTCGACCTCCCCGTCGACGTGCCCGTGTCGGGCTTCCTGCCCGACCTGCTGGTCGTGGCCGGCCTCCATCCCAGCCAGGGAAGGTCAGGGAACGGCAGCTGGCAGCTGGAAGATGCCGATGGCCGGACCCTCGCCGCCGACGGCACCCTGGCAGCGCACGGCATCCGGCCCGGTTCCGTGATCCAGCTCCGCGGCGCCGACTGGCCAGGACCCGGCACGGCCCGGCTCGGGGACGCCGACTCTGGCCACGACGCGGCAGACGGCGGGGCAGGCTTTGCCAGGGACCAGGTCCGATTGTCGAGCCGTGCCGCCCGCCCCCCGGTCGTGCCCGCTTCGGCCGAGGACGGCCTCACTCCCCTGCAGCGCGCGAGCGCCGCGCTGCCCAAGCGAGTGGGCCGGAGTCGTCGCCTGATCGCCGTGGCCGGAGCGTTCCTCCAGCGGCCGCCCCCGGCGGCCATGCCCAGGATCCCGCCGGACCGGGTTCCCGGCGGTGACGCCACGACCGCACCGCACCCGGCGGGCCAGCGGGGCCCCGGCGCAGGCCAGCCAGACCCCGCGACAGGCCAGCTGGCTGGCGCCGAGGGCCAGCGGGCCGCGCGCGACGAAGCGCCGCCGGACGGCTTCGCCGGAGCCCCCCGGCTCCTGCCCATTGACCTGACGCTGGCCGCCGCTCCGTCCCGTGCGGACTGCGCCCGGGCCCGGTGGCGTGAGCTGGACCAGATCGGCCAGCTCGATCGCCGCATCGCCGGGCCGCGCCTGCGGCACTGCGCCACCATCGCCGTAGTCTCCCCGAAGGGCGGGGTGGGCAAGACCACCGTCACCGCCCTTCTCGGCACGCTCTTCTCGCTGCTGCGTCGCGACCCGATCGTCGCCGTGGACACCAACCCGGATTTCGGATCCCTTGGCCGCGTGCTCACGCCGGACGAGACGTGGTACGTCGATGACCTGGCGCGGCTGGTGGCACAGGAGGACGGGCTCTCGCTCACCGCGCTCGACTCGCACCTGGGCCGCGCCGTCCATGGCCTGCTCGTGGTCCCGGCGCCGACCGACCCGCTCCGGATGGCGGCACTGGACGAGGATGCCTATCGCCAGGTCATCACCAGGCTCAAGGACTTCTTCAGCCTGATCCTGCTGGACTGCGGAACCGGGCTGCAGGATCCCGCCTCCGCCGCTGCGATCGCCGCCGCCGACCAGGTCGTGCTCCTCACCGACGCGCAGCCCGCCACGGCGAGCCTCGTGGCCCAGTCCGCCGAGCTATTGCACCACTCAGGCCGGCCTATCACGGTCGTCGTCAACCGCATGCCCTCCCGGGGCACCAGGCTGGACCTTGACCAGCTGAGCCGGTACCTCCCCGCGGCGCGCGGCGTGGTCGTGATACCCGACGAGATGACCGCGGCGGCACGGCTCGCGGGCGCCAGCTTCGACTGGCGAGACGCCCCTGGAAGCTGGCAACTCGCCCTGCGGCAGCTGGCGGTGGTACTGGTATCGGACTGGCAGCGGCTGGGCCTGGCCGGGCGCCGGCGCGTGGCCGACCACTGAGCCGGGCGCGGGAGAGGGACCCTGCCCGCGAGATCACCGGAGCAGCGCCGCATGGCCCAGAGTGCTACGTCTGGTGACCATCGGGGCCGTCACATCCAGTCGGCGTGCCGCGGCCACGCGAGCAGCGTGTCGACGACCTCGGGCGGCCCGCCGGCTGACTGCTGCGCCGTCGCGGCGTAACGGCCGCGGTAAAACAGCAGCGGCTGCCCGGCGCGGCATCCGCCGAGCTCGGTTACCCGGCCGACCACCACGTAGTGGTCCCCGGCCTCGTGCACGGTCTCGACCGTGCACCCCGCCCAGGTGAGCACGCCGGCCAGGACCGGCGCCCCCGACGAGGACGGCGACCAGGCCACGCCCGCGAACTTGTCCGCCCCGCTGGTGCCGAAGACCCTGGCCAGGTCGCGCTGCCCGGCTGCGAGCACGTTGGCGCAGAAATGCCCGGCCCGCGCGATCCGCGGCCAGGTGGCCGACGACCGGCCCGGGCAGAACAGCACCAGCGGCGGGTCCAGCGACAGGGCAGCGAACGACTGGCACGCGAAGCCGGCCGGACCGCCCTCATCACATGCGGTGATGACCGTGACGCCCGTGCAGAAGTGGCCGAGCACCTGGCGGAACCTGCCCGGTTCCGGCTCGAACCGCACCGGTCCCGCCGCAGGCACCACAGGCACCGCGGTCATCGCCTCGTCGCTCACCGCCCGCGCCCTAATGCGCACCGCCGACGCCGAAATCGTGCCCCCACAGGCTGATCGCCGTGGTTTCCCGGCTCACCCAGGTCGCATCGTCGACAAGCCGCCCGTCGGTGCCGTACTCGATGTCGAAACCGCCCGGCGTTCGCACGTAGAACGACACCATCTCATCGTTGGCGTGCCGGCCGAGCGTGGCGCTGACCGGCGCGCCGCGGCGTGTGCACCGGTCCATCGCACGGCCGACGTCGTCCAGCGACGCTACCTCGACCATCAGGTGCACGATCCCGGCCGGCGCCGGGAACGGCGCCAGCGCGAGCGAGTGGTGCCGCGGGTTGCAGCCGAGGAACCGCATCCACAGCGGCGGGCCGGCCGGCCGGCCGAACAGCTCCGGCGCCATCCGGATCGAGTCCCGCAGCCGGAAGCCGAGGACCTCGGTATAGAAGCGCAGCGCCGACTCCTCGTCCGAAACGGGCAGCACGACATGGCCAAGCCCCATAAAACCTGTGACGAAACGATTCCCGTACGGGCTGCTCGCGGGCCTGTGCTCAAGCGCGGCCCCGCGGAAGACCTCATGGACGTTGCCCGCGGGATCGTCGAAGCGCAGCATCTGCGTCACCCGGCGCTGGTCGAGCTCGGCGGCGGTACCGGCCTTGACCGCGACGCCGGCGCCCTCCAGCGCCCTGCCCACCTCGGCCAGGTCGTGCTCCCCGGCCACCTCCCAGCCGGAGGCGAGCAGAGCGTCGCGCTCCCCCGGCAGGATCACCAGCCGGGCCGGGAAGTCGTCCATCCGCAGGTACACCGCGCCGTCCTGCGGCCCGCGGCCCGCGGCCATGCCGAGCATCCGGACCCCGAACTCGCGCCAGGCGCCGATGTCGGTCGACTCGATGCGCAGGTACCCCAGCGACCGGATCCCGCTCATCTGCATGCCTCTTGCCCGCAGGCCGCCTGCCTGCATCCGGCCGCCTGCGTCCCGGTCATCGCCCGCCCCTTTCCAGGAAGCTGATCGCCAGCTGGTTGAACTCATCGAACTTCTCCAGCTGCGCCCAGTGCCCGCAGCGGCTGAAGACGTGCAGCTGCGCTCGCCGGATGAGCTTGAGCGCCACCAGCGCTCCGTCGAGGGGGTTGACCCGGTCCTCCCGGCCCCAGATCAGCAGGACCTCCTGCCGCAGCCGGGGGGCCTCCCGCCACAGCAGGCCGTCCTGCGCGCTGGACGGGTCGAAGAAGGAGGCGCCCATCGAGGCCATCGCCGCCAGCGCCGCCGGGTCGCTGGCGGCGGCAAACCGCTCCTCGACCAGGTCGTCGGTCACCAGCCGCTGGTCGTGCACCAGCGTCCGCAGGAAGGTGGCCAGCTTCTCCCGGCTGGGCCCGGGCGGCGCGCCGAACTCCATCAGGGCCTTGACGCCCTCGGTCGGGTCCGGGGCAAAGACATTCAGGCTCAGCCCGCCCGGCCCCATCAGCACCAGCCGGCCTGCGCGCTCGGGGAAGCGCAGCGCGAAGCGGACCGCGGTGCCCCCGCCGAGCGAGTTGCCGATCAGGTGCACCCGCTCGATCCCGAGCTCGCTCAGCAGGCCTGCTAGTGCATCGGCAGCGAAAGTGAAGTAGTTGCCGGTCACCGCGGGCTTGTCGGACCGGCCGAACCCCGGCTGGTCGACCATGAGCGTGCGGAACCGGTCAGCGAAGACAGGCAGGTTGCGGCCGAAGTTGCTCCACGCCGACGCGCCGGGCCCGCCGCCGTGCAGCAGCACCACCGGCGTGCCGCCATCGGCACCGCTATCCGGTTCACCGGCCGGGCCGGCCTCGTGGTAGTGCAGCCGCATCCCGCCCGCCTCGGCGAAGCGGCTCGTCGAGCCGAAATCCACGGTGGCGACAGTCATCAGGGCGCTCCTGTCACAGCATCGCGTCCGGCGGTACCTCGAGGCCGAACTCGCCGCGGCCGAACATCGACAGCGCCCGCTCCGGATCGTTGATCGCGTGCACCCGGCCGGCATGCGCGTCGCGCCAGAACCGCTGGATCGGAGTGCCCGTCCGCAGTGCCCGCCCGCCGGAGTTCTCGAACAGCCGGTCCACCGCCCTGATCGCCTGCGCGGTGCCCCGCACCTGGTCGCGCCGCACCCGCAGCCGCAGCGGGAGGCCCATCTTCTCCCCGGCGCGGGCGAGCTCCATCAGCTGCGTCATGTTGTGCTCCAGCGCCAGCCACGCGGCATCCAGCTCGGCCGCCGCCTCGGCGATCCGTACCTGCGCGAACGGGTCCTCCGCCGCCTTCTGCCCGCCGTAGGCGGTCCGCACCCGCTCGCCCAGGTAGCTCACGTGTGCCTCGTAGGCTCCTGTCGCCATCCCGATGATCGGCGTCGTGATCGCGTACGAGAACACCGAGCCGAAGGGCAGCCGGTACAGCGGGGCCGGATTGGCCTCCTGGCCCGGACAGGCGCAGCGGGTCACGTCGGTGAAGCTGAGCGAGCGGTGCTCCGGCACGAAGCCGTCGGCGATGACGATGTCGTTGCTGCCGGTGCCGCGCAGCCCGACGGTGTCCCACACGTCATCGATCACGTAGTCGCTGGCGGGCACCAGGAAGTTGCGGAAGTCTGCCGGGTTGCCGTCAGCGTCGAGCACGATCCCGCCGAGTATCGCCCAGGTGGCGTGGTCGCATCCCGACGAGAAGCTCCAGCGACCGCTCAGCCGGTATCCGCCGGCGACGGCCTCGACCCGGCCGGTCGGCGCGTAGGACGACGACATCCTGGTGGTGGAGTCGGCGCCCCAGATCTCCTCCTGCGCCTGAACCGGGAAGAGGGCCAGCTGCCAGGGATGCACGCCGAGCACCGAAGAGACCCATCCGGTGGACCCGCAGGCGCTGGCGATCAGCCGGACCGCGGTCAGGAACGTGATCGGGTCGGCCTCATGGCCGCCGAACCTGGCCGGCTGGAGCAGCCGGAAGAACCCGGCCTCCTCCAGCGCCTTGACCGACTCGGCGGGCACCACGCGGGCGTCCTCGGTCTCCTGCGCCCGATCTCGCAGCACCGGCAGCAGATCGCGTACCGCGCCGACCACCGTCCGCCCGACGTTCTCGCTCACCGGCATGCCTCCGATCGCGCGACCTCAGGGGCTGGCCATCGCTCCACCTAGACTAGAACATGTTCTAGTCTAGGTGCCAGGTTACCGGACCTGTGGTGAGTACCTACTGCTCATCTCGGTGTAACCGCGCCGTCATGAAGTGCCTATTTTAGGTTAATGTCCTTTGGTCCATACTGAGCTTCATGCTGACACGCCGAACCTTTCTTCAGCTTATGGGCGCCTCCGCCGGCCTGGCGGTCACCGGCTCGGAGCTCCTGTCCCAGACAGCGGCCAGCGCCTCTCCGGCGCGCTTCCCGCACGGCTCGAAGGGCATCGAGCACGTGGTGGTGCTCATGATGGAGAACCGGTCGTTCGACCATTTCCTCAGCTGGCTTCCGGGGGCCGACGGCCGCCGCGACATGGCCTACCTGTCGACGGACGGCAACGTCTATCCGAACTATCCGCTGGCCCCTGACTTCCAGGGCTGCGGGTACAGCGACCCCGACCACAGCTGGGAGGGCTTCCTGGTCCAGCACAACTTCGGCAAGATGGACGGGTTCCTCCAGCGGCCCACTGCCCCGGCGGCCAACCCGGGAGTGACGCTGGCCGCCGCCAACACCTTCCCGGTCGGCTACTACACGAACCTCAGCCGCGATCACCGGCGCAAGGCTGTTCCTGACCTTCCGGTCATCGGCGCGCTGGCTGAGCACTACACCGTCCTCGACCGCTATTTCTGCTCGTTTGCCGGCGAGACCTTCCCGAACCGTTTCTACCAGCACGCGGCCCGGACCGACCGGGACCACAACTCGACCACCCTCTCGACGCTGCCGACCATCTGGGACCAGCTGTCGCCCATCCCCAACACCCTGGGCGTCCCCACCGGCGGATACTTCTTCCGGGACGCGCCGTTCCTGGCCCTGTGGGGCACGAAGTACTTTCCGTTCTGGCATCCCTTCGCCGATGGTGACATGGACGCTCTCGGGATCCCGGTCACCACCCTGCCGTTCCTCGATACCGTGGCCCAGGGGCTGCTGCCCAACGTCAGCTTCATCGACCCGGCATTCGACACCGAGGGCAACGGGACCTCGGCCGATGACCATCCGCTGGCGGACATCCGGCTCGGGGAACGATTCATCGCCGACACTTACCACGCCCTCGCCAACGCGGGGTACCTGGACAACACGGTGCTCGTCGTCACCTTCGACGAGTGGGGAGGGTTCTTCGACCACGTGCCGCCGCCGCAGGTCATCGATGACACCAACCCGGCGGACGTCAACCACACCGGGGACGCCCCGACGCCCACCGACGGCCAGCTCGTGCCCGACTACACGCAACTGGGGTTCCGGGTGCCGGCCATCGTGGTGTCCAACCTGGCCCCCGCCCGTGTCGTCCATCACGGCCCGTTCGAGCACACCTCCACGCTGAAGCTGATCGAGTCCACCTTCGGGCTGCAATCGCTCACCGCCCGCGACGCTCACACCCGCAACCTCGGCGAGGTCCTGCAGCGCTCACGGCGCCATCCGGTCCCGGCCGGCGCCATCCCGACCAGCAGCCAGGTGCTAGGGCCGGTCAGCGACGCCGCCGCGGTCTGCAGCGCCGGCAGCGTCCAGTCGGTCTCCCCGGCCCCGTCGCATGCTGGCCACCGCCCGCCCGGCCACCCCGTGCTTCACCAGTCCGGGTCGCCGACGGGCGCCGGAATGGATGGATTCGGCCGCCAGTACCGAAAGGACCATGCCGGGTAGGCGCGCACCGCGCCGGGCGACCGCGACCGGAGCCGAGGTCTCGACTAGCTGCACCCGCCGCCTTAGGCTCGGGGACGGGAGACATCGTGCCGAACGTGGTCGTCACCGGCGGTGCCGGCTTCCTGGGTGCGCGCCTGGCCAGGGAGCTGCTGGCCGCGGGCTCGCTGGAGGTTGCAGGCAGCGCAGCGCGGCCGCTGTCGCGGCTGACGCTGGTCGACCGGGCGCCGGTTCCGCCGGATCTGGCCGCGGACAAGCGGGTGGCCGCGATCTGCAGCGACCTGGGCGAGCTGCTGGACCCGGCACGCGCCGGGCGGGACGCGCTCGCCGATGCGGATGTGATCTTCCACCTCGCCGCGGCGGTCAGCGCGGAATGCGAAGCGGACTTCGACCTCGGCATGCGGGCTAACCTGCGCGCCACCGAGTCGCTGCTCGCGTCGTGTCGCGCGCTCGGGACGAACCCGGTCGTGGTGTTCGCCAGTTCCGTCGCCGTATTCGGGGCCTCGGGCGAGCACCCGCTCCCGGCCGTGGTGGACGATCACACGCTGCCCAATCCGCAGACCAGCTACGGGGTGCAGAAACTTATCGGTGAGCAGCTGCTGGCCGACTACACCCGTAAGGGATTCCTGCGCGGACGGGCCGTTCGCCTGATGACCGTCAGCGTGCGCCCGGGGCGCCCCAACGCTGCTGCCTCCAGCTTCCTGTCGGGCATCATCCGCGAGCCGCTCGCCGGCCAGCGCGCGATCTGCCCGGTCGACGCGCAGACCGAGGCGGCGCTCGTCTCGCCCGCCCGGGCCATCGACGGGCTGCTGTGCGCCGCCACGGCGTCCGATACGGCGTGGGGCGGCCGGACCGCGGTCAGCGTGCCGGCGCTGACGGTTACCGTCGCGGACATGGTCGCCGCGCTGGAGCGGGTAGCCGGGCCCGAGGTGAGCGCGCTGATCGACTGGGTTCCCGACCCGGCGGTGACCAGGATCGTGACGGGCTGGCCCGCTCGATTCCACGCCGACCGTGCGGTCCGGCTGGGCCTGGCCCCCGATCCGGATTTCGACTCTGTCATCACGATGCATCTCGCCGAGACCCGGTAGTGCCGCTGCATGAGGCTGCTTCCCTCGCGGACCTGCTCGTCGCGCGCGGCGGGTCTGGGAGCAGGATCCGGTCCAGCAGCCATGCTGCGGCGGCGCAGCGGCGCCAGCGGATTCGTACTCAAAGACACCCCGCCCGAGCACCTGCTCGACGCCATCCGGATTATCGCCGCCGGCGACGCGCTGCTGACCCCGAGCATCACGCGCCGTCTCATCACCGAGGTCGCTCGCAGACCACGAGCCGTCCCGCCGGGAGCATCCCGCCTCCTAGACTCCCATCAGATTGCCCCGGACGAACTCCGCGGCGGCCTCCGCCCGCGCGCCTTTCGGGCTGGCCGCGGCTACACCTAGACTAGAACATGTTCTAGTCTAGGCATAAGGCGCAGTTCAGAACCTGCCGCAGGAGCCCGATCGGAGCATGGGGAGGTCCGATGAGTGACCGGGACGGCGTCCGGACCATCGACCGCGGCACACCGCGGGCCAGGTTCGCGCGCGGCTGGCATTGCCTGGGGATCGCCGAGACGTTCCGCGCCCTGGGCCCGCACGCCGTGGAGGCCTTTGGCACGAAGCTCGTGGTCTTCGCGGACTCAGGCGGGCGCCTGCACGTGCTCGACGCGTACTGCCGGCACATGGGCGGTGACCTGAGCCGGGGGACGGTCAAGGACGACGCCATCGCGTGCCCGTTCCACGACTGGCGCTGGGGCGGCGACGGCAGGTGCGCGCGGATCCCCTACGCCAGGCGCGTCCCGCCCGCGGCGCGGACGCGATCCTGGATCACGCTCGAGCAGAACGGGCAGTTGTTCATATGGAACGACCCGCAGGGGAACCCGCCGCCCGAGCACGTGACCATCCCCCGGATCGAGGGCGCGTTCTCCGCTGAGTGGAGCCGGTGGACCTGGGACTCGGTCCTGGTTGACGGGGCGAACTGCCGCGAGGTGATCGACAACGTGGTCGACATGGCGCACTTCTTCTATATTCACTTCGCCTTCCCGACGTTCTTCAAGAACGTGCTGGAAGGGCACATCGCCTCGCAGTACCTCCATACCAGGGCGCGGCCGGACATCGAGGCAGGCTCGAACTACGCGTCAGGGGACACCTCGCTGCGCTCGGAGGCGTCGTACTTCGGGCCTTCGTACATGATCGACAAGCTGTGGCACGACTACCACGGCATGACCATGGAGAGCATCCTGATCAACTGCCACTATCCCGTCACGCCGGACTCGTTCGTGCTGCAGTGGGGCGTGATCGTCAAGCGCCTGCCCGGTCTCTCCGATGCGCAGGCCGACAAGGTCGCGGCTAAGTTCGCCGATTTCATCGGCCTGGGGTTCCGGCAGGACGTGGAGATCTGGACGCACAAGAGCCGCGTGGACAACCCGCTGCTGTGCGCGGAGGACGGGCCGGTTTACCAGCTACGTCGCTGGTACGAGCAGTTCTATACCGATGTCGAGGACATCGCGCCGCAGATGGTCGCGCGCTATGAGTTCGAGGTCGACACCACCCGAGCGGTGCAGGAATGGGAGACGGAGGTGGCGGCGAATCTCGCCGGGCGGCAGGACGAGGCCGGCTGATCATGGCCGAGTCGCTGCGTCCGGCGAGCGAGGCCGACGGGCATGCCCGCGAACCGCATGCCCGCGAACCGCATGCCCGCGAACCGCATGCCGACGAGCGGCACGCCGGATTCCGTCCGGTGGAGTGCGACCGCTGCGGCGCGGCGGTGCTTGTCGCCAAGTTCAGCCAGCAGCACACGAGCATGCAGTGGACCGCGGCGTCGGTGCGCGCCTGTGCCGAGTTCAGCGCCAGGGTGGACACCGGCGAGCAGACCGCCCTCATCGACACCTGCACCAGCCTGCGCGACAGCATCGACCGCGCGGTCCGCCAGGACCGCCTGCGGGTGGTACCGCCGTGAGCTCACCGCGCGCCTACTACCAGGTGCGGGTTACCGAGGTGGTCAGGGAGGCGGGCGACGCGTGCTCGCTCGTGCTGGCGGTCCCGCCGGAGCTGGCCGGCGAATTCGCCTATCAGCCCGGCCAGTTCCTGACCGTGCGCATCCCGCACGACCACGACGGCTCGGTCGCCAGGTGCTACTCGCTGTCGAGCTCGCCGCATACCGGCGACTGCCTGACGATCACCGTCAAGCGCATGGCCGGCGGGCATGCCTCCAACTGGATCGCCGACCACCTGACGGCCGGAAGCCTGCTGGACACCCTGCCGCCGGCCGGGACCTTCAGCCCGCGATCGCTAGAGGCCGACTTCCTGCTGTTCGCCGGAGGCAGCGGGATCACCCCGGTCATCTCCATCCTCAAGTCGGCCCTGGCGCAGGGACACGGGAAGATCGTCCTGGTCTACGCCAACCGCGACGAGCGGTCGGTCATCTTCGACGCCGAACTGCGCAGGCTCGGGGCCGCCGCGGAGCAGCGGCTGCTGACGGTCCACTGGCTCGACTCGCTGCACGGCGCGCCGACCGCTGCCGCTCTGGCGGCGCTGGCCCGGCCGTACGCCGGCTACGAGACGTTCATCTGCGGGCCCGACCCCTACCTGACGGTCGTACGGCAGGCCCTCAGCCAGCTGAGCGTGCCTGCGCAGCGCGTCCATATCGAGCGGTTCCTGTCGCTGGCCGAGAACCCCTTCGAGGTGTCTGAGCCGACCGGGGGCATGGCCGCCACCCTTGATGTCACCCTCGACGGCCAGACTCGGCTGCTGCCGTGGCCGCCAGGGACTCGGATGCTCGACGTCCTCATCGACCAGGGCCTGGACCCGCCGTTCTCCTGCCGCGAGGGAATCTGCGGGGCCTGCGCCTGCAGGCTGACCGGCGGCGAGGTGGACATGGTCCACAACGAAGTGCTCGAGCGCCAGGACGTCGCCGACGGCTACGTCCTGGCCTGCCAGGCCGTGCCGCTGACCGCCGAGGTCAGCATCACGTACTCCTAAGCAAGCGGTCATGCCCTCCATCGGGGTGGCAGGTCGCCTGCACCGGCGCATTGCGGTATTTTCCCCGCGGGCCGCCAGGCCCGTAACGGCGAGGAGGGCCCCAGGTGCGGAGCAGGCAGTACAGCCCGGACGTGCTGGCAGAAGGACGCCGCCGTCCGGGGCAAGGTCAGATTCCGCGGGTGCCGGCCGAGCGCGGGCTGGTCGTCGAGGACGCGGACGGCCAGTTCTGCGGCGCGGTGGTGGTGTGCGAGAAGGATGCGGTCACGCTGGAGGACAGGCACGGCAGGCAGCGGGTCTTCCCGCTCAGCCCGGCTGGCTTCCTGCTGGAGGGCAAGCGCGTCATGCTGGTCCGGCCGGCTCAGGCCGCCGGGCAGGACGCGCCTGGCCGGGCCGGCGGGGCTGCCGCGCGGACTGCCTCAGGCTCGATCGCCGCGGAGCGGAGCCGGGCCAAGGTGGCACGGGCGAGCCGGATCTATGTCGAGGGCCGTCATGACGCGGAACTGGTCGAGAAGATCTGGGGCGACGACCTGCGCGACGTCGGCGTCGTCGTGGAGTACCTCGGCGGCATCGACGACCTGCCCGCGATAGTCGCCGACTTCCGTCCCGGGCCCGTACGCAGGCTCGGCGTCCTGGTCGATCACCTCGTCGGCGGGTCCAAGGAGAGCAAGATCGCCGCGCAGGTCCGGTCACCGCACGTGCTGATCGCCGGACATCCCTTTATCGACGTCTGGGCGGCGGTCAAGCCGACTGCACTCGGTATCACCGGCTGGCCCCGGATTCCGCCCGGCTCGCCGTGGAAGGAAGGCGTGCTGCGGGCCCTCGGCTGGCCGGCGCAGACGCCCGCGGACACCGCCGCGGCATGGCAGCGCATCTTGCGGTCGGTGACATCCTTCGCGGACCTGGAGCCGGAGTTCCTCGGCCGGGTGGAGGAACTGATCGACTTCGTCACCGTGCCGGGCAGTCAGTGAGGTAGTCACGGCAGCGGGGGCTGGCTCCCTGGCTCGCGCTGGGTGCCGCTGCCGTGGGCGCGCCGGGGCCGCAGGGTCCGGCGCATGACGACCCGGGTGGGTGACCGCCGCACGACCTCCCGGAATCCGGCCCGCTCATACAGGCTGCGCGACCCGAAGAACATGAAGTCGTCCTGGCTGCGCTCGGCCTTGTCGACCGGGTAGGCCTCCAGCACCCTGACCCCGCTGTCTCGCGCGAAGCTGATCGCGGCGGCCAGCAGAGCGTGCTGCAGGCCCTGGCCCCGGTAGGGCCGGGCGACGTAGCTGCACACCACGGACCAGACCGGTGTGTCGTCCACCGGCTTCATCACCGGCGAGCGCCGCAGCTTCAGGTAGTCCGCACGCGGGCCCAGGCTGATCCAGCCCGCCGGGCTGCCGTCCAGATAGCCGAGCAGGCCGGGCACGACTCCGCTGTCCACCAGGTCACACAGAGCCCCCTTGTTCTCGGAACCGGCCGCGCCGCCTGCCTGCTGGCCGCTCTTGCGGTAGTACATGCACCAGCAGCCGCGCACGATCGAGCCGCCGGGCAGGCCGAAGAGCTGCTCAAGATCAGGCCAGGTATCAGGAGCCAGCGGCCGGGCCTGGAATGTTCCCGGCGGGCGATCGCCGGAGGGCTGCGACATAGCGTTCAGTCAACCACCTGCCTCGGACAGTCGGCCGGGTCCTGGGGCCGTGCAATCTGGACCGTACGGCAGGTATCTAGCGCCGTCGTGCCGCCTCTGGATAGGTGCGGGCCGCACAACCGGGCCCGAGACAGCGCGGCCGGTGCCGCAGATTCGCAGAGGAGCACAACATGTCGAGCTTGCCTGCCGCCCCTGGCGACGTTCTGGCCGTGTGGACGGGCCAGAGCCTGGCCCAGGATCTCATCCGGGTCGGCGAAGCGCTGCAAGGAAAGCCGGCGGTCGCCAACCATGTCGTCGTCATCACCCACCAGGACCGGGTAGGCCGGTGGATGGGGATCCAGGGACAGCCCGGCGGCGTCGGGCCGGTCGACTGCACGCCTTTCCTGTCCGACCCGCGGACTGAGTCCAATCACGACGAGCCCAAGCCTGACGATCATGGTCAGCTGGCCACCCTGCTGGCCAGCGCCGCCAAGTCGCTGGGCCTCGCTTATGACTGGGTCGGCATCGCGGAGGACACGTTCGACGCGCTGCACGTCGAGGACCTTTCCGCGATAATCGATCCGCTCTGGCGCTCGCCCAGCGACCATAACCTGCTGCCAGGGCACGTGGTCTGCTCCAGCCTCGCGGCGATGCTGTACGACCTGCCGTCCGTCGGATGGGCGCATCCCGACCTCGGCGCCGAGCGCGTCTGCGAGCCCGCCGACTGGTGGCGGTGGTCACTGGCCCGCGCCTGGACTGGCGCCGGGGCAGCCGCTGCGCACCCGTAGGGGCGGCGGCGCTGGTCAGCGGAGGACATCGTTGGTCGGCCGGGGACATCGCTGGTCAGTGCGGACGCGGGGGCGGCACTGCCCGCAGCGATGTCGCGCGGGCGAGGTTCCGGTAGCTACGGGGCGAGGCTGCGGCCAGCACGGAGGTGGCCGTGCCCTGCTCGGGCGTCCCTGGGCCGGCAGGTCCAGCACCAGCAGGGTCAGGGCATGCGCTCAGCTTGCCGGATTCGACCTGGCACGTCCGGCAAGCTGGTCATCGCGGCGTCCAGCGTCAATCGTTGCTTGCCACCGATTCCTGTGCTTACATTGCGGGCATGCGTATAGCGATACCGGAGTTACTCCAGGCCAAGCTTCAGCTGCCCGCGGAAATCGATACCGCGACAACAACAGAAAATGATCTTACCGCTATCTACGACCTTCTCGCCAGGCTAGCGGATGAGCAGGTTGACTTCGTGAGTTACGATGATCGACCGGCGTTCCAGATAATGATCAGCGAGGTAGGTATCGCGTTGGTCACAGCGTTGGATACCAAGGATTTCGTGCAAGACGAGGTACCCACAGATCTCTTGGCCGTGATGCCGAAGCAGCCCGTGACCATCCCGTCGTCCTCAACTGGCCCGCCAACCACAACGACGACGGAGGCCGCCAAGCCTAAGCCAAAGAACCCGCATGCTAACAAGGCGAAAAAGCTACGAAAGGATTTCGGCGCCCAAGTGCACGATCAGATGCACTTCGCGCCGACCGACACGAAAAAGAACCATGGTGTGTGGGGTACCAAGAATACCGCTACGATTAAGGGCTGGGTAGGGCTCGCACTAGATAGCATCTACCTGAATGACGACTACCTGGTGGCCTCGAAACCGGGCAAGAAACCTGGCGAATTCTCCTATCTCGTTAACATGAACCAAGTTGTTGTCGGCTACCTCAGCGGATCCTCGGCTAAAGGAGCAAAGCCGCCCGCTACCCACATCGAGGTCTTCCTGCAAAAGTCCGGCGTCACCGTCTCGGCGTTCCCGAGCGACCCCAGCATCTTTTGACTTCAGCGCCGGATCTGGCCGTGCCGCACCGGCGCAACGCGATTGACGCCTTCCAGCGCCCGGCCGACGACCACCCGAAGAACGTGGCCTCGACGTTGCGGCCACGTTCTTCGGGTGCACGTTGCGGCCACGTTCTTCGGCGTCACGTTGCGGCCACGTTCTTCGGCGTCACGTCGCGGCCACGTTCTTCGGCGTCACGAGACCGGCCGGCGCGACGGCCGGAGAAGACGCAGTCAGCCAGCGAGAGCCCGCTGACGTAGGAATGCGAGCACATGCCGATGAAGAACATGGCAGGCCGTACAGCAGGATCCAGGCCAGCGGCACCAGGAATCACACCGTCGCGAAGAGGCAACCTCCCCTGGCACCGCCGTACTAGGCTGAGCGCAGCCTGCTACCGCGCCAGGTCAAGTCCCGCCACCCAGAGGCACAGGAAGGGGCACGCCGTGGCCGACAACCCGACCAGTGACCGGTTCGCTCCCGTAGTACCCGGCATCCGGCCGGTCAAGTTACCCGGCATCCAGCCGGTCAAGTTACCCCGCGTCCAGCCGGTCAAGTTACCCGGCAGGCGGTCGTCCAAGATCGACATAAGTACGGCGCACATAGCACGGGTCTATGATTTCTGGCTCGGCGGCAAGGACAACTACACTGCCGACCGGGCAGCTGCCGCGCAGGTGATGGCGGCGTATCCGAACATCCTGGCCAGTGTCCGCGCCCAGCGGGCTTTCCTTGGCCGGGCAGTACGCTACCTCACCGCTGATGCGGGCATCCGCCAGTTCCTGGACATCGGCACCGGACTGCCCTCGGCCGACAACACCCATGAGATTGCGCAGCGGGTGGCTCCCCAGTCACGAATCGTGTATGTGGACAACGACCCGATCGTGTTAGCGCATGCCCGCGCGCTGCTCGCCAGCTGCCCGGAGGGCGCGAGCGACTACATCGACGCCGACTTACGTGATACCACCAAGATCTTAGAAGCAGCGGCGGCCAGCCTGAGCTTCGACAAGCCGGTGGCGTTCCTGCTGGTCGGGGTCCTGCATTGCCTTCCCGACGACAACGACCCAGGCGGGATCGTGGCCCAGCTGATGGCTGCCGCCGCGTCGGGCAGCTACCTCGTCGTCGCCCACCCGGCTAAGGACATACATACCGCCCAGATCACCAATGCGGCGGCGCGTCTCAATCACGCGATGTCTGAGCAGGTCACTCTCCGCACCCGCGCCGAGGTGTGCCGTTTCTTTGCGGGGCTGGACCTGCTGGAGCCTGGTGTCGTGCAGCTGCACAGGTGGCGGGCAGGCGAGGAAAGCCCGGTGACCGCCGCCGACCTGGCCAACTACGGCGGCGTAGGCCGCAAACCGTAGACGTCGGCCGCCGCATGCGAGCCGGCCCGACGGCCGGAGAACACGCAGTCAGCCAGCGAGAGCCCGCTGACGTAGGAATGTGAGCACAGGCCGACAGCGCTGCGGCCCGCCGCGTACAGCCCGGGCACCAGCGACCCGTCGGACCGGCGTACCTGGCCGGTCTTCTCGGCGACCACCAGCCCGCCCAGGGTCAGCATCGGCGCCGGGTTGGCCAGCCGCGGGCGGACCGAGCAGTCGATCAGCGAGTAGGGCGGCCGGTCCTGGGCCCGGACCATGTCGGCCGGCTTGCCCGCCGGGTCGGCCAGCCCGGCAGCGACCGCGCAGTTGTAGGCGTTCAGCGTCGCCGCCAGGCCATCGGCGTCGATACCGGCCCGTGCCGCCAGCGCACTCACTGTCGGCGCGCTGACCCGACCGGCGGTCAGCAGGTACATCGCCTGTAGCCGCTGGAACCACAGCGTCGTCCCGCGCAACTGCCGGCGTGCCTGCGTCACGGTGGCACGGTCGACGAGCAGCCAGGCCCGCCCCTGGTGTCTGGTCACGATCGCCTCGCCGATCGCCGCCCCGTAGCGGGACTCATCGCACACCCGCCGGCCGGCCCGGTCCACCAGCACGCCGCGCAGCAGGGCTCCCGGCGGGCTGAGGAACCGCCACACCGAGACACGGTCCAGGAATCGGGTAGCGCCGCCTGCCTGCGCGCCGAGCCTGATTCCGCTGCCATCGTCGCCGGGCGTCGCCAGCGGCAGCCCGCCGCGGTAGGCCGGCGCGTGCTCGCGCATCATCTGCCGGTTGGCCACGAACCCGCCGGCCGCCAGCACCACGCCGCGCCGGGCCGACACCAGCAGCGGGCGGCCGTGCCGGCGCTCCAGCCAGGCCACCGGCCGGTGCAGGACGCGGCCGAGTTTGGGCGCATACAGGTACGGCTTGGCCGACCAGCGGTGCAGCATGCGGTGCGCCGGCGGCACCCAGAACGGCGCGCCGCGCAGCGTCCGGCACTCCACCCCGGTCACCCGGCCCGCGGCGTCGACAACAAGCCGCAGCGCGGTGGTCTGACGCAGGACGCGGGCGCCGGACCCGCCCACGGCCCGGGCCAGCCGGGCGAACAGCAGGCCGCCCGAGGTGCCGCGGCCGCGGGCCCGGTGCCCCCGCGGCGCCGGCGGCGCGACGGCACGCGCGGACAGCTCGCTGCCGGAGTAATACAGGTAGTGGCGGTTCGTGGGATACGAGGTCTTGTCCGGGCACAGGCTGCCCTCGAAGGGCACGCCGTGGCTCTCCAGCCACGCCAGCATCGACGGGCTGCCCGCGCAGAACTCCCGCAGCGTGCCGGCCGACACCGCGTCGCCGACCTCCAGGGTCAGATAGTCGAACATCGCGTCCGGCGAGTCGCTGACGCCCGCCGCCTGCTGCTGCGGCGTGCCGCCGCCGGCGTACACGACGCCGCCGGACAGGGCACTCGCGCCGCCGCCGCAGAACCGGTCGAGCACGACCACCTCGGCTCCGGCCGCGGCGGCCTCGAGTGCGGCGCACGCGCCTGCGGCACCGAAGCCCACGACGACGACGTCGGCCTGGATATCCGAGGTCTGCGGCACCAGCGCCTCCGTCGGCGTGCGACTGGCCCGGCCGGCCAGACCAGTGACCGGCCAGACCAGTGACCGGCCAGACCAGTGACCGGCCGGCCAGAGACCGGCCGGGCGGCCAGGCCAGAGACCGGCCAGGCGACACCGATATCGCCTCTCGGCCAGAACTGTAACGTGTTCTAGTATGAAGCGGCGGGAGGTTCCATGACAACGGACGAGGCCGAGTTCGACGTCATCGTGGTGGGCAGCGGCGCGGCGGGGATGACCGCCGCGCTCACCGCCGCGCACCACGGCCTGCGCATCGTGGTGCTGGAGAAGACGGACCGGTTCGGCGGGTCGACGGCCCGCTCGGGCGGCGGCATCTGGGCACCCGGCAACGAGGTACTGCGCAAGGCCGGCGTCCCCGATACCCCGGAGCAGGCCCGCGCGTATCTGGCCCATGTGGCGGGCGACTGCGTTTCGCCGCAGCGCCAGCAGGCGCTGCTGGCGCACGGCCCGGCCATGCTCGCCTTCGTGCGCGCCAGCACCCCGGTCGACTTCGCCTGGGTGCCGGATTACGCCGACTACTATCCCGAGGCCCCCGGCGGGCTGGCCCAGGGGCGCAGCATCGAGCCGGTACCGCTCGACGGGCGGCTGCTCGGGGCCGAGCTGGCTCACCTCAACCCCGCCTACCTGCCGGCGCCGAAGGGCGTGACGATCACTCAGGCCGACTACCGGTGGCTGAGCCTCGGCCCCCGGCATCCCAGGGCCATCCTGGCGTCGGCCAAGGTCGCGGGCCGGATGGCGCGCTCCCGGCTGCTCGGGCACCGCACGCTCAGCATGGGCCAGGCCCTGGCCGCAGGCCTGCGGGCAGGCCTGATGGCAAGTGAGGTACCGGTCTGGCTGGGCACCGCGATGACCGGCCTGCACCTCCAGGACGGCCGGGTCGCGGGAGTCCAGGTGACCCGCGACGGGCAGCCCGCCCTGATCCGGTCACGCCGCGGTGTCGTGCTGGCCGCTGGCGGCTTCGAGCGCAACGAGGAGATGCGGCGGCGCTACCAGCGCCAGCCGGTCGGCATCGAGTGGACGACCGGCTCGGCCGGGAACACCGGCGACGCGATCATCGCTGGCCAGGCCGCCGGGGCCGCGCTCGACCTGATGGACGACGCCTGGTGGGGCCCGTCCATACCGCTGTCCGGCGGGCCGTTCTTCTGTCTCGCCGAGCGCAGCCTGCCCGGCTGCATCCTGGTCAACGGCGCCGGGCAGCGCTTCGTAAACGAGTCAGCGCCCTATGTCGACGCCGTGCACGCGATGTACGACGGTCACTGCGAGGGCAGCCCGCACATCCCGGCCTGGCTGATCATCGACCAGCGTTACCGCAACAGCTACGTCTTCGCCGGGCTGCCGCCGCGCAGGCCGCTGCCCCGCCGCTGGTACGCCGCGGGCGCGGTCTACCGCGCCTCCACCATCGCCGAGCTGGCCGAGCAGGTCGGCGTGGACCCGGCGGCCCTGGCCAAGACCGTGGTCAGGTTCAACGAGTTCGCCGAGATCGGCACGGACGAGGACTTCGGCCGCGGCGACTCGGCCTACGACCGCTACTACAGCGACCCGCGGCAGCGGCCCAACCCGTGCCTCGCGCCGCTGCGGCAGCCGCCGTTCTACGCGGTGAAGATCGTGCCCGGCGATCTTGGCACTAAGGGCGGGCTGCGCACCGACGAGCGGGCCCGGGTGCTGCGCGAGGACGGCTCCCCGATCGCCGGCCTGTACGCGGCCGGAAACACCAGCGCCGCTGTGATGGGCCGCAGCTATGCCGGCGCCGGCGCCACGATCGGCCCGGCGATGACCTTCGGCTACATTGCCGCGCTCGACCTCGCCAGCGCGCACTGATCTTCGTTTCGCAACTGCTCTATCGGCCCGGTCCCGCTGGCCGGGTCGCCAGTTCATGCCACGGCGTCGCCGTAGTCGGGGCCGAGATCGCGGTGCACGGCGGATGCGTATCGAGCGACCGAAACGTGATGCACCGTGACATGGTGCGGCCGGGCCCTTGAACGCGGAAGACACTCAGCTTAGCCTCTGGTACGTGTGCGGCCGCGACTCGCAGGTTCGCGGTCATGTCCTGTCCCTGCAACGATGCCTGGAGGCACGATGCGTATTCGCCGGCCCTTAACACTCCTTGCCATCGGCGCGCTCCTTTTCGGAGCGGGCCAGTTCGCCGTCCCGACGGGCGCCAGCGCGCAGCCGTTCGGCTACAACAAGCTCACCCCGAATCAGAAGAGGCACGTTTCCGGCCTGCTCGCCCTCGAACTGGGCGGCGCAGGCCTCAGCAGGGCGGC
>Ga0080026_10000075_pt1 | contig 20609 bp, 13 predicted proteins | sample OrgsoiDNA2013045_FD_70941 | JGI IMG/M metagenome (GOLD analysis project Ga0080026, IMG submission 70941) | Permafrost soil microbial communities from the Arctic, to analyse light accelerated degradation of dissolved organic matter (DOM) -... | ecosystem: Environmental > Terrestrial > Soil >... | reverse complement strand
CGGTGATCGAACGCGGCCACCAGCTTGATGTGAGCGGACAGCAGCATCCCGTTGCCGAACACGTCGCCCGACATGTCACCCACCCCGACGACGGTGAAGTCGTGCTGATCTACGTCGATGCCCAGTGTCTGGAAGTGGTACCGGACCGATTCCCACGCGCCGCGGGCGGTAATGCCCATCTTCTTGTGGTCGTAGCCCTCGGACCCGCCGGAGGCGAACGCGTCTCCCAGCCAGAACCCGCGGCGCTGCGCGATCTCGTTGGCCGTATCGGAGAAGGTGGCGGTGCCCTTGTCGGCGGCCACCACCAGGTAGGGGTCGTCACCGTCGTGGCGCACCACCGCGGCGGGCGGCACGACCTGGCCGCTGGCCAGGTTGTCGGTCACGTCCAGCATCGCGCTGATGAACATCCGGTAGCAGGCCAGCACCTCGCCCTGGTACGCCTCACGGTCGCCGGGGTCCGGCAGCCGCTTGCAGACGAATCCGCCCTTGGCACCGGAGGGGACGATGACCGAGTTCTTGACCTCCTGTGCCTTGGCCAGGCCGAGGATCTCGGTACGGAAATCCTCCCGCCGGTCCGACCAGCGCAGGCCGCCCCTGGCCACGTCGGCGAACCGCAGGTGCACTCCCTCGAACCTGGGCGAGTAGACGAACAGCTCGAACTTGGGCCGCGGCGCGGGCAGGTCGGGGACCAGCGCCGCATCGAGCTTGACCACCAGGTAGGGCGCCCGTGCCTGCCGCCCGTCGCCGGGCGCGGCCTGCTGGAAGTAATTGGTCCGCAGCGTGGCCCGGATCAGGCCCCAGTACGCGCGCAGGATCCGGTCCTCATCCAGGCTGGCCACGTCGTCGAGCTCGCCCCGGATCTCCTCGGCAATGCCCTCGCTGCGCTCGGCTCCGCCCGCTTGCCTGGCCGGATCGAATCTGGACTCGAACAGCCGGACCAGCAGCCTGGTCAGGGTGATGTTGGAGCGCAGCACGCGCTCGATATAGTCCTGGCTGAAGGTGATGCCCGCCTGGCGCAAGTACTTGGCGTACGCCCGCAGCATCACCACCTGGCGCCAGCTCAGGTGCGCGTCGAGTACCAGCGCATTGAAGCCGTCGTCCTCGATCTCCCCGTGCCACAGCGCGGCAAGCGCCCCCTCGACCTGCTCCTTGACCGACTCGATCGAGTCGGCGGAGCCGCCGTCGGCCGCCGTCGCGCTGTCGCCGGCCCGGCGCAGGCCGAAGTCATAGATCCAGAACGGCTCGGCCCCGGCGAACTCATACGGGTGCTCATCGACGACCTCGACCCCCATGTGCTGGAGCCGGGGCAGGACGTCGGTCAGCGTGATCCGCGTCCCGGTCCGGTAGATGGTCAGCCGCCAGACACGACGCTGGCCGCCGGCGCCGGCAGCGCTGGCGCCGGCAGCGCTGGCACCGGCAGCGCTGGCACCGGCGGCGCTCGCGCCGGCGGGCACCTGCGCATCCTCGGCCGGCACTCCGCCGACATATCCCTCGGACTCCCAGAGCTCGAAGGCAGCGTTCTCGCCGGACTCCCGCAGCTCGAGAATCCTGGCCAGATCCGAGACCGCGGCCGCGGCGGGCACGTCCGTCTTGTAGGTCTCGGGGATCTCCTCGCCGCACAGCGCGAGCAGCGCGCGGGCTCCCGGCTCGCCCAGGATGCGGCTTGCCTCCTCGGTCAGGTCGTCATCCCAGGAACGGACGGCGGCGGCGATCTGGAGCTCAAGCTCGGCGGCGTCCACATCGGCCAGCATGCGGCCGCGCTCGGCCCGCACCACGATGTACAGCCTGGCCACGGGCGACTCGCCGACCATCGCGCTGTAGTCGACCTGCGCGCCGCCCAGGGCACTGCGCAGGACTTCCTGCGCGCGCAGCCTGACCTTGGTGGTGTACTTGTCTCTGGGCAGGTACACCAGGCACGACATGTAGCGACCGTAGACGTCCTTACGCAGGAACAGCCGCGTCTGCCTGCGCTCGCGCAGCCGCAGCACCCCGGCCGCGATCTCGACGAGCTCGTCCACCGAGGTCTGGAACAGCTCCTCGCGCGGGTAGACCTCGAGGAACTCGGCCAGGTCCTTGCCATCGTGGCTGTCGGCGGCCAGGCCAGACGCCTCGAGCACCTCGGTCAGCTTGCGCCGGAGCACCGGGATCCGGGTGATGCTCTCGGAGTAGGCAACGTGGGTGTAGAGGCCGAGGAACCGGTACTCGCCGGTTACCTCGCCGCCGTCGCCGAGCCGTTTGAGCGCCACGTAGTCGAGGTAGCTCGACCTGTGCACGGTCGAGCGTGAGTTGGCCTTCGTCAGGATCAGGCGCTGCGGGTCACGGGCCCTGGCGCGCACCTCGGGCGGCAGGGCGGCGAACGAGCTCGACCCCGACTTGTCGTGCCGCAGCAGGCCGAGGCCGGTGCCGGGGACCCCGCGCAGGGCCATCCCGTCCGGCCCGTCTTCCAGGTCGTACTCGCGGTAGCCCAGGAAGGTGAAGTGGCCGTCGGCCAGCCAGCGCAGCAGCGCCTCGATCTCCGCCGGGGACTCGGCACCCGATGATGACCGCCCGGCCGCCGCGGACTGCCCGGCTACCGCGGACTGCCCGGCCGCCGCGGCGGCGGACATCGCCAGGCTCTCGGCGTGCTGGACCGCCTTGGCCCGCATCCGGGAGTAGTCCTCCACCGCCACCCGCACGTCACCGAGGACGCGCTGCAGATCTGCGGCGAGGCCTTCGGCCCGGCCGGGGGCCAGCCTGGACATCTCGATGTGCGTCCACGACTCGGCGATCTCATCGTGGGCCGCCTGGCTGCTGTCGACCAGGCCGAGCACCTCGCGCAGCGACCCGGCGAGATCCCGCCGGACGCGCAGCTGCGGATGTACCACCAGGGACGCCGCCAGGCCGTGCCTGGCCAGCTCCATCGTGATCGAGTCGACCAGGAACGGCATGTCATCGGTGACGAACTCGATCACGTCCCGGCCCGGATCGAACGTCGCGTGATCACCAGGCCGGACCCGGACCAGGGCCCGGCCCTGCGGCCGGTGCGCGGCGAACGCCGCCTGCTGGGCTGCGACCGCGGCGATCCGCTGCGCGCCCGCGGCGATGACGTCCTCAGCGGCGACATGCCGGTAGTAGGCACGCAGATAGCCGAGCACGTCGCCGACCCCCGCATCAGCGCCTACCGCACGCGCCGCCTCGGCCAGCAGCGCCCGCTTGACGTCACCCGCGTTGTCCGACATCGATCCCACTCCCTTGTGGTGTCATCCGATCGGCCCGGCTACAGCCAGTCCCGCAGCTCCCACAGCAGCGGGTAATAGCGCAACGGCACTCGCTTGTGCAGGTATGGTGCGCCCGTTGAGCCGCCAGTTCCAGACTTGGAGCCGATTTGCCGCTCGACCATCTGCACATGCCGGGCCCGCCACAGGGCGGCCAGCTCGTCGTGCGTCAGCAGATCCTCGGCGAGCTGCCACTCCTCATCATGGCCGGCCCGGTCCCTGGCGACGGCCACGAGCGTGGCCAGGACCTGCTCGTCCGTCGCCGTCGGCAGGCCACGACGGCGGAGCAGGCCGAGATACGCATCCCACAGTGACGGCTCGGAAAGACGGCGGCCCAGACGCTCCCGTTCTGCATCGGTCAGAGAGCGGAACCTGGCGACGAAGCTCTCGTCCTTCGCTCCGGACAGGAACTCAAGCTCGCGGAACTGAACGGACTGAAAGCCGCTCGCCGGAGCGAGCGCGGCGCGAAATTCCAGGAAGTCCTGCGGAGTCATCGTCTCGAGCACGTCGATCTGGCTGACCATGAGCCGCTCGATGACGTGCGCTCGGCGCAGCAGCTGCCTGGCCCGCCACGCCTGCGCGCCGGCCATCGCGTCACGGGCGGCGGACAGCTCGTGCAGCAGCTGCTTGAACCAGAGCTCGTAGGCCTGGTGCACGGTGATGAACAGCAGCTCGTCGTGGGCCGGCGGGTCCACCTGGGGCACCTGCTGGGCCAGCAGCTGCGGCAGGCGCAGGTAACTGCCGTAGGTCAGCAGACCGCCTTCCTCGCCGAAACTGCGGCCCCGCCGGGTGCTCCTCACGAGGCAGCGCCTGGCATGAAGAAGCTCAGCACTTCCGGATTGGCCAGGGCATCGGGATCGGCCGCCTCGGCGACCGGCGTGCCCAGCAGGATCTTGCGGACCGGGACCTCGAGCTTCTTGCCGGACAGCGTCCTGGGAATCGCCGGCACCTGATGAATCTCATCCGGAACGTGCCGGGGTGACAGCTGCTCGCGCAGCGCGGCGCGGATCGCTCCGGTCACCTCGTCGTCAAGCTCGCTGCCGGGGGCGGGGACGACGTAGAGGATCAGCCGCCCGTCGGCGCCCAGCGTCCCGGTGTCGACCACCAGGCTGTCGGCGATCTGCGGCAGCCGCTCCACCACCCGGTAGAACTCGCTGGTGCCCATCCGCACGCCGCCCCTGTTGAGCGTGGCGTCGGAGCGGCCGTAGATGACGCAGCCGCCTTCTGGCAGCATCATGATCCAGTCGCCGTGCCGCCACACGCCGGGATAGTCGGCGAAGTAGCTCGCGCGGTAGCGCTCGCCGCCGTGATCACCCCAGAAGCCGACCGGCATCGAGGGCATCGGCGCGGTGAGGACGAGCTCGCCGACCTCGCCGGTCACGCTCTGGCCGGCGCTGTCGTAGGCCTCGACCTTCGCGCCCAGGCACGGGCCGGCGATCACGCCCGTCCGGACCGGCAGCAGCGGGTTCTGCCCGACGAAGCCGGTGCACAGATCGGTGCCGCCGGAGAACGAGCCGAGCACGAAGTCGGCGCTGGCCGACCCGCTCGCCACGCCGTCGTAAACCCAGCGGAAGCCTTCCGGCGGCAGCGGAGACCCCGTGGAGCCGACGCCGCGCAGTGCGGCGAGATCAAGCTCGGCGCCGGGCCGCAGGCCCTCCTTCATGCAGGACAGCAGGTAGGGCGCGCCGGTGCCCGCGTAGGTGACCGCCGTATCGGCGACGAGCCGCCAGAGCGCGTCGGTGGCCGGGTAGACGGCGCTGCCGTCGTACAGCACCACCGTCGATCCGATCAGCAGCCCGCCGACCAGGTAGTTCCACATCATCCAGCCGGTGGTGGTGTACCAGAAGAAGATGTCGTCGCGGCCCAGGTCCTGGTGGAAGCTCAGCGACTTGAGGTGCTCCAGCACGATCCCGCCGTGGCCGTGCACGATCGGCTTGGGCAGGCCGGTGGTACCGGAGGAATACACAACCCACAGCGGATGGCTAAACGGCACGTCCTCGAACTCGGTGGCCGCCTCGCCCGGCCCGGCCCGGTGCCCGGCCGCCGGGAGCGCGTCCCAGTCGAGCATGCGCACCGGCAGGCTGCGCTGCTCGCCCGCCGGCGTGCTCACGTAGTCGACCATGATCACGGCTTCCAGGCTGGGCAGGGCCGCGCCGATGAGCGCTACCTCGTGCTGCCGGTCAAACGTCCTGCCGCCGTAGACGTAGCCGTTGACGGCGATCAGCACCTTCGGCGAGACCTGGGCGAACCGGTCGATGACGCTCGGCGCGCCGAAATCCGGCGAGCAGGAGGTCCAGATGGCGCCCAGGCTCGCGGTGGCGAGCAGGGCGATCAGCGCCTGGGCAGTGTTGGGCAGGTAGGCGGCGACACGGTCGCCCATGCCGACGCCAAGCTCGACCAGTGCCGCGCGGACCCTCGCAACCTCACGGTCAAGCTCGGAGTAGGTTAGCGTGCCGTTCCAGCCCGCCTCGGACCGGTAGATCACGGCCACGGCGTCGGGATCGGCGCGGGCGGACCGCAGCGCGTTACGCGCGTAGTTCAGGGTCGAGCCGAGGAACCAGCTGACGTCCGGCATCGGGCCGCCGGCCAGGACCTGGCCGTCGCCGCGCTCGCCGAGCACTTCGAAGTAATCCCACATCGACGCCCAGAACCGGCCAGGGTCGGCCACCGACCATCGCCACAGCTCGTCGTAGGTGCGCAGGCTCACGCCGCCCGGTCTCGCGCCCAGCCAGCGGGCATAGCGGGTGATCCTGGCGTTCTCGACCGCACCAGGTCCCGGCTCCCAGAGCGGTACTCCGTAGTCCCGCCCGGCCAGTGAATCCGCTGGGCCGGTGCCTGGGGCTGCGCCAGAACTGAGGCCATCGTCGGTGGGCATAGGCATCAGCATGGAGGCTGGGATGCCGTGTCGCAACGGGCGGGTGCGGCGATGGCCATCGTCTCGGGCGACCTGCCCCGCATCGCCCCATGCGCCCCGCTCCAGCAGTATGCGTCGCCATTGACTCGACTGTTCTCTACCTGCGTGCGCCCCGACGGCCGCTGAGCCGCGCGGTCACCGCGCGGTCACCGGCGTCGTGAGCCGGTCGATCGCGGTAACGATCGCGGCGGTGTCCGACAGGTCACTGATCACGAGGTCCGCTCCCGCCTCGCGCAGATCGCTTTGGGTCGAGCGCCCGCTGGCGACCGCGATGCAGCGCGCGCCGCCCATCCTGGCTGCCTCGACGTCCCGATGCGAGTCGCCGAGGTAAACGGTCGCATCCTCGCCGAACTGCGCGCCGTACTTTTCCGCGGCCCGCCCGCGGGATCGCAGCAGCAGGGCGCCCATGGGGTAGATCTCCGACCCGTAGCCGCCGATGTCGAGATCGAAGAACTGCTCCAGGCGAAATGCCCGCAGCTTCTCGGCGGCGTTCGGCCTGATCGTGCCGGTGAGGACCGACTGGACAGCGCCCGGCAGGCCCGCGGCCGCGGCGACTGCCTCCTGCGCCCCTGGCAGCAGCCGCCCTTGCTGGGGCAGAAGCTCGCGCCGCGATCGGAATGCCTTCGCCAGCGCCGTGATGTAGCGAGCCAGCAGCTCCTGGTCACCGGTCACGGCAGGGCCCGACGCCACCTCGTTCAGGGCAAGGGATTCGAAGAATATTTCCGAGTCGGTCCGCCCCGCCATCTGCGGCAGCGCCACCAGCGGCCGTCCGGTCACCTGTCCAAACGCATCCGCATAGGCGCCCCTGGAGACTCTGGCCACGTCAACCAGGGTGAGATCGATGTTCCACAGAACCAGGCGGTGAATGAGAAGCCTCCGGTGACAGCCCGGAGCCGGGCGGGCTCGCGGACATCAATCTGAGCGTACCGCCGCTATCCGATGCAATCTCCCCCGCCTCATGATCGGCACACCGAATCGCGTCGAGGTTTAGGTGCGTTGCGCTACCACCCGATAGGCTTTCGGACTTTCCCATAGTGCGCAGGGGAAGGCACAGGGCAAGTCATAGATGACGAACCACACCCACAGCAACCATGTCCCCCCATCGCGTGGCCCGGTGCCGCAGACGGCTGTGCCGCAGACGGCTGCGCGGCGCCGGCTCGCCCTGCTCCTCGGCCGGGATGTCATCGGGACCGAGCCCGCTGGCGGAAGTAAGCCAGGGACCGGCGACCAGGCGAACTCGGCGCAGGGCGGGGCGCTGCCGGAGAACGGCAGGCCACGGCCGGAGAACGGCGAGCCGCTGGCGGCGAACAGCAGGCCGCTGGCGGCGAACAGCAGGCCGCTGGCCGCGAACAGCAGGCCGCTGGCGGCGCCCGACGGGGGCCGCCCGGCGCAAATCCGGCTGATCTCGCTGAGCTTCCTGATGCTGTTCGTCGAACTCGCGCTGATCCGCTGGACCGGGGCGAACGTCGTCTACCTTTCCTACTTCAGCAACTTCGTGCTGCTCGGGAGCTTCCTGGGCATCGGCCTTGGGTTCCTGCGCGCCAGGTCGCGAGTGAACCTTTTCCCATGGTCGCCGGTGGCCCTGGCGCTGCTAGTCCTTTTTGTGCTTGTATTTCCGGTCCAGGTCAACCGGGCCGGGAACCAGCTGCTGTTCTTCACCTCAACGCTGAAGACCACCGGCCTGCCCACCTGGGTGACGCTGCCCGCCATCTTCCTGGCCGTCGCCGCCGTGATGATGATGATCGGCGAGGGCGTCGCACGGTCGTTCGTCAAGTTCCGGCCGCTGGACGCTTACCGGCTGGACATCCTCGGGAGCATCGCGGGGATCGCCGTGTTCTCCGCGCTCTCCTTCGCCAACGCCAAGCCGGTGGCGTGGGGAGTTATCGTCGCGCTGGTGCTGCTGGCCCTGCAGGGCAAGCGGCTCGGGGTCGTTCAGGTCGTGGCGCTGCTAGGCCTGGTCGGCATGCTCGGAGCGGAGACGCTGAGCTCCACCGACCTGTGGTCGCCCTACTACCGGATCTCGGTGGCCAAGCACGGGGCCAACTACCTGGTTGACGCCAACGGGATACCGCACCAGATCATCCAGCCGGAGAGCAACCGGTCGCCGTTCTACTTTCTGCCTTACCAGCAGGCGGTGGCCAATCCGCTCAGCGACGTCCTGGTCATCGGCGCCGGGACCGGCAATGACGTAGCGACCGCGCTGGCGCGAGGGGCCAAGCACGTTGACGCCGTGGAAATCGACCCTCAGATCCATCAGCTGGGGGTGCAGCTCAATCCGAGTCACCCCTACCAGAATCGGCGGGTGTCGGTCTATATCAACGACGGCCGGACCTTCTTGCAGCAGACCAAGACGAAGTACAACATGATCCTCTTTGCGCTGCCCGATTCGCTGACCCTGGTAGCCGGCCAGTCCTCGCTGCGGCTGGAGAGTTACCTGTTCACACTGCAGGCCATGCAAGCGGCGAAGGCCGACCTCGCGCCCGGCGGGGCCTTCGCCATGTACAACTACTACCGGACGACCTGGCTCAAGGACCGGCTGGCGGGCACCCTGGCCCGGGTGTACGGGCACGCGCCCTGCGCGAGTACTGACCAGGGCACCCTGTCGATGCTCACCATCAGCGCGGACCAGGCGGCCGTGCACTGCAGCCAGGTGTGGCAGCGCCCGGCGTCGGTGGTACCGCCCGCCACCGACGATCACCCGTTCGTGTACCTGGATGGCAACGCGATCCCCGGCTACTACCTGCTGACCCTGGGCATGATCCTGCTGGCGTCATTGCTGTGCGTGCGCGCCGCGGGCGGGCCGCTGCGCCGGATGAGCGGCTACCGAGATCTCTTCTTCATGGGCGTGGCGTTCCTGCTGCTGGAGACCAAGAGCATCGTGCAGTTCGCGCTGCTGTTCGGCACCACCTGGTTCGTGAACGCGCTGGTGTTCGCCGGGGTCCTGGTCGCCGTGCTCGCCGCCGTGGAGATCTCGCGCCGCATCACGGTTCGACGTCCGGCCCCGCTGTACCTCGCCCTGCTGGCCGCGCTGATCGTCGCCTGGGCCGTTCCCGCCGATTCGCTGCTGTCGCTGCCGACCGCCCCCCGCTTCGTGCTGGCAGTACTGCTCGCCTTCACCCCGATCCTGCTGGCCAACATCATCTTCTCACAGCGGTTCCGCGATACGTCAGATTCCACCGCGGCATTCGGGGCCAACCTGCTCGGGGCCATGGTCGGCGGGGTGCTCGAATATACCTCGCTTATCTTCGGTTACCGGTGGCTGCTCGTTATGGTCGCTATTCTTTATTGCCTCGCTTTCATCAGCGGCCGGATGCGCCAGCCAGCCGGAGCCATCACCCCATATGCGGGTAGCGGTAGTCAACTGGCGGGTCGAACAGCTCCTTAATCGTCCTGGCGTTCACCCAGCGGATCAGGTTGAAGATCGATCCCGCCTTGTCGTTGGTGCCGCTGGCCCGGCCGCCGCCGAATGGCTGCTGGCCGACGATCGCTCCCGTGGGCTTGTCGTTGATGTAGAAATTGCCGGCGCAGAACCGCAGCGCGCGGGTCGCGGCCGCGATCGCCGCCCGGTCCTGGGCGATGATCGATCCGGTGAGCGCGTACGGCGAGATGTCCGCGGCCTGCGCCACGACAGCGTCGTAGTCCGCGTCCTCGAAGACGTGCAGGCCGAGGATCGGGCCGAAATACTCGGTGGTGAAGACCTCGTCGGTGGGATCGGAGCACTCCAGCACCGTCGGCTGCACGAAGTATCCGTCGGTGTCGTCGGTCTGGCCGCCCGCGAGCACGCGGACCGACGGCCGGGAGCGTGCCCGTGCCAGCGCATCGGCGTGGGTGGCCAGGGCCTTGTCGTCGATCACGGCCCCCATGAACAGGGACAGGTCCGCTCCGACATCGCCCATCGTCAGCGACTGCACCGTCCCGATGAACTCCTCGCCCATCCGGTCCCAGACGCTGCGCGGGATGTAGGCACGCGATGCCGCGGAGCACTTCTGGCCCTGGTACTCGAACGCGCCGCGGATCAGCGCCGTGGTCAGGACCTGCGGGTCCGCGGACGGGTGGGCGATGACGAAGTCCTTGCCGCCGGTCTCGCCGACCAGCCGCGGATAGCTGCGGTAGCCGGAGATGTTCTGCCCGACAGTGCTCCACATGTGCTGGAAGGTGCCCGTCGAGCCGGTGAAGTGGATGCCTGCCAGGTCACGGTGCGGCAGCGCCACCCGGCTCACGGGCTGACCGCTGCCGGTCACCATGTTGATCACGCCAGGCGGCAGGCCGGCCGCTTCCAGCAGGCGCATGAGGTAGTGCGCGGACAACTGCTGGGTGTGCGACGGCTTCCACACCACCACGTTCCCCAGCAGTGCCGGGGCCGTCGGCAGGTTCCCGGCGATCGAGGTGAAGTTGAACGGCGTGATGGCCAGGACGAAGCCCTCCAGCGGGCGGTACTCCAGCCGGTTCCACGCGCCGGGCCCTGAGCCCGGCTGCTCGGCGAGCAGCCGCCTGCCGTAGTGCACGTTGTAGCGCCAGAAGTCGATCAGCTCGGCGGCGGCGTCGATCTCGGCCTGGTAGACCGACTTGGACTGGCCGAGCATCGTCGCGGCGTTGATCGTGGCCCGCCACGGCCCGGCCAGCAGATCGGCGGCCTTCAGGAACACCGCGGCGCGGTCATCGAACGAAAGGTCCCGCCACAGCGGCGCAGCCTGCCCGGCCGCCCCGATCGCGGCCGCCACGTCATCGTCGGTCGCATTGCCGAGCACGCCGAGTACGTGCCGGTGGTTGTGCGGCTGGACGATGTCGACGCGGTCGCCGCCGCCCATCCGCTGCTGGCCGGCGACGGTCATGGTCAGCTCGGCGCGTTCTCCGGCCAGTTCCTTGAGCTTGCCCTCGAGCACGGCGCGCTCCTGGCTGCCCGGCGCATAGGCCTTGATCGGCTCGTTTACTGGAACAGGAACGTTAGTAACGGCATCCATCGCGGATCGCTCCCTGCATAACCCGACATCAACGGCGGCAGGATCATCGTCGCACGAATGCGAGGAACTGGCCTGCGCCGGCCGGCTGTCGCTTGTCAGCCGGCCGGCGGCCTGCCGCTTTCAGCCGGCCGGCGGGCTGCCGCTTGTCAGCCGGCCGGCGGGCTGCCGCTTTCAGCCGGCCGGCTGGCTGTCGCGACGACCTCCCGGAGCTGCGTTGCGGTGAACGGCTTGGTGAGGTAGGCGACCGCGCCCAGCGTGATGAGCCGCTCGATGGTGGCAGGCGAGGTGTCGCCGCTGACGATGACGGCCGGTATCGAGCGGGTGCGGGCGTCGGAGCGGAGCTGCCGGAGCAGCGCCTCGCCGCTCATGTCGGACAGCTGCAGGTCGAGCAGGACGATATCCGGCTGCTGCTGAGCAGCCAGGCGCAGGCCGGTCGCGCCGTCCGGTGCCGTCTGCACGGCCACGGCGGGATCTGCTGCGAAGATGCGATCGACGAGCATGGTCAGCATCGGGTTGTCGTCCACGTAGAGCACGCGGCGCGGCGATGGCGGCACCGCTCGCACGGGTGTTTCGCCCGTGCTGTCCGGGCCGGCGTCGGCGGTCGGGTCCGCAGCCCCGGCGCGCGGCGATCCGCCGCCGCGGCCGAGCGCGGCGAGGACTGCCGTGCGCAGATGCTCCCGGCGGATAGGTGTCCGGACCGATAGGCCGCACTCGTCGGTGTAGCTGGCCAGCGCCGCGCGGGAAGCCATCGCGGTGACGCAGATGACGGGCAGCGCCGGATTCGCGGCAGCGGCGGTGAGGCGCGCTATGTCGCCGGCCACAGTGGTCGCCGCGCTGGCGTCGATGATCGCCAGCGCGGCATCCGACCAGTCGCCGGATCGGCTGATCGCGGCGTCGAAAGACGAGGCCGTGACAACCTGCGCCCCCCAGTCCTTCAGGTGGCGGCCGATGGCCTGCGCGTACAGTGGCCGACCGTCGACCACCAGGACCTGGGTGCCGGAAAGGGTAACGTCGTTGCCTGGGGAAGCGAGGGTGGGCGCGGCGACTCGGGTACTGATCGTGCAGGTGAAAATGGAGCCTTCGCCGACAGTGGAGTCGACCATGATGGCGCCGCCCATCCGCTCGGCGAGCTGACGGCAGATCGTCAGGCCCAGCCCGGTGCCACCATGGAAACGCGCTGTCGAGGCGTCGGCCTGGGCGTACGGGGCGAAGAGCAATTCGAGCCGATCGGCCGGAATGCCGCTGCCGGTATCGCGGACAGCGAAGGCCAGCTGGCGGGAGTTCCCGGCCGCGGACAGCTCGGTCACCTCGACGACGACATGGCCGTGGTTAGTGAACTTGATCGCGTTGGCCAGCAGGTTGACCAGGATCTGGCGGAGCCGGAGCGGGTCGCCGATAATGCTGGCGGGCATGCCGGGGGCGAACAGCGCGGCCAGGGCCAGGTTCTTCTCGCTCGCCCGCGCCGACACCAGGTCGACCGCGTCCTCGACGCACCTGAACACGTCAAAGGGGATGTCCTCGAGTTCGAGCAGGCCGGATTCGATTTTGGACAGGTCCAGAATGTCATCGATGAGGCCTAGCAGGTGTTTGCCTGCGGCGTCGACCGCCTCGGTGTACTCCACTTGTTCTGGCGTGAGCTCGGTGGCCCGCAGCAGCCTGTTGAAGCCGACCACCGCGTTCATCGGGGAACGTATCTCGTGGCTCATATTGGCCAGGAAGTCTGCTTTATTCACGTTGGCCCGCTCGGCGACGGCGCGGGCGAGTTCAAGCTCGTCCTGCCGGTCCGACAACTCGGCGTGCAGTGCAAGCAGGCCTTGGTTGCTCTGGTCAAGCTCGAGCCGCAGTGCCCGCACCTCGCTGTCGACCCCCTCGGCCCGCTCCACGGCTCGCCCTTGCGCCCGGCCCACCGCCTGACCTTCGGCCCGCCCTTCGGCCCCTTCCACGGCCCGCTCCACGGCCCGCCCTTCGGCCCGGCTGGCCTGCCGCGGCACGGCGGCCAGGACAGCGACCAGCAACTGTCGCGTAGCCGGGCTCTGCGCGGCGGCGACGCTGAGAGCTACCGACGGCGGGTCGCCGGTCACCGCGTCCTCTTCGATGTTGACGGTCAGCACCCGCGTGACAGTCCCGGCGGCTGAGACGTCCCTGCGACTCGTATCGACCAGGCCAGGCGGAGCCGAGGCAAGGCTCGCGTTGCCCGCGTGGATCGTGGCCGCGACATGAGCGCTGTGAGCGCCCTGCACGCGGGCGATCTCGACCACGATCGGGCCGTGCGACTGCCCGACCACACTGGTGACCGCGAGTGCGAGCCGGGCGGCGCGCAGCGGCCGAAGGCCGCTGGCCCGGCCCAGGTCGCAGATGCGCGGCCATGCCGCCTGCGGGTCATCGCCAGGGTCGAGCGTGATCGTGCCGGTGACTGCGGACGCGGTGCTGTCCGTCATGGCAAGGCCTGATTTCTGACCACGACGACGGTGGAGTCGTCCCGACCGCTGCTCTGGTCACGGTGCAGCGCCGCGGCGGCGATCGCCGGATCGCGGCTGAACAGTTCGGGGTATGCGGAAAGATCGATGTGGCCAGGCAGCCCGTCTGTCCACGCCACGAGCATCGCGCCGGGCGGCCATGGATAGCTCATGATCTTTGCTCGCGGCAGCATTTCGTGCGTGCCGACGGCGCCTCGGTAGGAAATGAGCGTCCGTCGTCTGTCATCGCAGAGGATGCCTGCGCGGACGTTACCGACCGACAGGCATCGCAATTGGCCGCGGCCGGGTTCCAGCCGGCAGACCATGACCGCGGCGCCGCGTGTTCCGAGCATGGCTGTGTTGGCGCGACACAGGTAGCCGTCGAGATCGGCCGGGTCGCCAGCCAGGGTGGCCACGGCGACGTCGGCGGCCAGGGACGCGTGCACGCCGTGCCCCAGCCCGTCGATCACGGTGATGGTGGTCCCGCCGTTGACCTCGGCGACGGCCCAGCCGTCGCCGCAGGCCTCGTCGAGGCCGACCGAGACCCCGGCCCAGCATCGCGGCGGCGGCGGGGTGCGCCGTGCGGCGGCATGCGCGACATCCGCGGGCTCAACGACCGCGAGCACGGTGGTGGCCTGGCCCGGGCCGGTGTCGATGTCGAAGTACGAGCAGACGTGGGCTACCGCCGCCAGCCCACGTCCAAGGCTGCCCTGCCGGGGTGACCGGCCGCGGACCGCGGCGGCGACGTCCCTGATGCCCGGACCGCGATCTACCGAGAGCATCTCCACCGCGGACGGGGGCAGCGGACGGGCCAGGATCCACCCGCCAGGCAGTGCGTGCCGCAGCAGGTTGGTGGCCAGCTCGGTCGCGGCCAGGCCGGCCCGGTCCGCGAGCGCGGGGCCGGCCCCCAGCCGGTCGGCGTAGCCGCGGACGGCACGCCGTACCGCTCCGACGTCGGCGGGATGCGACACGGTGAACTGCTGGTGGGTGGGCTGGCGAAGGGAGCCCGCTGCTAGCGGCCCCACTGGCAGATCGCCACCCTGGTGCCCTGGCCGGGCACGGAGTCGATAGTGAACTCATCGACGAGCCGCCGACTGCCCGGAAGCCCGACCCCGAGGCTGCCCGCCGTGCTGAACCCGGAGCGCATCGCCAGGTCGAGATCGGCGATGCCGGGGCCGTGGTCGGTAAACACGGCCCGCACGCCCCTCTTCAGGCCGCTTGTGGCCTCCTCGATGCGGGCCTCGCCCTGGCCGCCCGAGGCATAACGGAGAATGTTGCGGGCCAGTTCACTGCCGGCGGTGACTACCTTGGTCGTCGCCGTCAGGCCAAGCCCCGCTTGCTGGGCGCATGCCCGCATTGTGGACCGTACCCGCAGCATGTCAGCCTCGCCTCCGATCAGCACGACGGAAATGGCCAGCAGGTCCGGGGGTCTGCCGGCGATCAGGTCCAGTGGGCTCTCAGCGATGGCTGTCATGCCCGGACGCCGCCAGCGCGCATGCGGCGCAGCCGCGCCATTCCCTGCTCGGCGTTGAGTGCGGTGGTCACGTCCGACATCGACGCGCCCAGCTCAACCAGGGTGATCGCTACCGCGGGACGGATACCCACGATGGCCGCATCCGCTCCGAGCAGGCGGACGATCCGCACCAGGCGGGCCAGGACCCGTGCCACGAACGAGTCGACCACGTCCAGGCCGCTGACATCGATCAGGATTCCGCGCGCGAGGGTACGAGCCACCTCCCTGGTGACGTCCCGTTCCAGCGCCTCGACCGTCTGATCACCCAGGTCACCCTGGAGGGTGACCAACAGATCTGATCCCATCCGCATGATGGGGATCTCCTCAGACACCGACGTCGGCTCCATTCCCAGCCTCGGCCCGGACCCTGACCAGCCCCAGCGCGAGTCGGAGCGCGTCCTTGAGGCTAGTGCGGCTGCGCAGACTGCCCAGCTCGATACCCAGGTGCACGATGGACTGGGCGGTGTCGGGCCGCACGCCGGACAGGATGCTTTCCGTACCCATCAGCCGGGCCGCCTCCACGGTCTCGAGCAAGTGCTGCGCGACATCGCTGTCGATTCCCGGCACGCCACTGATGTCGAGAATCACCACCTCCGCCTGGTCTGCCGCGATCCGCTCCAGCAAGCTCTCGGTGAGCCGGGCCGCGCGCCCGCTGTCCAGGGTGCCGATAATAGGCAGGATGAGGACCTTGTCCCAGACCTGGATGACCGGGGTGGACAGCTCCATGATCTCGTCCCGCTGCTGCTGTACGAGCCGCTCCTGCTCGCGCCGCTCGGTCAGGTCCCTGGCGACCTTGACATAGCCGGTCACCACGCCTTCATCGTCCCGGATCGGGCTGAGCACGATACTGGCCCAGAACCGCGTGCCGTCCTTGCGAAGTCGCCATCCCTCGGTTTCCGCGCTGCCGTCACGGACGGCATTAGCCATCATCTCCCGCTCCAGCACGCTGGAGCGGGCGTCATCATCTGTGTAGAACATCGACATGTGATGTCCCACGACCTCCTCTGGCGCGTAACCGGTGAGTTTTTGCGCGCCCGGGTTCCACGAGCGCACCCGGCCATCTCGGTCGATCTGGATCACCTCGTGGTCGGCGATGCTGTTGACCATCTGCTCCACGCCGCGCAGATTCAGCTCCTTCCCCCGCGACTGGGTCAGGTCGCGAGCCGCCATGACATACCCGCGCACCCCCCCGGCTGGGGCATGCATCGCGGTGAACACCACAGAGGCCCAGACCTGGGCACCATCCTTGGCGACCCGCCACCCTTCCGTCTCATGGCGGCCCGACAGCGCCGCGGCATGCAGGTCAGTCTCCGCGACCCCCAGGGCGGCATCTTCCACGGTGTAGAACAGCCCCACCGGCTTGCCGATGATCTCCTCCGCCGTGTACCCGGTCAGCTGTTCCGCGCCCGCATGCCAGCTGCGGACCACGCCCTCCCCGTCCAGCCGTATCAGCGCGTAGTCAGTGATGCTCTCCATCATCTGGGTGTAGGAGGAATCAAGATCCTCAACCACTGCCACCGGATATTCCGCCACTGAAATCCCCCCGCCAAAGAAATCCTCCCGTTAAATTACTGAGAGTTAAGTTCAATGTACTACCTGTAATTAACGGGTACTTCACTGGAAGCCTGAGCGTGGCACCGGGGCTCGCTATGACATCGTGACCGGCGGCGTCTCCGCGCCGCCCGATGGGGCTGGGCTCAGCCGGCCACGTGCAGCAGTTCCTGGGCGGCGTACCACAGGAGCTCGTGTCCCTCGGCGCCATCCACGACGAACCGAGCGTCGTCGTCGCCGCTGTCGGCGGCCGGCAGCGCCGCCACCGCGGCCTTGACGTCGTCGGCCGCCGCCGGGTCGTCGATGTGACCGGACACGATGTCGCCCAGCCCGACGGGGGGCTTGATCTCGACCAGCGCGGGCTCGTCGAAGCCAGCGACGCCGATGACCTGCTCATCGGGCAGTTCCGCGGCGAGCACCACCCGCCGCCGCGGGGCATCGGGGTCGGCCATCAGCAGGCGCAGTGAGGACCGGGCCGCCTGCATCATCGCGACGTACTCCAGCTCTTCGATGTCACCGCTGGAATACCACTCGCGCAGGGCGGGAGTGACGGCAAAGCCGAGAACCGGAGGCGGGCTGATCTGGGCAGCCAGAAACATCCGGGCCAGTGCCGGAAGCGTGCTGGGCAGGTAGACGCGCATGAACTCTCCGCAGGAACTCTCCGCAACCAGGAGAGGGTGATCACGAGTGTGACAGCCGCAGCGGCTCACGGCCGGTAAATCGCACTGCAGGTCCGACAGATCTGGCTTTCACCCCGGCCGGGATCGCGCCAGGGCCTCGATCACCACCGCCACCGCGGCCTCAAGCGGCTCGTGTTCCCAGATCCGGACCACCTCCCAGCCGGCCGCCGACAGCGCCGCATCGGCGGCCCGGTCACGCTCCACGTTCCGGCGCAGCTTGGGATCCCAGTACCAGGTGTTGGCAGCAGGCCTGGTGCCGTGCTCGGGACACGCATGCCAGAAACAGCCGTCCACGAACACCGCTACGCGACGCGCCGTGAAGGCGATGTCCGGCCGGACCCTTTTGCCCTGATCCAGGTCCAGCCGGTAGTCCTTGCGATACCGGTAGCCCCGGCTATGCAGTGCACGGCGCAGCGCTAGCTCGGGCTTGGTGTCGGTGCGCCGGTTGGCGCGCATGTTGGCCGAGCGGCCTGCACTGGAGGACACCGGGTAGTCAGCCACGGCGTCCAAGGCTAGGACAGGCAGACCCCGGCCGTCTTGGCTTCGAGCCCCGGCCGTCTTCGGCTTCGAGCTCCGGCCGTCTTCGGCTTCGAGCTCCGGCCGTCTTCGGCTTCGAGCCCCGGCCGTCACAGCAGTGGCACGCCCAGCAGTTCGGACAGCCGCTGCGCCGTCGGCGCGGACTCGCGATGGTGCACTCCGACCAGGCCAACCGCCTCCGCCGCCAGCACGTTGGCCTCGATATCGTCGATGAACACGCACTGCGCGGGCTCCAGGTCCAGCAGTTGCGCCGCGAGCCGGAAGATCCGCTCCTCCGGCTTGCGCATGCCGACCTCGGCAGAGATCACCACGGCGTCGAACAGCTCGGGAAACAGCTGCCGCGGGTAGTCGTCGCTGCCCCAGGAGTTGGACAGCAGCGCCGTGCGCAGCCCAGCGCGCCGAAGCGCGCGCATCAGGTCCTGCATCGAGGCGTCAAGAACTGTCGCGGCGAACATCCGCGCCAGCAGCCCGTCCGCCAGCACCGGCAGCCCGTCGACGCCGACCAGCCGTTCCGCCAGCAGTCGCTCGAACTCCTCGTTCGGGAACTCCCCGCGCTCCAGCAGATGGATCGGGCTGTCTGCGCCGTCCGGGCCGTATGCCTGCGCAATCCACGGACCCATCACCGCTAGGTAGCTCTCCCGGTCGATCTGCTCCGCCTCGAGCCACGCGTTCACCGTGTGAATGATGGGGCTGGTCATAACGCCGCCCCAGTCGGTGATCACGCCTCGCAGCGCTGGGCGGGCCCCGGCCTGATCCTCGTCCAGCCGCTGGGGGGAAGTAGATCCGCTACGCGTCGATCCGGGGTGTTCCGCCACGTCCTTGATCGTAGGCGACGGCACAGCGCAGACGGCAGCCGCGCCCGGACAGCTCAAAGTTCGGTAACCAGAACGGATATGAGACTGTCAGTGCCATTCGATAGCATTATCTAAGAAGATGATCCCACCAGGACGGTGAGGGAGGTAATGTGTCCGCTCCGCCGATAATGCCCGGACCCGCTGACGATTCGCCGTCCCGGCAGCCGGAGCGGGAGGCGGAGCTGTACGCCATGGTCTTCGACCCCGACACCAGCCCGCCGGACGGGGACGAAGCCTGGCTGGCAGATCTGCCCGCACCGTTACGGGAACCCCACCTTCGCCCGGTCGGGACCGCCGCGGTGCCGGAGGTACTGGCGGCCGGATTCTGGGACCGGGCCGAGACGTCCGGAGCCGGATTCGCCTCCGGGGGGCCGCTGGATCGGCTGACCCCAGGACCGGTGCTGGCCGGCTTCACCGCCGATGCGTGGTCCGAGGGGCTGGGGCAACTGTCCGACGATGAGCTGATCGGGGTGCTGCGGGCGGCCCGGCGGATGTGCTCCTGGCAGGCCGCGCTGGAACTGGCCGCCGTGACCGAACTCGATGCCCGTCGCGCGGCGCAGGCCGCCGAGACTTCGGATCCGCGCGCGAGCGCACATACCGCCGAGGAACTGGCCGCGGCCCTGATCCTGACCGGGCGGTCCGCCGACACGCTGCTGGATCTGGCCATCGGGCTGGCCCGGCTGGCTGGGGTCCGGGCCGCACTCGCCGACGGGGTGATCGACCGCGCCCGAGCCGTCGTATTCGCCCGCGAGCTTGCCGCCGTAGACGATGACCACGCCGTCGCGATCGAGGCAGCCATCCTGCCCCGGGCAGGCGAGATGACTACCGGGCAACTGCAGGCCGCGCTGCGCCGTGCCGTGCTCGCGATCGACCCCGACGCGGCGATCCGGCGACGGGAGAAGGCGGAGCAGGACGCCAGGGTAGAAACATGGCAGGAGACCTCTGGCACGGGGGCGATGTCCGGCCGCGATCTGCCGCCTGCCGAGGTCATCGCCGCCGATAAGCGCCTTGACGCCCTCGCCCGCTGGCTTTCCGACAACGGGGTCGAAGGCAGCCACGACCAGTTGCGCGCCAGGGCGTATACCGCTCTCCTGCTCGGCCGTCCCCTCGACGCCCTGCTTCCCGAAAGGTACGGCAGGGACTGGGCGGGCCCCGGCAGTCCAGGCGGTTTCGGCGGTCCGGCCGGCGGCCAAGCGCGACCGGCGGATCCCGGCACCGGCACCGGCACCGGCACCGGCACCGCCCCGCCACTCGGCTCGGCAGGGCTGGCCGGCTCGGCAGGGCTGGCCGGCGCGGCAGGACTGGCCGGCGCGGCAGGGCTGGCGGCCTGGCCCAGCGGACTGTCCGGCTGGGTGAATCTCACCATGCCGCTGGCCAGCTATCTCGGCGGATCCTCGGCCAGCCCAGGCGAGGTCGCCGGGCTGGGCCCGCTGGACGCGGCGGCCTGCCGCGATCTGGCCGCGGCCATCGCGGCCACTGCAGGCTCCCGCTGGTGCCTCACCCTGACCGACCGTGACGGACGCGCCGTCGCCCACGGCTGCGCCCGGGCGGGGCCGGGGCCGCCCGGCAGTAATCCCGCGGCGTGGCTGTCGGGTCTGCGGCTCTGCACGCTGGAGTCGGGTACCTGTGCCCACCGGCGCGAGTCCGGCGGCTACCGGCCACCGCCGGCGCTCCGGCACTTGATCAAGGTCCGGCAGCGGACCTGCTCGTTCCCCGGCTGCTCGCGTCCGGCGGCGCGCTGCGATGACGATCACACCGTCCCCTACGATCAGGCCGGAAGAACCTGTGAGTGCAACCTGTCTCCGCTCTGCCGTCGCCACCATCAGGCAAAACAGGCCCCCGGCTGGCACCTCGAGCAGCCGCGGCCCGGCGTCCTGACCTGGACGCTT
>Ga0080026_10000073_pt1 | contig 20774 bp, 17 predicted proteins | sample OrgsoiDNA2013045_FD_70941 | JGI IMG/M metagenome (GOLD analysis project Ga0080026, IMG submission 70941) | Permafrost soil microbial communities from the Arctic, to analyse light accelerated degradation of dissolved organic matter (DOM) -... | ecosystem: Environmental > Terrestrial > Soil >... | reverse complement strand
AAGACGGAGCGGTACCCGAGCTGGGCCGCGGCTCGGTGCTGTCCGATACAGGGCTGCGGGCGTCGTGCCGGAGCCTGGCGGCGGCACGGACGGGTGACGACGGCCTGACGATGCTGTCCGGCCCGAAGGCCCCGGACGGCTGCTGGTACGAGCTGACCGGACTGGCCGGGCCCGCGCGGGATGTCTGGAGCGAGGCGGCGCATCTCGGCGCCGAGTTCCTGATCGCTGCCGGCGATCGGGGGTTCGTGGCGCACGCCGGTGTCCCGGCCGGCGAGGTGACGGCCGGCCTGCGGGTCACGGCCGCCTGCACGCTCAGCGTGATTGCCGACTATGAGTGGGACGCGTTCGACCTGCCCGGCTGGCGCACCAGCTGGTCGGTCCGTCAGCTGCGGGTGGAATACCGCCGGTACCACGGTCCGGGAGCGCCCTGGCGCGGGCTGCCAGGCGTGGTGCTGGGCTCGACGGAGATCGACCGCATGCACCGTTGGTCCGACGCCGCCACCCGCAGTCCCGGCCTCACGACCTGGTACATCCTGGACCTAGTCCCGCTCCCAGCCGAGCGGGGAGACCCCGGAGGCGAACCGGGCCGCAGGTAGCGCCAATCAGTCCGAAAGCGTGGCCTGGGCTGACTGCCATTCCGCACAGCACCCGGCGGGGTTCCGGCAAGGGCGGTCCACGGCATGTCAGCCGGCCTGGGCATCGAGCCGGGCGGCGACCCTGCCGGGGGCGGGCTCAGACGGTGCACCCGCTCGGGATGGTCATCGGGATGCCGCAGGCAGCAGCGAGCACGTGGATGTCCTGCTCAATCTGCCCGGCCTCGGCCGGCCAGCCTGGCTGCAGGCCGCCAGCCTGATCGGACAGGAACTTCGCCACGCCAGTGCCGAAGACGACCGCGGCAGCTGAGAGCGGCCCTGCGCCGGTAGCGTACGGGGCGAAGTCATTGACCGCCTTCTGCAGGTCCTGACCCTGCCTGGTCAGGATGCCGTCGAGGACGCCTACCCAGCCCTCCTGCACGGCCTTGTTCTGCGCATCCTGGTCCTGCACCAGGCCGGATATGACACTGCTCGCGGTGCTGCCGCCCGCGAGGACGGTGCCGCAGGCCAGGGCGGCCGAGGCAGGGGTGCTGGTCAGGGGCTGAGGGAAGGAGGCCTGGCCAGCTGCGGGATGACTGCCGCCGCAGGCCGCGAGGGCAGCGGTCAGCAGCACGGCAGCCGTCGCGGCGAATGTCCTGATCCCCAAAGTGGTCTCCAGCTTCAGCGCTTCGGTCTTCCTGCCTGGACGCGCAAGCTGAGCCGACGGATGACCTTGCTCCGGGAGCCGGCGGGAGCAGCCAGATATCGGGCACCAGAGGCGGGTATCTTCCTGCCCTTCCCGGATCTGCCAATTGGCACAGTGTTAGTACAGCGTAAGAGAGAAGGCGGCTGGTCAGTGGTGTCCACCATCAAGCTCGGCCAGCCCTCCGCGACGCCGCCGAGCGGCGAGCTGGGGGACTGACGCGGGGTGGTGCGGGCCAAATTTCGGTCTGAGCAGACCGAATACGGGGGCAATGACCGCTATGGGGGTGTTTTCGGCCTGCGCCGTGGGCGGACAACGGCATAATTCTGGCTCCCGGAGCGTATGCAACTGTATGAGTAAGCAGCCGGTTCCGCCGCCGCCCGGCGACCGCCCGATCAAGACTGCCCCGCCGCCGCCGCCCAGCTGGCGGTTCTGGCTGTGGCCCGTCGCCCTCCTGGCGATGGTGGCCCTCTACATCTTCCTGCCGGCGATCCACGTCCAATCGCCGATCAGCCTCACCTACACGCAGTTCTCCACGGACGCCGCCGCGCACAAGATCAAGACCGTGACGTTCGGCAACGCCACCACCGGCTCGAACACGCCCGCGAGCGGCCAGCTGACTAACAGCAAGACCTACACCACCGTGATCCCGGGCCAGCCGACGACGGCGTATGGCCAGCAGCTGGCCGCCGACGGCGTCAAGCAGGTCGAAGCGACGCCGCCGAGTTCCGGCATCGGCTCGCAGCTGCTGTCCTGGCTGATCCTCCTGGTCCCGCTGATCATCGTGTTCTGGCTGTTCCGCCGGATGGCCCGTAATAGCGGGGCCGCGGGCGGCCTGCAGGGTGTCCTGGGGGTCGGCCGGTCGCGCGCGAAGGTCTTCGACGCTGAGCGCCCGACGACCAAGTTCTCCGACGTGGCCGGCTACGAGGGGGTCAAGGCCGAGATCGGCGAGGTGGTTGACTTCCTCCGCAACCCGACCCGCTACGCCAAGGCGGGCGCCATGGCGCCGCGCGGCGCGCTGATGATCGGGCCGCCGGGAACTGGCAAGACGCTGCTGGCCCGGGCGGTGGCCGGCGAGGCGTCGGTGCCGTTCTTCTCCGTGACGGGCTCGAGCTTCGTCGAGATGTTCGTCGGCGTCGGCGCGGCCCGGGTCCGGGACCTGTTCGCTGAGGCGCGCAAGCGGGCTCCGGCGATCATCTTCATCGATGAGATCGACGCGATCGGGCAGCGCCGGGCGGGCTCCGGCTCGATTGTCGCCAACGACGAGCGCGAGCAGACCCTGAACCAGCTGCTGTCGGAGATGGACGGCTTCGACATGACCCAGGGCATCGTCGTGCTCGGGGCCACCAACCGCCCCGAGGTACTCGACCCGGCGCTGCTCCGCCCCGGCCGGTTCGACCGCCAGATCACGATTCCGCTGCCCACGCTGCGAGAGCGCGCGGAAATCCTCAAGGTGCACTGCCGGGACAAGAAGCTCGGCCCCGATGTCGACCTGAACGTCGTAGCCCGCGGCACGCCCGGGTTCTCGGGTGCCGACCTGGCCAACCTGGCCAATGAGGCGGCCATCGTCGCCGTCCGCAACGGGCGCGACGTGCTGACGGCCTCCCACTTCGAGGATGCCCGGGACCGGATCCTGCTCGGCCGCCGGGAGGGCTCGAACGTCCTGCTGCCCGAGGAGAAGCACGCGGTCGCCATCCACGAGGCGGGGCACGCCATTGTGGCGGCGCTGTCCGGCCACGCCGACCCGGTCTCGAAGGTCACCATCCTGCCGGCCGGCCAGGCGCTCGGGGTCACCCAGCAGCTGCCCCTGGTCGAGCGGCACCTGTACGGGGAGGACTACCTGCACGACGCGCTGGCGGTGCGCCTGGGCGGCCGGGCCGCCGAGCTGGTCGAGCTCGGCCAGGGCTCGACGGGCGCGGCCAATGACCTGGCCAGCGCCACCGAGCTGGCCATCAAGATGGTGCGCGAGTTCGGACTCTCCCCGGAGCTGGGCCCGGTGGGCTATCCCGAGGGCGGCTCGGTGTTCCTGGGCGGCGGCGGCCCCGGGATGAGCAGCCGGCCGTTCGCCGAGGCCACCCAGGCCATCGTCGACCGGGAGGTGGCCAGGCTGCTGCGCGAGGCCGAGGAGAACGCGATCGGCAAGGTCCGCTCCCACCGGCCCGAGCTTGGTCAGCTGGTGAGCCTGCTGCTGGAGCGGGAGACCGTGGACGGATCCGAGATCTACCGGATCGTCGGCCGCCCGGTTCCGCAGCGCGGACCGGACGAGCTGACCGTCGCCCCGCGGGCGGTCGCCAGCGTGGCCACCGATGCCAGCCCCGCCGGGCAGCAGGCGGCCGGCGGACAGCAGCCAGCCGGGGGGCAGCAGCCAGCGGGCGGACATCAGCCCGCCGGGCAGCAGCGCTGACGGCCGGCCACGACCCGGCGCGATGAAGCTACTCGTCCTCTCGGCTTCCGACATTCATCAGCTCCTGGGCTACGGCCAGTGCGCGGACGCCATGCGGACGGCGCTCGGCGCACTGGCCAGCGGCCAGGCCAGCCAGCCGCTGCGGAGCATCGTCCGCTTCCCCGCCGCGACGGGGCTCATGGGCCTGATGCCGGCCCGGCTGGCCGCCGGGGCGCCGCCGGCAGGCGAGGCCGCCGGTTCCGTCGACTCGGCGGCCTACGGGCTGAAGGCCATCTGCATCACGCCAGGTAATCCCGCGCTCGGCCTCGACACCCACCAGGGCATCGTGCTGCTGTCAGAAGGCCAGACGGGCGAGCCGCTGGCCGTGCTCAACGCGTCGGCCATCACGGAGATCCGCACGGCCGCGGTGTCCGTGCTGGCGACCGATGTGCTGGCCCGGCGGGGAGCCGGCGACCTGGCCGTCGTCGGCACCGGTGTCCAGGCCCGGGCCCATGTCCTGGCGTTTGCCCGGACCCGGCCGCTGCGGCGGGTCCGGGTGGCCGGCCGGACCCCGGACCGGGCCGAAGCGCTCGCGGCCGCCCTGCAGCCGGAGATGCCGACGAAGATCATCGTTTCCCCGTCGGTGCGGGACGCCGTGGCGGGCGCCGACATCATCGTCACCGCGACCAGCTCGGCGGAGCCCGTCCTGCGCCGGGACTGGATTGCGGCCGGCGCCCACATCAACGCCGTCGGTGCCTGCCTGCCGGCGGCCCGGGAGCTCGATTCCGCGATCATCGCCGACGCGGCGCTGTTCGCCGACAGCCGCGAGTCGCTGCTGGCGGAATCCGGCGACTACCTGCTGGCCGTCGCGGACGGGCTGGCCGGCCCCGGCAGCATCCGGGCCGAGCTCGGCGACGTCCTGAGCGGCCAGGCGCCCGGCCGGGGGAGCGACCAGGAGATCACCGTCTTTGAGTCGCTCGGCCTGGCTGTCGAGGACCTCGCTGCCGGGCTGGCCGTCTACCGGGCGGCCGCGGGGGGCGCCGCAGGCCGGTGGGTTGAGTTCTGATGAGCATCACCAGCTCGATCATCGACCCGCTGCTGCACCTGCACGGCGCCGCGGCCTACGCCCTCGTCGGCGCCCTGGCGTTCGGCGAGGCGGCGATCTTCGTCGGCTTCGTGCTGCCCGGCGAGACAGCGGTCATCCTGGGCGGAGTCCTGGCCTACCGGCACTCGGTATCGCTCACGCTGATGGCGGCGGTCGTCGTGGCGGCCGCCATCGTCGGTGACAGCGTCGGCTACGAGGTCGGCCGCCGGTACGGCCAGCGAGTGCTGCAGTGGCGGATCTTCGTCCGCCACCAGGCCGCCATCCAGAGCGGTCAGGAACGCCTGCGCAGGTACGGTGGCCGGGCCGTCTTCCTGGCCCGGTTCACCGCCTTCCTCCGTGCGGTCATGCCGGGCCTGGCCGGCGCTGCGCGGATGCCCTACCGCAAGTTCCTGCCGTGGAACGCGGCCGGCGGCCTGGTCTGGGGCGTGGGCTACACCCTCGTGGGCTACCTGGCCGGGGCCAGCTACAAGAAGGTGGAGAACTACGCCGGGAAGTTCAGCGAGGTCGTCCTCGGGATCGTGGTGGTCGGCCTGCTGGCCTGGGCCATCTGGCGGCGGCTCCGCAAGCGGGACCGGCCCGTTCCCGACGGCCCGGCGTCAGGCGAGCCCGGTACTGAGCCGGAGACCGAGCCGTCGGCCGAATCCGGCCAGGAATCCAGTAACAGCCGGTAGGCCAGCCCCGGCTGGCGCTGGCGGCCGGGCTTGGCTAAGCTCACCGCATGCGCGCACCGCACACCGCAGGCTGGTGGCGCCGCCAGTAGGCGGTGCCAGGATTCGCGCTCCCAGCAGATTCCCAGGCGACTGCCCGGTACCCGGCGGCCGCCTTTTTCGTGTCGCCAGGCCGGGCCCAGAAACCGCGAGGCCAAGGCAGACATGGACGAGACGACCTACCGGACGCCGGGCGGCGTGACGGTGACCCGCACTGCCGCCCCGTTCGACCCGGGGCTGCTGGATGCGCTGACCCAGCAGGTCGAGGCGGTGCCGGGCGGGGTGCTCAGCTCCGGCATGGAGTACCCCGGCCGCTACAGCCGGTGGCATATGGCCTACGTCGACCCGCCCGTCGAGGTCATCGCGCACGGCCGGACCATCACGGCGCGGGCTCGCAACGAGCGCGGCCTGGTGCTGCTGCCCGCGATCACGGCCGCCCTGGCCAGGACCGGAGCCGTCAGCCGCGGCGACCGGGAGTCGTCGGTCACGGTCGCCGACCCCGGCGGCACCTTCACTGAGGAAGAACGCAGCCGCCGCCCGTCCGTCTTCACCGCCCTGCGGGAGATCATCGCCGAGCTGGCCGGGCCCGATGAGCGGCTGGGCCTGTACGGGGCGTTCGGCTACGATCTGGCGTTCCAGTTTGAGCCGGTCCGGCTGCGGCGGCCGCGCGATCCGGCTCAGCGGGACCTCGTGCTGCACCTGCCGGACCGGGTCTACGTGCTGGACCGCAAGCGGGAGACGGCGGTCTGCTACTCCTACGAGTTCGAGACCGAAGCCGGGTCCACTGTCGGGCTGCCCCGCGAGGCCGCCGCCGAGCCGGTCCCGTACGCCCCGGGACTGGCCATGCCCGCCAACCCGGTGCCCGGCGCCTACGCCGCGGTGGTGGCTGAGGCCCGGGAGAGGTTCGCCTGCGGTGACCTGTTCGAGGTCGTGCCCAGCCATGTCTTCCGCGCCCCGTGCGCCTCGCCCGCCGCGTTCTTCGAGCGGCTGCGCCACCGCAACCCCGCGCCGTATGAGTTCTTCCTGAACCTCGGCTCGGGGGAGTACCTGGTGGGCGCCTCGCCGGAGATGTACGTGCGGGTGACCGGCGACCGCGTCGAGACCTGCCCGATCGCCGGCACGGTCGCCCGCGGCGACGACCCGCTCGGCGACGCCGATGCCATCGCCGCCCTGCTCGCCTCGCCCAAGGAGGAATCCGAGCTCACCATGTGCACCGACGTGGACCGCAATGACAAGTCGCGGGTCTGCGTGCCGGGCACCATCAAGGTGATCGGGCGCCGGCAGATTGAGCTGTACAGCCGGCTCATCCACACCGTGGACCACATCGAAGGCCGGCTGCGGCCGGAGTTCGATGCGCTCGACGCGTTTCTCACCCACATGTGGGCCGTCACGGTCACGGGCGCGCCGAAGACCTGGGCCATGCAGTTCATCGAGGATCACGAGGACGACCAGCGGCGCTGGTACGGCGGCGCCGTCGGCATGGTCGGCTTCGACGGCGGGATGAACACCGGCCTCACGCTGCGCACGGCCCACATCCGCGGCCAGGTCGCCGCGATCCGCGTCGGGGCCACCCTGCTGTTCGACTCCGATCCGCAGGCCGAGGAGCAGGAGACCCGGCTGAAGGCCCGTGCGCTGCTGGAAACGCTCGCCGAGCCGGCCCAGCAGCGTGCGGATCTGCTCACCGCGCTAGAACGGACAGCCCTGGCCGCAGCACCCGGTGTCGCGCCGGCCGCACTGCCGGGCGACGGCATGACGGTGCTCCTGGTCGATCACGAGGACTCGTTCGTGCACACGCTGGCCGGCTATTTCCGCGAGCTCGGCGCGACGGTCGTGACGCTGCGGGCGGGGTTCGACCCGGCGCTGCTGGACGGCTACGCGCCCGACCTGGTGGTCCTGTCGCCGGGACCGGGCCGGCCCGCGGATTTCGGCTGCGACAAGCTGCTGAGCGCTCTGGACGAGCGCGGCCTGCCGGCATTCGGCGTGTGCCTGGGACTGCAGGCGATGGTGGAGCACGCGGGCGGCTCGCTCAGCCTGCTGGAGACCCCGGTACACGGCAAGCCGGGTCAGGTCCGGGTGCTGGGCGGAGCACTGCTCGACGGCCTGCCCGAGCAGTTCACCGGCGCGCGGTACCACTCGCTGCACGCCCGGCCCGAGCAGGTGACCGGGGGATTCACGGTGACGGCGGTGACGCCGGACGGCGTGGTGATGGCGATCGAGGACGCGGCCCGCGGCCGCTGGGGGGTGCAGTTCCACCCCGAGTCCATCCTGACCGCCTCCGGCCAGGCCGGGCACAAGGTCATCGCGAACCTGCTGCGCCTGTGCCGGGCTCGCGCGGATGGCTAGCCCGGCACAGGCGTCGTGGACGGGACCGCCTAGGCGCGGTGCTGCCTAGACACGGTGCAGGCTGCGGGAGAAGCCCACGAGCGTGCTGCGCCATTCGTTCCTGGAGTAGGTGACGTAGTAGTTCTGGCCGGCCTTCCAGTCCAGGACCAGGACGATGTTCCGCACCCGGCAGGACGGGAGCCCGCTGACGCCGCAGAAGCCGAACATCCGGGCCTTGTGGCCCTGGACCCGGTAGGTGCCGAGGGGCTTGGCCGCCCCGAAGTTGCTGCACGCCCCGCCGGAATTGTTCTGATCTACGGCCAGGTACCGCTTCTTGGCGCCCTGCCACTCGGCGAAGACGTCGCGCTTGCTGCGCCCGCCGGTGACCTCGCACTTACTGACCAGGATGACGTTCGTGCGGCGGAGGCCGTAAGTGCGGCTCGCCTTCTTCAGCCGGAAGCCGGCCGCCCGCTGCGCAGCCGGCCAGGTCTTGAACGACCCCGTCGCGGCCGGCGCCGCCGAGGGCGCTGACCGCGCCGCGGCGGCGGTCCTCGCCGAGGCCAGCGCTGGCGTTGCGGCCAGCATGGCCAGCCCGGCCAGACCGGCGGCGAGACCACTGCGGGCGACGATTTTGCCGTTACCGAACATCGAATCCCCTTCCCTGGATGTCATCACGGACTGACTGGATGTCATCGAAGCTAACTTAGCGTAATGGAATCATTACGGGAGGTGCGTAAGGGGAATGAGCGACGAGTCAGTCCGGGGGTCCGTTATCGCGAAAGATTGCCGGGATGTCCGGTCAGCAGCGCGATGCCGTCGATGCGCGGCCGCGGATCTGCGCTTTCTTCGGCCGTTAGCCGAGCCCGGCCGCCCCGGCTACGGAAGGGTTCCCGGCCGGGCGAACTTCGCGAACAGCGGCGACTGCCGGAAGTCAGCAGCGGCCGGCCGGGGCGGCGGGACCGGCCCGGCGTCTTCCCACTCGTCTGGCAGCGGGTCATGGTGGAGGTGCTCGGCGGGCACCCGGAGGGCCAGCAGCTGCGCGGTCCGGCGCACCATCGCCGCCGGCCCGCAGATGTAGGCCGCTGAGTTCTCGAGCAGGTCATCATGGGCGGCCACGACATCGGCCACGACATCGGGCAGGAGCCCGGTCAGCCGTGTCCGGCCGGGAGCGCCGAGCCAGCCGGGCAGCAGCGGATCGTCGGCGGGCCAGCCACTATCGGCCAGCGCGTCCAGGCCAGTCAGGCCGGGCCGGCCGGATACCACCGGGATGACTTCCAGACCCGGGCCCGCCGATTGCATGGCCTGCAGGTCCGGCAGGTCATACAGGTCCTGCCGCCGCTCGGCGCCGACGAACAAGGTGACCTTCCCGGGGTTCCTGGATCGCCGCCACCCCGCCACGTGCTCGATGATCGCCTTGATGGGCGCGAGGCCGGTGCCGCCGGCCACGCACAGGAGGTTGCGCTCACTGCCGGGGCGGGGCGCGGTCATCGCGCCGCGCGCGGGACCGAGCAGGACCGTGTCGCCAACGCCCGCGTGCCGCACGAGCGCGGTGCTCACGATGCCGCCGGAGACGGCTCGCACGTGCAGGGTGATCAGGCCGTCGCCGCGGGGCGCGCAGGCAATGGAATAGGGCCGCCACACCCGGGGCCACCTGGTGACTTGCACGGGCACGTACTGGCCCGGCTCGTAGGGCAGCGGGTTGTCGGGCCGGATGGTGAGCACCGCCATCGTGTCGGTGCGCCGATCGTGATCGACGATCTCGCCGACCCACCACGGAGGGTGATTCTTAGCGTCCGCCGCGGCTGCCGAACGCATCGTGCGCGCTGCATACGCCAGGGCCCGCCGCCAGGCGGATTCCGTTTCCGGGGTCCAGTTACTGCCGCTAAAGTACGCGGCAGTCTCGAGCAGCGCGCTGAAGAAATCGTGCAGGTGCTTGTCCTTGACGCCGTATTTGCGATGATCGCGCCCGAGTTGTGAGAGATATGCCGCGGCCGCCTCGGGGTTATCCAGACTCCAGACGAGCCGGGCCAGTGCCCCGAAGACACGCTCCCGGATCTGGCTCATGCCCATCGGGAACATCGCGCGAGTTTCCGGGCTGGTCGTGAAAAGGCGCGCGTAGAAATACTCCATTGCCAGTTCGGAATTGGCCATGACGTGCGCAAAGGATTCTTTCACCAGGTGCGCGTCGGGCCCGGTGGCCGAGAAAGGCCGCTGAGACTCGTCCTGAGCGGGGGCGACGCTGCGTCCGGCAGCTTCCGCACGCACGGCAGCGCCGTTGGGCGGCCCGGCCCGGTGGTTGTGCTCTGTCCTAGTTAAGGAGGTCTGCTGCTCCGGCGTCAGGCCGTCTCGCTGGCGCTTGAAGATCCCAAGGCGCGACTGTCCAGCGGGCCTGTCCGCGCCGTAGTCGGGAACCCCCCCGTCAAGCGCTATTGCCACATGTTGATTCTGGCACCCGCATGCGATGCATACAACCTATTCGGCGTAAACGGCGCTGGCTGTACGCAGCGTAGCGGAATGCCGTTGGGCCGGATAGGCAAGTAATGCGCGTCCTGAGAAAGGCCGTAGTGGACCCATTTATCGGCTGACTGAACGAACAGTTGATTATCGACGCACGTGCGTGACGCACTTCCCTCAATCACGGGTGGCGACCCGGCCGGGAGCCCGGCAGCGGGCGCCCGGCCCTGGCGACTGCGCGGGCGAACGGGCTGGCAGGAGGGCCGAGGCGCCGGCCCTGGCCCGCGGCCGCGATCTAGGATGACGAGGTGACTTCAACCGGGTACCTGAGCTTTCCGCACGTGCACGGTGACCTGCTGACGTTCGTGGCCGAGGACGACGTCTGGCTGGCGCCCGCGGCTGGCGGCCGCGGCTGGCGGCTCTCCGCCGATCACGCACTGGCGAGCCGTCCGCGCTTCTCCCGCGACGGCAGCCAGCTCGCGTGGACGGGAACCCGGGATGACACCTCCGAGGTTTACCTGGCCCCGACCGCGGGCGGGATCAGCAGGCGGCTGACCTTCTGGGGCGAGGACCGGACCGAGACCTGCGGCTGGACGCCGGCGGGCGAGGTGCTGGCGATCAGCGCGGCCGGCCAGCCCTTTCGCCACTTCACCTGGGCGCACGCGATCAGTCCCGGCGCCGGCGCCGGGACTGGAGACAGCGCCGGGGAAGCGCGGCTGCCCTACGGGCCGGTCGCGGACCTGGCCATCGAGCCGGACGGGGTCGCCCTGCTGACCGGGAGCCGGGGCCGCGATCCCGCGCACTGGAAGCGGTACCGCGGCGGCACCGGCGGCCGCCTGTGGGTGCGCCCCGGGCCGGGTGACGCCCCGGGCGGGGAACCCCGGCCGGCGTTCCGGCGGCTGCTCGCCGAGCTTCCCGGTCAGCTCGCCTGCCCCATGCTGGTCTCCGGGCGGCTGGCCTTCCTGTCCGACCATGAGGGGACCGGCAACCTGTACTCATGCGCCCTGGACGGCAGCGACCTGCGCCGGCACACCGATCACGACGGCAGCTACGCCCGGCAGGCCAGCACCGACGGCCAGCGGGTCGTCTACGCCTGCGCCGGGGCTGCCTGGCTGCTCGACGGGCTGGATTCCGGCTGGCCCCGGCCCGTCGAGGTCGCGCTCGGGTCCGTGCCGCCGGGCCGGATGCCCCGGCTGATCACGGCCGACGACCATGTCGGCTCGCTGTCCTGCGACTTGACCGGCCGGGCCAGCGCGGTCGAGGTCCGCGGGACCGTGCACTGGCTGACCCATCGCGACGGGCCGGCGGTCGCGCTGTCGGTCACCTCGGGCGGCCGGGCCCGGCTGCCCGAGGTGCTGGGCCGTGACGGCGACGTCGTCTGGGTGACCGACGCCGAGGGCCCGGATGCGCTCGAGGTCGGCTCTCCGGCAGCGGGCTGGCCGGCCGAGCCGCGCCGCCTGGCGTCCGGGTCGATCGGCCGGGTCGCGAGCCTGGCCGCCGCTCCCGACGGCAGCAAGGTCGCCGTCGCGGCCCTGGACGGGCACGTCCGCGTCGTGGACGTCACCTCAGGCGCGCTCACCGAGCTGGCGGCGTCGGACAACGGCGAGATCACGGGCCTGGCCTGGTCGACGGACTCGGCGTGGCTGGCCTGGTCGCAGCCCGCGCTGTCCCCGCTGCGCCGGCTGCGCATCGCGCGCATTGCCGACGGGCAGGTCGCCGACGTCACTGACGGGCGGTTCACCGATACCGACCCGGTGTTCACGCTCGACGGCAGGTACCTGGCGTTCCTGTCCAAGCGCAGTTTCGATCCGGTCTACGACGCGCACTTCTTCGACCTCGCGTTCCCCTATGGCGCGCGGCCTTACCTGGTGCCGCTGGCGGCGTCCACGCTGTCGCCCTTCGGGCCGCAGCCCGACGGGCGCGAGATCGGGGACGAGCCGGAGGACGAGCCCGGCTCGCATCAGGACGACGACACCGCCGGCGCCACCAGGGTCCCGGCCGGCAGAAGGCCGGCCGACGGCGGAGGTCGCTCGGGCGCGGCCGCGCCGGCGGTCGCCGTCGACACTGACGGGATGTCCGACCGCATCGTCGCGCTGCCGGTTCCCGAGTCGCGCTATGCCTGCCTGCGACCAGTCAAGGGCGGCTTGGCGTGGCTGTCCGAGCCGCTGACCGGAAACCTGGGCGAGGGCGGCGCGCGGCCGGGGGAGGGAGATCCCCGGCCGGCGCTGCAGCGGTTCGACCTGCGCAAGCACGCCGTGACGGTGCTCGAGGACGCGGTGGACTGGTTCGAGACCAGCGGTGATGGCACCAGGCTCGTCGTCAGCGACCACGACAGCCTGGCCGTCGTGCCGGCCGATCACAAGGCGGACCCCGACACCCCAGAGGACCGGATCACCGTGGACGGCTCGCGGGCCCGGTTCCTGGCCGACCCGGCGGCGCTGTGGCGGCACTCATTTGACGAGGCGGGCCGGATCGTCCGCCATGACTTCTGGATCGCCGACATGGCCGACGTGGACTGGGACGCCGCCCTGGCCCAGTACCGGCCGCTGCTGGACCTGGTGGCCAGCCCGCGGGAGTTCGCCGATGTGCTGGCCGAGGCGCTCGGCGAGCTCGGCACCTCGCATGCCTACGTGGCCGAGGCGCCCGGTGACGAGGACGACTCTGGCGATTACTCGACGGGCCTGCTGGGCGCCGACCTGGAGCGCGGTAGCGACGGAAGCTGGCTGGTCCGCCGGGTCGTGCCGGGGGAGTCGTCCGACCCGCGGGCCCGCTCGCCGCTAGCGGCGCCCGGCGTCCAGATCCAGCCGGGCGACCGGCTGCTGGCCGTCGACGGCCAGCCGGTGACGGCGGACGGACCGGGGCCGCTGCTGGTGGGCGCGGGCGGCAAGCCGGTCGAGCTCACCGCGGCCAGCCCGGCCGACGGCACGCCGCGACGGGTGGCCGTGGTCCCGCTGACCAGCGAGCGGCGGCTGCGCTACCACGACTGGGTGACCAGCCGCCGGGCGCTGGTCCGGGAGCTGAGCGACGGGCGCGTCGGCTACCTGCACGTGCCCGACATGGTGAGCGAGGGCTGGGCCGACTTCCACCGGGACCTGCGGACCGAGATGACGCGCGAGGGGCTGATCATCGATGCCCGCGGCAACCGCGGCGGGCATACCTCCCAGCTGGTGGTCGAGAAGCTAGCCCGGCGCGTGGTCGCCTGGGAGATGCCCAGGGGCATGCAGCCGGTGTCGTATCCGGTCGACGCGCCGCGCGGGCCGGTGGTGGCGCTGGCCGACGAGTTCGCCGGCTCGGACGGTGACATCGTGACCAAGGCGATCCGCACGCTGCATCTCGGGCCGGTGGTGGGTGCCCGGACCTGGGGCGGGGTCGTCGGCATCGACGGCTGGCATGAGCTGGTCGACGGTACCCGGATCACCGTGCCGCGGTACGCGTTCTGGATGGAAGGCTCCGGCTGGGGAGTGGAGAACTACGGTGTCGAGCCGGATGTCGAGGTCCTGATCACCCCGGACGACTGGGCGGCGGGCCGCGACACGCAGCTGGAGACCGCGGTCCGGCTGGCGGCCGAGGCGCTGCGGGCCGAGGCGGCCGTTACCCCGCCGACCCTGGCCGACCGTCCGTCCCGCCGCCGTCCCGCGCTCCCGCCGCGGTAATCCCGGCAGCTAGAGCGGCGCGTTGTAGGTGGCCCAGTGGGTCTGCAGCCAGGCCACCGCCGCGCCCCAGGCACCGGTGACTTCCAGCAGCCCGACGGCGATCAGCATGGCGCCGCCGATCTGGGTCACCAGCCGCGCATGCCGCCGGGCGAAGCCGAACAGGCTGACTCCGCGCTGGAAGGCGAACGCGACCATGAGGAAGGGGATGCCCAGGCCGAGCGCGTAGACGAAGGCCAGCAGGGCGCCCCGGCCGGCGGTGCCGGTGGTAGCACTCAGCGACAGCACCACGAGGAGCGTCGGGCCGATGCAGGGGGTCCAGCCCAGCCCGAACACCACCCCCAGCAGCGGCGCGCCGACCAGCCCGGCGCGCGGCCGGAACTGCGGGCGGAAAATGCGGCCGCTGAACGTGAACCGGTCGAATGCGCCGACGAACAGCAGGCCCAGCAGGATGATGACGAAGCCCAGGACCTGGGTCAGGCCCTTGGTGTGGCTACGCAGGGCCCCCCCGAGGCTGCCGAAGAAGACGCCCTCGGTCGCGAAGACCGCGGCGAAGCCGAGCACGAACAGCAGGGTGCCCAGCACGGCCCGGCCCCGGACCGACGCGGCGGCTGGCTCCGCTGCCATGGCCCCCGCACCACCTGCCGGGCCGTCCGCTATCCCGCCGCGGGCGCCTCCGGAGCCCCAGCTAGCGGACCCGGCGCCGGCCGCGCTGAGCGGGACCGAGCCCACCACCGAAACCGCTCCGGCCGTGGCGGCCTGATTTCCGGCCGGGTCCTTGCCCCGGACGGCGGTTCCGGACATGCCGGTGAGGTAAGACAGGTATCCGGGCACCAGGGGCAGGCAGCAGGGCGACAGGAAGGTAACGGCGCCCGCGGCCAGTGCCACTGGAATGGCCAGGAGCAGCGGCCCTGAACCCACCAGGTGCTCGATCCCGCGGATCATGCTCACTCCCATCAGGTCCCGACACTGCTCAACCTATCCGGCGGGGGCGCCCGCAGGCAGCCGGCCCGGCCTGAGCACGCCGTCAACTCCGGTGCGACGGTCGCCAATGATCATGCCGCCGCCGTGGAGGTGGTAGAAGACGGGTGCTCCTGCCGCCAGGCCCGCGGGTCTTAGGACGAACAGCGAAATCTCGGGAGTGACGCTCGGTTTCAGCTCTAGTCAGCGAGCTGGGCCGATGAAGGTGTCGGCAACCCAGCGTGCGACCTCGACTGGATAGGGCGCGCCCAGGCTGAGCACGATGTGGCTGAACCCGCCGTCGAGCGCCGCGCGGATTGCGTGCCGGGTGTCGTTGGGCCGGTCGTAGGAGGCAGGCAGGACAATGGATCGGGTGATCTCGGCCGGGTCGCGGCCGATCTCGGCGCACAAGCGGTCCAGCGTGGTGTTGCGCGCGATTGCGTCGTCGATGCCGCCGCCGGGCATGTTCCACCGGTCGGCCTGCTCGGCCACCACACGCATGGTCGGCGTGGCGCGGCCGCCGATCATGATCGGCGGGTGGGGCTGCTGCACGGGTTTGGGGCTGCAGAACGCGCCCGTCAGCTGGTGGTAGCTGCCGTGGAAGTCGAACGGTTCGGTTTCGGTCCACAGCCGGCGGATGATCGCGCACGCCTCGGCGAGGCTTCCGACCGCGTAGGCGGCGTCGTGGAAGGGCAGGCCGTGAGCTTCGTACTCACGCCGGGCCAGTGGTACGTCGGGCCGAGAGCCTGCGCCGATGCCGAACTCGAGCCGGCCGCCGGAGATGACATCGACATTGGCGGCGATCTTGGCCAGCATGGCCGGCGGGCGGAATCTGTTGCTCGTGACCAGCAGCCCGAGGCGTAGTCGTTCGGTCTGGGCTGCTAGAGCGGATAGTAGTGTCCAGCCCTCGAAGGTAGGCCCGTTCGGGTCACCGAATATCGGCATGAGGTGGTCGAACAGCCAGGCGTGCTCGATCTGCGGGATGCTGTCCGCCTCGCGCCAGACCCGCAGGACGTCGTGGTAGGCGACCTGCGACGGGGCGGTCATGATTCCGAAGCTGGGCCTGCGGGCCGGCGCTAGGGGATTGGTCACTTCGAGTCGATCCTTCCCAGCGGGTCGCTGGCCGCGGTCAGGGTTCCACGCGCAGCAGGCCACGCGCCGTCATCCACGCCCAGCGCGGTACGCAGGTACGCCAGGGTGGCCTGCTGGATGAGCGCGACGCGCTCGGGGCTTTCGTCGGTGGTCCGCGTGTCGTTGTAACCCTGGATGCCGCCGAGCCCGTGTTCCGCGCCGAACAGGGTCAGCAGATCGGTGGCGCCCGGGCTGAGGCGGTAGCCGTCGGTGAGCCAGTCCTGGCCGCGCACTGTCAGCGGGGAGTCGTCGTGGTCGCCGGCGACGATCAGGCTCGGCGTCTTCATCTCGGCGAAATCAGGGCTCATGAACGAGAAGTATTCGGCGGCGAGCGGGGTCAGGTCGGCGCCGCCGGTTCCGGGAAGGCAGAGCAGCACTGCCGCCCTGACTCGCGGGTCAGCCATGCTCTCGCCGGGCGTGCCGTCGGCGCCGGCGACCCGCGCCCGCGAGCGTGCTCGCGGTCTGTGCGCCCCACGAGTGTCCGGCGGCCGCGATGCGGTCGTGGTCGATGCGTCCGGCCAGCCCGGGCACGTCGGCTTCGATGGTGTCGAGCTGGTCGAGGATGCAGGTCAGGTCGTCGGTCCGGATGCGCCAGATGAGCGGGGTGCGCGGGTCGGCGAGGCCGAGGGAGTCAAGATGGGTGGGCTGGATGACGACGAACCCGCGGGCGGCCCAGAAACCGGCCAGCGGTGCGTAATCGTCCATGGACAAGGTCATGCCGTGCGAGAAGACGACGACCGGCAGGTCGTGACCGGTCGTCGGCGCTGAGACCCGTACCTGCAGGTCTTGGCCGCGGTCGGGGGCCGCCAGCGTGACCGGCCTGACCGAGATGACCGGCGTGGCCGGGTCGGTGCCGGCACCGGCCGGTGTTGGGTCGCTCATGAGATGAATGCCTTCCGCCGGGGGCGTGATGGCCCGCACTGCGCAACGATCTGGCATGATGAGGATCCGGATCGCTGCTCCGCATCACTATATGGAGCGTTGCTCCGTTTAGCAAGTGAGAACAAGTGAGAAGGAGACGCCTCGAATGACGACGGCCGGTACGCCGCCGCCCGCCAACGCTGGCCGGCGTAAGCGATCCGATGCCCGGCGCAACCAGCAGGCGCTCCTGGACGCCGCCGCCGTCGTGTTCGCCCGTGCGGGCGTCGACGCTCCCGTGCGAGACATCGCCGCCGAAGCAGGCGTCGGCATGGGCACCATCTACCGGCACTTTCCCACCCGGGCCGACCTGGTGGTCGCAGTCTTCCGGCACCAGCTCGACGCGCTCGCCACCGCCGCGACCACTACCCCCGCAGACGAAACACCGTACGAAGCCTTGCGGTCATGGGTTGCCCGGTTTGCCGATTTCCTGGTCACCAAGCATGGCCTGGCCGAGGCGCTGCACTCGGACCAAGCCGGGTTCGAGAGCCTGCACGCCGAGTTCGTCGACCGCCTGCTGCCCGTGCTCGACCAGCTGCTGAAAGCATCGGCCGCCGCCGGCCACACCCGCGCGGACATACGGCCTTACGACCTGATGCTCGGCATCGGCAACCTGTGCATCGGAGCCGAGACCTACCCCGGCTACCACGCTCGCCGCATGATCGACCTGCTCCTCGCGGGCCTCGCGCAGGCCACCCCGGCACCGACGGGAAGTGAGCCCAGATAGCTGGGTCGGCTAATTCAACCACCACCCGCGAGGCGGCCGTCGCGCACAAGCGCAAGCGGATCAAGATCTACAACGTGTCAGGTCACGACAGCTAGCCGGGAGTTCGCAGCGGAAGGGCGGCTACCTGACGCCAGCTGCCGGGGGCCGTGCCGCCGGTCATCAGCCACGTCTGGCCGATCCGCGCCGACAGCGGCAGCGCCAGCCGGACTTCGGCCTCGGCGGCGCGCAGAGCGTCAGTAACACCCTCGGGCAGGTCACCAATGGTCAGATGGGGGACGACGCCGCTGAACGCCCCGCCGTAGGGCAGATACCCGGGGAAGGCGGTCGTGACCGCGTCCGTCAGCGCCCGGAACGGCCCGTCCGGCTCGGGCGCCAGATACAGCACCCGGTCCTCGAACCAGGCCGTCCGCCGGAACGTGCAGTCGAACGCGGCGATCGAGCCGACGGCGCGGACCAGCCCGGCCACGGTCTCCTCGGTGATTGCGTCCGGCGGGACAAACGGGTACAAGATAGTGACGTGCGCCGGCACGCCCGCGGCGGCGGCGCCGTCGAGCCGCGCGCGATGCCGTCCGACGGTCGGCTCGGCCTCTGGGACCGGCACCACGACGGCGCTCTGGGTGATGGCGGCAGTCGAAGGTTCCACGCCGCCATCGTCGCCGGCGGCAGAAGCTGACACGATGTCGGCATGACCAGAAAAGGCGACGCACCGAAGGCGGGCGGCTCGTCCGGGTCGATCCTCAGCATCGGATCGACCGGGTCGATCCTCTCGATCGGGTCGGCCGGGTCGATCCTGTCCATCGGGTCGGCGGGCTCCATTCTGTCGATCGGGTCGGCCGGGTCGGTGGCCTGCCTGTGGTCGGTCGGCTCCGCGGCCAGCGTGGGCTCGGTGCTGTCGGCCCTGTCCCGCTGGTCCATCCTGGCCTGGCGGTCCACCGGGGCTGGTTAGCCGGCGGCGGCGGCGAAGGCCGGGTAGTAGCCGTCCGCCTGGCCGGCGCCCGTCGGGTGGTAAGACTCGGTGAGGTTGAGGAAGTTCACCGCGTGCAGCCATGACCTGGGGTCACAGATCTCGTGTCCGGCGAAAGCCGGCTGCACGCTGACGAAGGTGTCGCCATGCCGGGTCGCCGCGGCCTGGATGGCGCCGTCCAGCTCGTCGGCGGCCTGATTCAGGTCGGTCCGGTCGGTCGTGCTCAGGCCGATGCAGAACAGGGAACGCGACAGGTCATACAGCTCGGGATAGCCGAGGACGATCACCCGGGCGTGCGGCGCGGCGCTGGCGATGTCGCCGAGGACGTTATCCAGCTCATTAGGCAGCACGCTGCGGACCAGCGCCTCGCCCGCGTCGATGGCGCTCACGCAGTCGCTGGTGGGCTTCAGCACGCAGGTCTCCATCGCGCCGCTGAAGCCGACATCGTTGCCGCCGATGGTGATCGACGCCAGGGTCGTGGCCGTGCTCAGCGCGGACAGCTGAGTACTGATCACCGAGCCCGTTGTGGCGCCCGCGCAGGCCACCGACACGTAGCTGGCCGGCTGGCTGGCGCTGGCCCACAGCTGGGGGTAGGCGTTGGTGCTCTGGTCGCAGGAGCCGCTGGAGCCGATGTAGCTCCCGGCGCCCAGGCCGGAGGAGTAGGAGTCGCCGAGCGCCACGTAGCGTACCGACGACTGCGCGCTGGCAGGCGGTGCGGCGGCGACGAGGGCGAGAGCGGCGGCGGCTAAGGCAGCGGCGGCGGCGATGAGACGGGGTTGACGAGCAGCTCTGGACGGCACCGGCTCCTCCTTGGGCAGGTACGCGCAATGACTGTCTACTCGTTAGTAACATCGCGTGACCAGGCCGTCAATGGCGAGTTCCGGCGCGCCTTGGCTGCGTCCTCGTCCGGCGTCCTTCCCGGGTCGCCCCGCCTCACGTCCAGGCGGCGTCGCTGACGAGCTTCTCGATGATCCGGTCATGGAAGCTCTTGCGCCGCAGCGCCTCCTCGATGTCGGTGACGGCCCGGCTGAGCGGATAGGGGATCTCCGCCTCGATCTCGGCGATAGCCGCCTCCGTGGCGCGCCACTCGGCGGCTAGCTGGCCGGTCATCCGGCGTGCCTTGGCCGTGAGCGTGACCTTCTTGCTGCGGGCGTCGGGGCCGGCGGTGGTCCTGACCAGGCCGGCGGCGCGCATGGCGGCGACCTTCTGGCTGATCGCCGAGTGGCTGCGCTGAACCGATTCGGCCAGCTCGGTGATCGTCATCGGGCCACGGGCGTGCAGGCGGAGCAGTTCCATGACGAAGCTCGGCTTGAGCCCGGAGATGTGCGCCTCGGCGTAGACCCGGCCGATGTCAGCGTCCATCGCCTCCTGGAGCAGCCGGAATGGCCGCCAGCGGCTGTGCTCGGTCGGGTCGGCGGGGCCGTTGCTGGTCATCAAGATATTGTAACAGCACTTATACAAGTGCTGTTACAATACGGCTGGTCGCGGTTAGTGCCGAGATGAGGAGCGCAGCTGGTGCGGCGAGTGACACGGCTGCTGGCCGACGTGAGCCCGCTGCGCGAGTCGCCGGCGTTCCGGCGGCTATGGGCCGGGTCCACGCTGTCGTCGGTCGGCGGTGCCCTGACCGCGTTCGCCGTGCCGTTGCAGGTCTACGACATCACCCGCTCGCCGCTGGCGGTCGGCGCCATCGGGATGGCGGAGATGGTCCCGACCCTCGCGATCGGGCTGCTCGGCGGATCGCTCGCGGACGCGATCGACCGGCGCCGGCTCGTGCTGGTCACCAGCGGCTGCCAGGCTGCGGTATCGGCGGCGCTCGCCGCTCAGGCGTTCGCCGGGCTGCGGCTGATCTGGCTGCTCTATGGCCTGGTCGCGGTGCAATCCGCGCTCGGCGCGGTCAGCGGGCCGGCCATGCGCACGTTCATCCCGCGCCTGCTGCCGGGCCGCCTGCTGGCCGCCGCGCTGGCGCTGAACAGGCTGAGTTTCCAGATCATGCTGACGGCCGGTCCCGCGCTGGCGGGCCTGATCGCCGCCGTGCCTGCCCTGGGCCTGCGAGCCTGCTACCTGATCGACGCCCTCAGCTTCGCCGCCTCGCTGTATGGCGTCGCCAGGCTGCCTGCCATGGCGCCGCGGGCCGGAGCGCCGCGGCCGAGCCCGCGCGCGGTCGCCGCCGGGATGACC
>Ga0080026_10000069_pt1 | contig 21020 bp, 17 predicted proteins | sample OrgsoiDNA2013045_FD_70941 | JGI IMG/M metagenome (GOLD analysis project Ga0080026, IMG submission 70941) | Permafrost soil microbial communities from the Arctic, to analyse light accelerated degradation of dissolved organic matter (DOM) -... | ecosystem: Environmental > Terrestrial > Soil >... | reverse complement strand
TACCATATTTAGGTGTTATGGCAGAGAGGTCATTGCGGAGTACTGTTAATACTTTTTTCATAGGTTCGATTCCTATTAACACCTTTAGTTTAATTATTTTTATAAGATTACCTTACATCTTATTATAATTAGATAATAAAAATTTAATTAATTAATTACTTATAAAGAAAATAAATTAAATTTAAATAATATAATCTATTTAAAACACAAAAATATATAAAAGAGTAATAAAAATAGCGAACATGTTGAAATTGGTAAACAATCTCTTCTTAAGCAGGAGTGGAAGTAATTCCTTAAGAGTTCAAGTCTCTTTGTTCGTATGTATTTCTAACAATAGTGTACAATATAATCTAAATAATAAATTATATTTAGACAGTTTAGTGTAACGGTTTGCACACTAATCTCATTAGTTAGTAGAAGGGTTCGATTCCTATTCTGTCTTTGTTAATAATTACTTGTTTAAAATTTAATTAATTTAACTTAATTAAATTAGAATTTCATTTTTGTTTTTAGAACAGTTTATTTAATAAATTATTAAGTGAATAAATAGTCTATTTGAAGATAAAATTCAAGTATTATAATTGAGTAAAAATAAAATTTAGAAAACATTTTTTATAATTAAAGTAGCATGTGTTACTTTTGGATAAATATTAGATTATTTAAACCCTTAAACTTTATTAATTTTATGTATTTATGAGAGATTAATTTAATATAATTAATATTTATTTATTTAATATTCTCATTTAATATATAAATCTTTTTATAATTAATAATGTAAGATTTATAATTTAATTAATAATAATAAGGTCTTTTAGTATAATGGTCGTACAGCAACCCTTCAAGTTGTTAGTGTCAGTTCAAATCTGGTAAAGGCTATGTTTCTTTATATTCTTATTTTAACTTTAAATTTATTATAATTAATATAAAAAAGCTTAAAATAAAAATTTTTTAAAGTTAACATAAAATTTTTATACTTTGGTTAAATTATTTTTATAAATATATTAATTTAAATAAATAAACATATTTTAATATTTCAAAGTATATAAATCTTAAAAAATCAAATTTATAACTTAAATTTATAATAATGTAAAAAAGAAATATATTTACATTAATTATAATAATTTCTAATAATTGTTATTCGTTATTAAATTTAAAACACAAAATAAATTTAATACTAATTTTAGATACAAAAACAAAATTTTTTTCTTTAATGTTACAAAATTTAACTTTAATCATAAATTCTCCATTAGAACAATTTGAAGTAAGTAGTTTAATAAGTGTTATAGCGCCTATATTTGGTTATATAAATATAACTTTAAGTAATTTAGGTTTATATTCTATATTAATCTTATTTATAATATTAAGTTTACATATAATAAGTAATAATGAAAATAAAATTTTACCATCAAAATGAAGTATAGCAATAGAAAGTATATTTACAACAATTAATACAATGGTAAGAGAACAATTAGGTAAAGAAATTTATTTACCTTTTATTTATTCATTATTTTTCTTTATATTAATAAGTAATTTAATAGGTAATATACCTTATTCATATACAATTACAACATCTGTAATAGTAACTATTGGATTATCATTTACAATATTAACAGGAGTAACTATACTTGGATTATATATTCATAAATTACATTTTTTCTCATATTTTGTTCCCTCTGGAACTCCTTTAGCATTAGTTCCATTATTAGTATTAATTGAAACTGTATCTTATTTAGCTAGAGCTTTATCATTAGGTATAAGATTATTTGCTAATATGGTAGCTGGTCATTCTTTATTAAAAATATTATCTACTTTCTTATATCAAATGTTTAATAGTAGTTTTATAATAGCTATATTCACTTTAATTCCTTTTGCATTCTTCTTAGCATTATGTGGATTAGAAGTAGCTGTATCTATAATTCAAGCTTATGTATTTGTATTATTAGTAATATCTTATATTAAAGATGCCATCTATTTACACTAATTATTTTATTATAAATTAATTTTTAAATTAAATCATTTATTAATTTAATTATTAATAAGATAAATGTCTTAATTCTAATTATTATATTTTATAAAAATTATTAAAAATAATAATGAAAATAATTCTTAATCAATAGAGTCATAATAAAGAATATTGAAAAAGTATTAAATTATCAATTATAAATTAGAAAAAATAATATTAAATGAATATTTAAAAAGTATATTTACATAATTTTAATAAATTTACCCCCCTTTAATTATAAATTAATTATTAAATAATTATAAAACTATTATTAAATAAAAGAAATGGAATAGTTTACATTGGAAAGTTAAAACGATTGCTAATTGTTCGGGTATTCCCTTAGGTGTTCGAATCACCTCTATTCCGTTAAATTATTAGTATTAATTTTGTTTTGTTTTATTGTTTTTGATATTTTGTTTTGTTTTATACAGATCAAAAACAGAGGAGTAAATAAGAAAAGTTATTAAATTAATATGGATTGACGACTTTATTCAACTAATGCGAAAGAAATTGGAACTCTTTACTTAGTATTTGCAATATTTGCAGGAATGATAGCTACAGGATTTTCAGTTTTAATTAGATTAGAATTATCTTCTCCAGGTGTACAATTTTTACAAGGAGATCATCAATTATTTAATGTAATAATAACTGCTCATGGATTATTAATGTTATTTTTTATGGTTATGCCTGCATTAATTGGAGGTTTTGGTAATTATTTTTTACCAATCCATATAGGAGCTCCAGATATGGCTTTTCCACGATTAAATAATATAAGTTTTTGATTATTACCTCCTTCATTAATTTTATTATTACTTAGTGCATTAGTAGAAAATGGAGCAGGAACTGGTTGAACAATTTATCCACCATTATCAGGAATACAATCTCATTCTGGTGGTTCAGTGGATTTAGCTATTTTTAGTTTACATTTAACAGGAGTATCTTCATTATTAGGAGCTATTAATTTTATTACTACAGTATTAAATATGAGAACTAATGGTATGAGTTTACACAAATTATCATTATTTGTTTGAAGTATTTTTGTAACTGCTATATTATTATTATTAGCTTTACCTGTTTTAGCTGGTGAACTTATACTGCCAGCTCTAAATCCGGCTATTTGCTGGGAACTGTTTTATCTAATAAATTTTAATGAAACACAATCAGCAGGAAACTTATTAGATTTGAATCTTTTAAGGATCTTCAGAGACTATACGCCGGAATTAATTTGTTGTAATATTTTACCATTTACCAAAGTAAAAATAAATAAAATCATAGATTATAAAGATTTATTTAATTTAAAATTTAGTTCATATTTAGCTGGTTTAATTGAAGGTGATGGTTCTATAATAGTACCAAACACAGAAAGATCAGCTAAAGGTAGAATTAATTATCCTTCGATTCAAATTATGTTTCATTTAAAAGACTTACCATTAGCTTTAATGATTCAAAAGGAAATAAAAAATGGGTCATTATCTAGAAAAAAAGGAGTAAATGCTTATATTTTAACTATTAATAATTTTGATGGATTAATATTATTAACTTCATTAATTAATGGTAATATGAGAACTCCTAAAATTTATAATTTATACAATTTAATTGATTGATTAAATATAAAATTTGAAGAAATTAATATTTCTAAAAAGTCTTTAAATGATAGTCCTTTAGATTCTAATGCATGATTATCTGGTTTTATTGAAGCTGAGGGTCATTTTTCTGTTAGAACAACTTATAATTCTAAAGATTCAAAAGTAGAATGTAAACTTGAATTAAGTCAGAGACAACATGATCATAATGGCAGAAATAATGTCAGTTTTCTAGAAATTATCGCTAATTTCTTACTCTCTTCAGTTAAGGCTATTAGATTAGATAAACCTAAACCAGAATATAGAGTAAGAACAACTAATTTAAAGGGTAATTTAATTTTAGAAAATTATTTAAATACATTTCCATTATTTGGTAGTAAATATTTAGATTATAAAGATTGAATTAAAGTTCTAGATAGATTTAAATCAGATAAATTTAAACATAAATCGAATCAGGAAGAAATTATTTTAATTAAATCTAATATGAATGATAACAGAACTATTTTTACTTGAGATCATTTAAGTAAATTTTACAACTTAGATTAATAAGATATAGTCCCAACATACATGTGAATGTATGAGTATTTACCTTAAACATAAATACCTAAATCAGAAATTAATAAAAAACAAAAATAAATAATAAAAATAAGAAAATAAGATTTTAATTACATTACTTCGTTTTACCCACTTTAGTGAATAAATTTTGTTTTTAAAGTAAACAAGACAATATTAGATAGTTTAAATTTAAATTAATCAGTTATTCTTAGTTCAACGATAGAACCACATTTATTATTAAATAATACAAATAAAAGGATACTATATTACATTTATATTTATATTTATATTTATATTTATATAAATGTAATATAGTAAAGATTTTAATATTAAAATATATTATAATTTTGTTCCAAACAAAATAAATCTCATTTATTAATTATTAATTATCAATATATAATATATTGCATTTAAGAATTTAATAGAAATTCTAGTCATTCCTTTAGGAAAGAATAAAAATTTAAAAAACAAAAATACAAATGACATTACTTTTCAAATTATTAAATAACAATATGGATAACGATTTAGTCTTCTACGGTCTATTTATTGGAGTTGTAGGAGCAATAGGATATTCATTTACAAGTAAGATTTTAAGAAAATCTTATGTGGAAAAAGGTGTACAAACTGATGCTGAAAATAATTTTTCTGATAGACCAAGTCAAATTATTCCAGATAATGTTACCTCAATAGATACTCTATCACCTGTATCTTCTACATTTAAAGATACATCACCATTAATTCCAACGACCTCAGAAGTAGGAACTCAAACTATAGCTGGAGATGTAACACCAGTTAATAGAGAAGTTATACCTTCTCAAGATATTGTAGAAAGAGTTGTAGATCTCTCTAATGCAGAATATATTGCTGCTAAAGTTGAGCAATTAAATGCTTTAGATCCCTTCTCAGCTACACCTTGAACTCCTGAGAGAGTTAGTGCAATGATAGATACTTTAGGAACAGTAAATAATTTATTTAATTAAATCATTTAATTTATAGAAATTATTTCTTCATTATTTATTGTATTTACCCCCTTTAAAGTAAACTATTTCAATAAAGAGTAAACATAACTATAAATGTAAAATTTATCATCTGTTTGTTAAATTTACATTTTCTTAATTAAAGTTTTTTTATTTTTCTTTTTTATTTGTCTGATTAATTTATTTAAGTTATAAAACATTTTTATATTAAATAAAATTCATGGGATTAAAATAATTAATTTACTTCTATTATAATTACGAGTTAATGTTTATGAGACTGCTGTAATTTACAAGACAGTCATTGGATAATATCCAGTAAATCAAGATTAAAAAGGGTATAACTATGTTATTAACTGATAGAAATTTTAATACAAGTTTCTATGATCCAGCAGGAGGTGGAGATCCTATATTATTCCAACATTTATTTTGATTTTTTGGACATCCGGAAGTTTATATTTTAATTATACCTGGATTTGGTATAGTTAGTCAAATAATTTCTGCATTTTCAGGTAAACCTATTTTTGGTTATTTAGGTATGGTGTATGCTATGTTCTCAATAGGAATATTAGGATTTTTAGTATGATCTCATCATATGTTTAGTGTAGGTTTAGATGTAGATACCAGAGCTTATTTCACTGCTGCTACAATGGTAATTGCTGTTCCTACAGGTATTAAAATATTTTCTTGAATTGCTACTTTATATGGTGGTAGTTTAAGATTAACAACACCTTTAATATTTACATTAGGATTTTTAGCTTTATTCACAATAGGAGGAGTAACAGGAGTAATTTTAGCTAATGCTTCTTTAGATTTAGCATTACATGATACTTATTATGTAGTAGCTCACTTCCATTATGTATTATCAATGGGAGCTGTATTTGCTATATTTGCTGGATTTTATTTCTGAGCACCTAAAATTATAGGAAAATCATATAATGAATTATTAGGAAAAATTCATTTTTGAACATTATTTGTTGGAGTTAATACAACTTTCTTTCCTCAACACTTTTTAGGTTTAGCGGGTATGCCTAGAAGAATTCCAGATTATCCTGATGCCTTTAGTGGTTGAAATCAAATTTCAAGTTTTGGATCATTAATTTCAATTATGGCTACAGTATTATTTGGTTATATAATCTATGATATATTTGCTAATGGAAGTCAAGTTAATACTAATCCTTGAAATATACCTTCTTATTTTACATCTACAGAACAATTTAAAAATGAAACAGAAACAGCTTCAACATTAGAATGAACTTTACAAAGTCCTATTCCATTCCATGCTTTCAAAATGTTACCTGTGCAATCTTAAATTGATAATTAAATATATATTAAGTTATATTTAATTAGCTTAAAACTTATTATTTAATTTTAAATAAAAAGTTAATTTTAATAAATTTACCCCCCTTTAATTATAAAATTTTATAATTATTTAAATATAATCATTAAAAGAATTAATAAATAAATTAAAGACTGTAGCATAATTGGTAATGCAGTTCGCTCATAATGGATATTATAAGGGTTCAATTCCCTTCGGTCTTATCTATTATATTTAGGGTACTTGGTCGAGTCAGGTTTAAGGCGCTCGTTTTGAAAACGAGTACTTGAATAAGGTCGTGAGTTCGAATCTCACAGTGTCCGTTTATTAAATTATTTTATATTTCTCACATGGAACAATATATATTTAAAAGAAGAGAAATAAATTTAACTTCAATAAATATATTATAATTTTGTTTGGAACAAAATAAATCTCATTTATTAATTATTAATTTATTTTGGTTGTTTTTTTTCTCAATTAAAAATAAATAAGATATTGCATTTAATAATTTAATAGAAATTCTAGTCATTCCTTTAGGAAAGAATAAAAATTTCTTAAAAAATGCTTAGTGTATTATTATTACTACCTATAATAGGTAGTTTATTATTATTAACAATACCAGAAAATTCCATAGAAAATAAAATAAGAATGAAAAGAATAACTTTAATAACTATGTTAATAAATTTAATAATATCAATATATATCTGATTAGAATTTGATTCAAGTACTAATCAATATCAATTTGTATATGAATTTATAGATTTAAATTATTGCCATTTAAATATAGGTATAGATGGAATATCATTATATTTTGTATTATTAACAACTTTTATAAGTCCTATCGCTATATTATCTAATTATAATAATATAAATAATAATTTAAAATATTTTTTAATATCTTTTTTATTATTAGAAACATTACAAATAGGAGTATTTGTAGTATTAGATTTAATTTTATTTTATATATTTTTTGAAAGTGTATTACCTATTTTATTTTTAATAATAATAATATATGGATCAGGTGAAGCTAGAATAAGATCAGCTTTATTATTATTTTTATATACTTTAGCAGGATCTTTATTTATGTTATTAGCTATACTTCAAATATATAGTTATGTAGGATCAACTGATTTTCAAATTATATCTTTATCAGAAATTAATTTAGATAGTCAAAAAATATTATGATTAGGATTCTTTTTAGCTTTTGCAGTAAAAACTCCCTTATGACCTTTAACAGGTTGATTATATAGAGCTCATGCTGATAGTCCTTTAGCTGGTTCTATTTTATTAGCTGCTACAATATTAAAATTTGCTACTTATGGTTATTTACGAGTTTTAATTAATTTTTTACCTGATGCTACTAATTATTTTTCTCCATTAGTTCAAACTATTGCAATTATAACTTTAATTTATGCTTCTTTAGCTACAATTATTCAACAAGATACTAAAGCTTTAATTGCTTATTCAAGTATTGCACATATGAGTATAGTTATATTAGGTTTATTTTCTAATACAATTCAAGGTATTGAAGGTGCTATTTTATTAGCTTTAGCTCATGGATTTGTTTCTCCTGCTTTATTTATTTGTGTTGGAGGTGTAATTTACGATAGAACAGGTACTAGAATTATTCATTATGTAAGAGGATTAGTTACTTATATGCCTGTATTTACTATTTTATTTTTCATTTTTACATTAAGTAATACTGGTATTCCATTAACTTTAAATTTCTTAGGAGAACAATTATCTTTAATTGGAATATGAGAAAGAAGTCCTTTAATAGCAGCTTTAGGTGCTACTGGAATAGTATTATCTGCTATTTATTCTATTTATTTATATAATAGAATTTCTTATGGTATTTATTCTCCTCATTTAAAACCAATTAAAGATATTTCTAGAAGAGAATTTAATCTATTAATAACTTTATTATTACCTACTGTGTTATTAGGTATTTTCCCTAATGTTATTTTAGACGGTATACATTTTTCTATTTCTTCTTTACTTTATAATATTTAAAGTAAATTAGATTTTATTTAATAAATTTACCCCCTCTTTTTTTACATAAACATAATTTAATTAAAAATTATAAAAGAAATCTTAATTAATAAAAGAGCATAGTATTAACGGTTAGTATAACGATCTTCAAAATCATTGGTAGGTGTTCGAATCATCTTGCTCTTGTTAAATTTATATCTAAGGGATCTTAGCTTAATTGGTAGAGTTTCTAATTGTCATTTAGAAGGATTTCAGTTCGAATCTGGAAGATCTCGTTTTATATTAAAAACAAATTGACATAATAATTTATATAATCTTGAATTAATCAAGAAAATTATATAATTTGTAAAAATTTTATTAAACTAATAATTTAATTAAGTTTGTATTAATTTATACTAAAAATAAATTAGTCTAATTAAACAAAACATAAATTATTTAAATAATTGTCTTCGTTATTAAAATTATTTAATTATAAAACACAAAAAGAATTTTAATACTAATTTTAGATACAAACATAAGTTAATTTAAATGAAAATTAATAATATAAATAAATTAAATTATATTAATCAAATGTTAATTAGTATAAATCATAATAATTTTAGTTTAATTTTAATAATTTGTTCTTTAATAATATCTAATTATTATATAAATATATTAATATTTTTAATAACTTTTTTATTATTAATAATTATATTAAAAAATAATAATTATATTAATTCAAATACATCTATAATCAAAATAATATTAATAAGTATTTTTATATATTATTTAATTTATATTTATTTAATATATAATGTAATTTATATGGATAGCACAGAATATTTAATTTTATATAATATTATTTATATAAAAGGTTTAAATTCCTTAGTTGAAAATTATGGAGAATTAATAGCTTATGCTGTAGGAGTTAAATTATCTAGTATTTATTTAAAAATTTCACCTATTGAACCTACATTTTATTTTCATTTTGGTTTAGGTGTAGGACCTATTTTAGATTTAACAGTTCATCAAGAATCATATACTTCACCTATAGATTCTAATCATAAAAATTATGTATTATTAATTGTTGATAAAGTTGAAAATCATATTATTTTTCTTAAAGATATGGTACCTTTTCATCATAAACATTATAAAACATCTAAAATGACAAATATGGAAAATAATACTACTGTTATTAGTGGTGATGCTCCTACTAATATTAATGTGGTTAATATTCATTGTTCTTTAGAATCGGAAGAATTATTTATTAATGGGGTTAATAATTTTGAAAATTTAATTTTTAATATTTCATATATATTTTATCTTATTTTTATAAGTATTTATTTTATTTTTTTAATTATAAAATTTATTAATTTTATTAAATTTATTTTATTTATTACAAAAAATATCAAATATTAAAAATTAATTCACACTTTATATTTCTTTATTAAATTATAACCATAGTTAAATTATTAATTTATTATAAATTTATTTATTAATGTTTAATAAAAACTTATTATTTATTAATTATAATGTAAGTTTTCTTTGTTTATCTCATTTTTCTTTATCTTTAATTTATAAAATTAATTATAAACACAAAACATAATATTTTATTTTATTTTGAATATTACCCCCTTTTTAGAAATAAATATATAAACAATCATATCAGATTTAATTTTAATTCAATTAATGTTCATTTATAAGAAATAGTCTAATATTAATAAATTTAAAATAATTAAAAGTAAAGAAGAATTATTTATTAATTTGCCGTAAAAAAGTTTATTTTTAAAAAGTATTTATTGGTTTTGAAATCTTATTACTCTCTTTTCACAATTAAATTTTCCATTTTTATCTAAGTAGGTATTGAGGTCTAATTAAAACACAAATATCAAAATCTTCCACCGCAATTGACATTTGATTATTTAGATAATTATAAATAACTTGATGATTACTATATTTGGTAATAAGTATTTGTTTACTTAAAATGATATGAGGGTCATTATTTCGAGCAAACATAATAATTGAAGGAATAATAGTATGAACTGTTTCACTAGCAATTTATTTCTAATTTCAGAAAGAAATTTTTATCAAATTTAGGGATAAATGAAGAATTAAATTTTTAACAGTCGAAAGGGGTAATTATATCGAATGAAATTACGAAGCAATAAAAGTATATATAAGGTTTTAATCAATAAAACAAAACCCGTGACCCAAAATAAAAATTAATTTAACCTAATTATAAAAATAATAAAACGAGTATAGTTAAGTTGGTATAACCTCTACCTTCCAAGTAGATGTGATCAGTTCGAATCTGATTATTCGTATATATTTAAAATATTTTTAATTAATATATATTTATAATAAATTTATTAAATGGTAAAGTATAATTTTATAAAAATAAATAAAAAGTGAATATAATAAAAGTGTATATTATTATATTTATAATATATTTTAGACACTATTAAAATATAATACAAACAAAAATGTTAGCAGCAGCAAAATACATTGGTGCAGGTTTAGCTTGTTCAGGTTTAATTGGAGCTGGAGCAGGAATTGGTTTAATTTTCTCTTCATTAATTGCTTCAACAGCTAGAAATCCTCAAATAAGAGGTCAATTATTCAGTTTTGCAATTTTAGGATTCGCTTTAGCTGAAGCTACAGGATTATTCTCTTTAATGATTGCTTTCTTATTATTATATTCTTAATTTTTATTATAATTTAAGAATTAATTAAGAATATATTTAATAGAATTAACTTTTAATTAATTAATTATATTAATTCAATTTTTTACTTTTAATTAAGTAAAGAATTAATTTATAAATATTACCCCCTTAAAATTAAAATTGTATATTAATTAAATATATAAAAATATATAATTATTTATTATTTATATTCAATACAAATATATATAAAATTATATTAATTAATGTAAATTAGATAATAAATTTAAAATAATTTAAAAGTAAATAATAATTAAATATTTGAATAACATTAAAAAAAGAATTTATACATATCCAAATAATTATATATTTAAAATTTAATAATACATTATTCTTCTGAATAGATTTTTAATTAATAAAATCCCTAAATTAAGTTAAATTTAATTTAGTTTTTTTTGTCACATTTGCCTATAATTATATGATATATTTTTTAATGAATAACATTGAAAATTTTAATATAAAATTAAATGTAAATAATAATTTACCTAATTTAAAAAATTTTATAAATAAAGGAAAAATGGATTCTTCAATAGAAAACATATTTAAGGGAAAAGAATTAGAAAATAATAACTTTTTAAGTAGTAAAAAAGCTACTAAAATTACACAATTAATTATTAAATTAAGTGATAAAATAATTTATACTAATAAATCCTTATTAAATTTCTTAAATAAAAATGAATATAATTTAAATATCTCTAATTCCGAAAATTTAGAATATTTAAATAAAGAATTATCACACAAAAAATTAAATAAATCAAGATTAATCTGGATGAATGAACAACAATATATGAGATTAATTAGTCCATTTAATTTTAAATTAGCAAGTATTAGAAATCATATTTATACCTTTACTAATAAATCTTATAAACAAATTAATAAAAATTTACATAATTTATATATAATATGTAAATCAGCCTTTCTTAATATGTCCAGTATAATAAGTAAACCTATAATTGAAATTAATTCTAATTTAATAAAAATTACATTATTTTATTATTGAAAACCTTTAAGAAAAAAATATTTTAAAAGTAGTTTACATTCTAAATTTTTAATTTTACATTATTATAAATTAGAAAAATTAGTTAAATTATTAAGTAAATTATTTAATAAATCTGTAGAATTAGAATTAATTAGAATATATTCTCCACAAAATGAAAGTAATATATTAGCTAATCTTATTGGTATATTAAGTAATTTTATTAAATTTAGAAATATTCATATGAAATTATTTAAAGTAAGTAAAACTAAAATTTTTAAAAAAAGATTTAGTAATAATAAAATACCTTCTTTTTTATCTGGAATTTATTTAAAATTAGCAGGTAGAGTTTTAACACAAAAAATTCAAAGAAGAGTTAAATCAAAAATAATCCAAAAAGGTAGTTTAGCTAGAGCTAATACTGATTTAATTAATACTAATACATTTGTTAATAAAAATAAAAGAGGTGTATTTAGTATAACTATTAAAACTGGACACATTATTAATAATTAATTAATTTCAATGGTTAAATTTTTCTTATAAATTTATTTTAAATTAAATAAAAATAATACAAATAAACAAACAATAAATATTTAAATAAATTAGATATATTTCTTTATTTAAAAAGAAGATAAAATAAAATATTAATAAATATAAATAAAAGAGATTAAATAAAAGAACTTTAATTAAAATTAAATTCTAAGTAACTAAATATATCTATTTATTTTTTAGATATAATTAAAAATTATTAAATTAAAAAAATCTCCTATTAGATTACAATTAATAATAACACTTTAGTAAAAATAAAAACAAATTAAAAAAATATAATGAACAAAATAAATAGAAATCAATTTCAATCTTTTCCTTATCATTTAGTAGAACCATCGCCATGACCTATTTTAGTTAGTTTTTCATTATTAAGTTTAACCTTAGGTGCAGTTATGTATATGCAAGGTTTTACTCATGGAGGACAATTAATAAGTTTAGGTTTTACTTTAACAGTATTTGGTATGATACTTTGATTTAGAGATATTATAACAGAAGGTACTTATTTAGGACATCATACAATTCAAGTTCAAAAAGGTTTAACTATTGGAGTAGTATTATTTATTATTAGTGAAGTATTTGCTTTTTTAAGTGTATTTTGAGCTTTCTTTCATTCTAGTTTATCTCCTACAATAGAAATAGGAGGAGTTTGACCTCCTCAAGGTATAACACCTTTAGATCCTTTTGCAATACCATTATTAAATACTATTTTATTATTATCATCTGGAGCTTTTGTAACTTATGGTCATCATGCTTTAATACAAGGAGATAGAAGAGGAGCTATCTTAGGTACATTATTAACAATAATTTTTGCTATAATATTTACTGCTTTACAATATTATGAATATTCTGAATCTAGTTTTACAATGAGTGATTCAGTATATGGAACAGTATTTTATGCTTCTACTGGTTTACATGGATTACATGTAATTATTGGTACATTATTTATTTTAGTAGGTTTTGTTAGAATAATTAATTATCATTTAACTGATACACATCATCAAGGACATGAAGCTGCAATTCTATATTGACATTTTGTAGATGTAGTTTGATTATTCTTATTTATAGCTGTTTATTACTGAGGTGGTAATTAAATGAGAATAAATATTTAAATAAATATTTAAATTAAATTATTAATTATCCAATAATTAAATTTCTTAACCCCTTTATTAAAAATTAAATTTTATTTTACCTAAATTAAATAAAACCCGCTAAACAAAATATCAATTTATTTTTGTAATTAGCAAGTAATATTTTTAAATAAATATTAGACATTTAATACAAGTCCCAAAGGGTTTATAATACGATAATACTATGAATTTATCATTATTTTTATTTTTAATAGGAATCTTAGGTTTTATATTAAACCGAAAAAACATAATATTAATGATTATTGCTATAGAAATAATGTTATTAGCAGTAACTATGTTATTATTATTATCAAGTTTTAGTTTTGATGATGGAATAGGACAAATATTTAGTATATTTATAATTTCATTAGCAGGAGCTGAATCAGTTATAGGTTTAAGTATTATTGTTGCAGTTTATAGAATTAAAGGAAATATATTAATAAGACAAGAAACTTAATGTATTTAACAATATTAATTTTACCTTTATTAGGTTCATTTGTTTCAGGATTTTTAGGTCGAAAAATAGGAGTAACAGGATCTCATATTATAACTTGTACTTGTTTAATTTTATCTAGTATATTAGCAACTATTGCTTTTTATGAAGTAGGATTAAGTTCAAGTCCAGTTATAATTAATTTATTTAATTGAATAGATTCAGAATATATGACTATCTCATGAGAATTTTTATTTGATCAATTAACAGTATCTATGTTTATTCCTGTATTATATATTTCTTCTTTAATTCATATATTTTCAACTGATTATATGGCTGAAGATCCTCATAATCAAAGATTTTTCTCTTATTTATCTTTATTCACTTTTTTTATGTTAGTTTTAGTATCTGGTGCTAATTTTTTTGTAATGTTTGTAGGTTGAGAAGGTATTGTAGAATGCCTTAAATGGGATAATAATGAAAATTTAACTTATAGTATTATCGGTTTAAATGTGATTGGTAATGAAAAATTTTCTTCTAAAATTAAAAAGTTAACTTCTAAGGAACGAATAGGACCTCATAATATAGATATTATTTCTATGATTATAGGTTCAACCTTAGGTGATACTCATTTAGAAAAAAGAAAAAATGGTATAGGAACAAGAATAATATTTGAACAATCAAGTGATAATGTAGAATATTTAATGTGATTTCATAATTATTTAGCCAGTAGAGGTTATTGTAATAGTAAAAAACCTAAACTAAAAATAATAATAAAACAAAAAGGTAAAGTGTATTATCAATATCGAATTAACAGTTTTACATTTTCTAGTTTTAATTGAATTCATGAAATGTTTTATAAATTCATTGGTAATAAATATATAAAATTTGTTCCTTTAAATATTGAAGAATATTTAACACCTTTAGCTTTAGCTATTTGATTTATGGTTGACGGATCTAGTTTAGGTAGAGGTGCTAGAATTGCCACTAATTGTTTTACATTAGAAGAAGTTAATTTTCTTTGTAATGTATTAAAAATTAAATATAATATTATTGCTACACCAAATAAATGTGGGAAAGATAAAGGTCATATTATATATATTCATGTTAATTCTATGAAATTATTTATGAATATAGTTAAACCTTATTTATTACCTTCATTATACTATAAGTTAGGATCTGACAAATAGTCAATATTATTATTACCATAGTAAGAAAATGATCAATTATTAGTAAATTAAATTGAAGAATAATAAGAAATTAGTATTTGTTTTAAATAATAAATTAACTAATTACGTTTTCTTGCGACGTTATTGAAAACGATCAAATGAATTAGCTTCATTAATAGATCGTCGGTTACAATTTTGATCGCGACAGACTAGTTCAATAACGGGTGTCTGAAATGATGCTCAATGCATAGTCGGAATCTTTATTTATTTAAAAAAAACAACCAAAAAAAAACAACAAAAATCTAAAATTAAAATGAGACACAAGGCATTAAAATTAAAAAGGTTTTTTAAATAAAGAGTACGAATTAAAGTTTGTTAAATAGACTTATTTAATTGTATTACCCCCTTATTTAAATTTTTATTAAATGGTTAAATTAATTTATTTTAAATTAAGTAATAAACAAGGTTTAATGAAGAATGGTTCCTTCTAGAAACTTTTTCTTATTAAGCCCTTAACTCTATCATTAACTTATTTTTAATTATAGATGTTAATAAACATATTAGTAAATTTATCCCCTTAAATAATTGAAGTAAAAGAAAATGTGAAATAGATAGTTTTAAATTTAACACAAAATATAAAAGAAATATATAAAAGAAATATATAAAACAAAAATCTAAAATTAAATTTATTAAATTCTCTTAGTTCAACGATAGAACAGTATTTTATAAAATAAAATATTAATTTTGGTTAAACTCCAAAAGAGAATATTTTTTTAGAATTTTTATTATTAAAAACAAATAAAAGGATACTATATTACATTTATATTTATATTTATATTTATATTTATATTTATATAAATATAATATAGTTAAGATTTTAATATTTATATAAATAATAACAATTTATATAAATATATGAAATAATTGAATAAGACGAACCTTAGGATACTTTATATATATAATTTATATAATTTTTTATATATAATATGTAATAGAGTATAAAGATTAAGAAGTTATAATATTATAAAAAATATTATATACAATATTAAACTAAAGAGTAGATTAGTAAAACCTAAGAGAGAAAAATAAAACACAAAAAATAAATAAATGAGATTATTATACAACCTATTAAAGAACAAATTTATAAATAACGATTTAGTAATTTTCGGAGTATTTACAGTTACAGCTAGTATCTTAGGATATTCATTTATAACTTCATACTTAGATTATGATGTAATTATTATATATATTTCTATCAAATATTTTATGTTCTTAAGCAAGAAATTTAAATTTATTAAACAGAACAAATATACTGTTTGAGTTTCTAGATTTTTAACAATGTTAATTATATTGCTTAAATTTAAAGGAAATTATGATTTATTATTCTATAGTTTCTGTATAAGTATTGTAATATTGTTAGGTTTGGCTTTATATAAACATAGAAGAGCTTCTGCTGCTATTTTCCCTAATATGATTGTAATTGTAAATTCAGAATCTAATAAAGTTACCCTTATTCCATCTCGAAATACCAGAGTTATGTCAAATTCAGATACAGTAGATTATAAATTTGAATTTAATTTACCAAATGAACAAATAGAACAAATAAATAACTTTTTAGGTAGAGATGTGACTAATAATGCAATAACAGGTGAAAATGCCGACTATATAATAAATAGACATATTATGCCTCTAATAAAATCCAGTGAAATTCATTCATATTTTTATGAAATTTTTAATCATTTTTAATATCCAATAATTATATATTACAATTAATTTTACTTATTCTTACCCTCTTTTCATATAATAAAAGAGTAAACAATACTAAATTACTAATCTAAATATTTATTATTTTTAGTTTTGTTTATATTTACCTATTTAAATTTATTAAAAATTTTAATGTTTTGTGTCTCATTTTAATTTTATAAAAATTTTCTTTAAATAAATACTAAGGCATTATATAAATCCTGTAAGGTTATAATGTACAGGGAAATAAAGAGGAAGCTATTATTTTATTTTAAGTCATTATAAAATAATTTCTTTATTTTTAAGATTTGATTGGTATTGTTTCTTATTTACTAATTAATTTCTGATTTACTAGAATACAAGCAAATAAAGCAGCCATATTAGCTTTAACTATGAATAGAGTAGGAGATATGGGTTTAAGTATAGGATATTTTGCATTATTTGCTTTATTTGGATCATTAGATTATGCTACAATATTTAGTATAGTACCATTTATGAATGAAACAGCTTTAACTATAATAGGAATATTATTATTAATTGGAGCTATGGCTAAATCAGCTCAAATACCTTTACATTCTTGATTACCTGGAAGTATGGAAGGTTTTGTAATGGTGTAAAACATTATTTTATAATTATTATTTGCATCTTAGGTTTCTACAATTATTTAAAAGATCTATCGGATATTAAATATTTATCAGTTTTAGAAAAGTTAGATATAAAATCCACTTTAAAAGTGAGAGATAAAATTCTTAATAGATATAGAATTAGAATATTTAAAATTAGTATGTATAGAGTTATTTATTTAGTAAAACCATATATGCATAAAGATTTTTTTTATATAAATTAGGAATATAATTGTTTTGAATAGGGCCTTCCTTAAACTTCACTATATGCTGGAACACCCTAAAGCTTTAAGTACTCATCATAGTTATGGTAGTGAAAATCTTAAAGATAATACAATGGGCAATCAGCAGGAAACCAACAAAATAAAATAAAATTTAAGAAAAATTAAATAGAACGAAAATTTACAATTATTACCCCCTTTTCTTTGTATAATTTCGTTAGAATAGTTTAAAAATTTATTCAATTCTCTAAAAGATATTAAAAATTTATTAAATTCTTTTAGTTCAACGATAGAACAGTATTTTATTTTATAAAATCTTAATAAATATAAATAAAAGAGATTAAATAAAAAAAATATTTAATTAAAATTAAATTCTAAGTAACTAAATATATCTATTTATTTTTTAGATATAACACAAAATTATTAAATTAAAAAAATCTCCTATTAGATTACAATTAATAATAACACTTTAGTAAAAATAAAAACAAATTAAAAAAATATAAAATGAATAATAACTTCTTATTAGAAAATAATTTAAATTTCTATTCTATCTTAATAGGATCGGGATTAATATTAGGTTGTACTTTATATTACTTAATTAAAAGTAATAATACAACAATTCCCACTACAAATATGGAACCTTTTACAAATGAAGAATTGGAAACTATTTATAAAGAAAATATGGTAACTGTTTCAAGTGCAAATGTAGAAGATTTTATAACTGATAGTGATTTTGAAACAGATGTAGAATTGGATTCTCAAAGTAGATTTGAGAGTGAGAGTGATAGTACATCTGATATTGAAAGTATATTAAAGGATCCAGATATATTTTTCATGCCAAATGTAGATTTTGATGTATGTCCTATTGAGGAATTAAAACTTTTTGAGTTCAATAGCCTATATGCTAGAGAAATTGCTGAAAATTCGGTTACTCAGGAAGAGATAATGGAATTTCTTTGTTCATTTTCAAAGGAAGAGTTAGCTACAAATTGAATTAATGACTACTTCCTTAAAGGTTTATCTCTATTGCAATATTTGATAGATTAGCTACAAATAGAATTAATAATTTATTCTTTTTTGTGGTATTTCTATAGTAATATTTGATAAATTTATATCTTTAATTTTTTACCCCCTTTTTAAGTAAATTACTTTCTTAAAAGAGTAAACAAGACAAAACAAGATATTTAACTCTTGTCTAGTAAGTTTACAATACGTTCTTTAATTTATTTTTCTTAATTATTAAACATTATTTTAAGTAGGATCCTCAGAGACTACACGTGAAGCTCATATCAAAGATATGATGAAGATATAGTCCGACCAATAGAGAGATCTATTGTTAACACATGATGCCTACACCTGTATCAGCTTTAATTCATGCAGCTACTCTAGTTACTGCTGGATTATATTTATTATTACGATCATCACCTTTATTAGAATATAGTAGTACAGCTTTATTAATTATTACTTTAACTGGAGCTACTACTGCTTTCTTTGCAGCTACTTGTGGTTTAGTTCAAAATGATTTAAAAAGAATAATTGCTTTTTCAACTATAAGTCAATTAGGATATATGGTTATGGCTGTAGGTTTAAGTCAATATAATGTAGCTTTAATGCATGTAGTAAATCATGCTTTCTTTAAAGCTTTATTATTCTTAGGAGCTGGAGCTGTAATTCATAGTTTTTCAGATCAACAAGATATAAGAAGAATAGGAGGTTTAATAAAATTTTTACCTTTTACTTATACAACTATGTTAGTAGGATCATTATCATTATTAGCTACTCCATGATTAACTGGATTTTATAGTAAAGATTTAATAATAGAATTAGCTTATGGTCAATATAGTTTTAGTGGTACATATGCTTTCATCTTAGGAAGTATAACAGCTGGTTTAACTGCATTTTATTCATTTAGATTAATTTGTTTAGTTTTCTTAACTGTACCAAATGGACCTAAACAATTTTATTTAAATACTCATGAAGCTAATAATAAAGTAATTATTCCATTATTTTTATTAGCTTTATTTAGTATATTTTTTGGATTTATCTTTTCTGATTTATTTGTAGGTATGGCTAGTGATTTCTTCAGTAATGCAATATTTATTAAACCTAATAATATTTCTTTAATTGAAGCTGAATTTAGTTTACCTTTAATAATAAAATTATTACCTGCTTTATTATCACTATTTGGTGCTAGTTTAGCAATATTTTTATATCATAAAAGTCCAACATTTATTATTGATTTAACTGATAATTTAATCGGACAAAAAATATATACCTTCTTTAATGGTAAATATTTCTTTGATATAATTTATAATAATTATATTATAAATAAAGGATTAAAATTAGGTTATATTATTTCTAAAGTTTTAGATAGAGGTATAATAGAAATGGTTGGACCTCATGGTTTATCTCAAACTTTAACTAACACAGGTAAAAATATTAGTAAGTTAGATACTGGAGTTATAACTACATATTCTATTTATATTACTTTATCTTTACTTTCTTTAATTTTCTTAATTTTTGCTCCTATTTTAATAGATACTTCTTTATTAAATGAAATAAGATTATTTATTATTTATATAGCTGCTTTAATTATAGTTTTATCTCCTTCTAAACCTTAATAAAATATATTTATTATTAATATTTTAATCAATTTACCCCCTTAATTATATAATTTAAGTAAATTACTTTCATTTATACCATTTATTAACCAAATTAATAAAATAACATAATTTATTAATATAAATTCAATCAATGTCTCATTTTAAATTATATTAAATTAGTAAAAACAAAATTTAAAATTGCTTATAATGCAGAGACAGTTCTCTAATAATAAACAAATAATTTTGTGTTTTGAGATCCTTATATTTTTAATTAATTTTAATGCCTCAATTAATACCATTTTATTTTGTTAATCAATTTTCATTCTCATTTTTAACTTTACTTTCTTTAATTTATATATTTTCTAAATATGTATTACCATTATTTACTTTTCAACAAGTAATAAGAATGTATATTACTAAATTAAGTAATTAATAATAAGTTAATTTTTCATT
>Ga0080026_10000067_pt1 | contig 21608 bp, 19 predicted proteins | sample OrgsoiDNA2013045_FD_70941 | JGI IMG/M metagenome (GOLD analysis project Ga0080026, IMG submission 70941) | Permafrost soil microbial communities from the Arctic, to analyse light accelerated degradation of dissolved organic matter (DOM) -... | ecosystem: Environmental > Terrestrial > Soil >... | reverse complement strand
CGCCGGCCGACTGGCCGCCGATGGCGCGCCGATCGGGGCATTCGACCTGATCCGGGCTCTCCCCGCGGCTTTCCGGACCGTGGCGGCCCGCACCTGAGCCAGGATCGTGCCAGAGCCTAGGCCTCGGCCCGGCCGCCAAGATAACGGGCGAGGAACCGTTCTGCTGCGCCGTAGAAGCGCAGCCTGTTCTCCGGCTTGGCGAATCCGTGGCCCTCGTCGGGGAAGAGCATGTACTCATGCTCGATGCCCGCCCGCTTGAGCGCGGCGACGATCTGCTCGGACTCTGCCTGCTTCACCCGAGGGTCGTTGGCTCCCTGGGCAATGAGCAGCGGGATCCGGATGCTGTCGACCCGCGACAGGGGCGAGCGGGACCAGAGGAAGTCCTCCTCGGTGTCCGGGTTCCCGACCCTGCTGTGGAACTGGGCGATGATCGGAGCCCAGTACGGCGGGACTGTCTCGATCAGCGTCTTCAGGCTCGAGGGGCCGACGATGTCGACGGCACAGCAGTAAAGGTCCGGCGTGAACGTCGCCCCGGCCAGCGCGGCATAGCCTCCGTAGGAGCCACCGTAGATGGCGACCCGCGACGGATCGGCCCAGCCCTGCGCCACAACGAAGGCCACGGCATCGGTGAGGTCGTCCTGCATCTTGGCGCCCCACTCGCGGTCGCCGGCATTGACGAACGCCTTGCCGTAGCCCGTGGACCCCCGGAAGTTCACCTGAATGCAGAGGTATCCCCGGTTGGCGAACCACTGCGCCTCGGGGTCGAAGCCCCAGGCGTCCCGATGCCACGGGCCGCCGTGCACGTTGAGCACCGTGGGCAGGCCCGAGCGATCCGCGCCTGGCGGGAACGTCGCGTAGCCGTGGATCGTCAGGCCGTCACGGGCAGTGAAGGAGAACGGCTCCATCGACGCCAATTCGAAACGGGAAAGCTCCGGCCGCTGTACGAACAGGAAGCGGCCCTGCCTGCGGGCGCGGTCATAGGCGTAGTAGGAGATCGGTCCCGCGTCGTTCTCGAATGCCACCAGCCAGGTCGTATCGTCGTCGTCGGCGTCCACGACGGACGGATCTCCGGGATGCAGCGCGCGGATCGCCTCGAAATCGGCGGCGACCGAGGGGTCAAGGACCAGGTACTGCGACCGGTCCTTCAGGAACGTGACGATCTGCGGCTCGCGAGTGTCGGGGTGCACGCGGACGTCGCTCACGTCAGCCTGCGGGTCCTCAGCCAGCACCGTGACCGCGCCGGTCGCGAGGTCGATCCGGATCAGGCGGGCGGTCTCGGCACCGACCGAGGTCGTGGCCAGCAGGGCGGTTCCGTCCTCGCTGAAGCAGATCGGATCGCTGGTCAGCGCGTCATCAGGGGGGATGTCCAGCAGGTCACGCCAGTCGCTGTCGACGTCATCGCGCACTTTCAGCGTGAAGCCGCCGTCGGGGTGCGGGGCGAAACCAGCCCGGACCACCATCTGCGCGTCGGCGAGCCAGCCGACGAAGCCGGGATTCTCGACTTCCTGCACCAGGTCGCCGGATACCAGGTCAAGCCGGTAGACGTCGTGCAACTCCGGGTTGTCCCGGTTGAGCCCGAGCAGGATATCGGTGGGGAACTTCCGCTCCAGCGCGACGAACTGCGTCTGGACGCCCTCGAATGGGGTAAGGTCCCGCCTCTGCATGGTCTGCAGGTCGATATCGTGCAGGCGCCAGTTCTCATCGCCGTCGGTGTCCTGCACGTAGAGCAGGTGGCGGCCGTCATGTGCCCACATGAACTTCCTGATGCCGCGGTCCGCGTCGTCGGTGACGACTCGCGCGTCAGCCCAGACAACTCCCGCCTCAGGGCTGATCGGAGCTAGCCAGACATTAAGCACATTCTCGTGCGGCGCGATCCATGCCAGCTGAGATCCGTCGGGCGAGATCCGAGGGCCGACCCGCTCGGGGTTGCCGAACAGTATCTGCCGGGGAATGAGTTCGACCAACGCAATGCTCCCTGTCATGCGACGTCATGCAACGGCCCAGTGCGGGCAGAAGCCACTCTATCGGGCCAGCTCCCGGTGCCGCCGCGAGCGCCCGGGCCGCAGGCCGCCGCGGCATCCCGCCGCTCGCGTAGGCTCTGCGCCATGGCGACCCACCGGGAACACCGCCACCGTGCTCAACAGCCATGAGGACTAGCGCCGCTGATGCGGACACGGTCATCGCGCGACTGCTGGCGACGGCCAAGTACCGACCCATCCATCCGGACACCATTGCAGACGTGGTGCATCAGGAAGCGGCGCACGCCACAGATAAGTCTGATCTCGAGCGGCGCAGTCGAGGAAAGCTGCACAAAGTGGTAGGCGGCTACCTATTGAGCGGTCGGTCCGCGCGCCTTCTGCGAGGGATGGACGAGGACGCTCTCAGGGACCCCGCGCGCCTGCGCGAGGAGTGCCTGTCAGTACTCGGTGCCCATTTCTCCAGCGCCGAAAGGCTGCCCGATCTCGCTCGTTTCTACCCCACCGTATTCGGCCTGACGGGCATACCCCGTACCATCGCAGACATCGCGTGCGCGCTCAACCCCTTTAGCCTGCCGTGGCTGCGGGATGTGACAGGCGCTTGCTACGTCGGGTATGACCTCAACCGCACGTACACCGAGCTGGGCCAGACCTTTTTCGCGCGCGCATACCCGGACTGCGATGTACAGTACCGGGATGTGCTCGTCGAGCCACAAGCGATCGTCGCCGATGTAGCGCTGCTTCTTAAGACCTACCATAGTATCGAAGACCGCCGAGCGGGGGCGGGTCTCAGGCTTGTCGAAGATCTAGGGACCAATCACGTCGTGATCTCGTTTCCAGTGAAGGCGATGCATGGTCGGATCGCGCGGTTCCCGTTGCGTCATATCGCTGAGCTCAAGGCGCTGGCCGAGCTGAAAGGCTGGGGATTCCAGCAGGCCGCTCTGCCTACCGAGAATCTGGTTGCGGTGACAAAAGGCAGTGACACTGAAGGGCCGGGGGCATCCGAGGTAGGGCCTTGACGGACAGGCGTAAGCTCGGCCAATTCCGGCAGCGGGCTGCCGAGATTCTGGGTATTCGCCAAGCGGACGTGATTGACCTGTTCAGGGGGGCGCGGGCCACCAGTGCCAGGGTCAACCGCTTGCACGCGGACAGTGCCCCCGATGAATTGACAGGCAAGGTCCGGTCACTGGTACCAGTTTCCTGGTGCCGTGACGCGTTTTTCTGCACGGGCGAACTGCGCTGTACGGAGATGGTGCCGTTCACTCATGACGGTAGCGTATATCTTCAAAACGCGTCCAGCCTGATTCCCGTGGTCGCGCTCGACCCGTGTCCGGGTGAGCGCATCATTGACGTGTCCGCCGCGCCCGGAGGGAAGGCGTTCCACATCGCTGCCCGGGTGGCCAATGACTGCGACCTGTGGCTGAACGACGCCAGCAAGCCGCGGGCAGAGAAGCTGCGCCATCTCGCGGAGCTCTACGGGGTGCGATACTCTCACCTGACTACCGAGCCCGCCCAGTACATCGACAAGTCGCTGCCGACGCAGTCTTTCGACCGTATCCTGCTCGACGTCCAGTGCTCCGGCGAGGGCCGAATCGACCTGCGCCGTTCCGACGCCCTGCGGTATTGGTCGACTGAACGTATAGAAAAGTATAAATATCTTCAGACCAAGATGCTCGATGCTGCTTACCGGCTGCTGCGGCCGGGCGGGACGATAGTGTATTCTACGTGCACGTTTGCCCCGGAGGAAAATGAATATCCGGTGAGCCAGGTACTCGGCCGGCATGCTGATCTTGATCTAGCACCTATCGAGTTTCGCGAGCTTAATTTCCGGCCTGGCCTCACAAAGTGGCGCAGCTACAGATTCGATCCGCGGCTGGAGCGCGCGGTCCGGGTAGTGCCAGACGATATGTTCGAGGGCTTCTTCACGGCAAAGCTTATCCGCCTGTCGTGAAAGATAGTCCGGCGACAACGGCTCGTCGGCGCCGCAGCGATCGCGGGCGGCGAGCACGCTCCCCACCCCCCCGGCTGGCAGTCTGCTCAGCTGACGAGAGGCGGCGCGTCCGGCAGCGAGTCGACGATCTCGCGCGCCAGCGCCAGTGAGGATGTCGCGGCCGGCGACGGGGCGTTTCTGACATGCGTCGCGCCCGGTGTCTGGGAGATCATGAAGTCGTCGATCAGCCGCCCCCGGCGGCTCACCGCCTGCGCCCGCACCCCGCTCGCGACGTGCCGATCGAGTTCCATCGAGGCGATGGCCGGAATGTACCTCGAGCACGCGTCCACGAACGCGCGGCGGCTTGCCGCCATCCGCAGCTCGCTGATTCCCGTCCGCCAGAACGTCTTCGCCACGACCCACGTGCCCGGCCAGCTCAGGGTGCTGGCCAGGTCGCGGGGCCGGATCGAGCGGGCGCGGTACGCGTCGCGGGCCCCGACCAGCATGGCGGTCGGCCCCAGCATGGTGTGCCCGTCGATATGCCGGGTCACGTGGACCCCCAGGAACGGCAGGTCCGGGTCGGGCACCGGGTAGACCATGCCGCGGACGACGGGCCGCTGGCCGGCCGCCAGCCGAAGGTAGGCGCCGCGGAACGGGATGATGCGAGGATCGGCCGCGGCCCCGGCGCAGACGGCCAGGCGGTCCGACCACAGTCCGGCGCAGCCGATGGTCCACCCGGCCCTGAACTGGCCGGCCTCATGGTCGATCACCGTATGCCCGGCAGTCCGTCGCATTCCGGTCACCGTGCAGCCGAGCGCGAAGGCAGCGCCGTTGCCGCGGAGCTCTTTTTCCAGGGCGCGGGACACGGCGCCGTAATCGACGATGCCGGTAGCCGGCGAGTGCAGGGCGGCGATCCCGCGGCAGAGCGGCTCAAGGTCGGCGATCTCGCCGCCGCCAACACGGCGCAGCCCCTGGACGCCGTTCGCGTGCCCCCGCGCCTCGAGTTCCGTCAGGCGTGGCAGCTCCTGGTCGGTCAAGGCGACGATGAGCTTGCCGCAGCGCTCGTACGGGATGCCGTTCGCATCGCAGAATTCCTGCATCAGGCGAGACCCCTCGACGCACAGCCGGGCCTTGAGCGAGCCGGGGGCGTAGTAGACGCCGCTGTGGATCACGCCCGAGTTATGGCCGCTTTGGTGGTAGGCAACGCTGTCATGCTTGTCGATGACGAGGATCTTCGCGCCGGGCCGGCGGGCCAGCACCTCGCGCGCGACCGCCAGACCGACGATCCCGGCGCCGACGATGGCGAAGTCGTAGCGCTCGTCGGGCGGAAGCGGGCCTGCGGGCCGACGGGGTTGGCTCGTAGCCATCCTCAGTAGGCGGCGAGTGTGCGGACTGCGTTGGTGACGCTATCCACTGTCGGAATAACCAGCTGCTCAAGCGCGTCGGCGAAGGGCAGCGGGACGCAGGCCGCGGCGACGCGCCGGATGGGAGCGTCGAGAGACTCGAAGCCCTCGTCGGCGACGATCGAGGCCACGGTGCCGCCCCAGCCACCCTGGTAGGGGTTCTCCTCCACGATCAGCAGCCGGGAAGTGCGCTGGACGGAGGCCAGCACGGTGGCCATGTCCAGCGGCACCAGGCAGCGCAGGTCGATCACCTCGGCGGAGATCTGCTCGCCGGCCAGTCGGGCGGCGGCGGCCAGCGCCAGCGGCACCGTGGCCGCCAGGGCGACCAGGGTGACGTCATCGCCCTGGCGCGCCACAGCCGCGCGGCCGAGCTCCACCACGTGGCCGGGCGGCGCCGCCGGGCCCTTGCTCGCGAACAGGCCCTTGTGCTCGAAGAACACTACGGGGTCGTCGCTGCGGATCGCGGCCGCCATCATGCCGGTGACATCGGCCGGCGTCGACGGCGCCGCGATCTTCAGGCCGGGGATCGCCAGCGTCCAGTTCTCGACCGCCTGCGAGTGCTGGGCCCCGAAGCCCAGGCCGCCGCCGTTAGCGGTGCGCACCACCAGCGGGACGGTGACCTGGCCCCCGGTCATGTAACGGATCTTAGGTATCTCGTTGGCCAGGTAGTCCCAGCAGCAGGCGAAGAAGTCAGAGAACATGATCTCGGCGACCGGCCGCATGCCGGTCATGGCCGCGCCCATCGCGACGCCCACGATGGCCTGCTCGGAGATCGGCGTGTCCCACACCCGGTCGGCGCCGAACTCGGCGAACAGCCCCGTGGTGGTCTTGAATACCCCGCCGGCCGCTCCGATGTCCTCGCCCAGGCAGACCACCGAGCTGTCGCGGCGCATCTCCCGCGCCAGGCCCTCGGCCACCGCCTCGCGGTAGGTGATCACGTCCGCCATGCCGAGCCTCCGTCCGCCCACACGTCGGTGAGCGCGTCGCCGGGATCAGGGCCAGGAGCAGCCTTCGCCGCGGCGACCGCCGCCACGACAGCCGACTCAGCCCGCTGGTCGGCCGCCGCCACGGACTCGCCGGACACCCCGAGTGCCTCCAGCCGCGCTCTGGCCAGCTCCAGCGGGTCGCGGCGCAGCCACTGCTCGACCTCCTCGGCCGGCCGGTAGGTGGCCGGGTCGGTGCGGCTGTGACCGAAATGCCGGTAGGTCAGCGCCTCCAGCACCGTGGGCCCGTCGCCGGACCTGGCCCGCTCCGCGGCCGCGGCGACTGCGTTCTTCACCAAGACGACGTCATTGCCGTCGATGACCTGCGCCGGGATCCGGTAGGCAGGCGCGCGGTCGGCGGCCGGGTTGGCGACCGCGGTCACGCTGCCGATCGGCGTGTATTCCATGTAGAGGTTGTTCTCGCAGACGAACAGCACCGGCAGGGCCCACACCGCGGCCAGGTTCAGGGCCTCGTGGAACGCCCCGATATTGGTGGCACCGTCGCCGAAGAACGCGACGGCGACCTGGCTGGAGCCGCGCAGCCGGGCCGACCAGGCTGCTCCTGCCGCCATCGGCAGGTGCGCGCCGACGATCGCGTACGAGCCGAGCATCCCGGCCGACGCCTTGGTCAGGTGCATCGAGCCGCCCTTAGCGTGGCACAGGCCGGTGTTCTTGCTCATCAGCTCGGCCAGGCATTCCTCGGGCGTGGCGCCGCGGGCCATTGCATGATGATGGCCGCGGTAGGTCGCGAACACGTAGTCGTCGGGCCGCAGCGCGGCGCTGGCGCCGACCGCCACGGCCTCGTGCCCGGCAGCCAGGTGCGTCGTCCCCTTCACCAGCCCCGCCAGAAACAAATCATGCGCTGCCTTCTCGGTGCGGCGGATCACCGCCATCTGCTCATACAGGGCGAGCAACTCGTCGGCGCCAATGACGGCCTGGCCAGCGTCAACGGCGGTCACTGGCCAGCACCGTCGCAGTCGCCGTCTCGCGCCAGGCCACCACCGGCTGCTGTGCCGCGATCCGGGGCTGCGCCGCTGTCGCGGGCTGCGCCGCGATCCCGGGCTGCGCCGCTGTCGCGGACGGTACCGTGACCACTTGCCGCGGAGCAGCCGCCCGCGGTCGGCCAGTTGGTCTTCAGAGCGAACACCATCCCCTCCTGCGGGACATCCGCAACCGTGCCTATCCGGGGCCGCGCGGCGAGCTTCTGCCCCGGACAAACGCTTGCCTGGAACCTACAGCAGATGGTCAAGGGCCAGCCTGGCCAGTCAGGCCACTGGCGGTCGATGCACCCTGACGACCGGGCAGTGCACATCTGCTCCCCACCGTATATTCGGCGCGGCCCAGGTACGTCGCCGGGCCGGAGGACGCCTGCCTGATCCATGATTGTGGATGATTTTGCCGGCCATCCAGGAAAAATCTTCCACGATCTCTCCGTATCCGGCTGCATCCGGCTGCATCCGGCTGCATCAGGGTGGGCAGGCCGCCGGCCTGGCGCGCTCCGGGCTGCCGGACAGATCCCGCGGCGGGGGTGCGGAAGAGGAGGCGGGCCGCCGAGGCTGCATGAACTGCCGCCGCCCTGCTGGCACACTGGGGCGTCATGGACGGTCACCCGGAGGCGCTGATTGACCTGAGCGCGATCAAGGACAACACATCGGCGCTAGTGCAGCATGTCGGCGGTGCCCAGGTGATGGCGGTGGTCAAGTCCGATGGCTACGGCCACGGCATGATCCAGTCCGCGACGGCAGCGGTGGCAGGCGGCGCGAGCTGGCTCGGCGTCGCGCGCATCGATGCCGGGGTTGCGCTGCGGCAGGCGGGAATCACGGTGCCGGTGCTGTGCCTGCTCGGCGCGGAGGGCGCGCAGCACGAGCGTGCTGTCAGCAACGATATCGACCTGTCGGCGGGCTCGGTGGCGCTGGTCGAGCAGATCGCGGCCGCGGCCGGGCGCCAAGGACGCCAGGCGCGGCTGCACCTGAAGGCCGATACCGGGATGAGCCGCGGCGGCGCGACCGCCGCGCAGTGGCCCGCCGTCGTCAGCGCCGCCCTGGCTGCCGAGGCTGCCGGGCACGCGCGCATCGTCGGCATCTGGTCGCACTTTGCCTGCGCGGACATGCCGGGGCATCCCTCGATCGCCGCCCAGCTGACCGCCTTCCGCAGCGCGATCGAGCAGGCGGAGCGGGCCGGCGCACGGCCGCAGCTGCGGCATCTGGCCAACACCCCGGCCACGCTGACGCTGCCCGAGACCTGGTTCGACCTAGTGCGCCCTGGCGGCGCGATCGTCGGCCTCTCCACGCTGCCGGGCGGCGCGCCCGGCTGGCTGCGCCCGGCAATGACCGTGCAGGCCAGGATCGTCCAGGTCAAGCGAGTCGCCGCGGGCGTCGGCGTGTCGTACGGGCACCGTTACGTCACCAGCGCGGAGAGCACGCTGGGACTGGTCCCGCTCGGCTACCACGAGGGGATCCCCCGGCAGGCGTCCAACACCGGCGAGGTCTTCATCCGCGGACGGCGGTGGACGATCTCCGGCACGGTCTGCATGAACCAGGTCGTCGTCGATCTTGGCGACGAGCCCGCCCAGCCCGGCGATGTGGCCGTCTTCTTCGGCCCTGGCGACTCGGGGGAGCCGACCGCACAGGAATGGGCGGATGCGCTCGGCACCCTGTCCTATGACATCGTGACTAGGATCTCTGCCGACATCCCCAGAAGCTACTCTGGAGTAACGAGCGGTCAGGATCCGGCGCAGGGCAGCAGCGTGATGACGGCGCAGGGCAGATAACGGGAGGACCGATGGCTAGCTGGCGACGGCTCACTGGCATAGCCGGACTGGCCGCCGGGGCGCTTGCCGCGGGTGCGGGCGTCGTCATCGTCGCCGAGAAGATAGCCGTTGGGCGGATCAGACTGCGGCCCGATCCGCAGGCGGGCGAGCCGCTTGGCCAGCTGCGCGGGCGCCCCCTGACCGTGCTTGCCGCCGACGGCGTGCCGCTGCACGCGGAGATCAGCGGGCCGGATGACGCGCCGGTCACGGTCGTTTTCTGTCACGGCTACACCCTGGACCTGGACTGCTGGCACTACCAGCAGGCAGGGCTCGCCGACGGCGACCGGCTGGTCTTCTGGGACCAGCGCGGCCACGGCAGGTCCGGCTGGTCCGGTCCAGGGCCGGTCAGCATCGACCAGCTCGGCGCGGACCTGCACGCGGTGCTGACGGCTACGGTGCCCGGCGATGCACCTGTGATCCTGGTCGGCCACTCCATGGGCGGCATGACGATCATGGCTCTCGCTGACCAGCATCCGGAGCTGTTCGGCACCAAGGTGATCGGCGTCATCCTGATCTCGACCGCGGCCTCCGGCGTGGATCCGACCGCATGGCTTCCCGCGCCGCTGCGGCCGGTGGCCCGCCAGGCGGTCCCGCCGATCCTGCGCGGAGCGCAGGGGCGGCCCGCAGCGCTGATCGAGTGGAGCCGCCAGGCGGCGGGCGATATCGCCTTCCTCGGCACCAGGTACATCGCCTTCGGCGACCCGCGGGTCAGCCCGCTCGTCGTGGATTTCCTCGAGCGGATTATCCGCGCGACCCCGGTCGAGGTGGTCGCGGCCTTCTACCAGGCCCTGCTCGGTCACGACAAGCGCGCCGCGCTTGGCGTCATGGGCGAGGTGCCCGTGCTCGTGCTGACCGGCGACCGCGACCGCCTGGTCCCGCCGCAGCTCAGCGACGAGCTGGTGGCGCAGATCCCCGGCGCCGAGCTGATCCGGGTGCCAGGAGCGGGCCATGTAGTGATCCTTGAGCGGCCCGGTGTGGTCAACGACGCGATCACCGGCCTGATCGGCCGTGCCCTGGCCAGCAGCCAGGCGCGCGAGGATGGTCCGCGTAACCCTGACAGCGGGTTCCGGCTGCGTCCGCGTCCGCCCCGGATCTCGGGCGGCCCCGGCAGTGCATGAGACCGTGTCGCAGGAAACGCGCGAGACGGCGCGCGCGAAGATCCGGGTGCCGACCGCGGCCCAGATGCGGGACCTCGGCGTGCGGCTCGCGGGGCAGCTGCGCCCCGGCGACCTGGTGGTGCTGACCGGGCCGCTGGGCGCGGGAAAGACGACCCTCGTGCAGGGGCTCGGCGAGGGACTCGGGGTGCGGGGCCCGGTGACCTCGCCGACGTTCGTCATCGCCCGCGTGCACCCCTCGCTGCACGGCGGGCCGGCCCTGGTCCACGCCGATGCCTACCGGCTGGGCAGCCGCGCCGAGGTCGACGATCTGGACCTGGATGCCGATCTGGACAGGTCAGTGACCGTGGTGGAGTGGGGCGAGGGCCTGGCCGAGGGGCTCGCGGCCAGCTTCCTGCAGATCACGATCAGCCGGGCGCCGCTGGCGGACCAGCTCCCGCTGCCGGATGCGACCGACGAGCCTCGTGCGGTATCGATCGTCGGCTGGGGCGACCGCTGGGAAGCGGCTGCGGCATCGGCGCTCCTGGCCCTCACTGGTGCGCAGGAGGTTCTTTAGTTCCGATCTGTCCGCCCAGCGGACCGTTCGTAGCATTAAACTGCGGTGACCCATCCAGCTAGTCGTCGTGACGCACGGTCCGATGCCGTTCCCCGGAGGCGCGCCGTGGCTCAGCAGGGCTCCCCGCCCCGTCGGTCCTCCCGACTGCCCGCATCCCGCGGCGCCGGCCGTTCTGGCGGCGCTGGCCGTTCCGGCCGGTCTGATGGTTCCGGCCGATCTGGCCGGCCCGACAGGACATCCCGGCCCGACCTCAACGACCGGTCCGACCGCAACGACCGGTCCGACCGGACCCGGTGGCAGTCCGACGACTTCCCGGCAGATACCGACCAGGACCTGCCGCCGTGGGCGGGACCCGCCATCTACGCCACCCGGCCGGGCCGCAGGGAACTCAGGCCGCCTGACTCGGAGCCGGGCTTCGAGCCGGACGAAGGCGACGGCCAGGGCAGGCGCCGGGGCCGGGGCCGTGCGGCAGCGGCGCGGCTGCGTCGATCCAGGCGCAGGGTTCTCGCCATGGGGGCGGGTGCCGTAGTCATCGCGGTCGTCGTGGCGGCCGGACTGCTGATCACTCACCAGCACAAGCCCGCGCCGTCGGACGGAGTGGTGCGAAACCTGCTGCCGGGCGAGTTCCGCTCGGCACCCAACGCGTGCACCGCCGTCAGTGCCGCAACGCTCAGCCAGTACGTGCCCGGCAGTCCGCGGAGGGTCACGCATTCGATCGCGACCTCCGCGCAGAACCAGTGCACCTTCACCGTCGACGTGAAGCCAGTGTTCCGGGTGCTCGAGGTGACGGCTCAGCAGTACCTGCCGAGCGGGCTGGCCTCCGGGAACGGCAGCGCGACGAACAATGCCAGTGACAATTTCGCTGTCGAGCGCCTGGGGCTGGCTAGTCCGGCCAAGAAGAGCCATATCCCGAAGGCGCTGATCACCGACGTCTCCGGGCTTGGCCAGACCGCATTCAGCGCGCTTCAGGTGATCCACATCGTCGGCGGTGACAAGACCGTGCGCGTCACCGTGGTGGTGCGCGACCGCAATGAGGTGGCCATCATCCAGCTGCAGGGCCTCAATAGCGCGAAGGGCTCGGGCGGCGGTTTCGGCCCGGTTCCGGTCAGCCAGATCAAGGCAGGCTCCCTGGCCGCTGCGCGGCAGGTGCTGGCCGCGGTGGCCGCCGGGCCCACCGTGGGCAGCTGAGCAAGGCACTGAGCCTGCCGCCGGGACGCGGGACGCCGCGGCGGGGTGATCTACGCTGTTCAACCGTGCTGCTGCTTGCGTTCGACACCGCTACCCCTGCCGTGACTGTCGCCTTGCATGACGGAGCCAGCGTGATTGCGCAGGAGTCGGCGGTCGATGCCCGCAGGCACGGCGAGCTGCTCGCTGCCTCGATCGCCAGCGTGCTGCGAAGCGCCGGCGCGGGGGCTGCCGACCTCACCGCGATCGCGGTCGGGACCGGCCCCGGCCCGTACACCGGCCTGCGGGCCGGCCTGGTGACGGCCAGGGTCCTGGGCAGCGCACTGGGCATCCCCGTCGATGGCGTGTGCACGCTGGACGTGATCGCCCGGTCCGCCGCCGCGGCCGCGGGCGGCCGCGAATTTATCGTCGCCACCGACGCCCGCCGCAAGGAGGTCTACTGGGCCCGCTACTCGCCGGACGCGCGGCGCATCTCGGATCCGCAGGTGAGCGCCCCGGCGCGGCTGCCGGTATCGTGCCCGATAGCGGGCGAGGGGCCGGTGCTCTACCCCTTGCTCGCGGGCGAGCCGATCGGGCCGCGCTACCCGTCCGCCGGGCAGCTCGCCGACATCTCTGCCAAACGGCACGCAGCAGGTACTCCCGTCGCTCCGGCCGACCCGCTCTACCTGCGCAGGCCCGATGCGCGAGAGCCTGGCCGGCCTAAGCGGGTGACCCCGTGACGCCCGTCGCGCTGCGCGCCATGACGCTCGCCGACCTGCCCGGCATCCTTGAGCTGGAGCATGCGCTCTTCGGCGAGGAGGCGTGGTCCGTGCAGATGCTGGAAGGGGAGCTGGCTCAGCAGCCGGCCAGCCGCCATTACCTGGTGGCGCAGGATGCCGGGGTCATCGCCGGCTACGGCGGACTGCTCGCCGCCGGGACTCAGGCGGACGTCCTCACGCTTGCCGTGGCAGCCGATCACTGGGGCCGGGGGATCGGCTCGGTCCTGCTGGAGGCGCTGCTCGCCGAGGCTGAGCGGCGCGGATGCAAGGAGGTGTTCCTCGAGGTGCGGATCGACAATGCGCGCGCACAGCGGCTGTATCGCCGGTATGACTTCGAGCAGATCGGGATCAGGAAGGGTTATTACCAGCCGTCCGGCGCGGACGCAGTGGTGATGCGCCGCAGGGTCAGGCGGATGCCGCCGAGGCCAGGCGCCGGTCCGGCCGGCGGCGCGGCTCCCGGCGGCGCGGCTCCCGGCGGCGCGGCTCCCGGCGGCGCGGTGTCTGGGGGCAGGGTGTCTGGGGGCGGGGTGTCTGGGGGCGGGGTGTCTGGGGGCCGTGCCGATTCCGGTGGCGAGGGAGGCAGCGCGTCATGACCGGCCCGCTGGTGCTCGGTATCGAGACCTCATGCGACGAGACGGGCGCTGGCCTGGTCCGCGGGCACGAACTGCTCGCGGACGCGGTGGCCTCCAGCGTCGACGAGCACGCGCGGTTCGGCGGCGTGGTGCCCGAGGTGGCGAGCCGGGCGCACCTGGAGGCGATGGTCCCCGCGGTGGACCGCGCGCTGGCCACCGCGGGCGCCAAGCTGTCGGACATCGACGCGATCGCCGTGACCGCGGGGCCCGGGCTGGCCGGGGCACTCCTTGTCGGGGTCTGCGCCGCCAAGGCGTACGCGCTCGCGCTCGGCAAGCCGCTCTATGGCGTGAACCACCTCGCCGCGCACATCGCCGTGGATCAGCTGGAGCACGGCGCTCTGCCGGTCCCGGCGATAGCGCTGCTGGTGTCGGGCGGGCACTCCTCGCTGCTGCTGGTCCGTGATGTCGCCGGCGAGGTGACGCCACTGGGGGCGACGATCGACGACGCGGCGGGGGAGGCCTATGACAAGGTAGCCCGGCTGCTCGGCCTGCCGTTCCCCGGCGGGCCGCCGATCGACGCGGCGGCGCGCACTGGCGACCCGCTGGCCGTTTCGTTTCCTCGTAGTAAGTACCGTGATCGGACCCTGGACTTCTCGTTCTCCGGGCTGAAGACGGCGGTGGCCCGCTGGGTCGAGGCGCGCGAGGAGAGCGGCCTCGCGGTGCCGGTAGCTGACGTGGCTGCCTCGTTCCAGGAGGCCGTCGCTGACGTGCTGACCCGAAAGGCGGTGGACGCGTGCCAGGCCAGCGGCGTGGGTCACCTGGTCATCGGCGGCGGTGTGGCGGCGAACTCGCGGCTGCGGGCGCTGGCGGCGCAGCGCTGTGAGGCCGCGGGGATCACCCTGCGGGTGCCGCGGCCGGGGCTGTGCACCGACAACGGGGCGATGGTCGCCGCCCTCGGGGCCGAGCTGCTGGCGCGCGGGGCGCCGTCGTCCTCGCTGGATTTCCCGGCGGACTCCGGGCTCCCAGTGACCACCGTCCTGGTGCCGTAGCCGCTGTCCCGGCGCCGCCCGCCCGCTCGCTGCCCTCCGCCCGCCCGCTCGCTGCCCCCGCCCGCCCGGCTGCCCGGCTGCCCGCCTGCCCGGCTGCCCGCCTGCCCGGCTGCCCGGCTGCCCGCCCGGCCGGCCGGCCGCGGGACCTTAACCTGGCCCGCGTCAGTAGTGCACGGCGGCGAGCAGCGCCGCGTAGCTGCGGACCAGCGCCGCGCGCTCGGCGGCGAGCAGCGGGCTGGCCGACGGGCAGCCCTGGGCCACCCATTCGTCGGAGATGTCCATTGCGATGGCCCGCTGCTCAGCGGCGGGCCGGACGGCGGTCTCCTCCAGGCCGTAGAGGTAGGCGTACAGCCGCGTCAGGGCCGTGACCAGCGGGGAGACGCCTTCGGGTCCAGGATGACTCTGGTGCGAGCGGTGGGCTGCCCACCAGTCGATCTCCAGGCTGGCCGCCCGGGCCGGGTGAGCGGGCGCGCCGTGCGCCAGCTTCAGCAGGCCATAAAACCGGCGCATGCATCGGCGGGCGCGGTCCGGGTCGTTGCCGTGGCTCGGGGCCCAGAGCTGGTTGGCGCGCAGCACCAGCCAGGCTCCGTACACCGTGCGGGTCCAGTCCATCCGGAACCCGCGGCGGACCAGGAGCACGGACAGCACCAGGAAGCGCGGCCACTGCCGCCGGTAGTACGCGATCCACACCGCGCATTCCAGGCGGCCGACGCCGACGGGGTCGAACGACCGCAGCGGGCCAGGATCGCCGGCCTGTGGCGCGGCCAGCCCCGCGGGTCTCTCGTCGCGCTGCGCGACGTGTGTCTCGCCGTCGCCTGCGGAGGCTGCTGCGCGGCGGGCGCCGATTCCGGGGAGCCGGGCGCTTCCGGGGAGCCGGACGCGGGTTCCGGGGAGCCGGGCGCCGGTTCCGGGGAGCCGGGCGCCGGTTCCGGGGAGCCGGGCGCCGGTTCCGGGGAGCCGGGCGCTTCCGGGGAGCCGGACGCCGAAGCCGGTGCGGGCCAGGCGGAGCAGCACCGGGCCGGGCCGCAGCAGGTCGGTGATCCGCGCGGCGCTAAGTTCCTCCAGTACGGCGAGCTGGCGGGCGAGCTCATCGGCGCCCTGGCGGCGCGCGCGGCTCAGCGCCGCTGCGTTGGCCCAGACCTTGGCGCGCGACTCGCGCAGGAGCTGCCGGGTAGCCGCGCGGTTGAGCGGCTGCAGCAGATCATCTCGCCAGGAGTGCGCTGTCTCGAGCCGGCGCAGCTCATCCTCCTCGGCGGTCACCCTGGCCGCGAGCACCTCGTCGATCCGGCGGTGGTCGGCCTCGCGGCGCGCCAGCAGGGCGGGGTCGTCGAACTCGTCGTCGCTGATCACCGCGAGCAGTGCCTGCGGCAGGTCGAGGTTGATGTGCGCGTTCATGCCGAGCAGCACGTGGCGCAGCGCCGGCAGGCTGCGCTCCCGGTCCGCCGCCGCGCTGAAGGCAATCGCCCAGGGCCGGGGTACCCGCTCCCCGCTGCGGGCTGCATCAAGCGCGTCCAGGTAAAGGCCGGCGAAGGTCACATCCCAGCACTCCACCCAGCCGCTGTCCTCAAACGTCCCGGCGCGCAGCGCGTCGGCGACCGCCCTGGTGGTCCGCAGGTAGGTGGCATGGAACGCCAGCCGGGCGTCGCCGGCCTGGCTGAGTTCCTCGCCGAGCGCCGTCATCCGGGCGACGAGTGCGTCGATGCTCACCGTTCCTGGCTCACCGTTCCTGGCTCACCGCGATTCCGGGGAGTCCGACTGTACGCTGCGGCGCGCGGCCGGGCCCGGTTGACGCGCGCGCGCCGTGCCGATACTGTTCAGAACTGGCACTCGCTGTTGTAGAGTGCTAATGCGACAGGTTGGTCTGGCACCCGCGACGACAGGCTCCCCAAGGTCGCCCTCTGAAAATCAATCTCTCAAGCTAGCCCTTTCCGGAGGGGGAGGTCAGATCGTGACGACCGCCACCAAGGTTGTTCTGAAGCCGCTCGAAGACCGGATCGTAGTGCGCACGCTCGAGGCTGAGCAGACCACTGCGTCCGGCCTTGTGATCCCGGACACCGCCAAGGAGAAGCCCCAGGAGGGCGAAGTCCTTGCGGTGGGTCCGGGCCGGTTCGATGACGCTGGCGCCAAGCGCGTCCCCATGGACGTCAAGGTCGGCGACATCGTGCTGTACAGCAAGTACGGCGGCACCGAGGTGAAGTACAGCGGCGAGGAGTACCTCGTGCTCTCCGCTCGTGACGTGCTCGCCATCATCGAGAAGTAGCAAGCGCATCATGCATCGCGGGCTTGCGCCCGTGACGAGCGCGCGAGAGCGCGCCCGACATCGCCCCGGATCGGTTCGCGGCCCCTCGGAGGCAACTCCCGGCGGCCGCGGAGCCGAGCCGGGGCGATGGCATGAGAAGTGACAGGTAAGCAAACCCATATACATAGGCTGAGGTGCTCATGGCCAAGAGCTTGGAGTTCAACGAGGAAGCGCGGCGCGCGCTCGAGCGCGGTGTGAACCGGCTCGCGGACGCCGTCAAGGTGACACTGGGTCCCAAGGGTCGCAATGTGGTCATCGACAAGAAGTGGGGTGCCCCCACCATCACCAACGACGGCGTGACCGTCGCCCGTGAGGTGGAGCTCGAGGACCCGTACGAGAACCTGGGCGCGCAGCTCGCCAAGGAAGTCGCCACCAAGACCAACGACGTCGCTGGTGACGGCACCACGACGGCGACGGTGCTGGCGCAGGCGATGGTCCATGAGGGCCTGCGTTCGGTGACCGCGGGCGCGAACCCGATGGAGATGAAGCGCGGGATCGACGCCGCGGCAACTGCCGTATCCGAGAGCCTGCTCAAGTCGGCGCGTGACGTGGAGGAGCAGAGCGAGATCGCCAATGTCGCCACGATCTCCGCACAGGACAGCAAGATCGGCAAGGTGATTGCCGAGGCGTTCGACAAGGTCGGCAAGGACGGCGTCATCACGGTCGAGGAATCGCCAACGATGGGGCTCGAGCTTGAGTTCACCGAGGGCATGCAGTTCGACAAGGGCTACATCTCGGCGTACTTCATCAGCGACCAGGAGCGGATGGAAGCAGTCCTCGAGGACGCCTACATCCTGCTGCACGCCGGCAAGATCTCCTCGATGGCCGACTTCCTGCCGCTGCTGGAGAAGATCGCGCAGTCCAAGAAGCCGCTGCTGGTGGTCGCCGAGGACGTCGACGGCGAGGCCCTGTCCACGCTGGTAGTCAACAAGATCCGCGGGCTGCTGAATGTCGTCGCCGTGAAGGCGCCGGGATTCGGTGACCGGCGCAAGGCGATGCTGGCCGACATGGCAGTGCTGGCCGGCGGCGAGGTCGTCAGTGAGGAGCTGGGCCTGAAGCTGGAGAATGTCGGGCTGGACGGGCTGGGCCAGGCTCGCCGGATCGTGGTGACCAAGGACACCACCACGATTGTCGACGGCTCGGGCAAGCAGTCGGAGATCGAGGACCGAGTGCGCCAGCTGCGGGCCGAGATCGAGGCAACGGACTCCGACTGGGACCGCGAGAAGCTGCAGGAGCGAGTCGCGAAGCTATCCGGCGGCGTGTGCGTGCTGCGCGCCGGGGCGGCGACCGAGGTCGAGCTGAAGGAGAAGAAGCACCGGCTGGAGGACGCCATCTCGGCCACCCGTGCGGCGATCGAGGAAGGCATCATCGCGGGCGGCGGCAGTGCACTCGTGCACGCCGCGGCTCAGCTTGGTGACCTCGGCATGAAGGGCGACGAGGCCATCGGCGTCCAGGTGGTCAGGCGCGCGCTGTTGGCGCCGTGCCGCTGGATCGCGCAGAACGCGGGCGCCGAGGGCGGCGTTATCGTGGCGGCCGTGGCTGATCTGCCCGAGGGCCACGGCTACAACGCCGAGACCGGCGAGTTCGGTGACCTGATGGCACAGGGTGTCATCGACCCGGTCAAGGTAACCCGCTCCGCGGTGCAGAACGCGGCATCCATCGCTGGCATGCTGCTGACCACCGAGGCGCTGGTGACCGAGAAGCCGGAGCCGGAGGCTGCTGCTTCTGCCGGCGGCGGCCACGGTCACTCGCACTGATCAGTACCTGACTGGCCGGCCAGCGTTGCCTGGCCGGCCAGCCAGGAGCCAGTAACTCTGGGCGCCCGGCGCCCGGTCGCCGCGCCTTCGAGCGCGGCAGCCGGGCACCGGGCGTTCTGCTGCCGGCGCGAGAATGGGCCGGATGCGTCGATCCCGAAATTGACTGCTTCACCTGCTCTCGCACTGAAATTGGTGACTCTTGAGTTGCATTTCGGGCGTCAAATCTGCTGGTTTAAAAGTGCTCGAATACGCAGAGTAACTGAATGATTACTCATAGTGATATCGGAATCGGGGGTACATCAATGTGACCTTTCCGTTGCCTCTTTCGATGGTGCCTCATCCCCATTACGTGGGCATCATGCCTTCGTGATCCAGGGATGCGCGGTATGGCCGCTGGTCGAGGGGGAACGGGTGGAACCGCAGGCAGATGGCGGTGAAACGGCAAGTATTCGTGATCTTACGGCGCTGGCGGCCCGCGGCCAGCCAGCCGCGATCGAGTCGCTGCTCCGGCAGATCCGGCCCATGGTGGTCCGCTACTGCCGGGCGCGTCTCGGCCATATTAGCGGGCATTATCAGGTCGCCGACGATGTGGCGCAGGAGGTGTGCATTGCGATTCTCTCCGCACTTCCTCGTTATCAGGACATGGGGCGGCCGTTCGCGTCGTTCGTCTTCGGCATTGCTTCACATAAAGTGGCAGACGCCATGAGAAATGCGGCAAGGCTCGCTATTCCCACCGAAGACCTGCCGGACGGCCCCGACGACCGCCCCGGCCCCGAGGAGACCGTCGTTGCCTGCATCGACGCCGAGCGGGTCAGGGCACTGCTGGCCCGGCTTCCGGTGCACCAGCGCGAGCTGCTGGTGCTGCGGGTGCTAAGCGGGATGTCCGCGCAGGAGACGGGCAACGCGCTGGGAATGTCGGCCGGGGCCGTCCGGGTCGCCCAGCACCGCGCGCTCGCCAGGCTCAGGGCCATCGCCCTGGCGGACTCCTTCGGGTAGCTGGCGAGCCCGGTGTCCCGGCGGCGAGCCCGGTGTCCCGGCGGCGCTGGCAGGATGCCCGGGATCTGTGCTCCCCAGGGGCAGGGATCCCGGCTGTCGGCGGCGGTTGTCAGCTGCCGAGGCTGCGGCCGCCGTCGACGACGATGCGCTGGCCGGTGATGAAGCCCGCTTCGGCCGAGGCGAGGAAGCTCACCGCATAGGCGATGTCCTCGGGAGTGCCCATGCGGCCGGCCGGCACGGAGGCCAGGTAGGCCCTCGTGACCTCCGGCGGGAGATCGGCGTGCCGCTCGACGGGGATGAAGCCCGGCGCGACCGTGTTCACGGTGATGCCGAAGGGGGCGAGCTCGCGGGCCCAGCTGCGGGTGAGACCGATCTGCGCGCTCTTCGCGGTGGCATAGGCAGACCTGCCCGGAGGCGGCCGGTCGGCGACCTCGGAGTCGATCTGGACGATCCGGCCGGATCGCCTGGCCCGCATCCCGGCGAGCACCGCGCGGCCCAGCAGCACCGGGCTCTTGACGAAGAAGCCGAGCTGGGCGAGGTGGTCCTCCCACGTCACCTCGGGCAGCGGGGCTTCCGGCTGCGGGCCGGTCGCGTTCAGCACCAGCACATCGACGGGACCCAGGCGAGCGGCCACCGCGGCCACCAGCTCCGCGACCTGCCGCTCGTCGGTGATGTCGGCAGCGAACGCATCAGCCACCCCGCCTTCATCGCGGATGGCGCGGGCCACCTCGAGCGCCTGCACGTCGGCCAGGCTATTGACGGCGACGGCAAGGCCATCGCGGGCAAGACGCCGGGCGATGGCCTGGCCCAGCCCGCGCGAGCTGCCGGTCACCAGCGCGACGCGCGCCTGAGCCAGATCCATGCGCCCGATCATCCCGCTTAGCCGCCGTTGCCGCCAGCGAGCGCGGCCGGGATTGCGTACGGGTCACGTGGCGCCCGGCTCGCCGCGCGATCGATGCGAAGGCGGCCGCGTCGTGCACTGCCGCGCCGCCCTGATCGTTGTTGAAGTAGACGAAGGCGTCCGCGTCGCCCGGCCAGGCATCGGCTATTCGCCGCACCCAGCTGTGCAGGGCCTGCTTGCCGTACCGCGGCCAGGGCCGTGCGGCGCCCTCGTGCAGGCGCAGGTAGCCCCAGTCGGCCGTGCGCCACAGCGGGGCGAGCGGGCGGCCGTGCCGGTCCGCCCAGCACAGCGCGGCCCGATGCCGCGTTAGTAGCTGCCGGATTTCGTCGGTCCACCATGACTCATGCCGGAACTCCACCGCGATCCGCAGTCGACCGCGTGTCCCCTCGTGCGCGCCGGGCTGTCTGGCGGCCGCGGCCTGCGGATCCCTCATCAAGGGGAACTCCGAGAATTCGCGCAGGCACCTGTCCAGCGCGCCAGGGTCGGCGGACAGGGTGGGAGGCAGCTGGAGCAGCACCGGGCCAAGCCGGTCACCGAGCCCGGCGGCCGCGCTCAGCAGGCGCGCGACGGGCTCGGCCGGATCACGCAGCCGCCTGATGTGGGTGAGGTAGCGGCTGGCCTTGACGGCCATGACGAAGCCCTCGGGCGTCCGGGCCCGCCAGCCGGCAAAGGTTTCCCGGCTTGGCAGTCGGTAGAAGGAGCCGTTGTTCTCGACCGTGGTGTACTGGCCGGCGTAGTACTCCAGCCAGCTGCGCTGCGGCAGGCCGGGTCGGTAGAGCACACCCCGCCAGTCGCGGTACTGCCAGCCGGAGGTGCCGACTAGAACAGGCATCGCCGAGATGCAGCCTCCCTCCGGGCTGGTCAGTGACGTGCTCGGGAGAGCATGTCACTCGCGCTTCGGGTGTTGATGATCTCCAGTGTCTACTGAAAGGCGCCCGGATCGGGTTGCCCGACGCCCGGCCGCTCTCATTGCGCCGCCAGGCGATCAGGCCGTTGCCGTCGCCCTGGAGCACATAGCCCGGATAGGCGCGCTCGAACTCCGTGACGTTGAATCCGAAACGGCCGCCTTCTGGCGGGCCACTCATCGCGCTGCCTCCAGATCGAATCTCGCCCAGGTGACCTTGCCGCCCGGCTGCGCGCATGCGCCCCAGTCGGCGCTGAGCGCCTGGACCAACTGCAGCCCGCGCCCGGACAGCTCCAGCCCTCGCCCCGACTCGGCATCGCTGGCATGATCGCGGCGGGCTGGCAGATCCGGGCAGGCATCCCAGACCAGCACGTACAGCCGCCCGCGTTCTAACGCCAGGTACAGCGCGACCGGG
>Ga0080026_10000066_pt1 | contig 21697 bp, 20 predicted proteins | sample OrgsoiDNA2013045_FD_70941 | JGI IMG/M metagenome (GOLD analysis project Ga0080026, IMG submission 70941) | Permafrost soil microbial communities from the Arctic, to analyse light accelerated degradation of dissolved organic matter (DOM) -... | ecosystem: Environmental > Terrestrial > Soil >... | reverse complement strand
GCAGATCGCGAACTGCCGTCGTGGGTGAGCACTTCGAGAGCGTGCTCGGTCTCGTCGTCAGTACGAACAGTGATCGTGTCAGCCATACCTCAACTGTAAGACATCTTGTCTTACAGTTGCAAACGCACCGCTGAGACGGCTCGCTGAGTGGACGCCGAGGTCCCACCTGCCTCAGCGGAGCGACTGGGCCAATGCTCGAGACTTCGCGAAGGTGGTTCCCGGACGCTGGCGGTGCAGGCTGGCCTGCGACCGTCCCCACAAAATCCCACAAGTCCGGGTCGCGGCGGCATCCTCCCACAATTATCCCACGACAACTGTGCCGCCGCATGGCTCGCCAAGCCCCTGGCCAGGCAGGACGGGGCCGACGAACTCCAGGCGCGCGCCGAAACCGGCGACCTGTATGCCGCCGCATGGCTGGCTAACCTGTACATCGCGCAGCACCGCATTGACGACGCCATCGCGGGTTTTTCTGCCCGGCGTCGACCGCAAAGCGCCGCATGCCGATCGATCGCTGGCAAACCCATACGAAGCATGGAAGCGCATCAACGACACCGGCGGAGCCAGAGACACCAACGCCGAAACTGGCCACCTATTCGCTGCCATACAACTGGCTGGATTCCTCGAGGCCGCATCGAGGATGCGATCACCATCCTGCAGCCGTATGCCGCGTCCACCCGCGTGGACGGATCGCGCAGGTCTGCGGTGAAGAATGTGACGCCCTGCGGAATGGGCCGGTCGTGCCGGGCGAGCACGCGGACGTCACAACCGCTGTCCTGCAGCCGCGCGGCTGAACCGGCACACTGAACACCAAGCCGGCCTCCTGTCACATCGGCGGGGTCTGGACGGTCACTGGGCCCGGTGCAGCGGGTTGTCGTCGATGACCACGATGATCGGCTGGCCGGATGCGTGGAGCCTCTTGATCACCGGGTCGTCGGCGTCGGGGCGCGTGCTGATCACGTCGGAATAGGCACCGATCCGGTGCTGGCCGTCGCCGATCACCGCCACCCTCGGCCTCATCCCGCCATGAACGAATCGGACATCACGCGACTATGCCGGAACCCTGGGAGGAAATCCGGCACCTCACGACCGGTAACCACTTACGCCTGACCCCGAAATCATTGAGGCCAGTCACCTCTATGGTACGAGGACAAACTCATAGTAGGCTGTGCGTTGGCTGCGCGAGGTGACCGCTTCGCCATATCTATATCGCGATACGAGGAAAAGGATTTCCGATGACGCGTAAACGTCCGCCGGAGTTATATTCCAACAGCATCGCCGCGCCGGTCTATCAAAGTGCTTCCTACTACTCGACGACGCCGACCACGTTAAAGCAGGCTTACATGATCTTTCCACCCCGGCTGGCCGGTACGGCAGGTACAGCAACCCGACCTGGATAGAGGTCGAGTCGCTGCTGACCGACTTAAGCGCCGCCGAATCATCGCTGATCTTCTCCTCGGGCATGGCAGCGCATTTCACGACGTTCATCACACTGCTTGAAGCGGGTGACGAGGTCGTTCTGTCGGCCGAGTCCTATCGGCAGGTCCGCAACGTGTTGCACTACATCTTGCCGAAATTCGGCGTCGTGGTGCACGAGATCTCGATCAGGGACCCTGACGCCTTCGTGGAGCGGGTCAGGGAACTACGGGACCGGGTCCGCCTGGTGCACCTGGAAATGCCATCGTCGCCGCACATGTACCTGATTGACGTCGCCAGGATCAGGGAGGCGGTCGGGCCTGACGTCATACTCACGCTGGACAGCTCGTTCTCGCCACCGCCGAACTTCCACGCGTTGCGCTGGGGCGTCGACCTGGTGTTCTTCAGCGCGACCAAGTATATGGGCGGCCATAGCGACATCGTGGCCGGCGCTCTTTCCGGCCGGGCCGACCTGATCGAGAAGATCCGGTGGTTCCGTGACACCACCGGGCCGGTGGCCGACGGCAACGTCGCTTTCCTGCTCCGGCGCAGCCTGTACACGCTGCCGCTGCGGATGCAGCGGATCAATGCGTACGGCCTCGCGGTCGCGCAGTTCCTTGACGCGCACAGCCGGGTGACGAAGGTCTACTACACCGGCCTGGCCAGCCATCCGCACTACAAGCTCGGCCAGAACTATCTGGAAGGTCACGGCGGCGTCGTCACGTTCGAGCTGGGGCTCAGCGAGGCGGACACGGCCCGGGTGGTTGACCGGCTGAAGGTCCCTTATATGGCGTCGAACTTCGGTGCACCGCAGACGCTGGTCGAACAGAGCACGTTCTTCACCTACTTCGAGTACGACGACGAGGGGTTGCGCACCATCGGCGTCGACCGCAGCACGATCAGGCTCGCGCTCGGCTACATCGACGATGTCGAGCAGGTGATCGAGGACCTCGGCAAAGCGCTGAGCACGGCATGACCGGCGTACTTTCCTACAGCGGCGTGGCAGTGGACTACGGCAAGTTCCGGCCGGTACACGAGCTGATCGAGGCGCAGGCCGACCTGGTTCCCGATCGCCCCGCGGTGTCACATGACGGCCGCACCCTGACCTACCGATCATTAAACTGCCTCGCTAACGGCCTGGCCGCCGAGCTAGCGCGGCACGGCGTCCGCAAGGGCGACGCGGTACCCGTGGTGTGCGTGAACAGCCTGGAGCTGCCGATCTGCTACCTGGCGCTGATGAAGCTCGGGGCGCCATTCGTGCCGCTCGATCCGGCCTGGCCGGTCGGCCGCGTGCTGGCGACGCTCGACGTGCTGGCGCCGCGCGTTGTGCTGTGCGCAAGCCCTGGTGACGTTCCGGTCCGATACCTGCCCCGGGCAGTCACAGCCCACGCTGGCCGGATCGCCGCGTCGGCGGTGCGTCCACGGGTCGCGGTGTGGCCAGCGGACCTGAGTTACGGGTTTTTCACGTCGGGCACCACAGGCACCCCCAAGTGCGCCATGAACTTGCACGGCGGGCTGGCGAACCGCTTCTCGTTCATGTCAAAGTACTTCGGCATAGCGGGAGATGAGGTGGTGCTTCAAAACAGTAAGCACACCTTCGACTCGTCGCTCTGGCAGCTTTTCTGGCCACTGACCGTCGGCGGGCGCACGGTGCTTCCCGTCCAAGGCGAGTTCCTCGACCTGCGGCACACGGTCGAGATGATCGCGGACTACCAGGTCACCGCGGCCGATTTCGTGTCGAGCATCTTCAACGCTCTCGTCGCGCTGGTCGACGGCGACGAATCGGCGCAGCGGAAACTGGCCACGCTGCGATGGCTGATCGTCGGCAGCGAGCCGGTCAACCCCGAAGCCGTGCGGCGGATGATGACCTTGCTGCCCGGCCTGCGGATCACGAACGGGTACGGGCCGACCGAGACGTCGATCGGAATGGCGTTTCACCCGATGACAGCGGCGGAGAAGGAGCCCGTGCCGGTCGGCAGGCCTATTGACAACTGCTACGCGGTCATAGTGGACGACCGGCTGGAACCGGTGCCACCTGGCGAGACCGGCGAGATCGCCGTCGGCGGCGCCTGCCTGGGCGCCGGGTACTTCGCCGCTCCCAGTACGACCGCCAATGCCTTCGTGCCGAACCCGATGCGGGGGCTGATCCCTGGTGACCGGCTCTATCTGACCGGTGACCTCGGTCGGCTGGATGCGGCCGGCCGGTTGTTATTTTCCGGGCGCAAGGACTTCCAGGTCAAGATCGGCGGAATGCGGATCGAGCTTGGCGAGATCCAGGCCGCGGCGCAGAGCTATCCAGGGGTGCACCAGGCGGAGGTACTGGTCGCCACCGAGCAGACCGGCGCGAAGACGCTGGCCATGTTCGTGGACTGTGACCCCGGAATCACCCAGACCGAGCTGAGCATGCACCTGCGCGGCGCGCTGCCCCGCGCCAGCATCCCGAGCCGTTTCGTCATCCTGCCGGCCATGCCGCTGAACGACAACGGCAAGGCCGACCGTCTGGAACTTGGTCACCTGCTTGACCGCAGGCTGGCGGCGGACGCAGCGGAACTGCTGGGCGGGCAGGCACCTGACACCCTGGATGGCCGGGTCCTGTGGGCCATGCGCGCTGCGCTCGGTCGCCCCGGCCTAGGTCCCGATGACAATTTCATGGACTCCGGCGGCGACTCGCTCAAGGCACTGACCGCGATCAACGCCATCCGGGCCGAGTTCGATCTGCAGCAGCTGTGCGCGCAGGACCTGTTTGACCAGCCGACGGCCGGGCGACTGACCCTGCTGATCGAGACATACCAGGCCGACGGCGCGACCGCCGATGACGAGGCCACGCTAATGGAGCGCGATGCAACGCTGGCGCCCGCCGAGCCGCTCCTCGTCGCCGACCGCTCACCTGAACTGCGTACCATCCTGGTCACCGGGGCGACCGGCTTCGTCGGCGGACAGGTCGTCCACGAACTGCTGACACGCACTGATGTGCGGGTGGCCTGCATCGTGCGGGCCGGCGATGACGCGCGCGCATTCGAGCGGATATGCAAGAAACTGGCCGATCGCGGTCTTTGGCATGGGCGGTTCGCGCCCAGGATCGAGGCCGTCGCTGGCGACCTGAGCCTGAGCAGGCTCGGGCTGGCCGAGCCCGCCTGGGACCACCTGGCGCAGACGGCTGACATGGTGCTGAGCTGCGGCGCGCTAGTCAACTTCCTGTTCGACTACCGTGCGCATCGTCGGGCCAACGTGCTCGGCACCACGGAACTGCTGCGGCTCGCCGCTACTCGCAGGCCGGTGCCGATGCACTACGTCTCGACGCTGGCGGCGCTGCAGAGCGCGACCGTCGGATGGTCCGATGGCCTGCCGGAGGACTACCTCGTGTCCCACATCGCAGCGCCACCTGGCGGGTACAACCGGTCGAAGTGGGTCGTCGAGCGCTACCTGTCGCAAGCGCGGGCCGGCGGTGCGCTGATCACCGTGCTGCGGCTCGGTGAGGTGATGCCAAGCGCGGACAACGGGGAGCCGAATCCGGTCGCCCTGACGAACCTGCTGCTCTCGGCGTTCCACCGGCTTGGCATCCGGCCGGACGCGCTGATCAGGTCCGACTACACGCCGGTCGACTACGCGGCCAGGCGCATCGTGTCCGCGGTCACCGACCGGACTATCTGGGGTTCGACGATGCACATCCTGCATCCGCAAAGCGTCAGCTTCGTCGGCCTGTTCGACGGTGCGGACGGCGCCATGCCACGCGCCTCATGCCGCGGGTTCCTGGTCAGGCTGCGCGCGGCCGCCGAGCAGACCGGCGATCGCAACTTGTCGGCGCTCGCGGCGTTGCTGCCGGGTCCTGACCGGCCCGAGGCCGAGCTCAGGCGTGCTTTCGATGACCTGCTGACCGACAACGCGTCGCTGTACCGCAAGGATCGGTGCCTGCGAGCCGAGCAACGCTGGGGCCTCGCGGACGACTCGCTTGACGCGGCCGTGGCCGCTTATAAGGACTACCTGAAGGCGCACTATCCGAATCTCGGTCTTAACGGATCAGCGCTGGCGCAACCAGGCTGGCCAGCCGGCCGGGCGTGACTCGGACCGAGGGGACATCTCATGCAATACTGCACGATGGGCAAGCTCGGCTGGCAAGTCAGCGAGATCGGGTACGGCATGTGGGGCATCGCTGGAGGTCCAGGCGGTTTCGGCTCAGGCGCGGATTACGAGCTCGCGCCACGGTGCCTGGACGAGGCGATCGCGCTCGGCTGCAATTTCTTTGACACGGCTGGGCATACGGCCGAGGGATCAGCGAACTACTGCTCGGGGCGACGCTGCGCCGGCATCGCGGCCAGAAACTATACGTGGCCACGAAGATCCCGCCCAAGAACAGGATGTGGCCGCCAGGACCCGATGACAGATGACAGTCTCGACGACGTTTACCCCACCGCCCACATCAACGACTGCGTGCGACGCAGCCTGGACAACCTGGGCACCGAAAGCATCGACCTGCTCCAGTTCCACGTATGGGAAGACCGATAGGCGTCGGACCCGCGCTTGCAGGATGCTGTGCGTGACCTGAAAGAGCGCGGCTTGATCGAGGCGTTCGGGATCAGTGTCAACCGGTGGGAGCCCGCCAATTGTCTCGCCGCGATCGACACCGGGCTGGTCGATGCCGTTCAGGTGATCTACAACATCTTCGACCAAGCACCGGAAGACGAGCTGTTCGAGCGGGCGCTGCGGGACGGCATCGGGATCGTGGCGCGGGTGCCGTTCGACGAGGGCACGCTGACCGGCGCGCTGACCGCGGAAAGCAGCTGGCCGCAGGAGGACTGGCGGGCAACCTATTTCGGTCCTGAGAATCTCGGCCCCAACGTCGAGCGCGCAGAGCGGCTCAAAGCGGTGGTGCCGGCCGGCATGGCCATGCCGGAACTGGCATTGCGCTTCGTACTGAGCCACCCGGCGGTCAGCACCGTGATCCCGGCATGCGGAAACTGGAGCACGTGCACTCGAACCTGGCCGTCAGTGACGGCCAGCGGCTCGGCGACGACGTGATCGCCCAGCTACGCCCGCACCGGTGGGACCGCGTCCCCGCGTGGTGGTCGGGGTGAGCCCGTGGGCGTGATCGCCATGTGGGCGCACTCGCGCTCCACTTCGACGGCGTTCCTGCGGATGATGATCGAGCGCGGCGACGTGATCACCGTGCACGAGCCGTGGCTTGCGCTGACCGAGACGGGCACGATCACCCTGCCCGCTGTTGGCGATGGCACGGCGAGCGCGCGAGCGGACACCGAACTGCGCGATCACCTGATACGGCTAAGCGGCTCGCGCCCGGTGTTCGTCAAGGAGGTGGTGGATTACCGCTACCCGTACCTCTTCGACACGCCAGCGGAGGTCGCCTCGTTCACGCATACGTTCCTCGTGCGCGACCCGCGGCCGACCATCGCGTCTCATTACGCCATGAAGCCGACCGTGACCAGCCCGGAGATCGGCTTCGAGCGACTGGCCGAACTGTTCGACCTGCTCTGGTCGGTCACCGGGCGCAAGCCGCTTGTGCTGCGGGCCGAGCGTCTCGTCGGCGATCCGCAGGCGGTGGTGCGCGTTCTGCGACTACACCGGGCTGCCGTTCCTGCCGCACGCGGTCGCGTGGCCGCCGGACGACCGGCCCGAGTGGGCGCGGCACCGGTCCTGGCACCTGGACGCCATCAACAGCCGCGGCTTTACCGACCAGCGGAATTCATACGAGGTGACCGTCGACAACGACGCCTTACTGCGGTCGTTCTACGACCACCACTACCCGTTCTACGAGCGGATTGTCAGACATGCGGACTGACCGGTGGCGGGCCTGAGCCAATGGACTTCGTCAAGCTGGTCGCGGCCGGCAACGATTTCATCCTGGTCGAAGGCAGCATCTCGCCGCCCTTTCGTGATCTGGCGTCCTTCGCCAAGTGGGCGTGCCAGCGGCAGACCGGGATCGGCGCCGACGGTGTGCTGCTCGTGCAGCGCAAGGACGCCGACCACATCATGGTGACGGTCGCGAACCCCGATGGCTCGATAGCGAAAATGTGCGGCAACGGCGCCCGCTGTGCCGCGCTGCACGCGCTGCGGTCAGGCGCGACCTCGCCGCTCACGTCAGGTTACTCGGCCGGGATCAGGTGCACTCCCTGACGGCGTGGATTGCCGATGGCGTGGTCGAGATGACGTTGCCGCAGACCAAGGCGGTGACCGGACCAATCACGATCGCGGGCATCGACTAAAGATCTTTAATCGTGGGAGTTACAGAAGGGCACGAGGTCGAGCCCGGTGCTGGCGAGGAAGCCGTCGAGGAGGCCGGCCGGTACTGCATCCGCTTGAGCCGGGTCTTGATCAGGGCGGGCGACACCGCCACCCGTGAGACAAATAACGCCCCGTCGTCGCAGCGGCCACTGCGAAGCGCGCCGACCGCGTCGCCGCCTGAGTCGCTCGCGATCCAGACGTTGCCGCCATCGTTGACGAAGGCAGCCACCGACCGGGCGTCCTCCGTCGCACCGTCGGGGACGGGCAGGCCGGGCAGCGGATCAGAATCTGCATAGGCGGCCCGGTCAGCTCCGCGACCTGCCCGACGGGCGCCCGGCTCAGCCAGCTCGCGGTGATGACCGCCAGCGTCAGCGACGTGGGCACGCGTCCGCGTTCAGCCGATCGCCTGACGCAGGCTGAGCGGCCGCATGTCCGTCCAGACCTGGTCGATGTGATCAAGGCACTCAGGTTTAGTTCCGGGAATCCTTCGGCGCGCCAGCCTTCCGGAATCTGGCGATCGGCAAGCCAGATCGAATACTGCTCCTCGTGGTTCACGACCACGTTGTAGGTCTGTGTATCCTCGCCATCTTCTGGCACCGCGGAACTCCTCTCCGATTCATGGGTCGCATGCCGACCGGCACTACTGATGGTAATTCGGGTTATCTAATGCGACAATAAGCAAGTGGCTGGCAATCAGGAGTTAGGTGCCTGCGCGGCCGATGATGTCGTTCTCCGGTGAGGTCAGGGACGGCTGCGTCTGGGGTCGGGGCGCGGTGGACATGAAGAACATGGACGCCATGGTCATCGCGGTCATCAGGCAGCAGCTCAGGAAAGGTCGCCGGCCGGCCCGCGATGCGGTGCTCGCGTTCGTGGCCGACGAGGAGGCGGGCAGCGGTTACGGCGCGCGCTGGCTGGTCGATAACCATCCCGACTTGTTCGAAGGTGTCACCGAGGCGATCGGCGAGGTCGGCGGTTTCAGCACGATGGTCGCGGGACAGCGGCTTTACCTGCTGCAGACCGCGGAGAAGGGACTGGCCTGGCTCCGGCTGACAGCGCGCGGCACGGCGGGCCACGGCTCGATGATCCATCAGGACAACGCCGTCACCGAACTGGCCGGCGCGGTGGCGCGGATCGGCAGGCACCGCTGGCCTGCCGTGCTCACGCCGACAGTGACCGCGTTCCTGACCAGGGTAACTCCCCGGCATTGTCGCTAGAGTAGGCCAAATGCGCATATCCTCCGGGGCCCCCCGGCGTGTCCCGGCCGAGCCGAAATACCGCCGGGTACTGCTCGGCAGGCACCGAGATTTCCGGTGGTTCTGGGCAGGCGAGACGATTTCGGTATTCGGCACTCAGGTCACCGCGTTCGCGTTGCCTTTGCTCGCGGCGTTAACGCTGCATGCCGGCGCAGGCGCGGTCGGCGCGGTCGCGACCGCGTCGTTCTTGCCCAACGTGATCGTCCCGCTACTGGCCGGGCAGTGGCTGGAATCTCGTCGGCGGCGACCCGCCATGATCGCTGCGGACATCCTGCGCGCGGTCACGCTCGCGCTGGTTCCGCTGTCCTACGCGTTCGGGTTCCTGTCCATAAGCCTGCTCTGCGCGGTCGCGTTCGTGGTCGGCGCGGCCAGCGCGTACTTCGACGTCGCGAGCTTCGCCTATGTCCCGACCCTGGTCGAAGAGACCGACCTGCCGGGCGCCAACCAGGCGATGCAGGGCTCGATCACGGTCGCGCAGGTCGCCGGACCCGGGCTGGCGGGCATCATCGTCCAGTTGGCTGGGCCGCCGCTCGCGGTCATCGTCAACGCGATCAGCTACCTGGCCAGCGTGGCCGGCGTGGCGGCTGGCGGCCGGGCCGAACCGCGCCCCGTCCCCGAGGACATCGGTCGGTCCGGCATATTCGGCGGGGTCCGCAGCCTGCTCGCCAACCCTTACCTGCGCTCGCTCACGGCGCACGCGGCGATGTACAACGTCGCCTACCAGATCGTCACGGTGAACCTGGTGGTGTGGGTGGTGAAGGAACGGCACGCTGCGGTCGGCGTGTACGGACTCGCGCTGTCCGCAGCCGGCGCCGGCGCGTTCCTCGGCACGATGGGGGTGCTGCGGGTATCGGCACGGGTCGGCTACGGCCGCGCCTACCTGTGCGCACTCGTGCTGTTCACCGGCGTGCCGCTGGTGCTGGCGGCCCTGCCGCTGCGGGGCGACCCGCTTGGCTACGCGATCGCGGCGGTGGAGGTCGTGGCCGGTGTCGGGGTCGGCGCGGCCAACGTCTTGTCGACCACTCTCCGGCAGGCGGTGGTCGGCACGGGCGCGCTGGCGAGGTCAATCGGCAGCTACCGGGTGATAATTTTCGGCGCCATACCGTTCGGCAGCGCGATCGGCGGAGTTCTCGGCGAGACGCTAGGCAGCAGGACCGGCGTCGCGATCGGCACGATCTGCTTCGTCCTTTCCGCGTCGCCGATGGTATTCGGCCGGATCAGGTCGCTGCGCGAGCCGAAGGATGCCAGGCAAGCCGCCGCGGCTCGGCCCGCGCTCTCACCGGACCAGGCCGCGCAGTAGTGAGTGCGCCAGATTGCGATAGCCACCAGTACCGCACTTCCGCTGTGCCGGCGGGTAGCTTAAGATGATTCAGTTGAATCGGTTTTTGTCATACTTGAGCCCGGAAGAGCAGAAGCCCCGAAAAGAGCGAGGACTCGGTGACGGCCACTCCCGCACAATGCTTATCAGCGCCCTCTATTCGTCTGAGCTCACGGCGGCCCGCGACTCGGGCAACCCGCAGTTGCATGATCGCGACATGTTCTTCACCGACAACCCGCTCGGCAACCGCTGGCTGGAGATCGAGGTGGAGACGGCTGCCTTCCCGCCGTTCGACCTGGACACGATCAAGCAGATGATCCGCAGGAACCTGGACGGGTTCGCGGCCAGCCCTGACGGCAGAGGAAATGGTGGCTACTCGGGCATGGCCGGGCAGGCGGCCTACCTCGACGACCTCGCTGACCGCCTCGAAGGCGGCCAGAACATCCGCGACGAGCTATTCCTCGTCGCGGGCGCAGTGCTAGCCAGCACCGGGCTGCACGCTGACTGGCTCGCCCTGGCGGCTGGGGCGGTCGGGATTCCGGCGCTGGCCGAGGCCGGACGTGATGTGGAGCGGATCGCTCATCACTGGACCGCGATCCGGATCATGTCCGCGCTGACTCCAGCCGGCGAGGTGTCGCCGGTCCGGCTGCGGCGGCGGTTCAGCGCGCTGCTCAGCGATCAGGCTCGCGTGCTTGCCAGGCTTGACGACCTCGTCACCGATCTGGGCTGAGTACGCGGGCCGATCACCCTGATGGGTTACCTACAGGAGTCACGATGGATGAGCGGAATGCACAATCGGGCGATGACCGCGACGCTATATCGGATGCCAGGCAGGCTCTGCTTGGCCTGAAATTACGCCAGCGGCGCGCGGAGCTGGCGGAGCGGAACCGGATCGTGCCGGTCCCGCGAGCAGGCATGCTGCCGGTCACGCTGCAGCAGCGATACCTGTGGTTCTTGCATCAGCTTGAGCCGACGGTGCCGGTCTATAACATTGAGTTCACGCTGCGACTGCGCGGGCCGCTTGACGTGGCGGCGCTCCGTGCGGCGCTGCGCGGCTTAGTCGCGCGGCACGAGAGCCTGCGCACCAGGTTCGGCGCGGACCGCGGCGTCCCTTTCCAGATCGTGGACGAACCTGGCGACGCACCGCTTGAGATCGTCGACCTGTCGGCCCGACCTGATGCGACGAGGTGGGACGAGGCGCTTGATCTAGTCACCGAGCAGATCCGCAGGCCATTCGACTTGAACGCCGGCCCGTTGCTGCGATTCTGGCTGGCCAGGCTCGGCGATCACGACCACCTGTTCGTCATCGTGGCCCACCACATCATCACCGACGGCTGGTCGACTGGCATCATCATGCGCGACCTGGCCGAGCTTTACCGGCTGGCGCGGGCCGGCCAGCCCGCCGAGCTGCCTGAGCTGGCGATAGCGCCCGTCGACTACGCCGTATGGCAACAGCGCTACCTGACCGGGGAGGTGCTCGACCGTCAGCTCGGCTACTGGCGCGATGCCGTCGCCGACCTGGCGGACATAGACTTCCCCACCGACCGGCCTCGTCCCTCAGGATCGCCCGCGGCGCAAGGCAACGACTTCAACCACGCCATATCGCCGGAACTCCTGGAGCGGGCCAGGGACTTCGCGACCGGCGAGAACGTGTCGTTGCTCGCGGTCTTCGTGACCGCGCTCTTCATGGTCATGGCTCGGTGGACGGGCAAGGAGGACCTCGCATTCGGGTCGGTGTTCTCCGGGCGTACCCGCCGTGAGATCGAGCCGGTGGTGGGCTTCTTCACCAACACCCTGGTGGTGCGGAGGAACCTGAAGCAGTCCGCTACAGTCAGGGACCTGCTGCACCGTTGCAACGACCTGATAATTGACCTGCTCGGTCACCAGGACGTGCCGTTCGGCATGGTGGTCGAGGCGGTCCAGCCTGAGCGGGTGCCCGGCCGAAATCCGCTATTCCAGCTCAGCTTCAACCTGCTGACCGACGAGATCATGCAGGAGTTCAGGTTCGACGGGCTGAGCGTGGAAGAAATACTCGTGCACGTCGGTACCTCGCGCTTCGACCTGGGCTTCCAGCTGCACGCCCGATCTAACGGCAAGCCGTTCATCTGGGCGGAGTACTCGACCGCGCTGTTCGACCGCGCGACGATCGAGCGATTCATCGGCCATTGCCTCACCGCGATCCAGGCGGTACTCGACGACCCAGCGGAGCCCATCGCGAAGGTCGGCATACTGCCCCAGGCCGAGCGGGCCACGCTGCTCACGCACTGGAATCCGGCGCCGATAGACTTCGGCACCAGCGACCGGCTACTGCACGAACTGGTGCAGGAACACGCCGCGAAGGCGCCAGAGCATCTGGCGGTACGCTTCGAAGGCTGCGACCTCAGCTACGGCGAGCTTGAGGCGCGAGCCAACCGGCTGGCCAGGCTGCTGCAGGACGGCTACGGCGTCGGACCCGACGCGGTAGTCGCGTTCCTGCTGCCGCGCGGCATGGAGGTGCCGACCGTCGAGCTTGCCGCGATCAAGGCGGGTGGTGCCTGGCTGCCGCTTGACCCGGCACATCCGCCCGCGCGCATCGCCTTCCTGCTCGAAGACGCCGCCGCCAAGGTCGTGGTAGCCACGTCGGCGCTGGTCGGCTCGCTGCCGCCGGATTTTTCCCGGATCGTGCTCGACGATCCGGCCGATCAGGAACGCCTCGCTGCGAAACCGGACACGGCACCGTCCTGCGCGGCGCTGCCCGATCACGTCGCCTACGTGATCTACACCTCGGGATCGACCGGGACGCCCAAGGGCGTGATGGTGCCGCACCGGGCGGCGGTCAACTTCGTCGGCGCCGCCGGCGAACTGTTCCACGTCATCCCGGAGGACCGCGTGCTTCAGTTCGCCAACCCGACGTTCGACGTCAGCTTGTTCGATGTCTTCGCGGCTCTCGGCTGGGGAGCGACCTGCGTGGCCGCGCCCGTTTCCGTGCTTCATGACCCAGACGCGCTCGCCGATCTCATGCACCGCGAGGCAGTAACGCTGGCGGACATCGCGCCCGCTGTGCTCGCGCTGCTCGACCGCACGGGCCTGGAAGATCTGCGGGCACTGTTCGTGGGGATCGAGGCGTTCCCGGCCGAACTCGTCAATCGCTGGCGCACGACGCAGCGGGCCTTCCACAATGGCTACGGCCCGACCGAGGCGACCGTGGCCTGCGTCGACTACGAGTGCCCGGCCGAACCGCTCACCGCGCCGCCGCCGATCGGCCGCGCAATGGCGAATATGCGGGCTTACGTGGTCGACCGGCACGGTGACCTGGCGCCGACGGGAGTGCCCGGTGAGCTGTGCGTGGCCGGCCCGCAGCTAGCTCGAGGTTACCTCGGCCGACCTGGGATGACCGGCGAGCGCTTCGTGCCATGTCCTTTCGGTGCCTCAGGAGACCGGATGTACCGGACCGGTGACCTGGTCCGCTGGCTGGCCGGCGGCCAGCTTGAGTTCCTCGGCCGGATTGACCGGCAGGTCAAGATCCGTGGCCTGCGGGTCGAACTTGGCGAGATCGAGCACACGCTCGCTTCATTCCCGGGTGTCAGGCAGGTCGCGGTGGTGGTGACCGACGCGACCGGCGGCCCGCGCCTTGACGCCTACCTGGTGGGTGACCAGAACGGCGCGGCGATCGACGAGGCGGAGCTACGGCCCTACCTGGCGAGCAGGCTGCCGTCGCACATGATTCCCGCGACCTTCACCATGCTCACCGAATTGCCGCTGACCAGCAGCCGCAAGCTGAACCGGAGTGCGCTACCCGAGCCCTCCGCGGCGAGTGATCTTGACCTGGTACCGCCGTCGACGTCATCACAGCGGGCACTCGCCAAGATCTGGGCGGACATGCTTGACGAGTCCGAGGACAAGATCGGCCAGCAGCAGAATTTCTTCATCCTGGGCGGCAGCTCGCTCCAAGCGACCCAGCTGATATCGCGGATCCGCGAGGAGTTCTACATTGACCTGGATCCTCGCCAGCTCTTCATCAACCCGCTGCTGCACCAGCTAGCCAGCCTGATTGAAGAGGAGTTGCTGGCAGGCGTCGACGAATCCGAACTTCAGAGCCTGCAGGCGCAAGTCGCGGAGCTGTCGGAAGAAGAACTCGACCGACTACTTGAGGCGGATGATGACTGACGCCGGGCTGGCCGAGAACGCGTCGACCGAAGCCAAGCGCCGGGCTCTGGTGGAGCGGGCGCTACGCGACAGGCGGGCCAGGGCAGCCCGGCCGCCCGACCCCGGTCCGACATCGCTGCTACCACTGCGCGCCAGCGGGTCGCTGCCGCCGCTGTTCCTGGTGCACGCGGTCGGCGGGTCAGCCGCGCCCTACGCGCCGCTCGCCCAGTTGCTCGATCCGCAGCAGCCCGTCTACGGGCTCGAATCACCGGGCCTGTACGGCGCAGGCCGGCCGGTTGACCGGTTCGACCTGCTCGCTGCCAGCTACGTCGGCCTCATCCGCCAGGTGCAGCCGCACGGGCCTTACCTGATAGGCGGCTGGTCGATCGGCGGCGTCATCGCCATCGAGATGGCCCTCCGGCTGCGCTCGGCCGGCCAGGAGACCGCGCTGCTCGTCATGCTTGACTCTGGCGTACCGCCTGCTCCGGACGAGTTGCCTGACCAAGCCGAGCTGCTCGATGACTTCGTCCAGGATGTCGCCGCGCTGCGCAGCGCACCCCCGCCCAGGCCCGACCTCGCCGCGCTGCGCAGGCTACCCGAGGCCGATCAGGTGGAGACCGTCATCACCGCGCTTGAGCAGGACGGTCTGGTACCTGGCTCGGTCAGGGACGAGGTACGCCACCGGTTCGCTATTTTCGCTGCGAACGCCCGCGGCTACCTGCGTTACCAGCCCGTTCCTTTCGACGTTCCGGTCACGTTGATCGAGGCCGCAAAATCACCCGTCGCGCTTGAACCGCAATGGCGGCCGCTCGCTCGCGCTGGGCTCACGCACCACACCGTGCCCGGTGCTCATCACACCATTCTCCAGCCACCCCACATCGATGACCTGGCCGAAACCATGCGGCACTGCCTTGTCCTGGCAGCACCGCCGCGGTGACGCCTCCAGGGAGGAGTCTATGGACCTGCGCCTTACCGCCGACCAGCAGCAGTTCAGACGTGACGTGCGCGAGTTGCTTGGCGAGGATTCGGTCAAGGCCGACGCCGCGCGCGCGTTTCAGCTCGCGCCTGACATCGAGCCCGGCATGCCCGATGTCTACCGGCGCATCGGCGAGCGCGGCTGGCTCGCGGTGAACTGGCCGGCCGAGTACGGCGGACTCGGTAAGTCGATCGCGCACAAGGCGATACTCACCGAAGAGCTGATCGCACACGGAGTGCCCGATATCTTTCACACCCTGTCGATCGACATCGTCGGCCTCGCCATCCTAGTGTTCGGCACGCAGGAGCAGAAGGCGCGCTGGCTGCCCGGGCTGGCGCGCGCGCAGAGCGTGGGGTGCGTGCTGTTCACCGAGCCCGCCGTGGGATCGGATCTCGCCGCGCTGACCACCTCGGCGGAGCCCGAGGCGGGCGGCTGGCGGTTGCGCGGCAGGAAAACCTTCAGCATGAAGGCGCACATGGCCGACTTCGGGCTGTGCGCGGCCAGAACGTCGCCATCGGACGTCAAATACCACGGGATCACCGTGTTCATACTGCCGATGCACACGCCAGGTGTGCTCGCCAAGCCGATCTTGTCGATGTCAGACGAGCGGTTCGGCGACGTCACCCTGGCCGGACCGCTGATGACACCTGCCGACGTGCTCGGCGAGGTTGACCAAGGCTGGGAGGTCATCGGCAGGTTGCTGACCATCGAGCGCACCGGGATCGAGCTTGAGGCGAGGGGCCGCCGGATCCTCGACACCCTCATCGAGCGGGCCTGCGCCGACGGTACGCTGGCTAGCTCGCCGTACGGCGAGCGCCTGGTGGAACTCGACGCCTTGCTTCGGGCGGGACGGCTGCTGTCCTGGCGGGCGGTCAGTTCGATCGCCGCCGAGTCAGCCGACGCGGTGCACGGCGCCATAGCCAAGTGGCACACCTCGGAGACCGCGCATGACATCGCCGCGCTGGCCACCGACATGTGCGGCCTGACGGCCGCGCTGGAGGCCCGCGACGACGACGCGCCACCTGGCTGGCTGATCGAGTCCACCATCAGGGACGCGCCGGGATTCACCCTAGCGTCGGGAACCTCGGAGATGATGCTGTCGATGATCGCGAGCAGCGCGCTCGGGCTATACAAGTGATGAAATCAGGAGAACCGCGATGCTGGTGAGCCTGAGCGACGCTCAGCGTGAGATACAGAGCCATTTCGCCGAACTCCTGAATGGCGAGCTGATACCAGGCATCCGCAGGATGGGTGAGATGCCCAGGGACGCCGGTGCCGACGAGGTGGCGGACCTGACCGCGGCCAGGGCCGCGGTGTGGCGTGCCCTCGTGGACCTGGGGGCTACCCGGCTGCTGCTCCCCAGCGAACTGGGAGGGAGCGAATCCGGGCAAGAGGGCGCGGTCATCCTCGCCGAATTGCTTGGCGCCGCGCTGTACACCGGGCCACTGCTCGACACGATGATCGCTGCCGAACTGCTGGTGAACTCGGGTGACGGCGAGAAGGCGCGGATCGCCGAGATAGCCGAAGGCGCCGCCATCTGCGTCTCCGCCCGCGAGAGCGATGCAGACAGCTACGCGCGCCCTGGACCGATCAAGGTGTCCGGTAACGGCGAAGCCATCAGCGCGACCCGCCGCTTCGCCGGATTCGTGCCGGACAGCAGGTACCTGCTGGTGGCGGGCAACGACCAGTCGCGTCACCGGGCCGCGCTCATCAGGCGCGACGACCCGGCCGTTTCGTCCCGCCGGATGCACGACACCGCGCGAGGCGAGCTTTACGCGATCAGCCTGTCGTGCGCGCCCGTCCTATCCTGGCTTGACGGGCGCTCGGGATACTGCGCGTCGTGGCCGCAGGCGGTCACGAACGCCCGGATCAGGCACGCCGCCTATCTCGTCGGCCTGTGCCAGGGAGCACTTGACCTCACGGTGGGCAGAGTGACACAGCGCCGTCAGTTCGGTCAGGTACTTGGCCGGTTCCAGGTGCCCGCGTTCCGCCTCGCTGAGCTCACGGCCCGGCTCGACGCCGCTCGCTGGTTGGTTCGGGCTGCGGCATGGGAGGCCGACAACGGGCATGACACAAGGCTGCACGCCGCGCAGGCGCTCGCGATGGCCGCGGACCTGACGGCCGTCACGACCCGGGCGGCCGTCCAGTACCACGGTGCGTACGGCACGACGCTGGAAAGCGATGTCCGCCTCTATTTCCTGCGCGCGCAAATTGAGCGCGTCTGGCTGGGCGCGCCTCGTGATCTGCGGAAAGAAGTAGTGCCACTACTCGCCGAAACCCACGCTAACGTGACAGGCTAACATGACACGGCACGACGAATAAACCGATCTGACGGGCGTGTTACGCCAGAATTAACTTTGCCGCAGTCCGTCATTTCTCTGGCACGAGCAGCAGACCAGAAAATGAATGCGGTCACGGGCAGACGGAACAGGAGCGGAGATGAATATACCCAGTCCGGACGTCTACGATCCGAATGAACCAGGTCCGACCTACGCCGATGGTATAAGAAAAGGGTTGCCGATCGCGCTCGCCCTCATACCGATCGGCATGACGTTCGGAGTTCTGGCCAGGCTCGACGGATGGGAACCGTCGCACCCGTCGCGTTCTCGACCCTGGCATTCTCAGCTTCGGCGCAATTTGCCGCGACCGGCGTGGTGGCCGCAGGCGGCAGCATCGTGGCGGCGGTGGCCAGCGCCGGGCTGCTCAACTCGCGATTCGTTCCGATGGGCGCCGCCGCCTCGTCCGCCTTCTGGTGCTGGTTTTGATGAACGCCCAGACTCCGAGGTGGCTGACGGGGACTTGATAGAGGCTGCCGTCGAAGGTGATCGTGATCGTCTGGCGTCCAGGGGCGCTGCCGTGGGCGAAGTAGGCGTTGTCGATCTGGCCGCCGGTTTGCACGGGACCCAGGCCGTCGAGTGGCCCTGCGCCGGACGAGCTTCCGCCAGCCGCCGCCGGCGATGACGTCACCCTCGGTGAGGCCAGTGTGCTCAGGCGGCATCGGCAAGCCCGGGGTGATGAGTTCTACGGGCTGGCTGGTAGGGCTGGCCGGTGCGGACCATGGCCAAGTGGTTTTATGCGGCGTGATGCCGATGGTGGTATCCCAGCCCGAGCTGGATGGCGGTCCACAGGAGCACGATGATCACCGGGGTGAGCCACAGCGACAGGACCGACGATCCCGACGCCCACAGGACTAGCATCAGCACCGCCACCGCCACCGCCACCGCCAGCTTGAGGTGGTCGCTTCTTTTGCGCATGACCTTCTCGATGGGGTTCATGACTGGCTCCGGTTTCCGCGCAGCAAGTTGACTGCGTCCGCAATAAGTTGATTGCGTCTATCAACTATATTAGAATGGTTTTCATGGCTCCTGACAGAGGTGAGGTGCAGTCGATGGTGGTTGCCCTGTTCACCTTCATCGGCAACGTGGACCGGGCAACGCGGCAGAGTGCCGACGCGACCACGCTGAGCCTGCTGCAGGTCGTCGACAGCCGCGAGGTGATCCGGCCGTCGAAGATCGCCGACCTCCTGCACGTTCACCGGTCACTGGTCACCCGGCAGGTCCAGGGCCTGGAGGACAAGGGGTACGTGCAGGTCACCGCGGACCCGGCTGACGGGCGGTCGTGCCTGGTCAGCCTCACGCCGGCCGGCGCCGACGAGATGTCTCGCCTCCGTCAGGTCGGCGTGGATCGGTTTGCCGCGCTCATGGCCGACTGGCAGCCCGAGGAGGTGCGGACCCTGACGGCACTGCTCGAGAAACTTCAACCGCCCAAGGCCGCGACAACCACGCAGCAGCAGCGATCGGGCCGTCGCCGATGGGCCCGGCAGGACGCGTGACCCAGGCCTGCCCCGTCGGGAACAGTCGCGCGACAACCCGACAGAATCGGCGAGTGTGCTCCCCAACCCCGTCGGCTGGGCTGCGTCGGGCACTGCCGGAAGTTCGGAGTCTGGGCGATAACCTTCGATCGTGCGCACGGGATTTGCTCATGAAGCCCTGATCGAGCTCGCGCCGGATTCGGATCAACAAGCTCCCGGGGCAGCAGTGACCGTAGCGCTGTGCGGCCACTGGGAACACGAAGGAACGTGCCGCTGGCCACATGCCACGTCAGTCGCCGTCAGGTCCGGGCAGTCGCTGCGGGTTCGCGTTGTATTCGCCAGCACCGCCGACGAGGAACCGCCAGTACGCCAGCTGATCTGCGATGCCCTGGGCGAAGGCCGGCTCGGCAGTGAGCCACGCTCCAGTCATTGGACGGTCGTTACCCAAGGACAGTCCGAACTCCGCCCTGAGGAAGCACCGTTGGCCGAGCGCCTGCTCAGCTCCTGAACCGGCCGCCTCCTGGGCACGGGTGGCGTGGCGGCCGGCGGATTGCTGCCCTTGGACCTGGCAGGTCTCGATGCGGGTACCGGCGGCCCGGCGCTTGGTGACCGGTAGCTGTGTGCCGGTCGGCATTATGGGATGGTGGCTGATCCGTATCTGGATGGGACCTGTGCCTGGTGGCATCTGGCACGGCCATCCGCGGAGCTGCTCGCGGCGCTGGCGGATGGCTGGCTGGGATCTGCCGGCGTTGCCGTGGACCTAGGGTGCGGCCTGGGAACCGAGATCGGCTGCCTGGCAGGCGCGGGATGGAAGGCGATCGGCGTTGATCTGTCCGCCGCGGCCCTGCACGGGGCCGCGGCATCGCATCCGGGCGTCGCGCTGGCCAGGGCAGACGTGCTCCGGCTGCCGGTCCGCGACGGTGCTGCTGACCTGCTGCTGGACCGGGGCTGCTTCCACTACCTGCCCGCAGCAAGCTACGACGGCTACGCGCGCGAGGCCCGCCGGGTGCTGCGGCCAGGCGGCCAGTTGCTGCTGCGGGCCTGCCGGACGGCCGCTGGCGTTCCCACCGGCCTGGACGCAGCGGTGATCAGGCACGTCTTTCGTGACTGGCGCATCGAGGTCATCATCGTGCAGGACATCGCCTCCGACACGCGTTCTATGCCAGCGCTCGTAGCCCGGATGAGCACCATTTCCTAGCAGCCATCGACCATCGATTCGCGGCTATGAGCGGAAGACCGGGGCAGTGCCCAAGGGGGCTAAAGATCTTTAATGGCGGGGGTTAAGGATTCCGCTGTCGGTCGCGGCGTGGTGGTCAAGACTGTGGGCGTGGAATTCTTCTGCTACCACCGCGACCGGCCCGGCTCTGTGGCCTTGCGCGACGAGTTGATAGAAGAGCACTGGTCCTACATGGACCGGTACGCGGCGGAGATGATCGCCCGCGGCCCGACCCTCGCCGGCGACACGCCCACCGGCAGCGTGCACATCGTCGACCTGCCCGATCCCGCTGCCGCCCGCGCGTTCGCCTTCGATGAGCCCGGCTACCAGGCCGGTGTGTACCGGGACGTGCTGCTGCGCCGGTGGCGCAACATACTGGGGCGCACCATGTGGGACTTCCCCGGCGGCCGGACCGGTGGTAATCGGTACCTGGTGCTCGGCCTGGGCACCGGGCCGGCCGCTGACCTTGCCGTGCCGCCGGACCGGGACGAGCTGGTCGCGTACGGGCCGCTGCTGTCCGACAACGGCGCCACCTGGCTGGGTACGGCAGTGCTGGTCCGGGCGCGGGACCCGGACGCGGCACGCGCCATCCTGACCCCGGACCGGTACGCCGGCGTCGAGGTGCACAGCTGGCAATTCGGCGGGCGGCCGTCATGATCCGTGGATGGCGGCCTTCAGTCGTGTGCTCGGGCGGCTGCCACCGCGACTCGGACGGGGTCACTCATGGTGCTGCCTCTCCAGATCGAACCGTGCCCAGGTGACCTTGCCGCCCGGCTGCGCGCCTGTGCCCCAGTCGGCGCTGAGCGCCTGGACCAGCTGCAGCCCGCGCCCAGACAGCTCCAGCCCGTGCCCGGGCTCGGCATCGCTGGCGTGATCGCGGCGGGCGGGCAGGTCCGGGCTGGCATCCCACACCAGGATGAACAGCCCGCAGCGCTCTAACGCCAGGTACACCGCGACAGGCGCGGCTATCTGCAGGGAAAGCGTCGCTGTTACGGAATTCGTCACTAGCTCTGAGGTGACCAGTTCAACGTCATCGGCGATGCTGTCGAGCCGCCAGGCGGCCAGGGCCTGCCGGGTGCAGCGCCGCGCATACGACACCGCCGCGGGGTGCGCCTCCATCTCGGCATAGAGGCGGTGCGGCCTGCTGCCATTGGTCTCGGCATCCCCTTGTGCCTGGAAGGCACCCCCCGCACCGGAGCGAGACTCGGGATCATCGCAGAGCAGGCGTGGTGATCCGTGGGCAGTGCCGGGGGGCGCCGGTCACGGGGCAGGCCGCCAATGTCATTCACCGCCTATGGCTTTGAAGGTGCGGGCCGGTGACTGCGGCAAGCCAGGTCAGCGGCTCGGC
>Ga0080026_10000065_pt1 | contig 21698 bp, 18 predicted proteins | sample OrgsoiDNA2013045_FD_70941 | JGI IMG/M metagenome (GOLD analysis project Ga0080026, IMG submission 70941) | Permafrost soil microbial communities from the Arctic, to analyse light accelerated degradation of dissolved organic matter (DOM) -... | ecosystem: Environmental > Terrestrial > Soil >... | reverse complement strand
CGAGCGTCGGGCGCCCCCCACCACGTGTTGTTGCCAGAGTCTGGGTTCTCAGATCAGTGCGCTGACGATCTCGTCGAGGGGCTCGGGTTGGCCGGCCTCGTGGTGCAGGCGGGTGCCCCCCGCGGATCAGGGCACTGCAGATGACGGCGGGCGGGCAGCCCACCCGATCGACATCCCGGTCCGGTGCATCCAGGCCGGGTGCCGGCCCGGTGGCATGGTTCTTGACCCGTTCTGCGGCACCGGCACCACCGGACTGGCCGCGCTCGCGCTCGGCCGCCGGTTCACCGGCATCGACCTAAACCCCGCATTCGCGGCGCTGGCCGCCGACCGGCTCCGGCATGCGGCCGATGCCGCCGCCGGCACCGGCACCGGCAACGAATACGGCAGTCGGTGACCGGCACGCAGCCCCGCCCGCCGGTGGCAACTGGCAGCGGCAATGCGCGACCGCCGGTGCCGCTGCAGTGCCGCGACGGCGTCGGGACCGGCCGTGTTCGGCTCCTCCCAGATCGCGTCCCGGAGCGTATCCTCCCAGGCCTGGAGCAGGACCGGGCCGCGCTCCATGCCGCGCCCAGCGCCAGCCCAGCGAGGCAAGGCAGGTGCGCGTGGAGGTACCGGGCGAGCCACCTGAGATGACCCCGGAGGCGGCCGTGGCCCTGTTCCGGGCACTGGTCAACGCGCGCGCCGGGCAGGAAGGAGATCGCCAGACATCGACAAGTCCCGGTCGATCCCGCCCCAGCGCCGCCCCGAGGCCGCCAGGCTGCTTGCCGCACTGGCCGACCCGGCACGCGGGTTCGATGCGGTAGTAGTGGGGGAGCCGCAGCGGGCGTTCTACGGCAACCAGTTCGGCAACACGTTCCCGCTGTTCGCTCACTACAAGGTGCCGCTGTGGGTGCCGGAGGTGGGCGGACCGATCGACCCCGAGAACGAGGCCCACGACTTGATCATGAGCGTCTTCGGCGGGGTCTCCAAGGGCGAGCGCACCCGGATCAAGATCCGGGTGCGCACCGCGATGGCCACCCAGGCGCAGATCGAGGGCCGTTACCTCGGCGGCAGGCCGCCCTACGGCTACACGCTGGCCGATGCCGGCCCGCACCCGAACCCGGCCAAGGCCGCCGACGGCAAGCGCCTCCGCGCGCTCGCGATCGACGAGCCTGCCGCCGCAGTCGTTGCGCGGATCTTCGCCGAATTCCTCGCTGGCGCCGGGATATTCGCCATCGCCGAGGGACTGACCCGAGACGGAATCTCGTGTCCGTCCGCCCACGATCCGGGCCGCAACAAGCACCGCTCCGGAATCGCCTGGTCCAAGGGCGCTGTCCGCGTGATCCTCACCAACCCGCGCTACACCGGCCGGCAGGTATGGAACCGGCAGCGCAAGGACGAGGTGCTAATCGACGTCGCCGATGTCGCCCTGGGCAACGTGACGAAGATGCGATGGAACGACGCCTCCCAGTGGATCTGGTCCGACGAGGTCACCCACCCGCCGGTCATCGCCACCGAGACCTTCCAGCAGGCCCGGGACATCCTCGCGGCCCGCGGGCGCGGGCCGAGCCAGCACAAGCCGCACGACCGGCCGCGCAGTTATGCCTTCGCGAGCTCGCTGTACTGCGGGGTCTGCCAGCGGCGCATGCAAGGCCACTGGATCAACGCCGCGCCCTACTACCGGTGCCGGTTCCCGGCCGAGTACGCGCTGGCGAACGAGGTCAGTCACTCGCGCAACGTCTACCTGCGCCAGGACGCCTTCGGCGCCCAGGTAAACACCTGGCTTGCTACCGCGTTCGCCCCAGCTCGCCTCAGCAACACGATCGACCAGATCATGGCCGGTCAGCAGGTACACGTCGACCGCGCTGCCGCGCAGGCAGCCATGGCCAAGATTGAGGAAGCCAGCGTCAAGATGGCCCGCTACCGGGCTGCCCTCGATGCCGGCGGTGATCCCGAGGAGATCGGCACGTGGATCGCCGAAGCCAAGACCCAGCGGCTCGCCGCCGAGGCCGAGCTGCGCCAGGCGACAGCCGGCGCGGCCACCCTCACCCGCCAGCAGGTCCGGGCCCTAATCGAAAAATGCGCGGACGTCGCCCGGGACCTGTGTGACGCCGAACCCGCCGAGGTGGCCCGGGCCTACCAGAAGCTCGGCCTGCGGCTCACCTACCACCCAGGGAGGAACCTCGTGCAAGCCACAGCAGGCCCAAGACCCGCAAATATAGGCAAATGGTTGGTGTCCGAGGGGGGACTTGAACCCCCATGCCCTTTTGGGGCACTAGCACCTCAAGCTAGCGCGTCTGCCTATTCCGCCACCCGGACGAGCACGGACCGCGGCTGGTGCCGGGTCGGCCGCCTCACGATAGCAAATCAGGGCGGCTGTGGTCGACGCAGACTTTGTTGGGCCAGCTTGCGCTGCCACCGCCGAGGCCGGGATGCGACGATGGCCAGATGCCCGATAACCCAGCCCCGGCCGGCCCGCGCGGCACTGCAGCTCAGGATCAGGTCGCCAAGCTTGCCAGCGACCTGATCAGGATCGACACCACCAATCCGGGCGATCACTCGGGTCCGGGGGAGCGTGCGGCCGCGGAACACGTCGCCGGGCTGCTCGCCGAGGCTGGCCTGGAGCCGGCGGTGCTGGAGTCTCACCCGGGCCGGGCCAGCGTGGTGGCCAGGATCGAAGGCGCCGATTCGTCCCGGCCCGCGCTGCTGATCCACGGTCATCTGGACGTGGTGCCCGCGGACCCGGCCGACTGGCGGGTGCACCCGTTCTCCGGCGAGATCAGGGACGGCTGCGTGTGGGGCCGCGGCGCGGTGGACATGAAGGACATGGACGCGATGATGCTGGCCGTCGTCCGCCAGCGCCAGGCGGAAGGCCGCCGCCCGCCGCGCGACATCGTGCTGGCCTTCCTCGCCGACGAGGAAGCGGGCGGCACCTACGGCGCTACCTGGCTGGTGGACAACCACCCGGAGCTGTTCGATGGCGTCACCGAGGCGATCGGCGAGGTCGGCGGCTTCAGCGCCACGATCGGCGGCCGCCGGCTCTACCTGATCCAGACCGCGGAGAAGGGCATGGCGTGGATGCGGCTGACCACACGCGGCACGGCCGGCCACGGCTCGATGCTGCAGCCCGACAACGCCGTGACCGAGCTGGCCGAGGCCGTGGCGCGGCTCGGGCGGCACCAGTGGCCGACCCGCCTCACCCCCGCGGTGCAAGCCTTCCTAGCGGAAGCCTGCAGCGCGCTAGGAATCGAGTTCACTCAGAACGACAGCAGCGAGGTACTCGGGAAGCTAGGGCCGATCGCGCGGATGGTCGGTGCGACGCTGACCAATACCGTCAATCCCACCATGCTGAGCGCCGGGTACAAGGTCAATGTCGTTCCCCAGTCGGCGACCGCCCAGGTGGACGGCCGGTTCCTGCCAGGTTACGAGGAGGAGTTCCTGGCCGAGCTCGACACCGTGCTCGGCCCCGGCGTCCGGCGGGAGTTTGTCCAGCACAGCGTCGCCGTGGAGACGACCTTCGATGGCGACCTGTGCGCCGCGATGACCGGCGCGCTGCTGGCCGAGGACCCCGACGCCCGGATGGTCCCGTACTGCCTGTCCGGCGGAACCGACGCCAAGTCGTTCAGCGCGCTCGGCATCAGGTGCTTCGGCTTCACGCCGCTCCGGCTTCCCCCCGATCTTGACTTCTTCGGCATGTTCCACGGGGTAGACGAGCGCGTCCCGGTCGACGCTCTCCAGTTCGGCGTCCGGGTCCTGGATCGATTCCTGGATCATTGCTAGCGCATCATCCTAGGTCAGGGCGCATGACGGCGCACGCGGAGGACTCCGGAGGTGTCCAGAAGCGGGCCTCGTTTCGCTAATCACCCCATGCGCACAGCCAGTAGTGATATGGTGACGCATTGTGTGGTGCTGATCTGCCTGCCCTGCTGATTCGCAATGGGCCGCCCTGGCGGCGGGCCCGAGCTAACACGCAGAGCCTTTGCCGGAACTGTGTCCATGAATGGCTACTCTCCGTAGGGCATTAGGAACGCATAGCAATTGGGAGCGAGGAGCGATCAATGAATACATGGGCTGTCCTGGCGGCGAAGGAAGCCGCCGTTGCCTCCGGACTCGGCGCGGGCATCGTTCCCGCGGTCGGAGCAGGCTCCCTCGACGGCTTCGCGCTCGGCGCCCTGATGTCCGGGACGTGCATCCTGATGCTGACCTCGCCACGTCGCGGGCGCCGGCGCGGCCTGGCGGCGGCCGCCAGCGGCCGTGCCCTGGCCGCGGCCCGCGAGCGGCACCAGCCCGCCATGCCCGAGCCAGCCGGGCCCGAGCCAGCCGTACCTGACGCCGTCCTGCCTCGTGCGGCCGGGCCCGAAGCCGTGCCCGGGGCCGTCCTGCCTCATGCGGCCGGGCCCGAGGCAGCCCGAGATGTGACTGCGGGATACCGGGCCCCGATCACGGTGCCTGCACCGCAGCCGGACGAGAACGGCGCCGAGGCCGAGGACCGCGAGGAGGTCGCGGGCGGCGGTGGCTACCGGAGCCGGCACCGGCTGGCTGACCAGGGCGTTAGCTCCAGGCGGTCAGGCACTCGCCGGAATTCGCCACGGCATGCCGCTCCGCCCGCCAGCTTCAGCAGCAGGATGACCGGCCGGATCGCGGGCCGTGCCCTAGCCGGCGGAGCGCGCAGCTGACCCGCCCCGAGCACTCTGCCCGTCCCGGCCGCGCGGCCCGGGCGGGCCGCGCCCGTCAGCCAACGCTGCGGCGGCCGTCGGCCGTTCCGCGCGGGAGCGGAGTGCGCACGGGACGAATGATCTGGCGGCGCAAGGTAGCCTTCCTGCTACCGTCTGCGTTCAGGCGCAGCCGGGAGAGTTCCCATTGCCCATACTCGGCGTGCTCGGTCAGGATCCGCCGCGCGGTATCCCTCGGCATTCCGCGCGGCATGTAGAGCACGAGATAGGAGTACTCCGCCATCACCCTTTATTGTGCGCGACAGGCGTGATGATTCAATCGGCGTTGCGGAAACCCGCCGCCCCGCTCCGGGAACATACGGGTCAGGACGGCGAGTTCTAGGTCAAGACAGGGGTTGCGCGGCGGTCAGAGGCTCCGGCCTCCTGCCTGCCGGGCGTAGTCGGGGCAGCAGAGTGCCGGACTCCCGGTGCCTGCAGGCCTCCTGCGGTAGCCTCCAGGGCGACTGTGGGATGTGAGGGTGAGCAAGCGTGGCAGCAAGGACGGGTACAGCCGCCAAGGGCGAAGAGGCCAAGGGCGGCACCGCGAAGAACGGCCTCAGGCGGCTGGTGATCGTCGAGTCGCCTGCCAAGGCGCGCACGATCGCGGGCTACCTTGGCAAGGGCTATGTAGTTGAGTCCAGTATCGGGCATATTCGTGATATGCCGGACAAGGCTGCCGAAATCCCTCTCAAGTACCGTAAAGAGCCGTGGGCACGGCTGGGCGTCAACGTCGATGCTGACTTCGAGCCGCTCTATGTCGTGAACTCGGACAAGAAGCAGCAGGTGTCGAAGCTCAAGCTGCTGCTGAAGGATGCCGACGAACTGCTGCTCGCCACTGATGAGGATCGCGAGGGCGAGGCGATCGCCTGGCACCTGCTCGAGGAACTCAAGCCTAAGGTGCCGGCCCGGCGGATGGTCTTCCACGAGATCACGCCCGAGGCGATTGCGATGGCGGTGGCCAACCCGCGGGAGATGGACGATGGCCTGGTCGAGGCCTACCAGACCCGCCGGGTGCTCGACCGGCTGTACGGGTACGAGGTCTCGCCGGTGCTCTGGAAGAAGGTCATGCCGCAGCTGTCGGCGGGCCGGGTCCAGTCCGTAGCCATCCGGCTCGTCGTGGACCGGGAGCGGGAGCGGATCGCGTTCCGCGCCGCCAGGTACTGGGATCTGGAGGCTGTGTTCGCGAAGGCCGCCGGCGGCCAGGCGGCGACCGATGCTGACGTGTCCTCGTTCCCCGCCACCCTGGTGTCGGTCAACGGCCGCCGGGTGGCGCAGGGCCGCGACTTCGCCCCGACGGGGGAACTGAGAGGCGCCGACGGCGCAGGCGCCGACGCCAGGCAGCGCATCCTGCACCTGGACGGCGAGGCCGCCGCGGCGCTCGCTGACCGGCTCTCGGATGCCGACTTCTCGGTGCGGTCGGTCGAGCGCAAGCCGTACCGGCGGTCTCCGTACGCGCCGTTCCGGACCACGACATTGCAGCAGGAGGCCTCGCGCAAGCTCGGCTTCTCGGCCAAGTACGCGATGAGCGTCGCGCAGCGCCTGTACGAGAACGGCCACATCACCTATATGCGCACCGACTCGGTCACGCTGTCGCAGACCGCGATCACCGCGGCCCGCGCCCAGGCCCGGGAGCTGTACGGCGCCGACTACGTGCCGGAATCCCCGCGCGTCTACACCAGCAAGGTGAAGAGCGCCCAGGAGGCGCACGAGGCGATCCGGCCGGCCGGGGACAGCTTCCGCACCCCGGCACGGACCGGCCTGTCCGGCGATGAGCTGCGGCTGTATGAGCTGGTATGGAAGCGGACCGTGGCCTCGCAGATGAAGGATGCCACCGGGGAATCGGTGACGGTACGGGTCGCGGGGACCTCCAGCGAGCAGGAACTCGCCGAGTTCGGCGCCGCTGGCAAGGTCATCGGCTTCTACGGGTTCCTGAAGGCCTACGTGGAGGGCTCCGACGACCCGGACGCCGAGCTGGATGACAACCAGCGCCGCCTGCCGACGCTCGCCGAGGCCGATCCGCTGACCGCGCTCAGCCTGGCCGCGGCCGAGCACGCCACCAGGGCGCCCGCGCGCTACACCGAGGCCTCCCTGATCAAGGAGCTCGAGGACCGGGAGATCGGGCGGCCGTCCACCTACGCTTCCATCATCGGGACCATCCTGGACCGCGGCTACGTCTTCAAGAAGGGCACCGCGCTCGTCCCCTCGTTTATCGCGTTCGCCGTGGTGACCCTGCTGGAGCGGCACTTCGCCCACCTGGTCGACTACGACTTCACCGCGCGGATGGAGGGCGCGCTCGACGAGATCGCCAGGGGCGAGGCGGCGCGGGTCCCCTGGCTGCGCCGGTTCTACTTCGGCACGGACGGCGAGGTCGGCACGGACGGCAAACCAGCCATCAAGGAGGAAGGGCTCAAGGAGCTGGTCAGCGACCTGAGCGACATCGACGCGCGGGACGTCAGCTCCTTCCCGCTGGCCGGCACCGACATCGTGGTCAGGGTCGGCAGGTACGGCCCGTACCTGGAACGCGACGGCCAGCGGGTCAACGTTCCCGAGGGCACCGCGCCGGACGAGCTGACCGCGGAGGCCGCGACCGAGCTGCTCGACCGGCCGAGCGGGGACAAGATTCTCGGCACTGACCCCGATACCGGCAAGACCATCATCGCGAAGGCGGGCAGGTTCGGGCCGTACGTCACCGAGCAGCTGGCGCCGGACGCGCCCGCGTCGGCCAAGCCGCGGTCCGCGTCGCTGCTGAAGTCGATGGACCTGGACAGCGTGACGCTGGATGAGGCGCTGCGCCTGCTCACCCTGCCCAGGACGCTCGGAGAGCTGGACGGCGAGAGCGTCACCGCGCAGAACGGCCGGTACGGCCCGTATGTCAAGAAGGGGACGGACAGCCGCTCGCTGGATACCGAGGAGCAGATGTTCACGGTCACGCTCGAGGAAGCCAAGGAGCTGTTCGCGCAGCCCAAGCCACGCGGCCGGGCGGCCCGAGCTGCCGCCACGCCGCCGCTGCGGGAACTCGGCGAGGACACCACCAGCGGGAAGCCGATCGTGCTCCGAGAGGGACGCTTCGGTCCGTACGTCACCGACGGGGAGACCAACGCATCCCTGCGCAAGGGCGACGTCATCGAGTCGATCACCCCGCAGCGCGCCATCGAGTTGCTGGCGGAGCGCCGTGCCGCCGCCCCCGCTCCGAAGCGCAAGCCGGCCGGGTCCGCACGGTCGGCGCGACCGGTGCCCAAGTCCGGATCGGGAGCCAAGTCCGGATCGGGAGCCAAGTCCGGATCGGGAGCCAAGTCCGCTGCCCGCGGCGCGGGCAGCGGAGCACGCGGCAAGAAGGCGTGACGCTAGCGTGTTACGGTCCGGCGTCCGGCTTGCGGCAGTTGCCGGCGGCTGAGCAGTCGGGGAACGGTTCTGCCTATACCCTGGCGCAGTGAACTTTAGATCCCCTTTGGGCGGCCGCCGGAGCGGAGTGCTGTCCATCAGGCCGTTCCGGCGGCTCTGGATCGCGCTGTCGCTGTCCAGCCTGGGGGACTGGCTGAGCCTGCTCGCGCTCACTGCGCTCGCTTATGACCTGGCCGGGAAGGGGCAGGCCGCGCAGAGCGCGGCGGTCGGCGGTGTCTGGCTGACCTCGCTGCTGCCCGCGCTGGTACTCGGCCCGCTCGCCGGGGCCGTGGCGGACCGGTTCGACCGGCGCGTGAACATGATCGTCGGCGAGGTGCTGCGGGCGGCGCTGTACCTGTCCATACCGCTCAACCTGAAGCTGCACCTGGTCGACGAGCTGACCTGGATGTACACGGCGCAGTTCCTGGCGTCCTGCGCCTCCCTGTTCTGGACGCCGGCCAAGGACGCCACGGTCCCGAACCTGGTGCCGCCCGAAAAGCTTGAGCAGGCCAATCAGCTGAGCCTGTTCACCACGTACGGCACCGCGCCGGTCGCCGGGCTGGTCTTCTTCCTGCTCGCCGAGATCAGCACGGCGCTCGGCCACATCTCGCACCGCCTCGCGACCAATCAGGTCAACCTCGCGCTGTACTTCAATGTCGCCACGTTCGTCGTGTCCGCTCTCACGATTTTCGCGCTGAAGGAAATCCCGAGAAGGCGGGCCAGCGGTGAGATCTCCGCGCCGTCGGTGGCCAAGGCCATCCTGGATGGCTGGCGGTTCATCGGCCAGACCCAGGTCGTCCGCGGGATCGTCATCGGCATGGTGGGCGCGTTCGCGGCAGCGGGCGTCGTCGTCGGGCTCGGCCAGGTCTATGTCACCGACACGCTGCATGGCGGCAAGGGCGGCTGGGGTGTTGTCTTCGCGGCCATCTTCGTCGGCCTGGCCCTGGGGATGTTCCTCGGCCTGCGCATCCTGCGCGGGTTCAGCAGGCGCCGCCTGTTCGGCCTGTCCATCGCGTTCGCGGCGATCCCGCTCGCGCTGATCGGGCTGATACCCAACCTGGCGGTGGTCACCGTTCTGGTGGTCGCGCTGGGCTCGTGCGCCGGAGTCGCGTACGTCACCGGTTACACGATCGTCGGCAGCGAGGTGGATGACGACGCCAGGCGACGGACATTCGCGTTCCTGCAGTCGGCCATCCGGATCATCCTGTTCGCCGTGATCGCCGTGGCCCCGTTCATCGCCGCGGCATTCACGACCGCGGTGAGCGGCATGACCGGCTCGACCACGGTGCGGATCGGCACCATCCACTACGGCGCGATCGGCGACAACGTCGTGCTCCTGCTAGCCGCCGCGGTGGCCATCCTGCTCGGCGTGATCTCCTACCGGCACATGGACGACCGCAAGGGAGTGCCGCTGTTCGCGGACCTGACGTCGGTATTCCGCGGCGAGCATTTCAGCCCGCCGCCCTCGCACGCCAACGGCAGCCAGCCCGCCGGCCGACCTAACCGGGGACTGCTGCTGGCCCTGGAGGGCGGCGAGGGCGCTGGCAAGTCGACGCAGACCAGCCTGCTGGCCATCTGGCTGCGTGAGCAGGGCTTCGACGTGGTCGCGACGCACGAGCCCGGCGCCACCAAGATCGGTATGCGGCTGCGGGCCCTGCTGCTGGACACCACCCACACCGGGCTGAGCGCCAGAGCCGAGACACTCATGTACGCCGCGGATCGCGCCGAGCATGTCGCATCGGTGATCAAGCCCGCGCTGGAGCGCGGCGCGATCGTCGTCACCGACAGGTACGTGGACTCCTCGCTGGCCTACCAGGGAGCGGGGCGGCTGCTGCCCGTGGCCGAGGTTGCCCAGCTCAATCAGTGGGCTACCGGCGGGCTGAAGCCAGACCTCACGATCATTCTTGACCTGCCCCCCGCCGCCGGGCTCGGCCGCCGGGCACGTTCCGCTGACCGGCTCGAGGCTGAGCCCATAGAGTTCCACAACCGGGTCCGGGCCGGATTCCTGGCCCTGGCGGACGCCGAGCCTGCGCGATACGTGGTGCTAGACGCGGCCAGGGACTCCTTCGAGCTCAGCCGGGAGATCCAGGGCCGGGTCCGTGACCTGCTGCCCGATCCGGTGCCCGATACGGCGGAAGAGACGACGGGCAGCTTCCCGGCTGTGCGCGAATGACCACGGGAGCGGTGTTCGACGAACTGGCCGGCCAGGACGCGGTCGTCGAGCAGTTGCGCCAGGCGGCTACAGCGGCAGTTCCCGCCCGGTCGCCGGGTCACCCGTCCGGCCACCCGCCCGCCCGTCCGGCCACCCGCCCGTCCGGTCGCCCGGCCACCCGCCCGGTCGGCGCCGGGATGACACACGCCTGGCTGTTCACCGGGCCGCCCGGCTCCGGCCGCTCGGTCGCGGCGCGGGCATTCGCAGCCGCGCTGCTCTGCGACCGCCAGGGCTGCGGTGAGTGCCCGTCCTGCCGTCAGGTGACCGTGGGCAGTCACGCCGACCTGCTGCTCGTCCGGCCGGACGGGCTCTCCTACGGGGTCCGGCAGACCAGGGACCTGGTGCTGCGGGCGGCGGCCGCGCCCATCTACGGGCGCTGGCGGGTCGTGCTCTTCGAGGACGCCGACCGCGCCACCGAGCAGGCGGCGAATGCGCTGCTCAAGGCAATCGAGGAACCCGCGCCGAGAACCGTCTGGCTGCTCTGTGCCCCGTCGGCCGACGACCTGCCCACGACGATAAGGTCCCGGTGCCGCCTGATCACGCTGCGCACCCCGTCCTCGGCGGCGGTCGCGGCTGTCCTGGCTCGCCAGGGGATCGGCCACGAGCAGGCGCTCGTCGCCGCACGTGCCGCTCAGGGTCACATCGGCCGGGCTCGTCGGCTGGCCACCGATCCGCAGGCGGCCGCACGCCGCGCCGAGGTGCTCCAGCTTCCGGTCCGGCTCGGCGCGCCCCGGCTCGGCGCGCCCCGGCCCGGTGGTGGCGTCGGCCAGGCGCTCGCCGCGGCGGCCGCGCTGGTCAAGGCGGCCGATACGGAGACCACAGCCGTGACCGAAGAGCTGGACGCGCCGGAACGCGAAGCGATGCGCCAGGCGTTCGGCGAAGGCTCGACCGGCAAGGGGGTCGCCAGCGCCATCCGGGGCGCGGCCGGTGCGCTCAAGGAGCTTGAGGACCGGCAGAAGTCGCGCGCGACCCGGGTCAAGCGGGACTCGCTCGACCGGGCGCTGCTCGACCTGGCCGGCTTCTACCGCGACGTGCTCGCGATCCAGTTCGGGGCGGACGTAGAGCTGGCCAATGCCGGCCAGCGCGGCGACCTCGGCCAGCTTGCGGCGGCCTGCGCGCCCGCCTCGACGGTGCGCCGGATCGCGGCGATCATGAAGTGCCGTGAGCGGCTGGCCGCCAATGTCGCCCCGCTGCTGGCCGTCGAGGAGATGGCTCTCGCCCTAGCCGCCCGCTGACGTTCCCGCCTCAACTGGCGTTCCCGCCTCAACTGGCGGGGACTATTTTCAGTCGCATCGACTGAAAATAGTCCCCGCGGATTGAAATGCAGGCGCCGGCGGGCAACCGAAGCGACGCCCGGACGTGCTAGAGATGTGACCCGCCCGCACCTAGCCCCGCACGTCGCCCTGGACCTGGCCCTGGACCTCGGGCGCGCTGGACCTCGCCCTGCACGTCGCCCTGGGCGGCCGTTCGCCGATGTGGCCACGGCCACAGCGCCGCCGCCGTACAACGTCAGCGTCGAGGGAGCCAGCGGCGACGTGGTCAGGGTCCGGGCGACGCCCTCGGGTCACGTGACCGACACGATCAGGCCCCCCTGGGGCTGGTATGTAACCGGGTGGCCCAGTTCGGTCTACCAGGGTTTGGAAACATCAGCCGTAGCATCCTCGGGCGATCGGGTGTTCGTTGTCAGCTACGACAACCCTGTGCTGAAACGGACCGGCCTCTACCGCTTCGGCCTGACCAGGGCCGGGAAGGTGACCGGCTTTGGCCCGGTGCCGGGCGGCGCCCTGCCCGGGCTTGTGAACGTCACGCTTGCTGTTTCTCCCGATGGATCACAGGTGGCGATCGCCGGTACTCCGGCTCCGCGGCGGCTGGGAGATAACCCTGTGCAGCCGGGCAAGATCGTCATCGTCGATCTCGCCACGGGCGCCAGCCGTGTCTGGCAGGGCGGCATGGACAGGCCGGGGCAGCAGTTCAGCATTCCGAGCGTGTCCTGGACAGCCGACGGGAAATCGCTGGTCTACGTAGCGCAATGGTGCACGCCGCAGCTGGCTTATCCGTCCACTGGGTCCTGTGACACTGACTCGAACGTCCAGCCCAGCGGCCCTGTCGCACGGGTGCAGGAGATCAGCGTCGCTGGTCGCGGCGGCCGGCTCACCAGCGGAGAAGTCCTGCTGCGACAGTCTGCGCGGTATCCCAAGATCCTGCAGGCACTGGTGGCTCCAGACGGACAGCTCGTCGCGCTGGTCGCGCACGGCTTGCATCCCTACCTGGTGAGGTTCGCGGTCCCCAGCGGACGTCCGCTCGCAGTGCTCTACGACGGGCAGTTCCTGCACACGCTCCTCCTGGGGCTTGGGCTGGGTTCTGCCTCTCTAGCGTCCGACAGCTCGGGACGCTACCTGCTCCTGGACATCAACAAGGGGTTCTTGGCCGGCTGGGTGCATCATGGACAGCTGCATCTGTGGTCAGGTCTCCGGTCTGGGAATTATCCGTTCACGACCTGGTGACCGGCGCGGGCGGGGCTGGCCCGACTGACCGGGATGCGGCGGGCGGGCCGTTTCGAACCTAATTGGATGCCCCTCGGGGAGGCGCTTGCCGTTACCGGGCCGTAATGTGGGGGCGTGGGCATGATGATGGCGGTCAGCTTCGAGCGGCGTGGTCGGCTGTATTACCTCGACCCTGGCCCCTACACGCCGGCGGTCGGGACCATGGTGCTGGTGCCTACCGACGCCGGCCCGGAGGTCGCCGAGTGCATCTGGGCGCCGTCATGGGTCGATGACGACATCGGCGGGCTGCCGGTCTGCGCGGGACTGGCCACCGACGAGCACCTGGCCAGGAACGCCACGAACCGGGCCCGGCGGGCGGAGGCGCGAGTGGCGGCCCGGCGGCTGGTGCGCGAGCACGAGCTGCCGATGAAGATCATTGCCGTCGACTACGTCGACGGGCCGAGCGTGTTCACCATCTACTTCAGCGCGCCGCACCGGGTCGACTTCCGGGCGCTAGTACGCGACCTGGCCGCGCGGCTGCGGGGACGGGTGGAACTGCGCCAGATCGGCCCCCGTGACGAGGCGCGGCTGCAGGGCGGCATCGGCCCGTGCGGGCGCGACCTGTGCTGCGCCACGTTCCTGAAGGACTTCGAGCCGGTATCGGTCCGGATGGCCAAGGACCAGGATCTGCCGGTCAACCCGATGCGGATCGCGGGCGCCTGCGGGCGGCTGATGTGCTGCCTGAAGTACGAGCATCCGCTGTACATGGAGTTCCGCGCGGAGGCACCGAAGCTGGGTGCTTCGGTGGAGTCGCCGGAGGGGCCGGGGATCGTCGTCGGGCACAATGTCCCGGCCGATCAGGTCGTGGTGAAGCTGGCCGAGGACGGGCGGCGGCGCTCGTGCCCGAAGGCCAGCGTGTGCGGATCCAGGCAGGCATATGAGGCTATGCACGGCAGCGGGCAGGGACAGGCCGCGGACCGGTAGACTCCTTGCGCCGCCGCTGTACAGCGGCAGGCCGCCTTAGCTCAGTCGGCAGAGCGATTCACTCGTAATGAATAGGTCATCGGTTCGATTCCGATAGGCGGCTCCACCTGACCAGCGGAAACACCGCGAGCGTCTCAGTGATCATGACTGCTGGTAGCAGTTCTGGTAGCAGTTTCCCCGAACAGAGCCCGGCCCAGGCGGGCCGCGCCGTCCTGCGCGAGCACCGACGAGACGTGTGTGTAGCCGCGCGTCACCCGGATATCGGAATGGCCGAGCATCTCCTGAACCACAGCTAGAGCGACGCCCTCGTCCAGGGCGATGGTCGCGGCTGAGTGCCGCATGGCATGGACGCCGTGGTGGGGCAGGCCGGCGGCAGCCAGGATGTCGGCCCATTCCTGCCAGTCCGCTCGGGGATCCAGGAGCCGCCCGTTCGCCTGGGCGAAGACGACGCCGTGGTCCTGCCACAGGTCTGCGGCCGTGGCCCGTTCTCGCTCCTGAGCCTGCTGGTGGGCGCCTAGGACGGTGACCAGCTCGGGCGGCAGCGGGACCGTCTTGCGTCGGCGTTCCTTGATCTCGCGGAAGACCAGGCCGCCGCCGTGGCGATCCGGGCAGGTTGACGCGTGCCCGCTGCAGGCGGGCGGACAGAGCCGGGGCGCACCTTTCGGGATGCAGACGTGCGGTCGGCCGGACCTGCGAGCCGCCCTCGGGCAGCGGCGCGGGCATGGATTCCGGTGCTTGCCCTCAGTGCAGGCGACGGCGTCGGCGCAGCCGTGATACCAGGGCAGTCGCTGCAGCTGGAACCAGACGCGCAGTTCGGCGGCGTCGAGGTCGACGTAGGGCCAGCGCAGGCCAAGTGCCTCACCCTGCCGGAGACCGCACGCCAGCCCCACAGACCAGCGGGCGGCGTTGCGGCGGCCCGCTACGGCCTCCAGGACCGCTCGGGCCTCTCGCTGGCTGAGCGCGGGCTTGTCGGCCTGGCGCAGCCGCGGGGGCTCGACAAGCTTGCAGGGATTGCGGGCGACATTGCCTCGCCTGACTTCGATCTCATAGGCGCTCGACAAGATGGCGTGAACCTTGCGAACTGAGGACTGAGCTAGCCCCTTCGCCAGCATGTCCGCGTAGCCGTCCTCGAGCTGCTCAGGCAGCAGCCGGTCGATTCGCTGGCCACCCATCGCGGGTAGATCTGATGCGTGCAGAGCGACCGGTAGCCGATGATCGTTTTCGGTGCTCGGTCGCGCTGCGGCAGCACGAGATCCAGGTGGCGGTCCAGCATGGTCCGGACGGTCTTGACCCGCCCGGGCTTGCCGACCTGGCCGGCGTCCCGCTTCTTCTCCAGCTTGCGGACCGCCTTGTTCCTGGACGCCTCGGTCTTGCGCTTCACATGGCGGCGGTCCGGAGTGCCATCGGGACGTGTGCCCATCCAGACGAAGGCCTCGAAGTACCCGCTGGCGCTCAGGCCCTCTGACTTCCAGGACTCGCCGTTGGCGCGGCGCTTTCCGCCAGGCGCCGTCATGCCGTTATCCGGTCGTCAGCATCGCTGAGCCGGGCTACGAAAGCGGCCAGGTCGGCACTTCTCACACGGCGGCTCCTGCCGATCTTCACCGAGGGAAGCTGACCGCTTTTGATCAGCTCGAAGACGCGACGGCGTGCGATGTGCAGCTCGGCCGCGGTCTGCTCAACCGTCAGCAGTAATGGAGCGGGCATCGACAACTCCCTTGCCTAGTCGGCCACAACCAGGTCAGCTGGGCCAGCGGATCCGATCTGTGCGGGCGCTAGGACCCGCAGGTCGCGGCGATGGCGGGCTGTGACGGCGGCGCGTTCAGCCGCCCATTGCTCGGTGATCTCAGGAACACGCAGGCGGGTGAACGGGTCGGTGCCGGTCGTCAGGGTGACGACGGCGGTGCCGATGCCGTCTGGCGTTGCTCGGAGCAGCGTCGGGCTGTAGCCGGGGTACTCGCGGATCGCGTCGCCGAGCGCGGCAACGCTGCTTTCGGTGGTCTTGAGGGCGAAGGAGACGGCGAGGCCGGAGTTGTCGCGCAGGCTGGTCGGGATGGAGTCGCCGGTGGTCTTCTGGGTGGCCAGGATGGTGAGGCAGAGAACGGAGCGGCCTTTGCGGATCAGCTCTCCTACGAGTGCGATGCAGCGGCGGGCGAGGGCTTCGAGTGCGCGGTCGCCTTTGTGCTGGGCGATGTCGAGGTAGATCTGGCACTCGTCGATCACGGTGACCAGGAGGGGCAGGTCTTTGGTGGGGCCGCCGGCGTTCCAGGCGTTCCGCTGCCCGTACCGGCGGGAGATGGTGCGGAGGCGGCGGCGCATCTCGGCGTGCTGGTCCTCCAGGACGTCGAGGGCGTCGGCGAGCTGGTCGCCGGCGTGGCGCCAGGCGCGGTCGTGCCAGGGTTCCTGGTCGCCGCCGTCCTTGCCGTCCAGGAGCGCGAACTGGGCAGCCGGGGTGGTGGTGAGCTGGCAGAGCCACGACGAGATGAGCGAGGTCTTGCCGTAGCCCGGAAGGCCGGACACGCAGATGCCGGTCAGGCCGCGCAGCGGGAGGTAGCGGTCGGCGCCGAAGTCGTCCCGGCCGACGTAGAGCACGTCAGGGGTATGAGGTTCCCAGGTGCCGGGCGGGCACAGCTCGGGGCCGAAGGGCACGGCGAGCGGATCCTCGCGCAGGGCGCGGACGATGAGACGGCCGGGCGCGGCCTGGGTGACGCCGACCCGGACGGACCGCCAGTAGTCCGCGATGTGGGTGGCCTGCTTCTCGACTTCCTTCCGGCCGGTACGCGGGGCGGTCTTCACGACGCACTCCCAGCCGTAGTCGGTGAGCCGCCATCGCCGGGCGTGCGGGTAGTGGATCTTTCCCAACCGGTCGGCATATTCGACCCCGAACAGGATGGCCAGGAGCCGCGAGACCGTGGAGAGCAGGACCAGGGCCAGCACGTAGGACTCGGCGCCGGGCCGGTTCTTCGCGGCCAGCTCGGGCTGGGCGAGGCCGGTGCACCGGCACAGCCAGTGCCAGCGGTGCCGGGCGCGGATCATGCCGAGGTAGTGGCGGCGTGCGGCCGGGGCCGCGGCTGCGAAGCGGATCAGGTCAGCGGCGGGGCGGTACAGGATGAGGACCAGGACGACAGCGAGCGCGTCGTGCCAGGGATCAGCCAGCCATAACGCGGCTGGCAGGGCAAGGAACCTGAATACCTCCGCAGGTGGAGACCCGGCCAGGCCGGACGGTCAGTGACCTGGCCGGGCGGTCGGACAGGGCTATGCAGCGTCGGCCTTGGCCGGGCGCGTCTGGTGCGCCGGGCGGACTTCGGTGGCCTGGTACCAGGGGCGGCCGCCGCGGATCCCGCGGCCGTTCTCGCGGGCCTCGGGAACGGAGAAGCCGACCCGCAGCCGGTCGAACGCGATCGCGGTGCCCGGCGCGAGTCCGGCGCAGGGGTCGGTGCCGGGTCCGGTGACGGTGACGGCGATGACTTCGCTGACCGGCTTCATCCCGGGCTCGGGGTGGAAGGTGACGGCCGCCTGGACGTCCCACTTGCGCTCGCCGCGTGCGCTGATGTCCTGCTCAGTGCTGAGGTACTTGAGCTTGGGGCCGCTGGCCATCAGTAAGACGGCCTGGAAGGTAGCGTTCGTGTCGATGGTGAGTGTTCCGGGCATGTGCTGCCTCCTGGGGAGATGGTCCTGACGAGACCAGCGTTCGTGATCTACCTGACTGGCCAGATCTAAATACGACCTAGGCTGAATGTAGATCTGGCTGGCTAGGTTCGTCAATCATGCGCAGACCTGGCTAGCCAGATAATCTGGTCGCCATGCAGCCCATCGACCCCGCGGACAAGCGGCAGCCCAACGTCCAGATCGCTGCCAGCATCAGGGCGGCCATCCTCACCGGCGAGCTGGAGCCCGGCGAGCAGCTGCCCGCAGGCCACGAGCTGGCCAGCTTCTTCGGGGTCAGCCGCATGACGATCCAGACCGCGATCCGGACCTTGCGGGACGAGGGCTTTGTGCGCAGCCTGGCCGGGAGCGGCGTGTACGTGCGCGAGCAGGCCAGTCTGCCCGGTCCTGAAGACGCCGAGCATCCCCTCGCCGGCACTGCCGCGTTCCTGTTCGAGATGGGCCAGCTAAAGAACCTGCCGCGTTCCGGATGGCAGCTGCTGGGCGTGCCGAAGCCCGAGAGTGTCGCCGAGCACTCGTTCCGGACCGGGACTGTCGGGATCACACTCGCCGCGATTGCCGGTGCCGACATTGGCCGCACTGCGGCTCTGTGTGTCCTGCACGATGCGCACGAGACCCGGATCGGAGATGTGCCCGCAGTAGGCCGGGCCTACGTCACCACCGCCTCGCCCGAGGCTGTCACGGCCCACCAGACCGCGGGCATGCCCGCCGACGCCAGCAAGGCCATCCAGGAACTGGTCGCGGAATACGAGGACAACCAGACACCCGAAGCACACCTGGCCCACGACGCCGACAAGATCGAGATGCTGATACAGGCGATCGAGTACCAGGCCCAGGGCCACGACACCAGCCAGTGGCAGGACAACGCCCTCGCCGCGCTGCGCACCGACGCAGGCGCCGAACTCGCCCGCGCGATCACCGCATCCAGCCCGCAATGGTGGGCAGCCTTCAACGCCTCATACTCCGAGCTTCGCGCGAGCACCCGTGCTCACAAACAGCTCCGGAAGCCTGTCGAGTGAGGGTACAGCAGGAAGCGTGGCCCGAGTGATCTTCATGTATTCCTGAAAAGTGTTTAGACAAATAGTGCGGGGCGGCAAATGAAAGAACTCGGCGGTGTCGTCGAATACCTCTACTGGTCGGGTCGGCGGACAGACCGATTTCTGAACGATAACAACATACCGATCCCTCAATTAAGCTCCACAATAGCCACGCCATCCCTTAGCTGGCTGCCCTCCTTTACGCGAACAGCTGTGGACCTGGGGAATAGGCGTCCTGTCATTGCAAAGACCATAGAAGCCGCCCTCGGCCAGATAGCCGTAGCTCGCTTTGACGGACCTAGCCCGATCAAATATGCAAAGGGTACTAGCCCGCTCGTCTTCGGCGAATTCAAGACCTTCAACATCGAGCATGAGCGCGAGCCAGCGGTCATGTTCACAGCCGTGGACCAAAGCCGCCGATATCCGCAGTCGGTGGCCGTATGCCTCTTTGGCAGCATGGATAATTTTCTTGAATACGCACGATCGGCCGGTCCTGGCTACGATGGCGGGCCGCTCGGCGAAGGCTGGGTATCCTCAGCAGCGCCAGCGGTATATAACTTCATCAGAACACACGGCAAGCAACTCGACGACCCCTATTACACCCCTGAACGCATGGCGATCGAGGCCCTAAAGATAGCCGACGGCCAGGGCATATTTAAGGCAGGTAACGAGGCGGGGGTGGGTCTCGACAGAGCATGGGAGCGCTCGTTCACCTACGGTGAGGTCGTCCAGGCCCAGTGGCTCGCAGAGATCTACCTAGACGTTGACACACACGAGACAGCAGAAACTGACGCCGACGGATATCGACGGATTCTTATCGGTGCCCCATTGTGGGTTCGCACGCCTAGCCTCCAAGCTATCAGCCTTTACGCACAGGCTGATATGACAACGCTTGCAGCTAGGAGCAAGCGACGGCCTAAGAGAAAAGGTAATCCGTCGGCTTTGGACCAGCATGTGTCCGCCGAATCAAATCTCGTGGAGCGGCCCGACCAGCAATTCCGAGTCCCAACAGTAGCAGTCCCACATGGAATTGTTAGAACGCTCACGGCTGGATTTGTGGCTGACACGGCGGCCTTACTTGTACGTCACATGAACGATGACCCGCCTCGGATCACACTTCTGGGCACACCGTTTGGGCGAGTATTCGCCTGGGCATGGTCACACGACCGCGACGAAGCAATGATTATCCTATCGGACCTGCTGGCTAACGTTAGAAACGAGCAAGAGGAAACTGGCAAGGGCGACGCTGATCGGGTTCGCCTCGATGAGATTCTACGCGCTTTGCCGCTGTGCCTTCCCGCAAAGTTTGCGGACTACCGGGAAGTGGTCAGGATGGCGCGGAAAGAAGTTCGTGAATATTTGGGGTCTGATCCGAATGCATGATGAGGAGCGCAGCTACTGCTGACGTGTCTGGTGTGTGCGTGCGCCTGCGGCCGCGACTACTGAATGAACGGCCGAATCGCCGCCGTTCTCGGCCGCAGCTAGCAAGGCGAGGTCGAGGCCGGCGAGGCGGATGGCTGACCAGGCGGCGGCAGGGAACCTGTTTACCAGCTCGCCGTTGGTGTCGTCTGCAGCCAGTTCGAGGTCGGTTTTCTCCGGAACCTCCGACGGGCCGAGCATCGCGGCGCGGAGTCCGCGTGACCAGCGTACGGCCGCGAGGCTGCGGGTGGCGTGGCTGTATTCGCGCCAGAGGTCGCGGTCGCGGGTGTCGCCGGTCTGGTAGTAGTCGGCGAGGATCAGGAAGGGTGTGGGGCTGCCGGTGCGGCTGGTCTTGAGGTCGCCGCGGGTCATTTCCTCGGCGGGTGTCCAGTCGCCGCCTTTGGCGACGTAGGCACCGGCGGCGGTGGCGGAGACGTTGGGGTCGATGCGGACGGCGTGCAGCTGATCGGGCACCCGGAGCTCGGCATCATGGCAGGCGGCGGTGAGCCGCGAGTGGATGTGGGCGTGGAGCGCGGCAATGGCGGCGGCGTCGAGGTCCTGGTCGTGGACCAGGAGCACGTGGTAGTGGGGGTGCCAGCCGTTCTGGTCTCCCCGGGTGAACTCCAGGGCGATGATGTGCCCGGCGATGCCGAGCTTTCGCTTGAGCCGCTGCCAGGCCGCGCCCTGGGTGACGTGCTTCCACGCGGCCCGCTCGGCGTCTACGAGTTTGGAGAGCCGGTCGGTGAGGTCGTGGGGGACGGTGATCGTGACCAGGCTCGCCGAGTGGTCGTTCTCGGCCCAGGTGTCGAGTGCTTCGCGGAGTTCGGCGGCGCGGCGGTGGTGGATCTTGGCGGAGCAGACGGGGCACAGCCAGACGTTGCCGCAGGTCTCCAGACCGCAGTAGTAGGCGCTGCCATCCTTCAGCCTGATCTCGACTTGATCACCGACCGGAACGGCCCCACAGTTGCGCTGCCGCTTGGCGGTGTCCGGGTCGGCGGCCGCCAGGGCCCGCAGGTTCATCCTTGCGCCGCGGCGCCAGCCAGACGGATCGTCGCAGGCCACCAAGGGGTGGTTCGAAACTTTGCGTCTATATACCGAGACAGTGCGCCCGCGGGAGCAGCTGCAGGAGAAGGGGAGGAACGGAAGGATGATCGGCGGCCTACTGCGCTTCGCGCCCGGCCGCCTCGGGGCGCGCCAAGACCGCGCGCCCTGGTGCTGTGAGGGTCGGTGGTTGGTCGAGTCGTGGTTGCCATGCGTGACTCCGGGGACGAGCTGGGACCCGTGGCCCGCGCAAAGCGGACCCGGCGTAGTCGTCTGGCCGGGATGGCAACCGGCAGCGCGAAGCGGCGCTGTGCGTCAGCCGTGGCTAGCTGAGGGAAGGAGCGGAATTAGGGCAGGCTGGTCTGGCCTGCTGGCGTCAAGGACGATGGCTGGCGTTGCGGCCGGGCTGCGCGGCTGAGGGTATGGCCGTGCCCCTCACCGTCAAGGATCTTCGACCGCTACTCGGCGCCTTCGGCGTCCTTGACCGCGAGCCTCTGGCACGGCATCGGCAGAGGGAGGGGCAGGCAGGAGCCTGCCTCAAGGGACGCCGCGCAGCCCTCTAACGGCGGGGCTCGATTTTGGTAGCAGTCTTGGTAGCAGTTCTCGCGTGTGCAGGACCGTTCCAGGAAGCGCAAAACCCCGCTGCTAACTGGGCAGATGCATCCTGCTGCACCGGCCGGTACGGCGCGGTGGCCCACTCGTAATGAATAGGTCATCGGTTCGATTCCGATAGGCGGCTCCATCATCACAGCTAGTTTGCGTTTTTCGTGCATAGTTTCGAGTCGTG
>Ga0080026_10000061_pt1 | contig 21866 bp, 22 predicted proteins | sample OrgsoiDNA2013045_FD_70941 | JGI IMG/M metagenome (GOLD analysis project Ga0080026, IMG submission 70941) | Permafrost soil microbial communities from the Arctic, to analyse light accelerated degradation of dissolved organic matter (DOM) -... | ecosystem: Environmental > Terrestrial > Soil >... | reverse complement strand
CTGTACGAGACGATGCTGTACTGGGAGACCGCCGACCAGGATCCATCGCTCGACGACTCAATGCTCGAGTGGGCCGCGATCTGGAAGCCGCTCCCAAAGGTGGTGTTCTCCACCACGCTGCCGGCGGTGCAGGGCAATGCCCGCCTGGCCTCCGGCGGCCTGGCGGAGGAGATCGAGCGGTTGCGAGCCGAGCCGGCGGAGGACGACATCGCGATCGGCGGCGCGACTCTCGCCGCCGAGGCGGCCGCGCTGGGCCTGATCGACGAGTACCGGGCCAGGGTCTACCCGGTGCTGGCTGGCGGTGGCATTCCGTTCTTTCCCCAGCGCGAGCGCCGGGTGGATCTCGAACTCGTCGAGACCCGCACCTTCAGCTCGAGAGTCGTCTACCTCCGCTACCGCGTGGCGCGCTAGCCGGCTCGTCCGCCGAGCCCTAGCAAGAACGGGCCAGCCAGTGGCCTGACCTCAATCACCCAGCCCAGTTCTCGCAGCGAGCGCTCTAGCGATCTCGGTTCAAGCGACCGCGCGAAAGCGCCGGCCGTCGCGCACTTGTCGCTGGATCGTCGAGGACCCCGGGGCCTCGACCAGCTCGTGGCTCGCGCGGTTGCCATCGTCGACGAACATCACCCGACCATCCGGGTCAGCGCCGAGGCGACGGTCGACCAGTCGTCACGAAGAGATTCGCTCTACATAACAACGTTCCTCCCAGCAACAGGGCAAACGTTGCCGGTTACGGCACTAGCGGCTGGTTCCACGCGAGGTGGACGAGCACGTCGACCCGTTCCGGCGGGCCATCGAACTCGGCATCCTCGAACAGCGCCGTCGCTCCGGCGTAGTCGATGATGTCGAACGACAGCTTGTCGTCGTCGGGGAACAGGCAGGTGCCACGGCCGATGATCTGCTTAAAAAGCGCGATGGAGCCGATCGGCTTGAACAGCACGATGTTGCGCACTGTGGGCAGGTCGACGCCAGTCGACAGCAGCTGCGACGTGGTGGCGATAACCGGATAGTCCCCCTCGGTGTCGGCCAGATCGCTGAGGTGGCCACGGCCGATGTCACCTTCGTCGGATACGATCCGCACTACGTAATTCGGATGCTGCCGTGTGATGTCGATGTTCGCGTTGTGCGGTGCTGATGGCGATGCGCTGGTAGTACCGCGGTTCCTTCACGCGGCCGTCGGGCGTGCGGAGCTGGCGGTTGAAGGGAAGGATCAGGCCATCGGCCACGCTGTCATCGACGATGCCCCTCCACGCCCGGTAGCGGCGCCAGAGTTCGCCCGGTGACGGGAAGGCGGTGAGATTGTCGAGTTCGAGACCGGTGTCCCGGTCGTCCTCCACGATGCCCTTGCCGTTGGTAGTAGCGAAACGGGATGTCGAGCAGATCGCCGTATCGCTTCGCTTGCTGCAGGCCCTTGCCAGGAATGGCGTACTCACGCTTGGCCTCGACGACCGCAACTGGCACGCCGGGCGGAACTCAAGAACATAATCGGCGCGAAGCGCTTTCTCCCGGCGGTGCTTCTTGCCGTGCGGCACGATTCGCCCGTCAGTGATCGGGTACTGCTCGATGATCTGCTCCGGCTGCCAGTCCGCGGCCTTCAGCCGCGGCAGCACATAATCACGGCAGGTGTCGCTCTCTTTCGGGCCTGCCTGCGTCACGCGCACCAGGGTACGCGCAACGTACCTGGCAGTGGCGATGAAAATGGGCTGCTTCCGGCAGCGGCCCGTATCCAGCGCTCGCTCGTGCTCGACTAGTCGACGGACTCGCGCTGCACTACCCATGGGGACGGGGTCCGGTCGGGGAGGTCGAACTCGCTGGACTTGATGCCCGCGACGAACGCGCTCCACTCGTGCTCGCAGAACGCGAGCGTTCCGTCGTCAGGGTTCTTGCTGTCGCGCAGCAGGATCAGCTTCTCGGTGCCGACCATGACGGCCGGAATGTCGAGCCCGTCGCGGCCGACGACGGCCACGGCCTGAGTGTCAATCCCGTCGCGGGTGATGACGGCGGTGGCCTCGACGCAGCCGTTCGCGGCATTGCTGTAGCTGCTCTTGGCCCACGTGCCGACCTCGACGCAGTTCGAGCCGTTGCCCGAGTGGCGGCTCTTGCGCCACGCGACGCGGGAGAGGTCCATCTCCGGCATCTGCGCTTCCGTTTCCTCGCGTTGAAGGAGCATCGTGCCATCAAATCTACTCCGCGAGGTGCGTAATGAACGCTGTTGACTCCTGCGGACCGAGCGCGAGCGCGCGCAGGTGGTCGAAGGCGAGTGTGTGACGGTACACGGCGGCGTCGTTCTCGACGTACAGGTTGCTGGTCATCGTCTCGATGTAGACGACCGCCGGGTCGTGCCGCTCGGGAAACTCCATGATGGCGAATGTCCCTGCCGTCGCTGGATGGACGCCCGCCGCGTTGATCAGCACCTGGATCGTGACGTTGGGCAGCTGGGCCAGCTCTAGCAAACGGGCACACTGGGCGCGCATGATCTGCGGCGAGCCGACCACGCGGCGCAATGCGGCCTCATCGATCACCGTCCAGAGCCGGAGCGGATCCTCGTCCCTGACCAGCAGCCGCTGCCTGGTCTGGCGGACCTCTACCCGGCGCTCGACTTCAGCAGGCGGTGACAGCGCCATCAACGCGGAGCTGATGATCTCGCGAGCATAGTCATCGGTCTGCAGGAGGCCGTGGACTGTCTGCACGTCGAAGCAGCGCAGGGCGCTGGCGTCGGCTTCCAGGCTGATGTAGTTGGCGTAGTCGCTGGGCAGCGAGTCGGCGTAGGCATCCCACCAGCCCTTGGTCCGGGCAGCGCGGCCCAGCGAGATCAGGCCCTGGCGCCGTTCGCCCTCGACGCCGTACAGGTCGAGCATCTTCTTCAGGTCGTCGGGCTGAACCCCGACCCTGGACGTCTCGATCCGGCTGACCTTGGTGATCGACCAGCCAAGCTGGCCGGCCGCCTCTTCAAGGGTTAACTCCGCGCGGTCGCGCAGCCTGCGAAGTTCGGCGGCGAGACGACGACGCCGGACGGTAGGGCCGCCTCTTGCCATACGCACCTCCAGTTGGGTCGACGCAGATCAGCATGCCGGATGGGAGGAGCGGCCGAATGCCGTTATGGGAAAAGACTGATGAGCAAATTTGCTGATTGACTTGCTTGCTCGACTAGCGTGCGTCAGCATCTGAGGTAGTTGCGTGGACACGGGAGAACCGGGAGGCGGGTGCGTCGCCAGAGGATGGCGGGACGGTGCTGGCCGAGCCTGGGCGGCGGCGGAGCTTAGGGGCGAGTGGTCCGGTGCCCCACCTGCCGCTGCTCAGCAGCCTCGAGCTGGGCGGATTAGCAGGTGCGGTGCCGTGCGCGCGCCTGCACACTCGGCAGGTGCTGTGGGAGCACGGCCTGGGCGGCCTGGCGGACACGGCCGAACTGCTGGTGTCTGAGCTGCTGACCAACGCGGTGCAGGCGTCCATGGCGACTGGCGAACTGCTGGGCGTGCTGCTCCGGCTGTGCGGCGATCGGGCGGCAGTACTGGTGGAGGTGCGGGACCGCTGCCCGGCGCCCCTGGTGCCCCGGCACAGCGGTCCGGCCAGTGAGAGCGGGCGGGGGCTGATGCTGGTGGCGGCGCTGGCTGCCGACTGGGGCTGGCATGAGCCGCCGGGATGGCCGGGCAAGGCGGTCTGGTGCCTGGTAACGCAGTCGCTTGCTGGCTAGTTGGTCGCGCTCAGCTGGGCCCTGGTATACCTCGTCGGGATGTTCTTGACCCGTCTGGATGTTAGCGACAACAATCGCTTCATTTCGTAGTCTGCGATCGTGGCTAACGGGGGACTGAGGAGGCTGCGTGGCGACGACGGCGGGCCGCCGCGCACCGCGACCGACCATGGCGGATGTCGCCAGGCTGGCCGGAGTGTCGCACCAGACGGTTTCCCGGGTGCTCAACAAGCACCCCAATGTGCGGACGCAAACTCGCGCTGGTGTCCTGGCCGCGATCCTTGAGCTGGGCTACCGGCCGAATGCGGCGGCGCGCTCGCTGGTCACCAAGCGCACCAATGCTCTTGGCGTGATCAGCTTCGATACCACGCTGTACGGCCCGGCATCCATGCTCCACGGCATTGAGCAGGCGGCGCGCCCCGACTACTCTGTCACCATCGCCAGCCTCCCTACAGTTGACCGCCGCTCGGTACTCGACGCCGTTGACCAGTTTCTCGGGCAGGCCGTCGAGGGGATCATCGTGATCGCACCGCAGACCTCGTCCGCATTCGTGCTCAGCGGGCTCACCACGGAAGTGCCCCTCATCGCCGTGGGGTGCGGGATCCTTGCCCCGCTGGACTCCGTCGCCATCGACAACGTCGCCGGAGCTCTCGCCGCGACGCATTACCTGCTGGATCTGGGTCACGGGTCCGTTCATCATGTCAGCGGGCCGACCACCTCACTCGACGCGCCCGAGCGCGCGGACGGATGGGGGCAGGCGCTGCGGTCAGCGGGCGCGCCGCAGTACGAGCCCCTGTACGGGGACTGGTCGGCGCGTTCCGGCTATGAGCTGGGTCATCGGCTCGCGCAGATGCCGGGAGTGACGGCGGTGTTCTGCGCGAATGACCAGATGTCCCTCGGCCTGCTCCGTGCGCTGTCCGAACGGGGGATCCGCGTTCCCGATGATGTCAGCGTGGTCGGATTCGACGACATCCCGGAATCTGAGTTTTTCCTGCCGCCCCTCACCACCGTCCGGCAGGACTTCGACGAGCTCGGCAGGCGGGCGCTGCGTCTGATCGTCGACCAGATCGACGGGGATCAGGAGCCCAGTCCGGGCATCCTGCTCGCCCCGGAACTCATCGTCCGCGCCAGCGCGGCCCGGCCAGGACGCTAGCCGGACGCGAGACCGAGGGAGGAATGCCATGAGCCAGAGCGAGAGCCATGTCTGTTAGCGCTAACAATCTGCCTGCCTGCGTTGTCGGGGTGGACTTCGGCACGCTGTCGGGGCGTGCACTGGTCGTTCGGGTGAGCGACGGCGCGGAACTTGGCGCCGCCGTCTGCCAGTACCAGCACGGGGTGATGGACGCCGCGCTGGCCGCGACGGGCGGGCCGCTGCCGCCGGACTGGGCCCTGCAGGACCCCGAGGACTACCGCGACGTGCTGCGCACCGCGGTGCCGGCCGCGGTTGCCGTGGCCGGCATCGCCCCGGGCCAGGTCATCGGGATCGGCACTGACTTCACCGCCTGCACGGTGCTGCCGGTCCGGTCGGACGGGACGCCGCTGTGCCAGCTGCCGGGACTTGCCGGGCGGCCGCATGCCTACCCGAAGCTGTGGAAGCATCACGCCGCGCAGGCGCAGGCGGACCGGATAAACGCGCTGGCGCATGAGCGGGCGGAGCCGTGGATCGGGCGGTATGGCGGGAAGATCTCCGCCGAGTGGCAGTTTGCCAAGGCGCTGCAACTGCTCGAGGAGGACCCGGAGATCTACCAGCAGGCCGAGCGGTGGATTGAGGCCGCCGACTGGATCATCTGGCAGCTGACCGGAGCCGAGACAAGGAACGCCTGCACCGCGGGGTACAAGGGCATCCGCCAGGACGGCCAGTACCCGTCCCGTGAGTTCCTTGCCGCGCTTGACCCGCGGTTCGCCGGGTTCGCCGCGGACAAGCTGGAGCACCCGATTGCGCCGCTCGGCGCCCTGGCCGGCCCGCTGACCCGCCAGGGGTCGCTGTGGACGGGCCTGCCGGAGGGCATCGCGGTCGCGGTCGGCAACGTCGACGCTCACGTCACCGCGCCCGCCGCCGCCGCGACCGCTCCGGGGCAGATGGTCGCGATCATGGGCACCTCGACCTGTCATGTGATGAACGGCGCCGGCCTGGCTGAGGTGCCGGGCATGTGCGGGGCCGTGGACGGCGGCATCGTCGCGGGACTCTGGGGCTATGAGGCCGGACAGAGCGGCGTCGGCGACATCTTCGCCTGGCTCGCCGAGCACGCAGCCTCCGCGGCCTACCAGGATGAGGCACAGCGGCGCGGCATATCGGTCCATGACCTGCTATCCGCTGAGGCCGCCGCGCAGCCAGCCGGAGCGCACGGGCTGATCGCGCTGGACTGGCTGAACGGCAACCGCAGCGTGCTCGTCGACCATCACTTGTCTGGCGCCATCATCGGCGTGACGCTGGCCACCCGGGCTCCTGACATCTACCGGGCACTGATCGAGGCGACGGCGTTCGGGACACGGGCGATCATCGACACGTTCGGCGCGTCCGGCGTGCCGGTCACCGAACTGGTCATCGCGGGCGGGCTGGCGAAAAACAAGCTCGTCATGCAGATCTACGCCGACGTGACCCGCCGCCCGCTCAGCCTTATTTCCTCGGAGCAGGGCCCTGCGCTTGGCTCCGCCCTGCATGCGGCGGTCGCCGCCGGCGCGTATTCCGATGTGCACGCGGCCGCGGCCGCCATGGGCGGCAGGCACACCGCGGTCTACGTCCCCGACTCGGCCAGCGCCGACGTCTACGACGACCTGCATGCCGAGTACATGCTGCTGCACGACTACTTCGGCCGCGGCCAGAACGAGGTCATGCACCGGCTCCGGGCGATCCGGGGCCGGGCTGCCACTGCGCGAGGAGACCGCCCGGCAGGAAGCCCCTCAGGCTGGGAGCCAGCCATGAGTACCAGTCCCGCGGCGGGCGCGGCGGCGCAATCGGGCGCGGCGGCGGGCGCCGCTGAGGCGGCCATCGGGCGTGCCAGGGCGCAGGTCTGCGAACTGCATGCGGCCCTGGTCGAGAACGGCCTGGTGGCCTGGACGTCCGGCAACATCTCCGCGCGCGTCCCCGGAACTGACCTGATGGTGATCAAGCCGAGCGGAGTCGCCTACCCCGACCTGACCCCGGAGTCGATGGTTGTCTGTGATCTTGACGGCAGGGCGGTTGAGGGCAGGCTCAGCCCGTCCAGCGACACGTCCGCGCACGCGTACGTCTACCGGCATATGCCCGAGGTCGGCGGTGTCGTGCATACCCACTCCACCTACGCCACCGCGTGGGCAGCGCGGGGCGAGGCGATACCGTGCGTGATTACCGCGATGGCCGATGAGTTCGGCGGCGAGATCCCGGTCGGGCCGTTCGCGCTGATCGGCGGGGACGAGATCGGCCGCGGCATCGTGGCGACGCTGGCCGGGCACCGCTCCCCTGCCGTGCTGATGCGCCGCCACGGCGTGTTCACTGTCGGGCCGACCGCCCGTGACGCCGTGAAGGCGGCCGTGATGTGCGAGGACGCGGCCCGGACCGTGCACCTGGCCCGCGTGCTCGGTGACCCTGAGCCGCTCGGCCAGGATCAGGTGGACGCCCTGCACAAGCGCTACAAGGAGCAGTACGGGCAGCGCTGACCAGCCTCGCTGGTGGTCTCACCGACTTCCCTCGCAGGCTTCCCTCGCTGGCGGCAGTCGCCGGCTGGCATCCGTTCAGGAAAGGGCTTGTCATGACCGACCGTAAGCCGCGTATCGGGATCCTGGGGATCATGCAGGACCTGTACGACGACATGATCCCGGGGATCGCGCAGCGGCAGGCGGGGTATGCGGCGCAGATCGCCGCCCGCCTGGCGGATGTGGCGGAGTTCATCCCCGGCAAGCCCGTCAGGTACCGCGAGGACGCCGAGCGGGAGATGCGCGCGTTCGAGAACGCCGATCTGGACGGCGTCCTGGTCGTGATGCTGACCTACGGCCCGGCGATGCGGGTCGCGCGGCTGCTGGCCGAGTCACGCCTGCCTATCTGCCTGGCCAACATCCAGCCCGAGCCGTCGGTCACCCCGGCTTGGGACATGGCCGACATGACCTACAACCAGGGCGTGCACGGCGCGCAGGACACGGCTAACGCCATGGTCCGCGCAGGGCGGCGGTTCGCGGTGCTCACGGATGACTGGCGGTCCGACTCGTTCCGCGCCGACGTGGGCCGGTGGGCCCGGGGGGCGGCGGCGGTCACGGCGTGGAAGTCGCTGAAGGTCGCGATCTTCGGCTACGCCATGAATGACATGGGCGACATCCGGGTGGACGAGAGCGCGCTAATCCGGTCTCTCGGGCCGGAGATACTCGCGGTGGCGCCCGGCGACATGTACCGGGGGATGCTGGCGGTCACCGACGCGCAGGCCTGCGACGTCATCGGATTCGAGGACGCGCAATTCGAGATCGACCCGCGGCTGTCCGCCGAGGAGCGCGAGGACCACGCCCGGATGCAGGTCGCGATCGAGCGCATTCTGGTCGAGCGCGGGTTCGGCGCGTACACGGCGCATTTCGATGTCATCGGCGACGACGGCCGGTTCAGCCGGCTGCCGCTGGCCGCGGCGTCCAGCCTGATGGCCAAGGGCTTCGGCTACGCGGCCGAGGGCGACGTGCTGACCGCGTGCCTGGTCACCGCCGGGCACACGCTGATCGGCGACGCGCACTTCACCGAGATGTACGCGATGGACTTCCCGTCCGAGTCGGTCCTGATGAGCCACATGGGCGAGGGCAACTGGAAGATCGCCCGCGCCGACCGGCCGGTGAAGCTGATCAAGCGGCCGCTGGGCATCGGCCGGCTGGCCGACCCGCCCACGTTCCTGTTCCAGTACCAGCCGGGCCCGGCCACGCTCGCGGCCCTGGTGTCGCTGGAGGGCGAGCGGTTCCGGCTGGTCGTTGCCGAAGGCGAGAACCTCGACAGCCAGGAGCTGCCCGCGCTGGAGATGCCCTACGGCCAGTTCCGCCCCGCAGCCGGCCTGCGCGAGTGCCTCAACGGCTGGCTGACCGCAGGCGGCCCGCACCACGAGGTCATGAACCTCGGCCACCACGCCGCCGCCTGGCAAACCTTCTGCCAGCTCACCGGCATCGAATACATCCAAGTCTGACCACCAGGGAAGCCCGCACCGCCAGCGGGCGCTGGTCATGGACGGGCCGGCGCACCAGCCAGGCTGCTGCTCAGCGGCCTTCGGATGAGGGCTGCTGCTCAGCGGCCTTCGGATGAGGGCTGCTGCTCAGCGGCCCTCTGCTCGGCAGCGGCGCGATGACGCTCCTGGAGAGCCTTGCGGTACTCGGCCACCACAAGCTCGGTCAGTTCCGGTACCGATGTGTCCTTGCTGTACTTGTCCAGGGTGATCTCGCCATGCTGGAGCAGGTTCACCCGGTCACAGACCTCCAGCACCTGCCCGTAGTTGTGCGCGATGATGATGACCGAGACGTTGCCGCGCCGCTTGAGGTCCTGTACCAGGTCGAGGATGAGCGCTCCCTCCTTGACGCCCATCGCCGCCAGCGGCTCGTCCAGCAGCAGGATCTTGGCGTCGGAGTACACCGATCGCGCGACCGCGATGGCCTGGCGCTGGCCGCCGGAAAGCTTGGCCACCTCGACATCGACTGACCGGATCCGCACCCCCATGTCATCCAGGTGCTCGCGGGCGAGCCTGCGCATCGTGCGGTTGCTCAGCAGGGGCCAGCGGACGCGTTCCCGGTTGAGAAACATGTTGTGGTAGACGGTGAGCTCGTTGATCAGCGCGAGATCCTGGTAGACGGCATCGATGCCCACCGAGCGCGCGTGGTCCACCGACTTCAGGACGATCTCCTCTCCGTCCAGCACGATCCGTCCCGAATCGGGTCGCTGAAAGCCGCAGAGGATCTTGAGCAGGGTCGACTTGCCCGCTCCATTGTCGCCGATCAGGCCGAGGACCTCGCCGCGTGCCAGGTGCAGATTGACGTCGGCGAGCGCGGTCAGGGCGCCGAAGCGCTTGCTGATGTGCTCGGCCCGCAGGATGTCACCGGCGGGTGCCTGGCCCTCCGGGGCCTGGCTGACAGAGGCGTCGGCGCTCATCAGCTTTCCCCTGCCCTTCGCAGCCGGGTGAGATAGACGTTCGCGACCATCGCGACGATGATCGCGATGCCGAGAATGATCTGGTACGGATTCGAGCTGATCCCCTTGAGGTTGAAGCCGTCGGCCAGGATCGCGAGCACCAGCATGCCGAGGAACGCCCCGGCCACGGTGCCGGAGCCGCCGGCTAGCGCGGTGCCGCCGATCACCGCGGCGGACACCGCGGAGAACATCACCGCGAACTGTCCGGCGCTCGGGTCGATCGTGCTGGTGCGGAACGCCTCCAGGATTCCCGCCAGCGCACCGAGGGTGCTGGTGAGCATGAAGTTGCCGATCTTGATCCTGGCCACGTTGATGCCGGCCTCGCTCGCCCCGAGCAGGTTGCCGCCCGCGGCGATCGTGTGCAGGCCCCAGCGCGTCCTGGTCAGCACGATGTGGAAGATCACGGCGAGCGCGATCGCCCAGCTGATCTCCGCCCAGGTGGCGCCGCCCAGCCACTTCCCGATGCTGAGTGACTGCGCCGGCAGGCTCAGCGCCTGCGCGTGCGAGGTCGTGAGCATGATGCCGTAGACCACGAAGGAGGTCCCGAGCGTGGTAATGAACGAGGCCACCTTCAGCCGGACCGTAATCAGGCCGTTGATCAGGCCAACCACTGCGCCGCACGCCAGGGCGAGGATTACGGCGAGGATGACCGGCACGTGGTCGTACTGAATGAAAAAGTACATAAGGAACGGCGACAGCGTCCAGACGAAGCCCACCGAGAGGTCGATCTCACCGCATACGAGCAGCATGACCTCGCCGATGGCGACGATCGCGAAGGGCGCGGTGCCGTAGGAGATGTTGGCCAGGTTGAGGTTGGTGAAGAAGGCCGGGCTGGTCACGCCGAAGTAGATCACCAGCGCCACCGCGATGACGAAGACGCTTGCCTCGCGCTGGCGCAGGAAGATCGCCCTGCCGCTCTTGAGAAGGGACGCCAGTCCGCTGCCCGAACTCGGGCCGCCGACGAGGTCGGCCGCGCTGCGTTGCGCCGTCTCGCTCACGTCGCACATCCGTTCTGTCTCGTGCGTCCGTTCTGTCTCGTGCGTCCGCCCTGCCTATTCCCGTTCGGACGCTTGCCACGCGGGAAATCACGCGGGAAAATACGGCGCGTTCTGCCCGGCCAGGAGTCCCGGCCGGGCAGAACGCGCTACGCGAGCACCAGGGTCCGGTGCCGCTCGCACCGAGTCAGGAACTGACCGCGCCCGAATGGGGGATGTACTTCTGCGCCGTGGTCGATCCCTCGAACCTGGTGGTGGGCGAGCTGTACGGGGCGACGTTGGCCTTGGTCACGAACTTCAGGCCGGTGTCGGTCTCCGACGGGGAAATCAGGCCGCCGGACAGGTTGAACAGATACAGGTACAGGGCCGGCAGGAAGCCCTGCAGGTACGGCGACTGGTCGATGGTGAACCCGAGCTGCCCGGCCGCGAGTGCCTTGAGCGTGGCCGGCTCCAGGTCGAATCCGCCGGACGCTACCTTGCTCGTCAGTCCGTACTTCGCCAGCGTGGGACCGAGCAGCGCGGTCGAGCCGCCGTCCACGGCGAACACGCCCTGCAGCTTCGGCCCGTTGGCCTGGATGAACTCGGGGATGCTGGTGTTTTCCTGGCTCTGCGACGCGCCGCTGTCGAACCCCGCGGAGTGCAGGATCTTCAGGCCCTTGCCCGCGGCGAGAATGGCGGCGTTCGCGCCGTCCAGGCGCGGCTGGATGTTCAGCGAGCCGGGCTGCGCGATGATGCCGCAAGCCGTCCCGCCGTGCGGCATCGCCGCCGCGATGCGCGCGCCGACCTCCTGGCCCGAGACGAACAGCGCCTGGCCGATGTACGCCAGGCCGTTGGTCGGCTTGTTGGTCGCGCCGTTGGCGTTGTAGGTCACAATCGGGATGCCAGCGGCCAGGGACTTGGCGATCGGGCTGGTGAACGCCGTGGCGGACACCACCGTGGTCGCGATGCCGGGCGAGTTCGCCGCGATCGCGGAGTTCAGGGCCGTGAGCATGGTCGGGACGGTGGGCTGCGTCGAGGTGGCGCCGGTCCAGGTGGGCGTCGGAAGGCCCAGCAGGGCCGCACAGTCCGCGAACCCGTACTGGGTGGGCGTGAAGAACGAGTTGTCGGTGACGTGGTTGACGAAGGTGAACTTCCACTTCGGCGTGCTCGGGAAGTTCCCGGCGACATCCTTCGCGCCGGTACCGCTGGTGCTGCCTGCCGCAGGGGCCGCGGAACTGCACGCCGCGAGCAGCGCTGACGCCGCTGCGGTCGCGCTGACCAGACCAGTGCCGGTCAGGAGCCGACGCCGGGTCGGTCCGTCCTTCATGTTGAGAGTCTCGATCGCCTCATCGACCTTGGGGTCGACTTTACTCATCGCGGTTCTCCACTTCCCTTGGGGTGCAGATGTGTCCCATGTCTGCCGTGCGGGCAACGTGCCCTGGGCCGCCGTCCGCCGCACGTCGATGTGAGCGCTAACAACGTTAGCCTGTTAAACGGTTTAGCCTGTGAGGCCATAAGTTAGAGCAGCCAGACTTGCCCGTCAACGACTAAGTCGTGCCAGACGCGAAGATGTGATCTGATCTGGTGCACCAAGGCATACATCAGCGGCGGTTTCGCCCGCCGTCGGCGGACGCCGGACCGTCCGCAGCGGCACCTCAGACGTTGAAGCGGAAGTGATTACGTCCGGTTTATATCGTTATCAACGTTGGTCGTTGCCTAGCGATAGTGGCATGAGCTGTGCCGATTCCCGATGATCTTGGTCGTCAGAAAGCGTCCGTCGTCACTGTCAACCGGACTTTGCCCGGACTGACGAAGATCGTTTACGAGCCTGTCGGGCTATGTGCACCCTTACGGGCTGGGATGGCGGCCGATTAGCTGTAGCGCCCTGATCGCCGCCAGACCAAGGCCGCAGCGCGGCCCGTAACGGACGAGCATCACCAGGCAGAGCCGGGCGGTAGCCTGCCAGCCCGCCGTGACGGCAGCCTGCACCACCTCCCACATGCCGGGGTCCGACGCCCCGTCGATATCAGCCATCGTCGATCCTGCTCTAGCCTGCGGCGGACTGAGCAGGCTGGGTGTGACATCTGTGTGATACGTGACCGCTGCGCTATGTGACCGCGGGCGGTGTGACCCTCCCTGTGACACAGCGAAATGTAAATATCGGTGCTATCCATGACAAATTATCCGACCGGCCGACGAGGCCGAGGTAGGCCAGGTAGTTCAGGCGGGCCGAATCGATCCTGATCTTGGTCGTCGGTCACCTTCGCTGGTCACTGTCATCCGGGCTTCCCCGAACTGAGTAAGATCACTTCGATATCTTGACTTGGTGCCCGATGCACCCGAGATACCTGAAGTACCTGCGCGGCGTTCAGCGGACCCATTGGCCATCAAGCTCAATGGCTGGTATCGGGCGGCAGCGATCATCCTGGGCTTGGCAGGTCTTGGCAGCGGCGGTGTGGCCGTCTTCGTCACCCACCTGGAGGCCGGTCCTGTCGCTCTCCTTGCTGTTGGCTTCCTGCTGTTGATCATCGGCATGGGTGGCCATATGCCGAGTCGGCTGAAGGTTGGTGACAACGAAGCGGCATGGGAGGTCGAACGGGAAGCTGTGGAGGTCTTCGTGGAGCGCGTCTCCGGGGAAGCAAGTGTCGAGAGGCGTCCTGAAGTCATAGAGGCCCTAGGCGAGCTAGCAGAGGGGGCGCCCCGTCTCGCCGCGGTCGGCATGAGCGGCATCGCCTATGAGCAGCTCGTGCGCCACACCATCATGGAGGCATTTAAGGACGACAGGATCGAGGATCTGGACCGCGAACCTATTAGGTTCATTACTCAGTCAAAACCCGATATGGGCTTTGACGGCATTGTCGTAGGTCCTAATGGTCGGATGATTGCAATAGAGGTCATGTACACCACCAGATCGGTTTCAAAAGCCTCTATCGAGCACATGCGTCAACAGATTTTCCACTATGAAAATGAACCCCAGCGTTTCAGCGCGGTTTTGCTGGTCACCAGATCGTCTCTGACGATTTCAGCTCAAATCGCGCTCCATGAGCATCCCGAGATTCGTGTTATTACTTTTGCTGGCCCACAGGATAAGGAAGCCCTCATCGGGACTGTACGCGCGCTTATATATCCCTCATGAGAGCACGAGCCAGTTCAGGCCCTCGGCGGAACACCCACTATCCTACGGCGTCAGCTTCAACACGTGACGATGCCAGAACAGATCATTGCCATCAGCCTGACACGCCGAGCGCAACTCGGCTGGCCCGAGAGGGCGCTCAGCGCGTGCTCGCCTACGTAGTCGCTGAGCGCGCGCGGTCATCTGCTCACCCAGTTCAGTCCTGCTGTGGCCGCGTCGCCACAGCGCTGCCAGGAGCGTACTCGGGTGCCGCGCGAGGTGCTCAGAATTTCAGCGCAGGGGCTTCATCAGTGTTGTCCCTCCGGTGGTACCCGCCCTGGGCGCCGTGGTGGGAGCATAGCTATACGAGCGGTTGACGACAGGAGCTACATGCTCGTCCAGAGTTCAGCCACCAGCTTCCGTACGCTCGACGGCCTGCATCTGATCGGCACGTTCGTTGAGCCGGATGAGCCCTCCGGCCTGGCAGTCGTCCTGGTCCATGGTGGCGGGGTCACTCGCGAGGAGGCCGGCTTCTTCACGCGCCTTGCGGCCGGGCTGGGTGAGGCTGGGGTCGCAAGCTTGCGGTTCGACCTGCGCGGCCACGGCGAGAGCGAGGGTCGCCAGGAGGAGTTGACCCTCTCAGCGATTCTCAACGACATCCGAGTGGCGCTGGCCCACGCCCGCGAGGTTACCGGCGCGACACGGCTGAGCCTGATTGGCCAGAGCTTCGGCGGTGGTATCTGCGCCTACTACGCAGCCAAGCGTCCCGAGGAGGTCGCCCGTCTCGTTCTGCTCTGCCCCCAGTTCAACTACAAGAAGCGCACCATTGACAGCCGACCGTACTGGACCGACGATTATTTGAGCGACGAAATGGCGCAGCAGCTCAGCGAGCACGGATATATCCAGTTCACGCCGACGCTGAAGCATGGTAGGCCCATCTTCAACGAGGTCTTCTGGGTCCAGCCGCACACCGTGCTCGGAGAGATCAGCGCACCGACGCTTGTCGTCCACGGCACCAAAGACACGCTCGTGCCGATCGAGTCCTCACGCGAAGCGCTCGCCTGCTTCACGGCTGAGCACAAGCTGGTGGAGATCGAGGGTGCCCAGCACGGCTTCGCAGTGCATGATGACCCGAAGTACCTCAACCCGCAGAGTCAAGAGTGGCAGGCATTCGTGATCCGCACCGTCGCGCAGTGGATCACCGCCGGCTCGTAGAGAGCGCTTGGCTGAGTGCCCGCGGGCCGGGTCGGCTGCTCCACGGCGTCAGCGTCCCTGCCACATCCATAAGAAGCCGTATGGTGCGTTCGGAGTTTGTCTCCTTGGCCACCTGAACTGCTTGCAGGCCGACTGTAGCCGCCTCGTCCGGCTCACCCGAGAGCGCTAGCGCCGTAGCCCGGCGCGCCCGGAAGAACCCGGCGTCTCGACGCGATAGCCCGCCGCGGGCAATCACGGCACCGAAGAGTGCGGCAGCCCTGGCAGGCTTGCCGGCTTCCGTATAGCAGGCCGCCTGGCGCAACAGCAGTGTGTCGGCTGTGAAGTTAATCCCAGCCAGCTCGTGACGGTCGACGTCATGCTCTGCCTGTGCAAGGCTCGCGCGGGCCTCGTCCATGATCCTCTCGACCTTGCTCAGCGGCTCCCCGACCATGGCGAGCCCAAGCGCTGCTTGCTGGGTAACCTCGGCCCGCACCTTGACGGGAAGATGCCATGGACCACCTTGCGCCGCCTCGGCGAAGGTCACAACCCGGTGTGCGTCGTGAAGGTCGTAGGCCATCTGGGACTTCTTGAGTAGTACGTAGCCCTGCATCGGGCTGTCGCCCGCTTCCTGTGCCCACTCCATGGCGCGGTCGTACCAGTAGGTGGCGCTCGACGGGTCTTGCAAATCGCGGTAGAGCCAACCTGCGAACTCGGCGCCGTCGGCACCAAGTGAAAGCAGGCCGCGGCGGACATCGGGCTTGACTTCGCGAGCGTGCTCCGAGATCGCACCCAGGATGCCCAGCACCAGGGGCAGGGCCTTGGCCGGGCCGATATTGCCGTCATCGGCCTTGCAGCGGCCAAGCTGCTGGCCAAAGTAGCCAACCACCGACCCGTCCAGGTATTTCCGGGCGTCGTTGAGCGCTGCGGCGACGTGTTCCAGCTCGTCCAGGCCGAGCGAGGTCAAGGCGTTCGACGTGCGCAGATTCAGCCTGCGTGGGGTGCTGTTTCCGGCCTCGCCTGACTGGCCACTCACGCCTAGCTCGCTGAGCAGGTCGTCGAGTCCGTTCGCTCGCGCGGTTGCCGCGTCGATCGGCAGCAGGACTGGACGGCCGTTCACGATGGCCGACAGGGTGAGCGTCAGGGCTGGGCCTGGCTGCACCGAGAGATTGTCTTGCCGCTGCTCTGGCAGCGAGAACCACAGCAGGTCACCGGGGATGCCGAGAATCTGGGCGTAGCGGACGAGCTTGCTGAGTTCCTCGGGTGCGCGGCCGTTCTCGATCCGGCTCAGCTGTGCCTGGGTAAGACCGAGCCAGCTACCGATCTGCTCTTGCGACAGCGGCCGACCATGGTACGGATGCATACGGTAGGCGAAGAAGACGCGCCCAATGTGCCAGGTCGAGAGCGCGTCCCGCATCTGGTCCGTATCCCAGAACTCGCGCGGTACGAGCGGCGGCCTTAAAAGCGTGTCAGGGGCAGCGTGGTTACAGGCAGCGCACCGGGCGCTGGTGTTGTCCCGGGCCAGCCGACCGCCGCAACGTGTGCAGTAGCGCGGTGCTTGGGTCATCGCCACCCTTCCTACTGAAGTCTAGCGGGGCGGCTGCCGCCTGTAACGGTCCGCATACGTCTCATGCATGACGCGCATATCCGCATACACCCCAGTCGTGGTGTTCGCAGTTCCCTCCCGTTCAGTCTGGATTCAAGCAGGCTATGCCAGCCCAAGGCCAAAGGGAGCACGGACGTGACCACGCTCAACACTGACCGCTTCCCGGCCGAGCTACTGGGGCTCCTGGTCACTGCTCGCGTGGAACTAGACCTGCACACCAACAACAACGGCGAGTGCGCTGTATGCCACACCAGCTTCCCGTGTGAGCGCGCCTCGCTGGCTGACCTGGCGCTCAGCGCCTTCTAGAGATGAACCCGATGAGCGGCAGCGCGAGTGCATCCACACCCCGGCCTTCCGCCCGCGGTGCTCGCGCTGCTGGAGGCGGAGCCGGCACTGCCGTGGGACAAGGCATTCCCCGTGTGCCTTCCCTGGGCATCGCCCCAGTGCCGGTTCTGCCTTCCCAACGCCAAGGAACGAACATGGCGGATAACTGGCCGCTTCATAGCTATCTGGAACTCGGCGCGCTTCCGGGCGCGGTGCCGCGTGCCCGGCTGCATACTCGACAATTGCTCTGGGAGTGGGGACTTAAAGAGGTTATTGACGATGTTGAATTGCTCGTTTCTGAACTGGTCACCAATGCCCTGAGTGCCACTGCGGCCATGAGGCATACATTGCCGATACGGCTCTGGCTGCTTTCTAACAATGTACGTGTGGTAGTCTCGGCCTGGGACGGCAATCCTCATCCGCCCGTTCGTGTGAACGTCGGTAACGATGCCGAGAGTGGACGAGGGCTGGTTTTGGTGGAAGCACTGAGTGACCGATGGGGCTGGTACGCACATAAAAGCTTAGGCGGAAAGATCGTGTGGTGCGAGCTGTCCCGCGAGACCGTGGTGGCTGCTCCTGGCCATAACCCAATAACAGGTCGCTGAGGGAAAGCGCGAGAAGACTCATGCTACAGCGCGTCGTCGCAGTTATCGGCCCCCCGGCTGCCGGGAAGACCACGCTGACCATGCAGTTCGGCCGTCAACCAGGCCAGGATGTGTTCCGTTTGCGGGAACATGTGCCAGAAACCATCCTGGGCGCCACCGCGACCAGCGCCGAACGGCTGGGCTGGATCGATGACGTCACCGTCGCCGTGGCGCTTCGCCGCTACGTCGAGTCGGTCATTGACGAGGACAGCACGCACACCGTCCTCTGCGATAACTTCCCAGGGTCTTCCCGGCAGGTCGGCATTCTTGTTTCGACCGTGCAGAAGCTGGCACCGAAATGCGCCGTGCATCCGGTTGAACTCGTAGCTGTTGAGACCACGCTGAGTACGCGGATACGGCAGCGGCGCGTCTGCCACCGATGCGAGCGCGATCCGATCCACGACCCTCGTTTGCCTGCGCTGGCCGACCCAGCCGATCCGCAGCGTTGCGCCCGCTGCAACAACATTCTCCATCCCCGGCGCGGCGATGCCCCCAGGCTGCTTGCCGCCAGGATGCAGCGCTACCGGCAGGCCGCCGAAGGTATCCACGCGGCATTCACCGGTTTCGGCATCACGGTCGTGCGGCTGGAGAGCAACGGGCCGCCTGAACAGATCGCTGACCAACTCACCGCCCTACTGAACGCCAGGAGCACACCCTCATGACAGCTGTTTCTCTGCCAGTGCCTCGCATGCCCAGCGAAAGTGACGGCTACGGCCATGCCCGCATGCCGCGAGGTGCGACCACGCCGGAACCCGAGCACATCGACCGCGTGGCCTACGGCCGGTTTCGTAACGTCTACCTCTACATCACGGAAGCCTGCCAACTCCGGTGCGAGCACTGCTACATGGGCGAACGGCTTGACCGGGCGCTCAAGATGCCGCTGCCGAGGATCATCGAGACGTTAGCCACCTGGCGACGCCTGGGCGGTAGCAAGCTGACCATCCTGGGCGGTGAGCCGACCCTGCACCCGGACTACTGCGCGTCGATCCGGGCGGCCAGGCAACTCGGCTACGAGCAAGTCATCACCACCACCAACGCCCAGGTGCCGGCGCTGCGCAAGTTCCGAAGCCTCGAACCAGACGACTTCGCCTACGTGCAAGTCAGTCTCGACGGCGGCAGCGCGGTCTCGCATGACGCCATCCGGGGAGAGGGAACCTTCAAGGCGGCGCTGGCCACCACAGCCGAGTTGGCTCAGCGCGGTTTCGACACCCGGATCATCTGCACCGTCAACCAGGCCAACCGGGGCGACGTGCTCAACCTGCTCGACATCGCCGACGAGTTGGGCGCCTCGCTCGTCAAGTTCCATGTCTTCTCGACCATCGGCATCGGCCACGGCAACCCCGAGCTGGCGATGACGCCTCCCGAATGGGTCGAATTCTGTGACCGCCTGAGCCAGGTCGCGAAGGACTGCCGGACTCGCGTCTGGTACCAGCCGACGTACGCTCGGCGGGACCAGATGGAGCGTTACCAGGCCGAGGGCTACCAAGGGTGCATCGGGCGGACGCTGGACCGCATCTCGATCTTCCCGGACGGGCGCTGCTACGTCTGCTCCTACCTCTTCGACACCGACCTCTACTTCGCCCACATGGACGGCGACCGGGTGCGGCTGAATCACGGAGACAACGAGTTCGACCTGTTCACGAAGCCGCTGGTGCAGAGCGCGTGTGGCGGCTGCAAGGCGTCTGCCTGCATGGGTGGCTGCCCGGCCGAGGAAGTCGTCATGGGCAGCAGCTCGTGCGCCGCGTACGACGACATCGTGCCCGTCTGCCGGCTCTGGAAGTCCAGCGCCAAGCCTGAGGATTGAGGAAGGAAGAGTATGGAATCCATTCTTGAGCCCCTTCGCGCTCTCGACTGGGAAGACATCGACGCCGTGGAGCATGCCTCTCGGAAGGCCCTGACTACCCTTCTCGATGATCCCGCAGTCATCCAGGCAGCGCTCCTCGCCCTGCCCGAGCGGCCGGACCTGCTGCGACTCTGCGAGCACTACGACATTCTCGACAAGATCGTGCTGCACGACGACGTATCCGGCGCTCGGCTGCGGCTGCATATCTTCCTGCCTGGCTACTTCGACCGGCCGCACAACCACCGCTGGTCCTACGCCAGCCTGATCCTGCGCGGCGAGTACCGCCACTACCTGTTTGGCGACGCTGAGCTGGACACCGAGGTTGACCCTGGCGCCCTGAGGGTGCTCCAGGTCCGCCAGGAGCACGTCGGCAACGCCTATGCGCTGCATCACGCGATGGTCCACGCCGTGGTGGCCGAGCCCTTCACGGTCTCGCTGGTGCTCCGCGGCCCGGCGGTCAAGGACAGGTTCCTGGTCATGGACAGAAAGACCGGCGAGAGCTGGTGGCAGTACGGCGCCAGTCAGGAGAGCGCCGACAACGCCGAGCAGAAGCGCATGAGCGTCGAGCGCCTGCGTGAGCTGACCGGCTGGCTGCGGGACTGGGATTTGTTCTAAATAGCTGAAATGGCGATCTGCTACTAGCAAAAACGCTGGGGAAGAAGCGCCCTCGACCGGTCTAGCGGACGAGTTACAGGACGTGGGCTTGTTTCTCGGCGGCCGGAACGATGATTCGCTCCCGCGAGCCGATGAACGCATGCAGCTCATCCAAGCTGGGCATCGGCTCGTGGTGAGCGCGTTCGCAGCGCAGCGCGCCACTGGCGCAGCCCAGGCTCAGGCAGTCGCTCATCGGCCAGCCGTGCAGTAGGCCGTAGAGCAGCCCACCGGAGAAGGCTGCACCAGCGCAGTGCGTATGCCGCACATTCGCCTGAAAGGCGGGGGCGGCCACCCATCGCGTCTGGTTCACCGCCACGGCCCCGCCAGCACCCGCGGTGACGACCACCCATTCGGCGTTGATGGCCGAGCGCAGCGCTGCGGCACGCTGCGGAGCATTCTGGTAGGCAGCGTCATCGACGTTGGTCTGCACCACCAGGCGGGGATGGCCGCGTATGGCGGTGGCCACGGCATCTGAGAGGGGCGAACCGCCCAGGTTGACGAGCAACGGGACACCGGCAGTCCGTGCAGCCTGAATCGCACGGATGGCGGGTGCCTCGATAAGCTGGTAACAGTCGATGTACACGAACGAAGCACGCTTGATCGGTGAGAGGTCGAGTGCACCCAGGGCATCGACTACCCCCGGCAGGTGCGGGAACCAGGTACGTGAGCCATGGTCATCAGCCACAACCACGATTTGCGGTGTGACCGTGCCTGCCCTGACATTCGCCGTGATCGTCACGCCATGGCGCTGCAACCACCCTTGGACCTCGATACCGCTGGTGTCATCCCCGACGCTGTTGGCTAGCAGCACCGTAGGCACGTCGAGCGCCGCTAACACGGCCGCGGTCATGGGAGCGTCGGCAGCAATGGAGTGCTCGATGGTGAGCACTTCGGCTCCGTGATTCGCCAGGGGGAAGCGAGGCACTTTCCAGAGGGCAGTATCAGCCAGGTAGCTCATGCAGACTACTGGGTTGAACTGGGTAGTCATCTACCAGCCGTAGACGGAAAAGGACTCGTCGGCGGCGATGTGGGCAAGCGCCGTACGACAGTAGTCGATCAGGTTGTCAGGGAGACCATCGAGCGGAAACCAGCGAAGCTCGCTGCACTTATCCGGTTCACGGTTTTCGGGCGTTCCTTCCCACTCATGCACGGTGAAGAAGAAGGCAACCCGACCACCGCTCGATGAGTTGTGCATGACGTGGGAGAACTCGACTGCCGCGGGAGTGATGGTGACGCCGACTTCTTCCTTGGCCTCACGGATCAGGGCTTTGATGACGGACTCCCCTGCTTCGAGGTGACCGGATGGCAGATGGTAGGCACCGTCTTCGTAGCCGGTGTTCTGGCGACGGCCGAAAATGATCTGACCGCCAGCGTCGCCAAGGAGTAGATGTACGTCGCCGGTGAGCTTGTGGCGGCGGGTGTCGGAGGCATGGGTAGTGGTTGTTATATTGGACATGAGCGGATGATTCCTTTTGATGGTCCGAAGAACTGTATGCAAGATGGGGCATTGCTATTTTAGCGCAGTACAGGTCGAGCGACTATGCGTGAGACGCATGGCGGTAGATGGTACGATTTGGGTCAAATGACGGTTGCGGCAAAGCTCATCCTACGATAACCCCGCCGCCGCCCGTGCAGCTCAGCGGCGAACAACTCCCGCCCGGAGCTATCGACCTCACGATTCTCTCTCCCTCTCTCCCTCTCTCCCTCTCTCCCTC
>Ga0080026_10000058_pt1 | contig 22340 bp, 17 predicted proteins | sample OrgsoiDNA2013045_FD_70941 | JGI IMG/M metagenome (GOLD analysis project Ga0080026, IMG submission 70941) | Permafrost soil microbial communities from the Arctic, to analyse light accelerated degradation of dissolved organic matter (DOM) -... | ecosystem: Environmental > Terrestrial > Soil >... | reverse complement strand
GCGCTAATCCCCGCGCCGCGACGGCACGCCAGGAGGATCTCGCCGCCGAACTCGACCTGGTAATCACAGCACTGCTCCGGCGGCAGGATAGGGCACTGTGTCGGTGACGACCGCAGGCAGGACAAGCACAGGCAGCCGGCAGGCGCCAGGCAGGCAGTCCGCTGCAGCCTGGGTGCTGGTATTGCTGATCACGGGGTACCGGCGCCTGATCAGCCCGCTGCTGCGGCCATCGTGCCGTTTCTACCCCTCCTGCAGCGCCTACGCGCTGGAGGCAGTGCAGGTGCACGGCGCCCTGCGCGGCTCCTGGCTGGCGGCCCGGCGGCTCGGCCGCTGCCACCCGTTCCACGCCGGGGGCCTTGATCCGGTCCCGCCCGCCAGGCCGGCCAGGGGCCGGGCCGCCGCCGGCGCGGACGCTGCGGACCCGGAATTTTCTGAACAGAGCGCAAGGGAGCTAGCAGGTGGGTAATCCACTGAACGCCCTGTATCAGGCCGTTGCCTGGGTCCTGACGCAGATTTACAACTTCCTGAGCCCCATCTTCGGTCCGACCAGCGGGTGGACCTGGGCGCTGACGATCGTCATCCTCGTGGTCGCCATGCGGCTGATCATGGTGCCGCTGTTCATCAAGCAGATGCACACCACCCGGAAGATGACGTCCCTGCAGCCGCAGATGGCGGCGCTGCGCAAGCGATATAAGGGCGACAAGCAGACGCTCAACCAGGAGACGATGAAGCTCTACCAGGAGGCGGGGGTCAACCCGCTGATGGGGTGCCTCCCGGTCGTGGCGCAGCTGCCGTTGTTCTTCTCGCTGTTCAGCGTGCTGCGGGCGATCGCCTACTGGGTTCCGGGCCAGGTCCCCAAGTACGGCATGCCGCTGGCCATGGTGCGCAGCGCCAAGCAGGCCAAGATCCTGGGCGTCAGCATCGCCGACAAGGTCCTGTTCGCGCATGGCCTGTACGTGCCCTTCCACGCCAAGGTGGTCATCGTCGGCGCGGTCGTGGTCAGCATGATCACGACCTACCTGACCGTCCGCCAGAGCATGAAGCGCGGCATGATGCCGGCTGCGACCCCGGACAACCCGATGGGCCAGTCGCAGAAGTACATGGCCTACATCATGCCGTTCTTCGCGCTGACCGGTCTGTACTGGCCGTTCGGGCTGGTCCTGTACTGGGTGACCACCAACTTGTGGACCCTGGTCCAGCAGTGGGCGCTGTTCAAGCGTTACCCCTACACCCCGCCGTCCGCTGACGGCACGGTGACCCCGGCCCCCGCGGTGGGCGGCGTCGGGGCCAGGGCGCTTGCGCCCCGCGCAGGCCGGGCATCCCCGGCCGTCAACGGGTCCGGAGCAGGCCAGGCCGGCGACAATGGCGGCGTAGCCCAGGATGGCAAGGCCCCCGGCGGCAAGGTGCAGAACGGCAAGGTGCAGAACGGCAAGGTGCAGAACGGCAAGGTGCAGGGTGGCAAGCCGCAGGGCGGCAAGGTGCAAAGCAGCAAGGTGCAGGGCGCAACGACCCCGAGTGCGGCCACGGGCGGCGCGACTGCCGGCGGCGGTACCTCGGGTGGCGGGATGCTCCGCAAGCTTGGCCGGGGTCGTTCCGAGCCCGAGCCGCCGCCGGAGGCACCCGAAGCTAAGCTCGTGAGGCAGCAGCGGCAGCGCCAGTCTCGCAGCAAGCGATCTGGCAAGCGCTGAGGCGCTGGCCGGCCAGCTGGCTGACGGCGGAGAGTTTCGCTCTCCTGCCGACAGCCGTGGCTGGCTGTGAGCGCGCGCGGAGGTGGCCAGCACATGGAGATGCAGATCTGAGGAGGGCCTGGCGTGAGGCAAGGGGAGAATGTGGTGGCCGAGCCTGACGAGGAGCGTCACGTGTCCGGCGAGTCGGAGGCGTCGGCCCAGGCCGTGGCCGAGCCAGCCGACCCGGGTGATGTGATGGTCGCGGAGGCGCCCGATGCGGGCGGCGAGTCCGCGGACGACACTGAGTCCGGGGATGACACTGAGTCCGAGGATGACGAGTTCGAGGACGAGGGCTCAGACAATGGCGCCCCGCAGGCCGACCTGGCGGACGCGGAGGCCGCGCGCGGCCCGAGCCTGGCCGATCTCGAGGCCGAGAGCGAGATAGCGGCCGACTACATAGAGGGCCTGCTGGACGTCGCGGACCTGGACGGCGATATCGACATGGACGTCGAGGGCGAGCGGGCGTTCGTCTCGGTGGTCGGTGCCACCCTGGACGAGCTCGTCGGCCAGCGGGGCGAGGTCCTGGAGGCGCTCCAGGAGCTGACCCGGCTGGCGGTGCACCGGCAGACGGGCGTGCGCACCCGGATGATGCTGGACGTCGGCGGGTACCGGCGGCGGCGGCGCACCGAGCTGGCCGAGACGGGCAAGGACACCGCGGACGAGGTCAAGCGGACCGGTCAGCCCAAGCGCCTATGGGCCATGAACCCGTTCGAGCGCAAGATCGTGCACGACGCGGTGGCGGCGGCCGGCCTGCGCAGTGAGTCCGAGGGCGAGGAGCCCGATCGCCGGGTCGTCGTCCTGCCCGCTGGCTGACGTCCCGGAACGGAGCAGATGGTGCCGGAGGTGACCCCACCGGGTGCGGCCGGGATGTTCGGTGACGCACTACCCGCCGCGGTGCGCTACGCGGAACTGCTCACCGGCCCCGGCGTGGAACGCGGGCTCGTCGGGCCAGCCGAGGCCGGGCGGATCTGGGACCGGCACATCCTCAACTGCGCGGCGATCGCCGACCTGGTACCGCGCCGGTGCACGCTCATCGACCTGGGTTCCGGTGCCGGCCTGCCCGGGATCGTGCTCGCGCTGCTGCGGCCGGAGGCCGACATCACGCTGGTGGAGCCCATGGCTCGCCGGGTGGCCTTCCTGCAGGAGTGCGTGGACACCCTCGACCTGGCCAGGGTGCGGGTGGTCCGCGGGCGAGCGGAGGACCTGGCCGGCCAGCTATCCGCCGACATCGTGACCGCGCGGGCTGTCGCCCCCCTCGGCAAGCTCGCCGGGTGGGCGGTCGGGCTGTGCCGCCCGGGTGGCACCGTGCTGGCCATCAAGGGGGTCAGCGCGCGAGACGAGGTGGCGCAGGCCCGGCTGGCACTCCGGCGACTCGGGGTCAGCGATGTGGCGCTGGTCGAGGTCGGCAGCGGGAAGGTCGATCCGCCGGTCACGGTGGTGAAGTTCGCCGCCCCGGCGCGACAGCGCCTCGCTGTAGGGGGCCGCGGGCCGCGAGCGGGCGACAAGCGCTCGGGCCGGAAGCTGTCGGGACACGGGGCGGCTGGCGCGCCGGGCGGCTCAGGGCGAAGCCGCGAGCCGGAGAAACGACGGGGTGACGGCTAGGCACGACCTAGTCGCGGCAGTCGGGGTGCGGACGGCCCGGCAAGGACTCATGATGGAGATGGGGCGCGGTGGGATGCGGCGGGCCGGGACGCGGAAGCGGCGGGGATGAGGTGAACTGCTGATGATGGCGGCCACGGCCGGCCTGGGCTGGCCACATCGGGCAGCCCAGGTCCCGCGACCGGATCTGACCGCCGGTACCGCTGGCCCGCCCGTGGCAGGTGCCGTGACGGTCGGCCTGGGCTGGCCGCCGGCTCCCGGTGCGCAGGACCAGGCACCCGGTCCGTCGAGGCCGCCCGAGCGGCTCCGGCAGGCGGTGGCAGCCGTTTCACGTGAAACACAGTTTCCCGGGGCGGCTGCTGGCCGGCCTCGGGTCGCTGATGCCTCGCCGCGCCCGCCCGGGAACCTCATGACCGGCCCGGCTCCGGCCAGCGGGCCTCTCGTCACGCGCATGGCACCGGGCCTGGCGATGGCGACCGCAGCAGCGGACGGCCGGCAGCAGGCGGCCCGGTCAGCCGGGCCGAGCACGGGCGAAGCACACGATGAAGCTGGCGAGAGCGAGGACGATGTGGCCATTGCGGCTGGACCGGATGGCTCGGCGGACACGCCGATCGCGAGGGCGGCGCAGGCGGCTGTCGTGGCCAGGTCGGGCGGCCAGCAGTGGCCCCGGCCCGGCTCCTGCCGGATCATGACGATCGCCAACCAGAAGGGCGGCGTCGGGAAGACCACCACTGCCGTGAACCTGGCGGCCAGCCTGGCCATGCACGGGGCCCGGGTGCTCGTGGTGGACCTTGATCCGCAGGGCAATGCGTCCACGGCGCTGGACGTGGACCATCATTCTGGTGTCGGCTCCGTCTACAACGTGCTGGTCGAGGGGCAGCCGCTGTCGACGGTGGTCTGCCGGGTGGCGGGCTTCCCGCACCTGTACTGCGCCCCCGCGACCATCGACCTGGCCGGCGCGGAGATCGAGCTGGTACCCCTGGCGGCCCGCGAGTCCCGGCTGGCCAGGGCGCTGGCGCAGTACGACGCCTCCGGCCTGGATTACATCCTCATCGACTGCCCGCCCTCGCTCGGCCTGCTCACGGTCAATGCGCTCGTGGCCGCCCCCGAGGTGCTGATCCCGATTCAGTGCGAGTACTACGCGCTCGAAGGACTCGAGCAGCTGCTGCGCACCGTGGAGCTGGTCAAGAGCCACCTCAATCCGGGCCTGACGGTCACCACCATCGTGCTGACGATGTACGACGCGCGCACCAGGCTGGCCGCCCAGGTCGCCGACGAGGTTCGCCAGCACTTCGGTGACGTGGTGCTCACCTCCGTGATCCCGCGCAGTGTGCGGGTGTCCGAGGCGCCCAGCTACGGGCAGTCGGTGATGACCTACGATCCGGGCTCCTCCGGTGCTCAGGCCTACCTGGAGGCGGCGCGGGAGCTGGCCTACCGCGACGGCCAGCTCGCCGTGAGCTAGTGCCGTGTCAGGTAACGCTCGCCCTGGCGAGATGCGGGTGAAGCCCGTTCTGATACATTCATCGTCGTAGTGCGGTGCTGCGAACTGAGGAGGTGAGACCGATCAACGCTGTGACAGGTCGGGGCTCCCTCCTTCGCATGGCCTAGGGAGTGCCCGCAGAAGGCATCCCGAAAGGCCTGAAAACGCAATGCGCTTCACCTCCCGGACGTCGTCCGACGGCGTCACCGAGCAGCTGTTCACCCTCACCCTCACCTTCACCTCCGGCGAGATCCCCGGCGTGCTGTGGACGCCGGACGCCGCCGCCGGGGCCCGCCCGCTGATCCTGATGGGACACGGCGGCGGGCAGCACAAGAAGGCCCCCGGCATCGTGGCGCGTGCCCGCCGCTTCGCGGCCGAGTGCGGCTTCGCGGTGGCGGCCGTCGACGTGCCCGGCCATGGCGACCGGCCGGGGAATGAGGAACACGGCCGGATCATCGCCGAGATGCGGACCCGCGCGCAGACCGGAGGGGAACTGACTCCGCTGGTCGCCGGGTTCCATGCACTCCTCGCCGGCCAGACCGTCCCGGAATGGCGGGCGGTCCTGGACGCGGTCCAGCAACTCGACCACGTCGGCGCCGGTCCGGCGGGCTACTGGGGGATGTCGATGGGCTGCGGACTCGGCGTTCCGTTCATCGCCGCCGAGCCTCGCATTCGCGCGGCGGTGCTGGGCTTGAACGGGGCGGAGACCTCGGCCGAGGCCGCCGCGCAGATCACCGTCCCGGTGGAGTTCCTGGTGCAGTGGGACGATGAACAGGTGCCGCGGGCGGCGAGTCTGGCGCTGTTCGACGCCTTCGCCTCAGCGGAGAAGACGCTGCACGCCAACCCCGGCAAGCACGGGGACCTCCCGGTGTTCGAGCTGGACAGCGCACTGCGGTTTTTCACCCGGCACCTGGGCTGATACCCCTGTCGTCCGTGACGCGCCGGCCGGGACCCCCCTCCCGGCCGGCGCGTTCAGCGCACACTGGCCGGCATGGCCGACAGGGGTTCAGGTCCGGGAGATCGATCACCGCGCTGCGGTACCTCGCCCTGGGCGGCGCCGACCAACCCCCAGCCACCGGTGCAAGCCAGCATGATCCGCGGCTACGTCGCCTGGCGCAACGGACGCATCACCGATCCGCGCCCGGGCAAGGTCGTCGCCAGGGCGAAACACTACGTGACGCGGCACTGGGGCCCCCACACCGGCCGGCCGCCGCATCCGGTGACGTCCCATCATTCTCGGTAACGGCGAGCGCCCGCCGATCCTGTTCGCCTGGACCGCCGTAGCTGGCAGGATGGTGTCGCACGCCCGGCGGACGGGCGGGAGGCTTTGCCGCGCCAGCCAGTGTTGTCCAGCGCCCGGCGTGGCGAAGCGCGAGGCGAGGAGAGAAGATGCCGCAACCTAGGCGAGGACTCGGCAAGGGACTCGGGGCGCTGATCCCGACTGCTCCGCCGACGACACTGCCGTCGGCATCGGCACCCGACGACCCGGCCGGATCCGCGTTGCTGGGAAACCAGCAGGCGGAGCCGGTCCCGGGCGCCTACTTTGAGGAAATCCCGGTCGCGGCGATTACCCCTAACCCTCGCCAGCCCCGGCAGGTGTTCGACACTGAGCTCCTGGCCGAGCTCGCGGACTCCATCAGGATCGTGGGCCTGCTGCAGCCCGTGGTGGTGCGCAAGGTTGACCAGGGCCGCTACGAGATCGTCATGGGGGAGCGCCGCTGGCGGGCCTGCCAGCTAGCCCAGCTTGAGTTCGTGCCCGCCATTGTCCGGGAGACGGCCGACACTGACCTGCTCCGCGATGCACTGATCGAGAACCTGCACCGCGAGCAGCTCAACCCGCTCGAGGAGGCGGCCGCCTACCAGCAGCTACTGGACGACTTCTCCGCCACGCACGATGAGCTGGCCCGGCGCGTGGGCCGGTCCCGGCCGCACATCTCCAACACGATCAGGCTGCTCAACCTGCCCGCCGCGGTCCAGAAGCGGGTCGCTGCCGGCGTGCTGAGCGCCGGGCACGCGCGGGCGTTGCTGTCGGTGGATGACCCCGCGGTCCAGGAGCATCTCGCGCACCGGATCGTGGCCGAGGGACTCTCGGTCCGGGCCGTGGAAGAAATCGTGACCCTGGGCACCTCCGGAAACCAGTCTGCCCCCTCGTCCCGGCGGCGGACGGGCAAGGCGCCGGTCGCGCCTGCCCTCAAGGACCTGGCGGACAAGCTCTCCGATGTCTTCGACACCAGGGTCAAAGTCGAGCTCGGACAGCGCAAGGGCAAGATCGTGGTCGAGTTTGCCTCACTCGACGACCTGGAGCGCATCGTCCGGAGCATGTCCCCGGGCATCACCCGCGGCCGGGGAGCCTGACCGCCGTCGCTAGCCAGCGAGCCCAGGCCGCCCGCCCGGTCCTGGGCGGCCTGGTTTCACGTGAAACAGCTCCCGCCAGCCCTGCGCCTGGGCTGACCGGCCGAGGCGGCGGCCGCCATCGCTGATGAATCGTCAGGCCACGGGATGACCGTGCCCGGCGGTAACCCGGATGGCGGCGATGAACTCGTCGACATCCGCCTCGGTGGTGTCGAATGCCGTCATCCAGCGTGCCACGCACTCGCCGCCAGGGAGGTCGGCCCAGACGTGAAAGTTCCAGTCCTGCTGCAGCCGGCTGGCCTGCGCTGCGGGCAGGACCGCGAATACCCCGTTCGCCTCAGCCGGGTAGGCGAGCCGGAACCCGGGCATCCCCGCCAGCCCGTCCGCCAGCCGCCGGGCCATGCGATTGGCCTGGCTGGCATTCCGCAGCCAGAGCCCGTCATCGAGTAGCGCGCCGAACTGAGCCGCCAGGAAGCGCATCTTGGAGGCGAGCTGCATGAGCTGCATCCGCTGATAGGGGGCAGCCACCGCATGGGCCTCGTTCATCACGATGACGGCCTCGGCCCCGAGGGCGCCGTTCTTCGTACCGCCGAGGCTCAGCACGTCCGCGTGCCCGGCCAGCTCGGCCAGCGTGCAGCCCAGGTGGGCCGCGGCGTTAGCCAGCCGGGCGCCGTCCATGTACAGCAGCAGGTCGTGCTCGTCGCAGAACTCGCGGATCTCCTGCAGCTCGCGCAGCGTGTAGCAGGTCCCGACCTCGGTCGCCTGCGCGATCTCGACCGCGCGCGGCTGGGCATGGTGAGCGTCACCGCGGCCGGCCAGCCGGGCGGCCATCAGCCCGGGCGTGAGCTTGCCGTCGGGCGTGGGCACCGCCAGCAGCTTGCTGCCGAGGGCCCGCTCGGTCGCCCCGCACTCGTTCTCGTTCAGGTGAGCGGACTCGGCGCAGATCACGGCCTCGAAGGGTCGCACCAGCAGGCTTAGCCCGAGCACGTTGGCGGCGGTGCCGCCGAAGACCAGGAATGCAGCTGCCGCGCCGAACGCCTCGCGCAGGCGGCTGACGGTCTGCTCGGTCAGCGGGTCATCGCCGTACGCGGTCGCATCCCCGGCGTTCGCCGCCAGCACGGCGCTGAGAATGGCCGGGTGGGCGCCGGCATGGTTATCGCTGCCAAAGCTCTTGCGCTGCGGGCTTGTCACGAGGCGAGCCTAGCGAGTGTCCGGCCGCCTGATGGCCCGGGGATCCGCGGGAGTCAGACGGGCCACGATGGGTACGATGTCCCCCGTGGCCAGCCGCGGCGAGAGCCGCGACCCTGGCCGGGGCCAGGTCGCTATGGCCATGCTGGGTCAGTCGGGTTCGAGCATAGGGGTGCCACGTGTCGCGCCGGCTTGCGAGCATCACGCTGGACAATCTCGATGACCTCACGCCCCGATGCCGCCGCTGCGTCTTCTGGGAACTCGATCCGGTCAGCCAGACGCGGGCGCTGGAAGAGGGCGACCCGGCCCTGGAGAAGGAGTCCTGGATCTCCTCGGTCCTGCTGGAGTGGGGCAGCTGCGGGAAGATCATCTACGTGGACGGCATCCCGTCCGGGCACATGATGTACGCACCGCCGCAGTACGTGCCCCGGTCTGCGGCCTTCCCGACCAGCCCGGTCAGCGCGGACGCGGTCCTGCTCATGACCGCCCACGTGCTCTCGGAGTTCTCCGGCGGCGGCCTGGGGCGGATGCTCGTGCAGGGACTGGCCAAGGACCTGACGCGGCGTGGCATCAAGGCGATCGAGGCCTTCGGGGACCTCAAGTGGTCGGGACCGTCCTGCGTCGTGCCGGCCGACTACCTGCTAGCCGTCGGGTTCAAGACGGTGCGCCCGCACGCCCGCTACCCCCGGCTGCGGCTGGAGCTCAAGACCGCGCTGTCCTGGCGCGAGGATGTCGAGGTGGCCCTGGAGCGGCTGCTGGGCTCGATGTCCCCGGAGCGAGCCCTGCGCCTGGCGTAGCTGCCGGAAGCTGACCGTACCGGTAGGCGCGCGTCGGCCGCCAGATCGAACTCATAATCGATTCATGGCTATCAGACAGCCCGTAAGTCCGTTATGACAGAAGGAGCAGACGATTCGGCCCCGTCCCCCTGCCGTGGGCGGGGAACGGGGCCGGCCGGCCTGCTAGCGGTCTCAGGCCAGGAAGTCAGCCAGCTCGCGGAGCAGGGCGGACTTCGGCTTCGCGCCTACGATCTCCTTGACCACCTCACCGCCCTTGAAGACGCTCAGGGTCGGGATGTTCATGATTCCGTACCGCTGGGTGATCGCGGGGTTCTCGTCGACGTTCAGCTTGACCACGTCGATCTCGCTGTGCTCGCTGGCGATCTCCTCCAGCACGGGACTGACCTGCCGACACGGCCCGCACCACTCGGCCCAGTAGTCAACGACGACCGGCTTGGAGTTCTTGAGCACGTCGACCTCGAAGGTCGCATCGGTCACGGTCTTGGTTACGCCCACGTTCAGGACTTCCTTCCCTCATAGGTTGCACGCCGGTGCTGGCGTGCGCTGGCGCGGATCTAGGCCTCGTGATCAGCCAGCCACCGCTCCGCGTCAAGCGCGGCGGCACAGCCAGTCCCGGCGGCGGTCACTGCCTGCCGGTAGATATGGTCGACCACGTCGCCGGCGGCGAAGACGCCGTCCGCGGCGGTGCGCGACGTCGGGTGCTCCACCAGGAGGTAACCCTCGGGGTTCACGGGCAGCTGCCCGGTGAACAGCTCGCTGCGCGGGTCATGGCCGATGGCCACGAACATGCCCGTCACCGGGAGCTCGCTCTCCTCGCTGGTCCTGACGTTGCGCAGCCGCACCCCGGACACCCGGTCCTGGCCGAGGACCTCGGTGACCTCGCTGTCCCAGGCAAACTTGATCTTGGGGTTGGAGAAGGCACGCTGCTGCATGATCTTGGATGCGCGCAGCTTGTCCCGGCGGTGCACGACGGTAACGCTGCGGGCGAACCGGGTCAGGAAGGTGGCCTCCTCGATGGCGGAGTCGCCGCCGCCGATCACCGCGATGTCGGTCTCGCGGAAGAAGAACCCGTCACAGGTAGCGCACCAGGACACGCCATGCCCGGCCAGCCGCTTCTCGCCAGGAACGCCCAGCTCGCGGTAGCGCGAGCCGGTCGCGATGATGACGGTGCGGGCCAGGTAGGTGTCGTCGCCGACCCGGACGACCTTGGGGTTGGCGGTCAGGTCGACCTCGGTGACGTCCTCGGGGACCAGCACGGCGCCGAAGCGCTCGGCCTGCTTGCGGATGCTGTCCATTAGCTCCGGTCCGAGGATGCCGTCCGGGAAGCCGGGGAAATTCTCGACGTCGGTGGTGTTCATCAGGGCGCCGCCCGCCGTGACCGAGCCCTCGAACAGCAGCGGGCTGAGCTTGCCCCGCGCCGCGTACAGCGCCGCCGTGTAGCCGGCCGGCCCCGACCCGATGATGATGACGTCCCGAACCTCGGTCACGTGCTTCCTGCCCCTCTTGGCTGCAACGGCGTCAACCGATCCTAGGGCTGGGAGATTCCCGTCGTGCGCACCTCAGCGACCGGGGAGCGCCTGCCGGGCAAGGATGTCGCGGCCCGACTGCGAGCAGCCGGGACCGACCACCCAGGCCCGCGTCGTGGCTGAGCCCGGCAGCGCACCCGGGGCGGCTGCGGAGCCTGGCGTGGCCGCCCGGGCCGGGCCGGCCGTGACGATGACCGTGGCGGGCGCGCCGCGGTACCGGGCCACATCGACGAGCAGCACGAGCCGTCCGTCCGCGACCCGGCTCACGCAGCCCGCCAGCTGGGTGAGCTGGGCCGGCCCGAAGGTGGCCAGATGCTGCGGGCTGACTCCGGCCTGACGGCCGGGAGCCGCGGTCGCCGCCACTCCGTTCCTGGCCAGGGCGGCCGACACCTGCTGAGCCAGGAGCGCGGGCTGGTAGTCCGTGGCCGAGCGCAACGGCCTGATAACGGCGGCATGGCCCGCATGCTGGTAGCGCAGCGGCGGCCCGAACGCGGGGACGCCGGCTACGCCGGGCACCGCGGGGCCGGCCACTGCCGACGATCGCGCCGAGCCTGCCGCTGAGCCTGCCGCCGGCTGGCCTGCCGCCGAGCGCGCCCGGCCAGCGGAGGAGGACGAGGCTCCCGACGTCGTGCGCGGGACGGCCACGCGGCTCACCAGCTCGTAGCCGCCGGCCACGGCCACGAGCACGGCGGCCGCCGCCAGGATCCGCCGGGCCGGGAAGGGCAGCGGGCCCCGGCGCCGCCGCTGCGTCGCATGGCCGGCCGACCGAGGGCTGGCCGTCCGCATCGACGGCGAGCCCGCGGCCCGGTGCGCCGACTCCGTGGCCAGCGCCATCTCAATCCTGGCCGCCAGGTGTGCCGGAATGGGCGGGACGTCGGCCGCGGCCAGCAGGGCAGGCAGCTCGGCCAGGGCGGCGCTGGCCTCCTGGCAGCGAGTGCAGCCCGCCAGGTGCGCCGTGACCCGCCTGGCGGCCGCGGGACGCAGGTCGCCGTCCCGGAACCGGGCCAGTTTCTCGGTGCTGACATGGCGCGTCATGACTGGTCGCTACCCCCCTCCTGCGAAGGTTCGACGCGCCGGGCCGCTGATCGGTTCCGGCCTCCCTGGCCGGAATCGTCCCCGCCCGGTCGCTGGCGCAGGTGGGCCAGGTGCGGCAGCAGCCGGGCCCGGCCCCGTGAGCACCGGCTCTTGACCGTGCCGGCCGACACCCCCAGGACCTCGGCCGCGTCCGCGACCGGGTAGCCGAGCATGTCCACCAGGACCAGGGCCGCCTGCTGGTCGGGCGGCAGCCTGCGCAGCGCGGACATCACGTCCAGCGAGGTATCGCTGTCCGCCGACGGGTCGGGCCGGTCCCGGGTGCCGGCCAGGTTCTCCAGCGCCTGCTGGTCGCCGCCGGCCGCGGCGGGCCGCGCGGCCTTGCGCCGCATCCGGTCCAGGCAGGCGTTCACGACAATCCGGTGCAGCCAGGTGGTCACCGCCGAGTCACCGCGGAAGCTGCCCGCGCGCCGGAACGCAGAGATCATGGCGTCCTGCAGCGCGTCGGCGGCCTCCTCCGGGTCGCCGAGCGTCCGGATGGCGATGGCCCAGAGCCGGTTCCGGTGGCGGCGGAAGAGCTGCCCGAACGCATCCGGGTCGCCGGCCACGTGCTGGCGGAGGAGCTCGGCGTCCGGCAGCGTAGTTTCTGGTTCCTCTGCCCCTCTGGGCTCCGGCATCGTGGTCTCCGGGACCGCGGTATCCGGCCGTGATCGGTCAGGCTGCGGAGCTCCGGTACGGGGGCCGCCCGCATCATGGCGTTCCGTCGCTCCTCCCCTCCCGGCTCGCGCCGTAGCGGGGTGGCCCGGCTAGCTGGACGCGGCTGCGCCCTGCACGATGATAGTGAAAATCTGTGCCATGTAGTGACCGCTGGTAGCCAGCGGCAGCTTCGTGAACCAGATCACGACGTACTGCCCGGTGGCCTGGCTGCTCGCGGCAAAGGCGTGGGTGCCGCCGACATTGCTCGCGCTGGCCACGGTGGCCATGGAGTTGAGGTTGGCGGCGCTGCGGGTAGCGGAATTTCCCATCTTGATCTGCACGTCCGCGCCCACGCCGGGGGCGAACTGCACGGTGATGGAGTGCATCTTGATGACGCGGCCCATGTCCAGGATCAGGCCCGTGCCCGCCTTCAGGTTGCCGAGCGCGGCGCTGGCGTATTCCTGCGAGCTCCAGCCCTGCGGGTTGCCGTTGAGCACATTCTGGGCCTGGCTGGTGTTCTCGTCGCCGCTGTCGGCCAGGTTGAGCGCGTCGAAGCCCTGCGCCGAGGTCGGCGTCAGGCGGGTGAACTGCGGCGCGGGCGGAGAGCTTGAGTGGCTGCCGCCCTTGGCCTGGACCGGGGCGGCCGACTTGTGCCACAGCGGGTAGCTCGCGGCAGCCAGGCCGGCCACCACGACCAGGGCCAGCAGCACGACGATGGCGGCCCGGCCCCTGGATGCCGCCCGGCGGCGCCGCGGGGGCCGCCAGTCCTGCGGCGGCCCGGCCGGGGAGGTCCGCTCCGGACTCCAGTAGTTACCGTTCGCCTGCTGGCGCGGCCGGGTCATGGACCTCGACCCCTCGTCAGCCGGGCCGGCCGGCGGGACCTCCTCGGGCGGGAGCTCGGCCGCCAGCGCCCCGGCCAGCTGGCCGGGCGTGGCCAGGATGCCCCCATCGCGGCCGGGCATCTGCATAGCCCGGCAGGTCACCTCGTCCAGTACCGCGGGGACGCCGGCCCGGATCTGCCGCGGCCTGCGCGGCTGGCCGTCGGCGAATGGCGCTGGCGGGAGCGCCGGATAGTCGGGGCCTGGCCACAGGCCGGTCATCGCGGCGTACAGGAGCCGTCCCAGGCCGTGCGTATCCGCCAGGGCGGGGTCCTCGGCCGTCGTCCCGGACAGTGCCGCGTCAATGCCAATCCCGGTCACCTTCACGCCGCCGCCCGAGGTCCAGCGCAGCGACTCGGGAGTCAGGCAGAGATGCGGCAGGCCGGCGGCGTGGGCCACCGACAGGGCGGCTGCGGCCTCGGCGATGATCCGGGCCCCCGCGACCGGCTCGATGGGGCCGTTGGCGAGCAGGTCGTCCAGCGTCTCCCCGGCCGCCCACTCCATCACGATGTAGGCGTTATCCCAGTCGTCTTCCACGTCGAAGACCTGCGCCAGCCGGGCGTCAGTCAGCCGGCTCGCGGCCCTGGCCGCGGTGAGCACCTCACGGATGCGCGGGAACCCGGCCGCGAAGGTGACGACGGTCACGGCCCGGGCGAGCGTCTCGTCGATCGCCTTCCAGGCAGCCCAGCCACTGGCAGCGGCGACCCTGTCCTCAAGACGGTAGCGGCCGCCCAGCCTCGTGCCCGGTTCAGAAGTGAACGTGCTCATACGTCGCGACTCAAGGGCCGGCCGACTGACCCCTGACTCCCTCCTGGGCCGTAAGTGATCAACAAGACCAGATAAGACAATGATGCTGCACAACATGCTAGGCGGCGCGCGAACCGCCGGCAGTCCTGTACACCGCAGCTTCGCAAACCGTTACCCCTCGGATACTTGCTCCAGGATGTCACGTCGCGGCCGCGGTCCGGCCAGTGCCGCGCGCATCCGGTCGCTGCCGGGCGGACGGCCGCGGCCCCCTAGCGCCGGAAACGACGGGTCACCGAGTCGGTCACGTCGGCCAGTTCCTGCACCCGGAACGCCTTGGCGAACATCACGTACAGCAGCAGCCCGCCCGCCCCGGCGAGCACCACCGTCACCGCCGCGTTGAGATGCCCGGCCGGCAGCACTACGCCGACCGTCACCGACACGGCCAGCGCGAAGAGGGCCGGCGGGATCGCGGCCGCGTGCATCCGGACCAGGCTGCGGGTGACGGCCCGGCCGTCGAGGCCGCCGATCCGGCGGCCGAGCACGCGCGAGGCCAGCACCATGCCGACCACGTTGGCCAGCCCGAATCCCACTCCCAGGCCCGCCACCACCTGGCCGGGGGGCAGGATCTTGAGCGCGATGACGTTGGCGGCGATGTTCGTGACCATGGCCGCCAGGCCGATCAGCGCCGGGGTGCGGCTGTCGTGCATCGCGTAGAACACCCGCAGCTGCAGCTGGAAGAACATGTAGGGCAGCAGCCCGAGGCAGAAGACCGCGAAGACCTCGCCCAGGTAGTGGGCATCGGCGATGTTCGTGGAGCCGTAGGCCAGGAACGTCTCGGCCAGCGCCGGGCCCAGGGCCGCCAGGACCAGGGCCGACGGGACCACGATGACCGACGAGAGCCGGACCCCGACCGAGAAGTCGTCCCGGACCAGGCCGACCTTCCGCTCGGCCGCGTGGGCGCTCATCCGCGGCAGCAGGGCGGTAATCACCGAGATGCCGACGATAGCGTAGGGCATCTGGAACAGCTGCCAGGCGTAGGTATAGGGGGTGAAGCCTGCGCCGTAGTGGACGCCGGCCTTGACGGCCTCCACGCCGGCGGTGTTCGCGACGCGAGTCGTCACGAGGAAGGCGATCTGGGTCGAGGCGATGTAGCCGAACATCCAGCCTGCCATCCGGCCGATCTCGCTGACCTCGTCGCGGCGGAAGTCGAATCGCGGCCGCCACTTGAAGCCGACCCGGCGCAGCGACGGGACCAGAGCCACCGTCTGCGCCACGATGCCCAGTGTCGTGCCGAGGCCCAGCAGCGCGACCTGGGATCCGGTAATGGTCTGGGGGCTCGAGTGGAATCCCGCGACGCCGATGAACATCAGCAGGACCACGATCACGACGATGTTGTTGACGACCGGCGTCCACATCGGCGCCGCGAAGCTGCCCCGCGCGTTCAGGATGGCACCGGCCAGCGAGCTCACCCCGTAGAAGAAGATCTGCGGGATGAAGAAATAGGCGAAGATCACCATCAGGTGCAGTTCCTGGCCGCTGATGGCGCCCTTGTACAGGTCGACGAGCAGCGCGGCCGCCCCGGTCGCCACCACGGTCAGGACCAGGAGCGAGACCGTGACCAGCGTGAACATCCGCTGGTCGTAGGCCTCGCCGCGGTCGGTGTCCCGCTTGGCGGCGTTCACGAGCAGCGGCACGATGACGCTGGTCAGGATGCCGCCGATGACCAGGTTGTAGACGGCGTTCGGCAGCGTGTTGGCGTTGTTGTAGGCGTTGGCCAGGGCGAAGGCGCCCAGTGCGTAGGCCTGGACCAGGGTCCGCAGCAGCCCGCTGCCGCGCGAGGCGAGGGTCCCGATGGCCATGACGCCGCTGGATCGCATGATGCTCGGGCCGGCCTGATCCGGGTCAGCTGGCGGCGGGCGGTCCGCCCTGGCCTGGGCCGGTCCGGTCGCGACCTCATCCGGCCCGGCTGCGCGCGATGCCGCGTGCCCTGGTCCGGACCAGCCGGGGCCGGTGCCCTCGGTGGCGGCGATCTGCTCCTCGCTGCCCAGATCCGGCTCCGGCCAGCTCGCCGTGCCCTGGCTGTCGGCCGGGAACAGCTCCGCTGGCTCGTCGCCGGCTACCGGCGTGCCCACGGCCGCCGACCTGGGGGCCCCGTGGTCGGAGACGCCGTGGTCGGAGACGCCGTGGTCGGAGACGCCGTCGCCGGAAGGGCCGTCGCCGGGAACGCCGGGCCAGCCGGGCGGCAGCTGCGGCGCATAGCCGAAGCCGTCGGGGTCCTGGCCGGGTGGCGAGTAGTCGTACTCGGGCTTACCAGCGGCGACGTAGCCGCGGGCCGGGTCCGCGTAGGGCCTGGCGAGGCCCTTTGGCGCGGCCCGGTCCGGAGAGCTGGGCCCGGAGCCGCCGTCAGCGGCGGTCTGCCCAGCCTGGGACCCGGGCGTAGTCATCCGCGTCCTCCGTCAGAACGTGGTCGGTGCCGGCCTCCCCGGACTCGGCGCGGTCATGACCGACGTTATCGGTTTCTTCGGGTTGCTCGTGCCCCGCTGTGCCGGTTCCGGCCGGCGCGTCCTGGCCGGGGGCCCCCACCGGGCCGCCGCCTGGCGGGGTGCGGCCCCGGCGGATGGCGCGCATGGCCGAGGTGACCACGAACACGCCCAGGGCCAGGGCCAGGACCGTGAGCCCGAGCGTGCCGAAGTGCGTGGCCGTCACCGTCATGGTGATAGGCCTGCTGGTCAGCGCCTGGCCATCGGGGGCGACCAGGCTCAGGCCGATGGTCGTCGAGCCGACGTCGGCCGCCCGCACCTTCACCTTCTCGGTGACGATCGTGTCGGCGGGAATCTGCACCACTGCGGGCTTGTCGATTACCGTGAACCCGTCCGCGGCGTGGCTGACATTGACCTGCACGCGGACCCGGACGGGATAATGGAGCTTGTTGTCGATGGGGACTGGGACGAGGCCGGTCTGGCCGCCGAGAGTGACCCGTCCGGGCCCGATGAGGGACACGCCGCTGCCCTGGCGGGCGACGTACTCGTTGACCCGGCTGAGCAGCGACCGGGCCCGGCGCTGCTGCGCGGGGCCGGCCCGCCAGGCCGACGACTCGATCCCGGCGATGGCCCGGTCCAGCTGCGGTGCGGAGCTGGGGCGGATGCTCTGCAGGAGCTGGACGCCCCGCTCGGCCGCCTGGACGCCGCGCAGCAGCGACTGGCTGAGCAGCCGCGGGCCGATGGCGGCGGGGTCGCTGCGCTGCACCTGGCCCGGTACGCGGGCCTGGGCAGCGAGGCTGCCCGCGCTGACGGGCGACAGCCACGGCGCGGTGGTCGTGTCGGTCAGCAGGCCGGCGGCCAGGCCGGCCGCCGGATTCCAGCGCCGCGGGGGGGCCACGACGATGGCCCGCGGCAGGTTAGGCTCCTCCGCCGCGATCATCGCGGTCTCCGCCAGGAAGCGCTGCCGTGTCGCGAACGTGGCGCCCGGCCCCGAGCCCGGTGGCAGCGAGCTGATCAGAGCGGTCAGGGTGGCGTCGGCGAGCAGGACATGCATGTTGCCGCCTTCCCCGTCCGCCGTGGCCGACACCCCGCTCGGCGTGGCCGGCTGCGGCGAGACCGGCGGCATGGCTGCGGTGCTGAGCACCACCGTCCGGATGCCGTCCACGGCGGCCAGGTTCTCCAGCATCGCGTAGTTGGCCAGGCCGCTGGCGGGCCAGGCCGCGGCGCTGGTCAGGCCCGCCGCCGACTGCGGGCCCGACGCGGGCGTGGTCGGCATGAAACTGCGCCCCAGGATCCTGCCCGCGACCGAGCGCCCGACAGTGAAGGCCCGGTCCACGTCGCCATAGAGGTTGTCCTGGGTCAGGGCGGCGATGTCCACGTCCGCGTACGGGGTGACGAACGCCGGCTGGCCGGACACCGTCGACCGCAGCCGGGCCAGCCAGGCAGCGGCGGCCGCGCTGGCCGGCCTGGTGGCGGCCTGGTGGCAGCTGGCGTTCGCGCCCACGGTGTAGGTGTGCGCGGCGTTCTGGGCCGTCATCACCTTCGCGCTGGACAGCAGAGCCGGGTCCAGGACCCAGGTCAGGTGCGCGGCCTGACCCGCGGCCGAGCTGCCCGCACTGAGCAGTCCGGCTAGCCGTCCCCCGCTGCTCAGGCTGCCGGCCAGGCTGTTATTCAGCAGGCCCGCGCACGGGCCCTGGTCGGGAACGTCGATCAGCGGCCAGATCCAGGAGATGTCCTCCCGGGGGCGCACCTTGCCCTTGCCGGTCGGCCAGAACGGCAGGAAGGTATAGCTGGCTCCGAGCGTGCCCGCCGCGCTGGTGGCCTGCGCGGCCAGCGGGTAGACGCCGAAGACCGTCATGTGGACCTCGTTGACTGGCAGCACTGCCGTCCACCTGACGGTGGCGCGCGGCGGCAGCGTCCCTGGGATCACTGCGACGGCGCCCCGCTCCGGCGACGCCGCGCCCGGGTCGCTGCCGCCGGCGAACTGCTGAAGCTGATCCCGGTTCATGAACCACGCGCTGGAGGAGCCCAGCTGGACCCGGAGGCCGGTCACCGCCGCCGGCGAGGCATTGGTCACCAATCCCTGGACCGTGACCTTCTGCCCGGGCCGGGCGTACGCCGGACTGACGGAGGTAATGACCACCGAGACCGGCGATCCGCCGTGCTGCGATCCGCCGTGCTGCGATCCGCCGTGCTGCGATCCGCTGTGCTGCGCGCCGCTGTGCTCCCTGGCCGTGATAGCGGCGTCTGGCCCCGCCAGGCCTGCGCCGGCCAGCTCGGTGCTGGCCGCAGCCGGTCCGGCCAGCGCCGCGGGCAGCGCCAGCGCGGCCAGGACGCCGCCGGCCAGCATCAGTCGCGTGGCTGCCGCGCGGCGAGATGGCATGGCGGAAATGCTATTGCCGTCGGGCGGGTGCATCGGGCAGTCTGGCGCGTAGCCGGTCGCAGCCGCACCCTGCCGCGAGAATGTCCTGCATCACCTCTCCGGCCTCCCCGGCTTTCGCCAGCTCATAGTCAGGGCTTACCCTCAATGCCCGTGCCCGATTCAGCGCCGATGAGCAAGCAGCAACTGCAGGCAGCCGCCGCACTGCTGGCTACTGTATCTCCGCTTGCTGATGATCTCGGGCGCCTGTTTGCCCGCCGGGGACATGAACTCGCCCTGGTCGGGGGCCCGGTGCGGGACATGTTCCTCGGCCGCCGGCCCGGCGACCTCGATCTCACGACTGACGCCACGCCGCAGCAGGTGCTGGAGATCACCCGCGGCTGGGCCGACCAGGTCTGGACCATCGGGATAGATTTCGGCACCGTCGGGATGACCAGGGACGGCACCGTCTTCGAGATCACGACCTACCGGAGCGAGCACTACAGCCGCGGCTCGCGAAAGCCGGACGTCGAGTACGGCGCGTCGCTGGAGGAGGACCTGTCGCGGCGCGATTTCACCGTGAACGCGATGGCCGCGCGGCTGCCCGGCTACCAGCTCGTGGATCCGTTCGGCGGCCTGGCCGACCTCCGCGCGGGGGTCCTGCGCACGCCCGCGAGCCCGCAGGAGTCCTTCGATGCCGATCCGCTGCGCATCCTGCGCGCGGCCAGGTTCGTCGCCCAGCTCGGCTTCACCCCGCGGCCCGGGCTTCGCGACGCCATGACCGAACTGGCGCCGCGGCTGGCCATCGTCTCGGCCGAGCGGATCTCGGCGGAGCTGGCCAAGCTCCTGCAGTCGCCGCTGCCTCGCGGGCCGTCCGCCGGGATCAGGCTGCTGGTCGACACGGGCGTCGCCGATCAGGTGCTGCCGGAGACCCCGAAGCTGCGCCTGGAGACCGACGAGCATTTCCGGCACAAGGACGTGTACCAGCACTCGCTGACAGTGCTGGACCAGGCCATCGAGCTGGAGGAGCAGTACGGCCTCCGGCAGGACCTGGTCCTGCGGCTGGCCGCGCTGCTGCACGACATCGGCAAGCCGAAAACCCGGTCCAGGCTGCCGGGCAACCGGGTGGCATTCCACCACCACGAGGTGGTCGGGGCCAAGATGGCCCGCAAGCGGCTGAGTGAGCTGCGTTTTCCCGGCGAGGTCGTCGCGGACGTCTCCCGGCTCATCGAGCTGCATCTGCGGTTCCACGGATACGGGACGGGAGAGTGGACCGACTCGGCAGTGCGCCGGTACGTCACCGACGCGGGGCCGCTGCTACCCCGGCTGCACGCGCTGACCAGGGCCGACTGCACCACCCGGAACCAGGCCAAGGCCCAGCGGCTGGCGCGCGCCTACGACAGCCTGGAGCAGCGGATCGCCGAGCTCGCCGAGCGCGAGGAGCTGGCGGCCATCCGGCCGGACCTGGACGGCAACGACGTCATGGAGATTCTCGGCGTGCCGCCCGGGCCGGTGATCGGCCGGGCCCTGGCCTACCTGCTGGACCTCCGCCTGGAGTACGGCCCGCTCGGCCGGGACCGCGCCACTCATGAGCTGCTGGGCTGGGTCGCGGGGGAGGGACTGCCCCTGCCATCGCCTCCCGAGCCATCGTCCTCTGAGCCGGGGGGGCCCGAGCCGGCGCCGTCCGAGCCCGAGCCGCCCGGCGACTCGTCCGCTGGCTGACGGCTGAGCAGCCAGTAGCCCCCGGCCGCGAGCAGGTAGCCGACGGTCACCAGCGCGAGCATTGCGTAGGACCGGCCGGTGGCGGGCATGAAGAGTGCGCTGAGCGCGGCGCCGAGGACGAAGGCGGCGTTGTAGAGCATGTCGTTAATAGAGAAAACGCGGCCGAGGAACTCGTCGGCGACTTCCTGCTGGACGATCGTGGTGGTGCAGATGGCCACCCCCTGCGCGACCACGCCGAGCAGGAACCCGATGACCAGGAAGCCCGGCTGGCGGTAGCCGGCGCCCAGCGCGCCGCTGGCGATGCCGCCCCCGGCCAGCAGGACGGTAATCCAGGTCGTCTTGGTCATCCGCCGGGTCGCGATAGGCGTCACTAGCGCGGCGGCCCCGTAGCCAAGCGCTGAGGCCACGATGATCACCAGGTAGTGCCCGAGCGCCGTGTTGCCGCCGCTGCTGCGGTAGAAGAAATTGCGGTACAGCAAGACCGACATCAGCAGCAGGATTCCGTACAGGAACCGGTGGCTCGCCGTCGCGACCAGCGCGCCAACGGCCCGCCGTCGGCGCAGGAGATGGGCGGTCCCGGCGGTCAGGCCCCGCACCACGTTGGCCAGGTCGGTGCGCAGGCCGCCGGGGGCGGGGTCGCCCAGGTCGGCCGATGGTCCCAGCAGCTGCCGCGGGATCCGGGTGGCCAGCAGCCCGGCGCCGACGTAGCACAGGCCGCCCGCGATGAGCGTGATGGCGGAGCCCACCTGGCCTCCGCCGGTGGCCAGGTGCACGCCGATGCCGGTAATCCCGCCGATGAAGGACGCGATGGTGCCCGACGTCGGCGCGACCGAGTTGGCCATGACTAGCTTGTCGGAGCTGACCACGTGCGGCAGCGCGGCCGAGAGCGCGGACAGGAAGAACCTGTTCACGCCGAGGACCAGCAGGGCTCCGACGTAGAGCGGGATCCCCAGCGCCCCCGCCGCCACGAAGACGGCAGTCAGTATGACGAAGGCGAAGCGCAGCAGCGCTGACCAGACCAGGATCTGCCGCCGTGACCAGCGGTCGATGAAGACCCCGGCGAACGGTCCGACCAGGGAGTACGGCAGGTAGAGGACGGCGAAGGCCGCCGCGGCCGCTCCTGGGTTAGGGAAGCTGGTGGCGTTGAAGAAGACGTACGCGCCGAGCCCGGCGTTGAAGACCCCGTCGCCAGCCTGGGAAACCAGCCGCGTGGCGAACAGCTGGCGGAAGTCGGGCTCGGCCAGGACGGACCGCAGGTCGGCGACGAACGATGACCGCGATCGCGGGCCGCGCATCCCCTGCTGGCCAGGGGCCCGGCCGGTCGGGCTATCCGCCTGAAGGGACACGCCGCCCAGCCTAGGCGACTCATCTGCGCTACCCATCTACATAGGAAGGCTATATAGATGAGCTATAGTTTTCTGGTGGACGTGCATCTGGGAGTAATCGCCGCCGGGCAGCCGGATCCTGATGACGCCATCGCCGCGGCCATTGACGGCCTGGCGGGCGTGGCCATCCGCAGCGCCCCCCGCGACATCAGCCTGACCGCCGCCTCGACCCTCGCCACACTGGACCGGAGCGGCCCCTGCCGGCTGACGGACCTGGCCGAGATCGAGGGCGTGGCCCAGCCGTCGATGACCACGCTCGTCACCGGGCTGGAGCGAGCCGGGCTGGCCGAGCGCCGCCCCAGCCCGGACGACGGCCGGGTGGTGCTCGTGGCGCTGACCCCGGCCGGCGCCGACTACCTGCGGGCCCGGCGG